>LXNI01000602.1_pt1 | contig 39755 bp, 29 predicted proteins | sample 809091 | NCBI WGS metagenome assembly LXNI01 (sample SAMN04870527, study PRJNA318959) | sponge metagenome | biome: 01000161; feature: marine sponge reef; material: water | host: Sarcotragus foetidus | place: Greece: Milos, Mediterranean Sea | collected 2013-05-29 | depth 5-7 m
GCCGATGGCGGCCGCCATCGGCTCCGGCATCGCCGTGCAGCAACCCTCCGGGAGCATGATCGTGGACGTCGGCGGCGGGACCACGGAGATCGCCGTCATCTCGCTCGGCGGCATCGTGGTGAGCCGTTCGGTCCGTGTGGCGGGTGACGACTTCGATCAGACCATCAGCGACTACATCCGCAAGGAATACAGCCTCGGTCTGGGTGAGCAGACCACCGAGCACGTGAAAGTCAAGTACACCTCGGCCTGGCCCCTGAATGAGGAGCTCGCCCTGAGTGTCCCCGGGCGCGACCTGGTCACGGGACTGCCGAAGAGCGTCGGCGTCAACTCTGCCGAGCTGCGCGAGGCGATCGAGGAGCCGCTCAACGAGATCATCGGTGGCGTGCAGGCGACTCTCGATGTCGCGCCCCCCGAACTCACCGCCGACATCATGGAGAGCGGAATCCACCTCGCCGGCGGGGGTTCCCGGCTCATCGGCCTAGCGGAGCGCCTAGCGACCGAGACCGGGATCAAGGTCAATCGCGTGAAGAACCCCCAGCACGTCGTGGCGTACGGGTCGGGGCACTCGCTCGAGGAGTTCGAATCACTGAGAGGCGTGCTGCATTCACCGGTCGCTGAGTAGCCGGCCGATCGCATAGGGGAGCGGTCCCCGCAGCCGTGGCCGTCCTCCAGGGCCGTTCCCGTCTCACGCTCGTCCTGCTGGTTCTCATAACCGTCACGCTCGTCACCCTCGACGTGCGCAACGTCGAACCCTTCGAGCAGGCGAAGAACGCCGCCGAGGGCGCGCTCGGGCCCGTGGTGTCGGGCGCGCAGCGAGCCGGGCGCCCGGTGGTCGACGCCTGGGAGGCCGTCACGGACTACGACGACCTGAAGGCTGAGAACGAGCGCCTGCGCGCCGAGCTCGACGTGGAGCGGGGCCGCGACCTAGCGAACGCCAGCGCCGCCGAGGTGCTCCAGGACTACCTCGCCGAAGTGGGGATCCAGTACGTGACCGACATTCCCTCGACGGTGGCGCGGGTCGTCCGGAACCTCGGCAACTTCCCGGACTTCACCGTGGACGTGGACAAGGGTTCGTCGGCCGGAGTGAGGACGGGAATGCCGGCGGTGACCAGCGCCGGGCTGGTGGGGAGGGTCGTGGACGTATCGCCCGGACGTTCACGCGTCCGGCTCATCAGCGATCCTGAGTTCGAGCTGGGCGTCCGCCTCGTGGGCACCGATGCGGTCGCCGTCGCCCGTGGCACGGGCCGCGGTCAGCCGCTCGCGGTGAGTGAGGGGATCGGCGTCTCCGTCCCGGTGCACGTGGGCATGCTCGTCACGACCAGCGGGATCGACCGCAGCGTGTACCCGCCGGACGTCCCTGTCGGCCTAGTGGCCGAGGTGGCGGTGGATCCGGGGCTCAACCAGGTTCTGTTCGTGCAGCCGGCGGCGTCGCTGGACTCGCTGAATTTCGTGACCATCCTGCTCTACGACAGCGGCCTGTGAGGGTCGGGGACAGCCGTGGGTGCTGAGACGATCAAGACGGTGCTCCGGTCGGCGCTCGTGCTGTTCTCCGTCTTCGTCCTGCAGGTGGGGCTGCTCGACGGACTGCGGATATTCGGCCGCGCCCCCGAACCGCTGCTGGTCCTGGCCGCGGCGGGCGGTCTGGCGGGGGGCCCGCGGCGGGGTCTGCGGTTCGGTTTCGTGGCCGGCCTGCTGTACGACCTCGTCGCCGGCACCCCGCTCGGGCTGGCCGCCTTCGCCTACGCCGCGGTTGCCGCGGCCGCCGGTCTGCTGACGGGCTACACGGTGCGGATGTGGTGGTTGGTGCCTCCGTTCGTGGCCCTGGGGTTGTCCGTCTACGTCTTCGCCGGTGAGGTGGTCGGCCAGGATCACCTGTTCGACGACCGCTTCATGCTGACTCTCTGGGTGGTGGAAATCTGGGCGGCCTTCCTGGCGGCGCCGACACTGCGCCTCGTGCGTTGGGCGTTCAACGAGGCGAGCGGCGTGCGAGCGGGCTCTCCGGGCGTGCGCGCCGGCCCCCCGAGCGGGCGCGCACTGGACAGGCAGTCCGGGCTATGAGCCTGGCGACGCCGCCGGGCAGGGGTCGGTCCTCCGGTGCGAGCGGGGGTCGGTCCTCCGGTGCGAGCGGCGGCCGGCAGCGCGAGCCGGCCGTCGGGCAGCGGGGGCGCTTCAGCCGTTACGACTCGCGCCGGCTGCGCCTGAGCATCCTCGGCGTGATCGGGTTGGCACTCCTCGTGACGCTGGTGGTGCGCCTCTGGTACCTGCAGGTCGTGACGTCGGAGCAGTTCGTGGAGAGGGCCGTCGGCAACATCATCCGCACCGTGCCCGAGCCGGCGCCCCGCGGTCGCATCTTCGACGTGCACGGCCGGGAGCTGGTCGGGAACCGCATCGTCAACGTCGTCACGATGGACGCCTTCATCCTTCGCGACCAGATCGGGGCGGCGCAGAGCCGGCGTCTCGCCCTGGAGTTGGCGCGCCAGCTCTCGCGTTCAGGGGTCCTGACCAAGTCCGTTGAGTTGACCGAGGCGTTGGCCGACCCCGCCTACGGGCCGTTCGACCGGATTCCCCTGGCGGTCGGCGTGTCGGACGCCATCAAGGTTTTCCTGGCCGAGCGGAACGAGGAGTTCCCCGGCGTGGAGGTGGTCCGGCGCACCCAGCGGGTCTACCCCTACGGCGACCTGGCGTCACACGTGCTCGGGTACATCGACACCATCACCGCCGAGGAGATCGAGGCGCGCCGCAACCATCCGAAGCGCTACGGCACAGTGGACGAGATCGGCAAGTCGGGTGTGGAGCTGGCTTTCGAGGACGTGCTGCGCGGAACCCCCGGATGGCGGGAGATTGAAGTCGACAACGTCGGCAACGTGATCCGCGAACGCGGCTACCGGGCCCCGCAACCGGGAACCGACCTGGTGCTCACGATCGACGCGGACCTGCAACGGCTCGTCGAGGAGGAGTTGCAGCGCGGCCTGGAGGAGGCCCGCGATCGCCAGAACGAGGACGTGGAGGACACCTTCGCGACGTTCGCCGCCCCGGCGGGCGCCATGGTCGTGATGGATCCCCGCAACGGCAACGTGCTGGCCATGGCCAGCTACCCGGGCTACGACCCGCGGCTCTTCATCGGCGGCATCAGCGAGGAGGAGTTCGACGCCTTCGTGCATCCGGCGAGTCATGCGCCCCTCAACAACCGCGCCATCCAGGGCGTGTACTCGCCGGCCTCGACCATGAAACCCATCACGTCCTACGCGGCGCTGTCCACGGGCCTGCTCGGACCGGACGGTTTCCTGGGCATCACCCAGACCACCGACGACCCCGGCTATCACCTGCTGGATGACTGCATCGGCGAGTGCGAGTTCGAGAACCCCGACCGCGCGCCCAACGGGGACGTGGACCTGCGCATGGCGATCACGGTGTCCAGCGACGTGTACTTCTACAAACTAGCGGAGCAGTTCTCGCGCCGGTCCGGCTACGACGAGGATCAGATCCAGCAGACCGCCCGGGACTTCGGCTTCGGGAAGACCACCGGCATCGCCCTCCCGTTCGAGCACTCCGGGATCGTGCCGGACGCCGGGATCAAGCAGGCCCGCCACGACGCCAACCCGGAGGCGTTCCCCGACCCGGATTGGCGCACGGGCGACACCATCAACATCTCCATCGGCCAGGGAGACCTGGGTGTGACCCCGCTGCAGCTGGCGAACTCCTTCACGCCGTTCGCCAACGGGGGCAGGATCTACCTGCCCAACATCGCCGTCGGGATGGTCGACCCGCTCAGCGGCGAGACGGTCAACCTGATCCGCCCGCGCCTCACCTCCCGCCTCTACCTGCCGCCGGATTTGCGGGCGCCGATCCTGGACGGCATGCGCGGCGCCACCACGCTGCGCACCAACGAACGCGTCGGCACCGCCCAGGGCGCCTTCAACGGCTTCCCCCACGACCTGTGGCCGGTGGCGGGCAAGACCGGCACCGCGGAGGTGCTGGGCAAAGCCGACTCCGCGGTGTTCGTGGGGTTCGGCCCTCTGCCCCAGCCGCGCTACCTGGTGACGGTCCTGCTCGAGGAGGCCGGCTTCGGCGGCGAGGCCGCGGCTCCGGTGGTGCGCCGGATCCTCGAGGCAGTGGCCCTGGATCGGATCCCCGAGGCGCCGGCGGAGATCACACGCCAGGACATGGCCGTCGTGCCGTCGCTGGAGTCGTCGTGAGCGCGCCGGACGGGGCGCACCCCAAGCGACGCCTGCTGCCGCGGGTGCCCCCGCTGGCCCCTTGGTTGCACGCGGACGTGATCCTGGTGGTTGCCGCGGCGGCGCTGACCCTGTTCGGGATCGCCATGATCTACAGCGCCACCCGTGGCATCGACCCGGCCGCCTACAGCCGCTTCTACCTCCAGCGGCAGTCGCTGTTCGCCGTCGTCGGGGCGCTCCTGGGCGCGGTTGCGGCCGGCGTGGACTACCGGCGGTTCCGCTCGCTGGCCTGGCCCCTCTACGGCGCCACTCTGCTGGTGCTGATTCTGGTGCTGACGCCGCTGGGTTCGGTGCGCCAGGGCGCCCGCGCCTGGTTCGTGTTCGGCGGCTACCAGGTGCAGCCCTCGGAGTTCGGCAAGCTGGCGATGATCGTCGTGCTGGCCCACTACGCGGCGCGCTTCGGGGGGCGCATGACGCTGGCCCAACTGCTCGGCGCGCTGGGGTTGGTGGCCGTGCCGATGATGCTGGTGCTGCGGGAGCCCGACGCGGGCACCGCGGTCGTGTTCGCGATCATTGCCATGGGGCTGCTGCTGGTGGCGGGGGCGCAGGCGCGCCACATCGTGGTGGCGACCGCCCTGGGCCTCGTCGGACTGGGGCTGGTGCTGAACTCGGGCCGCGTCGAGGAGTACCAGAGGCAGCGCATCGAATCGATCGTGAACCCGGGCGGCGACCCCGGCGACACCTTCAACATCGAACAGGCGCAGATCGCCATCGGAAACGGCGGTCTGACCGGCCACGGCTACGGGCAGGGCACCCAGACCCGCAGCGGACTGGTGCCCGCGCAGGAAACCGACTTCATCTTCACCGTCGTGGGCGAGGAGCTGGGCTTCCTGGGAAGCGTTGTGGCGCTGGGCCTGCTGGCGGTGCTGCTCTGGCGGATCTGGCGCGCGGCCAAGGTCGCGGGCGACCTGTTCGGCTCGTTGCTGGCGACCGGGGTGCTCTGCATGGTGCTGTTCCAGGTGTTCCAGACGGTGGGCATGGCCGCAGGCATCATGCCGGTGATCGGGATTCCCTTGCCGCTGCTGTCCTACGGCGGGTCTTCGCTCCTGACCACGATGATGGCGTTGGGGCTGGTGCTCAACGTCTCGATGCGCCGCCACGTGGTGCGCGCCGGTTGACCGGTGGCCGTCGCCGGTGGGCCGGACCGGTAGCCTGAACGTCGTGCGTTCGCTCTGGCCCGACTTGGAGCCTCTCCTGGATCAGGTTCAGGGTCCGGCGCGCTACATCGGCGGCGAAGAGGGCGCAGGCCCGGCGGATCACGGGCCCGGGAAGGTGGCCTGGCTGCTCTGCTACCCCGACAGCTACGAGGTCGGCCTGCCCAACCAGGGGCTGCAGATCCTCTATGAGATCCTCAACGAGCGCAGCGACGCCGTCGCCGAGCGCGCCTATGCCCCCTGGTACGACCTCGAGGCCCTGATGCGCCAACAGGAGCTCCCGCTCTTCTCGGTGGACAACCACCTGGCTGCCGGGGAGTTCGACATCCTGGCCTTCAACCTCTCCTCCGAACTGGTCTACACGAACGTGCTGAACCTCATCGACCTGGCCGGCGCAGCCGTGCGCGCCGCCGACCGTTCGGGCGACGACCTGCTGGTCGGCGCAGGTGGGCACTGCGCGTTCAACCCCGAGCCGCTGGCCGACTTCGTGGACTTCTTCGTGCTCGGAGACGGCGAGGAGGCGGTGGGGGAGATCACCGAGGCCACCGCCGCCCATCGCGGCGGAGGCCGCCGGGAGGTACTCGGCGCCCTCGCGGGACTCGACGGTGTCTACGTGCCGGCTGCCTACGCGGTGAGCCGCCGCGGATCCTCGACGGTGGTGACGCCTCGCTGGGTGGAGGCGCCGGACATCGTGGAGAAGCGGACGATCCCCTCACTCGGCGACTGGCCGTACCCGAAGCGGCAGTTGGTCCCGCTGACCGAGGTGGTGCACGACCGGCTCAACGTGGAGGTGTTCCGGGGCTGCACGCGCGGCTGCCGCTTCTGCCAGGCGGGCATGATCACCCGTCCCGTGCGCGAACGCCCGGCGGAGCAGGTGCGCACCATGGTCGCTGAGGGCCTGCGGCGCACCGGCTACGACGAGGTTGCGCTCACGTCGCTGTCGACTGCCGACTTCAGCGGCATCGAGGAGCTCGTGGCCGACGTCGTGGGGCCGCCCGAGGACGGCGCCGGCGGCGCCGGCTGCCCCGCGGTGACCGTCTCGCTGCCGAGCCTTCGGGTGGATGCTTTCACGGTTGGCATTGCCGCGGAGTTGCAGCGAGCGCGCCGCACGGGGCTGACCTTCGCTCCGGAGGCCGGATCGTGGCGGCTCCGTCAGGTGATCAACAAGCTGATCAGCGCCGAAGACCTCGACGCCGCAGTCGAGAGCGCCTACTCGCAGGGGTGGCGCCGGGTGAAGCTGTATTTCCTCGTGGGGCTCCCGACGGAGACCGATGAGGACGTGTTGGGGATCGCCGCCCTGGCGCGCCGCTGCGTGGAGTTGGGGCGCCGCCACGTCAGGGGCGCCTCGGTGACGGTCTCGGTCGGGGGCTTCGTCCCCAAGCCGCAGACGCCGTTCCAGTGGTTCGGCCAGAACACCGTCGAGGAGCTGCGCCGCAAGATCGCCCTCCTGGCCGACGACCTGCGCGCCGACCGCGGCGTCAAGCTGCGCTGGCACGATCCCGAGGCAACGCTGGTGGAAGGGCTGGCCAGCCGGGGCGACCGGCGGCTCGGGGCGGTCATCGAGGACGTCTGGCGTTCGGGCGGGACCTTCCAGGAATGGTCCGAGCACTTCGACTACCGGTTGTGGCTCGACGCCATGGAGCGCCACGGCCTGTCGGTCGAGGACTGCGCCTACCGGCATCGCAGCGACAGCGAGGCGCTTCCCTGGGATCACCTCTCGGCGGGCCTGCACAAGGATTTCCTGTGGCAGGACTGGCAGGACGCCCTGGCCTCCTCCGGCTTGGAGGACTGCCGCTGGACGCCCTGCTACGACTGCGGGGCGTGCACCGGCTACGGCATCGAGCACGTCGTGGCCTCGGCGGTGCCTCCCGCCGGCGGGAGCCAGGGAACCGGCCAGGACCTCCTTCAGCCGGGGCCTGTGCCCGTGCGACTGCTGGCGACCCGTCAGCCGGCAGGTGTGTCGTGAGGGTGCGCCTGCGCTGGTCCAAGCAGGGCAGGATCCGCTTCTGCGGCCATCGCGACGCGGCCCGGATCTGGGAACGAGCCGTGCGACGGGCGGGACTTCCCGTGGCCTACTCGCAGGGATTCAGCCCGCGGCCGAGGATCTCCTTCGGGTTGGCCCTCGCGACCGGTCAGGAATCGGTCGCCGAGTATCTCGATGTGGATCTGCGTGCGTCCGCCGAGGAGGTCTACGACTGGGCCGCCAGTATGCCCGAGCGGCTCAGTGCGGTGCTTCCCGAGGGCATGGCCGTGAGCGATGCCTGCCCGCTGCGCCCGGGCGCGCTGTCGCTGCAGGAGGCGGTCACGAGTTGCACCTGGGAGTTCGCGCTGGCCGCGAGCGACGTCACGTCCGCCGCAGATTGGGCGGCGCGGGTGCGGTCGGCGGACAGCCTCCCCCTGCAGCGGGAGCGCAAGGGTAAGACCACCACCTCCGACGTGCGCACGGCCGTCGGCGACCTGCACATTCTGGACGCCTCGGTCGGGAGCGTCCTCGTTGCCGAACTCGGCACGAAACCCCGGGCGGTGCGGCCCGCAGAATTCCTGCGCCTCATTGCCCCCCCGCTGGCCGCCGGGCGAGTCCGGCGGTTGCACCAATGGACTATGCGGGACGGCGAGCGGTACGAGCCGCTTGCTCCCGAAGCCGGCGTGTTGGCGCCGGCCGGCGATTCACTTGCCGCGGCCTCGATCGACGCCGTTCCCGCTGCGCAGCAAGAGGTCTGCGCGCAATGAGAAGGGAACTACGCAATGTCCTCGTCCCCCCAAGCGGACGCCGAATCCGCTAAGAGCCGCGCTGACTCCAAAGGCCGCACCGAGTCCGGTCAGCAGGACAACGGTCAGGGAACCGGCCCCGAGGGCCGCAGCCGCCGCTCCCGAAGCGACACGCCAGCCGAAGCCGGTGCGCCGGAGCAACGAAAGCCCCGAATCGGCGACAGCCGTCCTGCCCCGCCGCCGGCGTCCGAGACGAAGCAGGCGAAGTCCCAGCCCTCCGGTCGTGGCGGCGGCAACAGGGGCGGGTCGCGTTCGGGCGGCGAGGGCAGCGGGTCGCGGTCCGGCGGCGACGGGCGCGGGTCGCGTTCGGGCGGCCGGCGCCGGCGCCGCGGCGGCCGCGGATCGGGGTCGCGCGGCGGGCAGCAGCACAAGCCCGTCGAAGCGCTGACCGCCGGTGAGCCGGTCGAGCTCGATGCCGAGACACTGGCCAAGCGGCGCGGGCGGGCTCGCAAGGGCCGCCCGGTCGGCCGCTACCTCATGGCCATCCACGTCACCTCCGACGCCACCCATGTTGCGGTCCTGGAGGGGCGGGCACTCGTGGAGTACTACGTCTCCCGGCCGGCCAACGACACCACCGAGATCTACGGGAACATCTATCTCGGCCGGGTCCAGAACGTGCTGCCGGGCATGGAGGCGGCGTTCGTGGACATCGGCACGCCCAAGAACGCCATCATGTACCGGGGCGACGTGCAGTTCGACGCCGAGGACTTGGAGCGCTCCAGCCGCCCGCAGATCAGCCAGGCGTTGAAGGTGGGCCAGCGGGTCCTCTGTCAGGTCACCAAGAATCCCATTGCCCACAAGGGCGCCCGGCTGACCCAGCAGGTCTCCCTGGCGGGCCGCTACGTGGTGCTGGTGCCCAACAGCGATGCGTACGGCATCTCCAAGCGGCTCCCGGACAAGGAGCGCCGCCGGCTGCGCCGCATCCTGGACGGGGTCAAGCCGGCTGAGCACGGCGTGATCGTGCGGACCGCCGCCGAGGGCGTCACCCCCGAGGAGATCCGCCAGGACGTCACGCGGCTCGTGTCGCAGTGGGATCAGATCGACGCGCTCGCCAAGCGCTCGAAGGCGCCGTCCTTGCTCTACCGCGAACCCGACGTGGCGCTGCGGGTCATCCGCGAGGAGTTCACGACCGACTATCGCAGCGTCATGATCGACGATTCCGATCTCTACGGATCGGTGGCCAAGTACGTGGAGGGCGTCGCCCCCGCGCTGGCCGAGCGTGTCTCGTTCTACGACCCCTCGGCGGAGAACCTGGAGTTGTTCGAGCGCTACCACGTCTACGGCCAGCTCCGCAAGGCCGTGGACCGCTCCGTGTGGCTGCCGTCGGGCGGCTCGCTCGTGATCGAGCACACCGAGGCGATGACCGTGATCGACGTCAACACCGGCCGCAACGTGGGCTCGACGAGCCTCGAGCAGACCATCCTCGAGAACAACCTCGAGGCGGCGGCGGAGATCCCGCGGCAGCTGCGCCTGCGCGACATCGGTGGGATCATCGTGGTCGACTTCGTGGACATGGAGAGCAAGTCCAACCGCCAGAAGGTCATGATCGCCCTGCGCGACGCCCTGGCCCAGAGCAAGACGCACACGCGGGTGAGTGACATCTCCAACCTGGGGCTCGTGGAAATGAGCCGCAAGCGGATCGGTGAGGGGCTGCTGGAGTCCCTCTCCGGGGCCTGTGGGGACTGCGACGGCTGGGGGATCCGGCTCGACGAAACGCTGTTGGGCCGCTCCGACGGCAGCGATAGCGTGTAGGGGCTATGTACGCAGTCGTGGCAACCGGCGGGAAGCAGTACCGCGTGAGCGAGGGTGAGTTGATCACCACCGAGTTGCTCGGCCCCGCAGGCGCGGAGGTCGACCTGCGTCCGGTGCTCTTCGTGGACGGCGAGGTGGTGCTCGCCACGCCCACCGAGTTGGCGGCGGTGGCGGTGAAGGGCCGGATCCTCAGCGAGACCAAGGGGCCCAAGATCAGGGGCTTCACCTACAAGTCGAAGAGCAACCAGCGGCGGCGCTGGGGCCACCGCCAGCGGCACTCGCTGGTGGAGATAACCGAGATCGGGATGGCATAGGCATGTCCAAGACCAAGGGCGGGGGCTCGACCCGCAACGGCAGAGATTCGCAGGCCAAGCGCCTCGGCGTGAAGGTCTACGACGGAACCTGGGTCACGGCGGGTTCCATCATCGTGCGCCAGCGAGGCACCAAGTTCCATCCGGGCCACAACGTGGGGCGCGGCGGCGACGACACCCTGTTCGCCACCGCCGCCGGCCGCGTGTCGTTCGGTTCCCGCGGCCGGCGCCGGTTGGTGGACGTTCTCACCGACTGACGGCAGGCAGCGTTCCGGGCGCCCCTCGGCGGGGGCGGCCCGTATTCTTGGACCGTGTCGGAGTTCGTTGACGAGTGCGCGCTCTGCGTGCGCGGCGGCGCCGGCGGCGCCGGCTGCGTGTCCTTCCGGCGGGAGGCGCACGTCGACCGGGGCGGCCCCGACGGCGGCGACGGAGGCCGCGGCGGCGACGTCTGGTTGGAGGCCGACCGCAATGTGGCGTCGCTGCTGGCGTTCCGCGATCATCCGCACCGCCGGGCCGCCTCCGGGAGCCACGGGTCGGGGAGCCGGCGGCACGGCGCCTGCGGCGCCGACCTGCTGGTGAAGGTGCCCGAGGGCACCGTCGTGCTCTCCGCCGACGGTGAGCACCTCACAGATCTGACGAGCCACGGTCAGCGATGGCTGGCCGCGCCGGGGGGCGCCGGCGGGCGGGGCAATGCCCGCTTCCTCAGCAACCGCCGCCGCGCGCCGCGCTTCGCCGAGCAGGGTGAGCAGCCCACCGAGCGCTGGTTGCGGCTCGAGTTGAAGCTGCTCGCCGACGTGGCGCTGGTGGGGCTTCCGAACGTGGGCAAGAGCACGCTGATCTCCCGCCTCTCCGCCGCCCGGCCCAAGATCGCCGACTATCCGTTCACCACGCTCGTGCCCAACCTCGGTGTGGTCGTGACCGACGACGGGGAGGAATTCGTGGTCGCCGACGTGCCCGGGCTCATCGAGGGCGCCGGCGAGGGGCGGGGCCTGGGCCATCGCTTCCTGCGCCACATCGAGCGCGCCCGAGCCTTGGTGCTGCTGGTCGACCTCGGGCCGGGCGCCGAGGCCGCTCCCGATGCCCAGTTGCGCATCCTGCTGGCCGAGCTCGGCAGCTACCGGCCCGATCTTCTGCAGCGCCGGCGCCTGCTGGTCGGGTCGAAGGCCGACGTGGCCACCGGGCGCCTGCCGGAGGCCGACATGACGGTCTCCGCGGTGACCGGCGCCGGTGTCGTCGAACTGACCGGCCGCTTAGCGGCTCTCGTGCGCCAGGCCCGCCAGGACGAGCCGCAGCCTGACGCGGCGGTGGCGCCGGTGGTGCACCGACCTGTCGCCGACCGTGCCGCCGATGCCGTCAGTGTCCGGCGCGAGGGCGACGCCTGGCGCGTCCTGGGGCGTCCGGCGGAGCGGGCGGTGGCCCTCTCGGATCTCACGGACCCGCAGGCCCAGGACTACGTGGCGCAGCGACTGCGAGCGCTCGGTGTGGACCGGGAGCTCGCCCGTGCGGGCGCCCGCGCCGGCGACGAGGTGGTCATCGGGTCCCTGGCCTTCGACTACGAGCCCGACGAGGCGATCGCTCCGGCCGCGCGCGCCTCGCATCCCGGGCGCGGCAACCGATGATCGTCGTCGTCAAGATCGGGACGTCCTCGCTGACCGGCGACTCGGGGCACGTCGAGGTCGGCGAGATCCAGCGTCTCTGCGGGTTGCTGGCCGAGCTCCGCTCCGACGGGCACCAAGTGCTGCTGGTGACGTCGGCTGCCATCACGGCCGGTCGCTGGATGCTCGGGTTCGAGACGCGGCCGACCGACCCGGTCGTGCTGCAGGCCGCCTCAGCGGTCGGTCAGGGCCATCTCATGGCGATCTACAACGAGGCTTTCGGAGGTCTGGGCCTGCTGGCCGGACAGGTCCTGCTGACCCCGCTGGATTTCTTCGAGCGGAGCCGTTACCTGCGCGTTCGCGACACTCTGCGGTGCCTCCTGTCCCTGGGGGTGGTTCCCGTCATCAACGAGAACGATGCCGTTGCCGATGACGAGATCCAGTTCGGCGACAACGACCGGATCGCCGCCCTGGTGGCGCAACTCGTGCATGCTGACCTGCTGGTGATACTGACCGACACCGAGGGGCTGCACACCGCCGACCCTCGCCTCTCCTCCGAGGCGTCGCTGATCGCGGAGATCCGCGAGATCGACAGGGAACTGGAGGCGGCGGCCGGCGGTGTCGGCAACGCCGACGCCCGCGGGGGTATGGCCTCGAAGCTGTCGGCGGCCAAGATCGCCAGCTGGGCGGGGGTGCCCACGGTGATCGCCTCCTCCCGCCGCCCCGGAGTGCTGCGCGACGCGGTGGCGGGGGAGAAGGTGGGCACGCTTGCCCAACCGCGCGCCGAGCGCCTCGGCGCCCGCAAGCTCTGGATCGCCTTCGCCGTCCGATCCGTCGGCACCCTGGAGGTGGACGAGGGCGCGCGCCGTGCCCTGGTGGAGCGGGGGAAGTCCCTGCTGGCGGTGGGTGTGCGCTCGGCGAGCGGGGATTTCGTGGCCGGCGACGCAGTCGAGGTCGCCGGCCCCGGCGGAGAGGTGTTCGCCAAGGGTCTGGTGCGACTGCCTTCGGCGCGTCTCGACTCCGTCATCGGACGCCGCAGCACCGAGCACGAGGCCGGAACACCGGAGGAGCTGATCCACCGCGACGACATGGTGCTACTGGCGCCGTAGGGACCGTTGCCGGTGAGTCGCTCAACGTTGCGCCCCCCGGCGAGAGGAAGTTGCTAACGATGGCTGTCGACGTCGTGCTGGCAATCGTCGGGCTGGCGCTCCTGCTGGTCGGGTCCGACTGGCTGGTCGCGGGCGGTTCCCGGCTGGCCGCACGCCGGGGGATTCCCCCGGTCGTGGTCGGGGCGGTGATCCTGGGGTTCGGCACGAGCCTTCCGGAGTTGGTCGTGGGTCTGGTTGCCGCGATCGGAGGTGATGCATCCCTCGGGTTTGGCGGCATCGTCGGATCCAACGCCGCCAACATGGGTCTCGTGCTCGGCGTCGCCGCCCTCGCCGTTCCGATCGCCGCTGACCGGGCCGCCTGGCGCCGGGTCCCCCTGGCGATCGGTTCGGTTCTGCTGCTGGCGGTCTTCCTGGTCACCGGCGGCGGGGTCGTCGAGCGCTGGGAGGGAGGCGTGCTCCTCGCGGCGATGGCCGGCGCCACCTGGTGGCTGTTGCGTAGCCCGCAGGCACCCGGCGAGCAGCCGGGCATCGCCCCCGGACCGGACGATGCCAGCCCCAACCGCTTGAACCACAGGATCGATGCCGCGGTGCGCCGCCTGTTTCCGCGCAGTCGAGGTGAGTTCTGGCGCCTGGCGCTGGGTCTGGTGGCGATCGTTGCGGGTGCGCAACTCTCTGTCGAAGGCTTCACGGGCATCGCCGAGCGCATCGGGCTGGCCACCGGCCTCGTCGGCCTCAGCCTGGTGGCGATCGGCACCTCGCTGCCCGAACTCGCCACCGCGCTCGCCGGGATCCGTCGGCGCCAACCCCTGCTCACCCTCGGCAACCTGCTGGGCAGCAACATCTTCAACAGCCTGGGAATCGGGGGGGTCGTCGCGCTGGTTCGCCCGGGCGGGCTCGGCAGCGACGGTGTGCCCTGGGTGGCCGCCGGTGCCATGTTCGGCATGATTCTGCTGGCCATGGTGTTCCTGGCCACGAAGCCGAGCGAGCCGCGCCTGGAACGCTGGGAGGGCGGCGCTCTGCTGGCCGCCTACGCGGTCGCCCTGCCGCTCATCCTCGTCAGCTGACGAACCCGGACTGTCCCACACGCCCGAGGGCGAGGGACGCCGGGGTCGGGGCCGGATCGATTATGCAGGCGAGAGCCGGGCACGCCGCCGGCGTCCCCCGCCCGGACCGAGGACGGGGGGCTGTGTCCGGTGTCGTCGAGTGCGAGCTAGTTAGAACACCTCGTCCTCGACGGCGTCTTCGTCCTCGGCCTCCATCGTCTCGGCGAGCCGCCGGAGGTTCTCCGGGGTGGCGGTGCCGTCCATCTCGCCGAGATAGGCCGGCAGCTTCACGCCCACCTGTCCGGCCAGGTCCTGCAGTGGCGGCAGGGCGCCGATCAGACCCGAGAGGAAGTTGGCGGTGCTGCCGCGCTCACCGTTGCCTCCGCCGGAATCCCAGACCGTGATCTGGTCGATCTTGAGGTTGGAGATGGCCTTGACCTGCTCAGCCACCAGCGTGGGGAGTTGCTCGGCGATGAGCATCAGGGCGGCCAGTTGCGCCTCGCCCCCGGTGCGGTCCACCAACTCGCCAAGACCCTGGGCCCGGCGGGTCAGCAGGGCCAGCAGACCCATCGCCTCGGCCTCCATGCGGAGGCGCTGGCCGTCGGCCTCGCCCCCCTGGACGAGGCGGATGCGGTCGGCCTCGGCCTCGGCGAGGGTGCGCACCCGCTCGCGCTCCACCTCGGCGGGGACCACGATGTCGGCGTGCTGGGAGGCCTTCTCCCGCTCAGCGCGGGCGACCTCGGCGGCGGCCTCGGCGGCGAAGGCCTCTCCTTCGGCGCGCGCCTGGGTGACTCGCTCGGATGCGGTGGCCGCACGCTCAGCCTCGGCTTCCTTCTGACGCCGTTCGCTGTCGGAGCGAGCCACGGTGACCTTGGCCTCGTTCTCGCCCTCGGTGGCTGTGGCGTTGGCCGACGCCACCCGGATGCGCTGCTCCCGGTTCGCCTCGGCGGCGCCGATGTCACCGTCGCGCTCCTGCTGGGAGACCTTGATCTTGGCCTCGTTGATGGCCCGCGCGGCCGCCTCGCGGCCCAGGGCGTCGATGTATCCCGACTCGTCGGTGATGTCCTGGATGTTGACGTTGATGAGCCGCAGCCCGACCTTGCGCAACTCGATCTCCAGCGACTCGGTGATGTTGGTGATGAGCTTCTCGCGGTCGGTGTTGATCTCCTCGATTGGCATCGTGGCGATGACCACGCGCATCTGCCCGAAGATGATGTCCCGCGACAGGTTCTCCACCTCGGCGAGGCTGAGCCCCAGCATCCGCTCGGCGGCGTTCTGCATCACGCCCGGCTCGGTGGAGACGCCGACGGTGAACGTGGCTGGCGTGTTGACCCTGATGTTCTGCTGCGACAGTGCCCCCTGCAGCTTGATCTCGATGGAGATGGGCGTGAGGTCCAGGAAGGCGTAGCCCTGGATGATCGGCCAGACGAGCGCGCCGCCGCCGTGCAGGCAGCGGGCTGACTCGCCGATGCCGCCGACACGGCCATAGATCACGAGGATGCGGTCCGACGGGCAGCGCTTGTAGCGCGACGCCACCCACAGGATTGCGATCAGGAGGACGGCGACGAGGCCGACGACTAGGGCGATGACTGCCATTTGGTTTCCTTTCGGCGGATCTCGGGGAGAGAACTCAGGAGGCGGGTTCGGTCGGCGCTAGGTCAGCGGCTCGACCAGGACGGTCGTGGGGTCCACCAAGTCGGTCACCTTGACGCGGGTCTTGGAGGGCAGGTCCTCGGGCGCGGTGGTGTAGGCGTCGATCACGCGCATCCGCCCCTGCACCATCACCTCCACCTTGCCCGGCTGGGTGCGGTCGGCGGCCACCGCGATGTAGACGGTGCCGTTGACTCCGATGGCGCTGTGGTAGTCGAGCGAGCCGCTCTCGTTCATCCTGGCGAACCGCCGCCAGATGAGCGCCACGATGAAGAACACCGCCAGCCCGACGATGACCGCCACGACCACTGACGCCGCCGTGGAGTTGTCGCCCTGCTTCATGAGCACGCCCGTCCAGCCGAAGGCGAAGAAGAAGGCCGTGAGGCTGCGCAGCGACAGGTAGCCCACGTCGGCGTCGCTGGCGTCGAAGTCGATGTCGAAGTCCAGACCGACGCCGAGGGTCATGAGCACCAGCTGCAGCATCAGGAAGGCGCCCGCCACGATGCCGATCAGGTAGAAGACTTGCAGGTCGCCGGTCAGGGCGTTCCACCAGTCGCCCATGGGGGCTTCACCTCTCGTCGGTTCGGGGCGGAGCCGTCCGCTGGGGCTCCGGTCACTCTCAGGCTACCGGCACCATGGCGCGCCGGCCAAGGTCGGCGCTTGGGCCAAGCTTCCGCGCGGCGGGATGTCAACGCTGGCGCAGTCCCCGCTCGGCAACCATCGGCGCCCGGAGTGCCGGGGGTACGCTCAGAGTTCGTGGCGCGGCGGTACTGGTTGGAGACTCTGGGATGTCCCAAGAACCAGGTTGACTCCGACAAGATCGCCGGGCGGCTCGCCGCCGACGGCTTCCGGCCCGCCGAAGCCGTCGCCGACGCGGACCTCGTGGTGGTCAACACCTGCGCATTCATCGACGATGCGCGGCGCGAGTCGCTGGAGACCGTCGACAGCCTGGCCGCGCAGCGGCGTGACGGTGCGCAACTGGTGGTGACCGGCTGCCTGGCCGAGCGGGCCGGCGCCCGGCTGCTCGAGGACCGCCCCGAGATTGATGCCGTGGCGGGTTTCGGCGAGCCGATCACCCTGGGCCCCACGCGCCGCGGGTTGCGTCGCTCGCTGAAGGTCGCCGGTGGCGGTCCGGTGCCCCGTCTGGATCTCCTCAACATGCCCCGGCCTCCGGCGCAGGCGCCGTGGGCCTACGTGAAGATCGCCGAGGGCTGCGACCGCCGCTGCGGCTACTGCGCCATTCCCAGCTTCCGGGGACCGCAGCGCTCGCGCCGCCCCGAGTCGATACTGGCCGAGATTGGGGCCCTGGGCGCCCGCGAGGTCGTGCTGGTGGCCCAGGACCTGGCCTCCTACGGCCGTGACGGGGGTCGCGGCGAGCGGCGCCTGGTGCCGCTGGTGGAGGCGGCGCGGGAGCTGGTGCCGTGGGTGCGGCTGCTCTACCTCTACCCCTCGGATCTCACCGATGAGCTGATCGCGGCGATCCTGGCCACCGGCGTGGCCTACTTCGACCTGTCGCTGCAGCACGCCTCCCGCCCGCTGCTGCGCCGGATGCGCCGCTGGGGCGACGGGGAGCGCTTCGCGGCGCGCGTCGCCGAGATCCGCCGCGCCGCGCCGCACGCCGCCTTCCGTTCCAACTTCATCGTGGGCTACCCCGGCGAGACCGAGGAGGACCACGACGCCCTGCTGGACTTCGTCAGCGAGGCGCAGCTGGACTGGGTCGGTACCTTCGCCTACTCCGCCGAGGAGGGCACCTACTCGGTCGGTCTGGACGGCGAGGTGCCCGCACCGCTGGTGGCCGAGCGCATTGCCGAGTTGCGCGAGGTCTGCGACGAGATCACCGAGCAGCGTCGGCGCAACCTCATCGGCACCACGACGACCGTGCTGGTGGACCGGCCGGGACGGGCGCGCAGCCACCGGGAGGCGCCGGAGATCGACGGACTCGTGGAAGTGCCCGATGATCTGGCGCCGGGGAGCTTCGCGGACGTCGAGATCATCGGGGCCGCCGGTGTCGACCTGATGGCGGCGCCTGTTGTGCCGGTCGCCGCCGGTGCCGGAGGGGCGCGGTGAAGGCGCCGGCGCTTGGAATCGGTCTCGGCCTGTCCACGCCCGCGAACCTCATCACGCTGGCCCGCATCGGCGCATCGCCGGTGCTGTTCTGGCTGATACTGCGGGCTCGCGTCGACGGTGGAGCGTCCTGGTCGGCCGTGTGGGTGGCCCTGGCGTTCGCCGCCTCCGACGCCTCCGACGGGTACCTGGCCCGCCGCACCGGCACCGAGACGCGAGTGGGCGCCTTCCTGGACCCGCTCGCCGACAAGGTCGTCGTGTTGGGCTCGATGGCGTGCCTGGTCGCCATAGGCAGGGTGAACTGGGTGCCGGTGGCGCTGATCGCCGCCCGGGAGGCATGGATGAGCGGCTTCCGGATGCGGGCCGCCCGCCGGGGCCTCTCCGTTCCGGCCCGACGCTCGGCCAAGTGGAAGGTCATTCTGCAGGGCACCGCCGTCATCCTGACCCTCCTCCCGCCCCTGGTGCCGTACGGTTCGGCGCCGCGCGAACGCCTCGTTCTGGGCGTCTGGTGGCTTGCGGTCGCCGCGACCCTCCTCACCGGTGCGCTCTACCTTGCCGACAGCCGTCGCGCGGCCGGGACGGGCGGAGCCGCCGCCGGGGGTGCGACGTGAGGTGTGAGGTCGTGGCGGTCGGCACCGAGCTGCTGCTCGGGCAGGTGGTCGACACCAACTCGTCGTGGATCGGCGAGCACCTGGCCTCCCTGGGGATCGACTCGTACTACCAGACGAAGGTCGGCGACAACCTCGACCGGATCTGCGCCGTGCTGGGCACCGCTGTGACGCGCAACGACTTCGTCGTCGTCTGCGGCGGTCTGGGGCCGACCCCCGATGACATCACCCGCGACGCGCTGGCCGCTGTGATGGGGGTGGAGTTGCGCCGCGACCCCGAACTGGTCGAGCGCATCTCGGCCAAGTTCTGGCGGCGCGACCGCTCGATGCCCGCCAACAACCTGCGGCAGGCCGATGTTCCCGACGGCGCCGCGGTCATCCCCGTCTTTCCCGGCACCGCGCCCGGTCTTGTCTGCCCGGTGGGCGACACCGTCGTCTACGCGGTTCCCGGCGTGCCGTGGGAGATGAAGGAGATGATGACCCGCTGGATCGCGGCGGACATGCGCCGCCGGGCGGGCGTCGCGGGGGTGATCCAGAGCCGCACGCTGCGCACCTGGGGCGAGTCCGAGGGCGGCCTGGCCGAGCGGCTGGGCGGCGTCATCGACCGGCTCGACGCCTCCGGGACGGTGACGCTGGCCTTCCTGGCCTCGGGGATGGAGGGCCTCAAGGTGCGCCTCACCGCCAAGGCGGACACGGTCGCCGAGGCGGCGGCGATGCTGGGTGCCGAGGAGGCGGCCGTGCGGGCGGCCATCGACGACCGCCTCATCTTCGGCACCGACGACGAGACCATGGAGACCGCGGTGCTCGAACTGTGCCGCAGGGCGGGTCTCACGCTGGCCACGGCAGAGTCGCTGACGGGGGGAATGATCGCGGCGCGCCTGAGCGCCGTCCCCGGCGCCAGCGATGTGTTCCGGGGCTCGCTCGTGACCTACGCCGCCGAGACCAAGCGCAACCTGCTGGGCGTCCCGGCCGGTCCGGTCGTGTCCGAGGCGGCGGTGCGGGCCATGGCCGCAGGCGTCTGCGAGCAACTCGGCGCCGACTGCTCGCTGGCCGTCACCGGGGTCGCGGGCCCCGCCCCCGCCGAGGGGGAGGAGCCCGGGATGGTCTGGATGTCCACCGCGGTAGACGGCGAGGTCACCGCCCACCGCCGCCACTTCCCGTTCGACCGGGAGCGGACTCGCCAGTTCACGACCATCGGCGTTCTGAACGACTTGCGTCTGCGCCTGGCCGCCCGCGCCGGGGCGCCCTGAGTCCTGCCGGGGGGCTGCCGGCGGATCGGCGATGGGGCGCCACCGCCGGCCGGCTCGCCGGCCCCGCATCACACCGGGTGTGCCCGCCGTACCGGTAGCTTGACCACCGTGGTGAATGGTGCGGCGGGCGAGGTGCACGCCGCCATCGACGTGGGCACCAACTCCTTCCATCTGGCGGTCGCCCGCGTCAGCGGTAGCGGAGGCCTCGAGATCCTCTGCCGCGACAAGGAGGTGGTGCGCCTGGGATCCGGCTCCGGCGACATGCGACACCTCACGGCGGATGCCGTCGACCGGGGGATCGAAGCCCTGCGCGGGCTAGTCAAGACCGCCGCCTCCTACGGCGCCGATGTGCGGGCAGTGGCGACGAGCGCGGTCCGCGAGGCTGAGAACCGCCACGAGTTCCTGGATCGGGCCGCAGCCGAGGCCGGGGTGGAGGTGGAGGTCATCTCCGGCACCGAGGAGGCCCGGCTGATCCATCTGGGGGTGGTGCAGGCGCTGTCGGTGTTCGACCGGCAGATCCTGGTCACCGACATCGGCGGCGGCAGCACCGAGTTGCTGATCGGCCGGGGCACGCGGCCCCTGGCGGTGCGCAGCGTCAAGCTGGGACACGTCCGCCTCACCGACCGCTTCTTCCCCGGCGGCGTGGCCACCGACGCCGCGGTGGAGGAGTGCCGCGCCTACGTGCGGTCGTTCCTGACCCCCGTGGGCCACGACCTGGCGCCGTTCAAGTACGAGCTGGCCGTGGGCAGTTCGGGGACGATCGCCACGATCGCCCAGATGGCCGAGTGCCTGCGCAACGGGCGGGCCGATCGCTGGCTCAACAACGTCTCCTTCAGCCGCGCCCAACTGGCCGAGGTCGCCGGCGCCGTGCTCCGCGCGCCGAGCGCCGAGTCGCGCCGTGCCATCGGCGGCTTGGACGAGCGCCGGGCCGATGTCATCGTGGCGGGCGTCCTGCTGACCGAGGGCGTCTTCGAGTGCTTCGACATCCCGTCCATCACGGTGTCCGGCTACGCGCTGCGCGAGGGCGTGCTGCTGGACGGGGTGCACGCCGGGGGAGGTGGCGACGCCTTCTGGCATCTCAGCGACATCAGGCGGGAGTCGGTGCTGCGCATCGCCGAGGACTACGACGAGGAGCGCCCGCACGTCCAGCGGGTGACCGACCGTGCGCTGCAGCTCTTCGACGAGCTCGGGGAACTGCACCGCTTCGGGCTGTACGAGCGGGATCTGCTGGAGGCCGCCGGGATGCTGCACAACGTGGGGCGATTCATCTCCCGCGGGGCGCACCACAAGCACAGCTACTACATCATCCGCAGCAGCGACCGTCTGCTGGGCTTCACCGAGCGCGAGGTGGAGCTGATCGCCCTCGTGGCGCGCTACCAGCGCAAGGCGCTGCCCCGGCCCGGCCACGCCGAGTTCGCGGCCCTGAACGTGGCCGACCGTGCCCGGGTGCAGTTGCTGGCGGGGATCCTGCGGGTCGCCATCGCGCTCGACCGGACTCGCAGCGGCGCCGTGAGCGGCCTGACAGCCGAGGCCGGCGAGGCCCTCGTGATCAGTTGCCGCACCGCGCCGGGCGCCGACGCCACGGTGGAGTTGTACACGGCCAACCAGCGCAGCGAACTGCTGGCCGCCGCCACCGGGCTGGCCGTGCACGTCCAGGCACAGACCCCGGTGCCGGCTGGCTCGGGCACCGGGGGTTAGCTGCGGACTTGGCCGTCGCCGCGGATGACGTTCTTGACCGCGGTGAGGTGGACGAGGCCCATCGGGCCGCGGACGTGCAGCTTCTGGGTGCTGATGCCGATCTCGGCGCCGTAACCCATCTCCTCGCCGTCCACGAAGCGGCTGGAGGCATTGTGCAGTACGCAGGCCGCGTCCACCTCGGCGCAGAAGCGCTCGGCGGCCGCCTCGTCGGAGGTCACGATCACCTCGGAGTGCCCCGTGCCGTAGCGGTTGACGTGGTCGATGGCGTCGTCGAGCGAGTCCACCACGCGCACCGACAGCTTGTAGTCCAGGAACTCGGTGGCGTAGTCGGACTCGGTGGCCGGTTCGATGCTCGGAACTAGGGCGCGGGACGCCTCGTCGCCGACCATCTCCACCGTCGGCATGGCTGTCACCAGCCGGGGGAGGAGTGCGGAGGCCTCCGCTGCGTGCACCACGAGGGACTCGGTGGCATTGCAGACCGACGGACGCTGGGTCTTGCCGTTCACCACGATCGCGGTGGCCATGTCCAGGTCGGCGCCGCGGTCCACGTACACGTGGCAGTTGCCGTCACCGTCGAGGATGAACGGCACGGTGGCGTTCTCCATGATGGAGCGGATGAGGGCGGGCCCGCCGCGGGGGATGAGGCAGTCCACGTAGCCGTTGAGCCGCATGAACTCCACCGCCGCCTCCCGGCTGGTGTCGGTCACGAGAATCAGGGCGTCGGCGGGCACGTCGCTGGCGACGTAGGCCTCGCGCAGCACGGCGGCGATTGCCAGGTTCGAGCGAATGGCCGTCGACGAACCCCGCAGGAAGGCCACGTTGCCGGACTTGAGGCACAAGCCGGCGGCGTCGCTGGTGACGTTCGGGCGGCTCTCGTAGACGATCGCCACGACGCCGAGCGGCACCCGCACCTGCTCGATGCGCAGGCCGTTGGGGCGCACATCGCGGGCGACGACGGCGCCCACCGGGTCCGCGAGCCCGGCGACCTGGCGCAGGCCTCCGGCCATGCCGTCGATGCGGGCGGGCGTGAGGCGCAGCCGGTCCAGCAGCGTCGGCGAGATTCCCGCCTCCTCGGCGGCGGCCAGGTCCGCCTCGTTGGCCTCCAACAGTTCCTCGCTGTGGGACAGCAGCCCGTCGGCGCCGGCCTGCAGGGCCCTGTCCTTGGCGGCCGTGGAGGCGGCTGCCAGCAGCGGCGCCGTCACCTTGGCGCGCCGGCCCAGTTCCTCCATCGCCTGCCGGCGGGACGTCGCCTCGCCGGCTGCGGCCGAAACCGTTCCGGATGCCGCCACGGTGTGCCTCCCGGGTGCTCTGAGCAGCGCTGATTACGCTTTGGCCGTGAGCGGATTCTACCGGTCGCCGCTGTTGGGCAACGGCGAGCCGCCCTCCGGCGACTTCGGCGCCCGACGCCGCCGCAGCGGTCGCAGCGCCACCCTCGTCGGCGCCGGTGTGGTGCTGTCGCGCCTGTCGGGGGTGGCGCGGGAGGTCGTCCTGGGGGCGTTCCTGGGCACGCGTGCCTCAGCGGATGCCTTCGGCGCCGCCCTGCGCATCCCCAAGCTGCTGCAGAACCTGCTGGGGGAGGGGGCGCTGTCGGCCTCGTTCATTCCGGTGTACGCCCAGGTGCTGGACGAGGGCGACGAGGAAAGGGCGGGCCGGCTGGCCGGCGCAGTGGCGGGGCTGCTGGCGGTGCTCACCGGCGGTCTGGTGCTGCTGGCGATCTTCCTGGCCGAGCCGCTCACCTGGATCGTGGCCCCCGGATTCTCCGGCACCCGGCACGAACTCACCGTGGTGCTGATCCGCATCATGGCCGGCGGGATCGGGCTGATCGTGATGGCGGCCTGGTGCCTCGGCGTGCTGAACGCACACCGGCGATTCTTCCTCTCCTACGTGGCGCCGGTGCTGTGGAACGTGGCCATCGTCGGAGCGGTGGCGGCGGCCGGCCTTGCCGATCTGGCCGAGACCGGGATCGCCGAGGCGGCGGCGTGGGGCGTGCTGGTGGGCGGCGCCCTGCAGTTCGCGGTCCAGATTCCCGCGGTGGTGGCCCTCGTGCCGCGCCTGCGCGTCAGCCTGCGACTGCGGCTGCGCGGCGTGCGCGAGGTGGCGCGCCGGTTCGGCCCGGCGGTGGCGGGCCGCGGCGTCGTCACGATCTCGAGCTACACCGACGTGATCCTGGCGTCGCTGCTGGCCACCGGCGCCATCGCCTACCTGGACCGCGCCCAGGTGCTGTACCTCATGCCCATCAGCGTGTTCGCGGTGTCGGTGGCCGCCGCGGACCTGCCCGAACTGGCACGCGAGCAGGACAGCCGCGAGCGTCTGCACGAGCGCCTCGTCGTCGCCGCCGCCCGGGTGCTTCTGTTCTTGGTCTTCGCCCTCGTCGCCTTCGTGATCTTCGGCCGCCCCATCGTGGGGGCCCTCTACCAGAGGGTGAAATTCACCGCCGATGACACCTACGCGGTGTGGCTGGTCCTGGCGGCCTACAGCCTGGGAATCGTGGCCGCGGGGCTCTCCCGGCTGCTGCAGAACACGTGCTACGCCGCCGGTGACACCAAAGGTCCGGCCCGCATAGCCGGCGGTCGGCTGGTCTTCGCCGCGCTGGGGGGGCTGGTGCTGATGATCCAACTCGACCGGGTGGGGATCGTCGACGGCGAACTCCGGCGGCTGGGCGACCTCCCGGCTTTCTGGCTCCTCGACAGCGAGACCCGCCAGACGGGCGACATCCGCCGGCTCGGGGCGGTCGGCCTGGCGCTGGCCGCGGCCGTCGCGGCCTGGCTGGAGTTCGGGATGCTGCGCAGGCGCGCCAATCGCACGCTGGGTTTGCACGCGCCGTTCGCCCGGCTGGCGGGACGGCTGCTGCCCGCTGCGGCGGTGGCGGGGGTGGTCGGCTATCTGCTGATGCGTGCCCTGGACGGGGCTCCGCACCTGCTGACCGCCCCGGTCTGCCTGATCGTCAGCGGCATTCTCTACCTGCTGGTGGCCAATGTCTGCGGCCAGCCTGCGGCCCGCCACCTGCTGCTCCCGCTGCGCCGCCGCTTCTGGGCGGCTCGACGCCACTGAGGGCGCCCATGCCAGCCCGTCTCAGCGCCCCGTAGCCTGAACTGCCATGGCTCATCGCTTCTCCAGCGTCGGCGCGGTCCGGGACGGGCTCGACGGCGTGCAGTATCTGGCCGATGAGGGCATCGCCGGGGTCGTCTACCTGGCGGACCGGCTGGCCAAGCCCGTCCTGGTGGAGGGCCCGGCGGGGACCGGCAAGACGCAGTTGGCCAAGAGCGCCGCCGAGATGTGCGGGGCCCGCCTCATCCGCCTGCAGTGCTACGAGGGCATCGACGAGGCCAAGGCGCTCTACGAGTGGAACTACAAGAAGCAGCTGCTGCGGATCCAGGCGGAGTCGCAGACCTGGGACGAAGTGTCCGACGACATCTTCTCCGAGGAGTTCCTACTCACCCGGCCGCTGCTGGAAGCCATCAGGGCCGACGATCCGGTGGTGCTGCTCGTGGACGAGGTGGACCGCGTCGAAGTGGAGACCGAGGCCCTGCTGCTGGAGATCCTGAGCGACTACCAAGTGTCGATTCCGGAGCTGGGCACCATTGAGGCCACCCAGATCCCCCTCGTGTTCCTCACCTCCAACAACACCCGCGAGCTCTCCGAGGCCCTGAAGCGCCGCTGCCTGTACCTCTACATCGACTATCCCGACCTACAGCGGGAGCGCGACATCGTGTTGGCCAAGGTGCCCGACATCAGCCAGAGCCTGGCCGACGAGGTGGCACGCATCGTCCGCTCGGTGCGCCAGCTGGAGTTGAAGAAGGCGCCGTCGGTTTCTGAGACCCTGGACTGGGCGCGCACGCTGGTGCTGTTGGGCGTCGAGCACGTCGACGCCGAGACGGCCGGCGAGACGGTCCAGGTACTCCTCAAGTACCGCAGCGACATCGAGAAGGCCCTCAAGGAGTTCTCCGCCGGCGACGCCCGGAGTCCCGGCCTGCCGCGCTGAGCCGCGGCGCGGGTGCTGACTGTGCGGCGACCCGCAGCCCGAGGCAGATCGTGACCGCGCAGACGGCCCCGACCGGCGCCCCGACCGCCGAATCGCCGCTGCTGGCGCTGCTCGGCGGCTTCATCGCGGAGTTGCGCCGCGCCGGCCTGCCGGTCAGCCTCACCGAGCATCTCGACGCCATGGAGGCGGTGCGCCACATCCCCCTCGACGACCGCGAGGCGTTCAAGTTCGCCCTGGCCGCCACGCTGGTGAAGCACCACGCCCACTGGCGGGCATTCGAGACCGTCTTCGAGGTGTACTTCTCGCTGCGCGGCGCCGAGTACGAGCCCGGCGACGGCGCCTGGGCCGACGACGTGGACCCCGCCGAACTGCTGGATCCCCGCCCGGAGGGGAAGGGCGGCGGCGAGCCGCTGAGCGACGAGGACCTGGCTCGGCTGCTGTTCGCGGCGCTGCTGCGGGGCGAACAGGCGCAGCTGCGGGCGGTGGCCTGGCGAGCCGTGCAGCGCTACGCCGGCATGGAGCCGGGCCGGCCGGTGGGAGGCACCTACTACCTCTATCGCACGCTGCGCAACCTGGGGCTGGACGACCTGTTGGAGCGGCTCCTGGAGACCGTCCAACAGGAGGCGGAACGACCTCTCACGCCGCTGGAGGAGCGCCTCGAGCGCGACGAGTTGGAGTCGCGCATCGATCAACTTCGCCAGGAGGTGGAGGCCGAGATCCGGCGTCGCCTAGTGGCCGACCGCGGCGCCGAGGCGATGGCCCGGACGCTGCGCAAGCCGCTTCCCGCCGACGTGGAGTTCATGCACGCCACGCGGGAGGAGATGGAGGCCCTGCGCAAGGCCATCGATCCGCTGACCCGCAAGCTGGCGGCGCGCCTGTCCCGGCGGCGGCGCCACAGCCGGCGCGGGGTGCTGGACTTCCGCAGGACCATCCGGCAGTCGCTGAGCTACGGCGGCGTCCCGGCCGAGCCGCGCTTCCGCTACAAGCGGCCCGCCAAGCCCGAGATCATGGTCATCGCCGACATCAGCGGCTCGGTGGCGGCCTTCGCCCGCTTCACGCTGCATCTCGTGTACGCCATCAGCAGCCATTTCTCCAAGGTGCGCTCGTTCGTCTTCATCGACGGGCTGGACGAGGTCACGAACCTCTTCGAGACGAGCGACGACATCACCGAGGCGGTGCACAGGGTGAACACGTCCGCGGACGTGGTGTGGGTGGACGGCCACTCCGACTACGGCCACGCCCTGGGGGTGTTCTGGGACCGCTACGGCGCGTCGGTCGGCCCGAAGACCACGGTCATGGTCCTGGGCGACGCCCGCAACAACTACCACGCCTCCGGGTCGTGGGTGATGCGCGAGCTGCACCGCAAGGCCCGGCGGGTCTTCTGGCTGAACCCCGAGCCGCGCTCGTACTGGGACACCGGCGACTCCATCATGAGCGAGTACAGCACCCACTGCGACGGTGCTTTCGAGGTGCGCACGCTGCGGCATCTGGAGCGTTTCGTGGAGAAGACCTTCTAGGACGGCCGCGGCGCGCCTCTAAGATGCCCGTGTGTCCCTTGCCGTCCTGCCCGGCGTCGTGATCCGGCGGCGGATCACCGAGGTGTCGCGCCGGCTGGCGCGCTGTCGCGGGGAGCTGCAAGTGGCCGAGGAGCAGCTCGTCCACTTCAGCGACTCCGAGGCGGACGCCCACCTCCGTTCACTGGTGTCGGAGACCCCGGTCGCCGACCGCGAGCTCCGCGCCGCGGCGCGCCACGCCGCGGCGATGACCGGTCACCGTGACCGCCTGCAGGCCGAGATCTCCCAGCTGGAGGAACGCCTGGACGATCTGCTGGACCGCCTCCCGAGAAGGAGGAACCCGTGACTGCTGAGCGAACCGTCGGGACGCGCACGCGTGTCCTGATCGCCGAGGACGAGGCCATCATCCGCCTGGACCTGAAAGAGACCCTCAACGCCGAGGGCTACGAGGTGGTCGCCGACAGCGGGCGCGGCGACGAGGCTCTGGCCCTCGTGCGCGAACTGCGCCCCGACGTGGCCATCCTGGACATCAAGATGCCGGGCAACGACGGCTTGGCGGTGGCCCGAGCCGTCAGCGACGAGCGTCTCTGCGCGGTGCTGGTGCTCACCGCGTTCAGCCAGCGCGAGCTGGTGGCGCAGGCGGCCCAGTCGGGGGTCTTGGCGTACCTCGTCAAGCCCTTCGCGGCCGGCGAGCTGGTGGCGGCCATCGAGATCGCCCTGGCTCGCTTCGGCGAGGCGCAGGAACTCAAGGCCGAAGCCACCGACTATGCCGAGCAGCTCCAGACCCGCAAGATCGTCGAGCGCGCCAAGGGCCTGCTCATGGACAACTACGGCTTCCGCGAGGGCGATGCTTTCGCCTTCATGCGCAGCACCGCCATGAACCAGCGGCGCCCCATGCGCGCCGTGGCCGAAGATCTTCTGGCGGGCACCCTGTCGGTGGCTTCGACGCCCGCCGACGACTCGCGGTGAGACGCCGCGGCGTGCCCGCGTCGCCCTCCGCCGTCGCTTGAACCCGTGACCGGCCTGCTGCTCATCGACGGGCATTCCCTGGCCTACCGGGCCTTCCACGCGCTCCCCGAGGACCTCAAGACCGCCTCCGGGCAGGTCACCAACGCGGTCTACGGCTTCACTTCGATGCTGGTGAACCTGCTGCGCGACCACGCACCGGAGCGGGTGGCGGTGGCGTTCGACCTGCCCGGCGGCACGTTCCGCCACGAGCGCCTCGCCAGCTACAAGGCCAACCGGTCGAAGCCGCCGGAGGTCTTCCGCGAGCAACTCGGTCTGCTGCGCGAGGTGCTGGCCGTGCTGGGGGTGCGCACCGTGGAGGCGCCCGGTTTCGAGGCCGACGACATCCTGGCGACCCTCGCCACCGAGGCCGCCGCCGAGGGCCTGGACGTGGCCGTGGTGACGGGGGACCGCGACGCCTTCCAGCTCGTGGCCGACCCCCACGTCACGGTGCTGTACCCCCGCCGGGGCATGTCGGACCCCGTGCGCTACGACGAGGCGGGTATCGAGGCGCGCACCGGCGTGCGGCCCGCCGACTACGTGGACTATGCAGCGCTGCGCGGCGACACCTCCGACAACCTGCCGGGCGTGTCCGGCGTGGGGGAGAAGACGGCGGCCCGGCTCGTCAACGCCCACGGCGATATCGACGGGATCTACGCGCATCTCGACGAGCAGACCCCCAAGCTGCGGTCGTCGCTGCAGGAAGCGGAGGAAACCGTTCGCCTCAACTGCGAACTGATGGAACTGCGGCGCGATCTGGACCTTCCCGTCACAGTCGGCGACCTGGCGGTGACGCCGGCGGGCACCGAGGAGATCCTCCGCCTGTTCGAGTTCTTGGAGTTCGGCTCGCTGCTGGGGCGGCTGGGCGAGGCCATGGGCCTGGAGTTCGCGCCCGAGGCGGACGCCGAAGTGCTCGAGGTCGCCGTGGAGCAGCCCGGCGATGCGGCCGCCGCCGTGGCCCGCATCACCGCCCTGGCGCAGAGCGGTCGGCTGGCCGTCGCGGGGGCGTGGCGCGGCCGGCGGGGCCGGTCGGAGTTCGAGGGGCTGGCCCTCATCGGCGCCGGGGAGAGTCCCCCCGACGGGTCGTCGCGGACCGGCGAGGACGGCGCCGGCGCTGCCCGCAGCGCGGTGTGGATTCCGGGAGACCTCCTGGACGACGGGGCGCTGCGGGACGTGCTCGCCGGTCTGTTCGGTGAGGGCGCCCCCGCATTGGTGGCCCACGACGCCCGGGACCTGATGCGCAGCCTGCTGGCCGTCGGCGTCGACGTCCGCTCGCTGAGCATGGACACCGCCATCGCCGCCTATTTGCTGGATCCCTCGCAGTCCGCCTATCCCGTCGGCGACCTGCTGGCGCGCTACGCCGGTTGCGCCCTGACCGGCGACGGCGGCGAGTCAGAGACGCAGGGACGGCTGGCGTTCCCCGAGACCGGCGAGGCGCTCCGGACCCGCACCGCGCTCGAGGCCCTGGCCGCGGCCCGCCTGGCGGAACCCCTGCGCGCCGCGTTGCGCGACGGCGGCGCCGAGACGTTGCACGACACGGTCGAGGTGCCGCTGGTGCGGGTGCTGGCCCGAATGGAGCACTGCGGCGTGGGTGTGGACCTAGCGGGCCTCGAGGCGCTCACCCGCGAGCTGGACGAGGAGGCCACGCGGCTGCGCGCCGCGGTCGTGGCCGACGCCGGGGAGGAGTTCAACGTCAATTCCCCCCAGCAGCTCGCCAGGGTGCTCTTCGAGCGCCTCGGCCTGCCGCCCCAGAAGCGGACCAAGACCGGCTACTCCACCGACGCCGCCACGCTGGAGCGCCTGCGCGGCGAGCACGACATCGTGGAGCACCTGCTGGCCTACCGGGAGGTGGAGAAGCTGCGCTCCACCTACGGGCACGGGCTGGCGGCCGAAGTGAACCCGCGCACCGGTCGCATCCACGCCACCTTCAACCAGACGGTGGCCCGCACCGGCCGGCTTTCCTCCGACGCCCCCAACCTGCACAACATCCCGGTGCGCACCGAGACCGGCCGCGCCTTCCGCAAGGTGTTCGTGCCCGCCGCGGGCACCGTGCTGCTGATCGCCGACTACAACCAGATCGAGTTGCGCTGCATCGCCCACCTGGCCGACGACCCGGGGCTCATCGCCGCCTTCGAGGCGGGAGAGGACATCCACACCGCCACCGCGGCGAGGGTCTTCGGGGTCGCAGCCGACGAGGTCACCACCGAGCTGCGATCCAAGGCCAAGATGGTGTCCTACGGGCTGGCCTACGGCATGGAGTCCTACGGGTTGGCTCAGCGCTTGTCGATCCCCAACGAGGAGGCCCAGGTCATCCTGGACGCCTACTTCGGCGCCTTCCCGGCGGTGAGCGACTACATGGACAGCGCCGTGGCCCGGGCCCGGGAGTCGGGCTACACCGAGACGCTCTACGGCCGGCGGCGGCCGATACCCGAACTCCGCTCGGACAACTTCCGGGTGCGCCAGGCCGGCGAGCGCCAGGCCAAGAACGCCGGCATCCAGGGTCTCGCCGCCGACATCTTCAAGGTGGCGCTGGTGCACATAGACGGTGCCCTGGAGCGCGACGGCATGGCCAGCCGGCTCATCCTGCAGGTCCACGACGAGGTCATCCTGGAGGTGCCCGCGGCCGAGCGCAGCGCCGCGGCCGAGTTGGTGCGCCGGGAGATGGCCGCCGCTTGCGACCTGCGGGTCCCGCTGGTGGTGGACCTGGCCTTCGGCAGCACCTGGGCGGCCGCCAAAGCCTGAGCGGCGCTCCGGCGAGCACCTGCGGCGCTCCGGGCGACGGATTGCAGTCGGTGGTCGTGCTGTTAGCCTTGCTCCTGCTATCCGGGGCCGGTCGGCCCCGCTTCGACGGCTCGCGTCGTCCAGTCCCGTACATCGAACAAGTGAGAATCCGTGTCCGACCTCGACCCCAACCTGTCCGTGCCCGACGACTCAACCCCAGAACCGACTCCCGCTGAAGAGACACCCGAGCCGTCAGCTTCCGCAGAGAGCCTCCCAGCGGAGGAATCCGCCTCCGAGACCGCCGATGAGATGACCGAGGCTTACGAGCCGCGGGAGATCGCGCTCAACGACCTCGACGACGAGGCACTCGCCGCCGCTTACAGCGACAGCGTGGTGACGGTCGAGGAAGGCACGATGGTGGTCGGCCGCGTGGTGCGGATCGACAACGACGAGGTGCTCATCGACATCGGCTTCAAGTCCGAGGGCGTCATCCCGTCGCGCGAGCTCTCGATCCGCAACGACGCAGATCCCGGCGACGTGGTGGCGATCCACGAGGAGGTGGAGGCCCTCGTCCTGCAGAAGGAGGACAAGGAGGGTCGCCTCATCCTGTCCAAGAAGCGCGCCCAGTACGAGCGCGCCTGGGGCAACGTGGAGGAGGTCAAGGCCGCCGGCGGGGTCGTCTCGGGAACCGTCATAGAGGTTGTCAAGGGCGGGCTCATCGTGGACATCGGCCTGCGCGGCTTCCTGCCCGCCTCGCTCGTGGATCTGCGGCGGGTGCGTGACCTGCAGCCCTTCGTGGGAAGCAAAGTGGAGGCAAAGATCATCGAACTCGACAAGAACCGCAACAACGTCGTGCTGTCGCGCCGGGCGTGGCTGGAGGAGACCCAGAAGGAGCAGCGCGAGGAGTTCCTGGACAACCTGAAGCCGGGCGAGGTCCGCCGTGGCACGGTCTCCTCGGTCGTGCCGTTCGGGGCCTTCATCGACCTCGGCGGGATGGACGGCCTCGTGCACGTCTCGGAGTTGTCGTGGCGCCACGTGGACCACCCCAGTTCGGTCGTGTCGGTCGGCGACGAGGTGGACGTGCAGGTGCTCGAGGTGGATCCCAGCCGCGAGCGCATCAGCCTCTCCTTGAAGGCCACCCAGCAGGATCCGTGGCAGGAGTTCGCCGCCAGCCACCGGGTCGGCGAGCTGGTCTACGGTCGAGTCACCAAGCTGGTCCCGTTCGGCGCCTTCGTGCAGGTCGGCGAGAGCATCGAGGGGCTCACCCACATCTCGGAGATGTCGGCGCACCACGTGGAGGTGCCGGAGCAGGTCGTGACCCCCGGCGAGGAGCTGTGGGTCAAGATCATCGACATCGACCTGCAGCGCCGCCGTATCAGCCTCTCCATCAAGCAGGCCGCCGAGGGCGGTGTGGTGTCCGCCGAGTTCCAGGAGGCCTTCGGCGAGCACGCCTTCGACGATCAGGGCAACTACCTGGGCGCCGTCGCGGAGGGGGCGCCGGCCGAGCCGGGCGAGGACGACGGCGCCGGGACGGACGAGGTCGAGAATTTCGAGGCTGTCGCCCGCGTCTGAGGGCACATCGGCCGGCGCTCGATGATCGAGGTCGGCCTCACCGGCTGCATCGGCTCCGGAAAGTCCACTGTCGCCGCGGCGCTGGTCCGCCACGGTGCCGTCCTGCTGGACGCGGATGCCATCGTGGCCGATCTGCAGCAGCCGGGCAGTCCCGTCCTCGAAGCCATGGTGGCGCACTTCGGGGCCTCCATCCTGCGGCCCGACGGGCATCTGGACCGCGCCGCGGTGGCCGGCGTCGTCTTCGAGGACTCGCAGGAACTGGCGGCGCTGAACGCCATCGTGCATCCCGCGGTGCGCGCCGAGATGGCGGCCCGGCGCGGCGGGCTCGCCGGCAGCGGGGCCGTGATCGTGGCCGACATCCCCCTGCTAGCCGAGGCCGGGCCCGAGCGGCGCGCGGACCTTGCGGGCATCATCGTCGTGGACGTCGACCCCGAGGTCGCCGTGCAGCGCCTGGTCGCGGGACGGGGTCTGACAGCCGACGAGGCGCGCTCGCGGCTGGCTCGCCAGGCCTCCCGCGCCGAGCGCCTGGCCCTGGCGGACTTCGTGATCGACAACAACGGCACGCCGGCGGCGCTGGAGGAGCAGGCGGCGCGCTGCTGGCAGTGGATCGGCTCGCTGCGGCGCCCGCCGGTGAGCGGGGAGACCGCCGGATAGCGCTGTGCGCCGCCTCCACTGTCGTTCCGGCGTAGGCCGGAATCCAGCGCCCGGCGGCCCGGGCAGCGCCCGCTTCGCGATCCGAGCGCTGGCTAGGGTCGTTCCGTGACTTCCGGCGCCGACCTCGCGGCTTCGCGCCGCCGCACGCCGTTCCGCATGGTGGCCGACTTCCGGCCTGCCGGGGACCAGCCCGCGGCCATTGCCGGGCTGTCGGAGGGAATCCGCGGCGGCGAGCGCCGCCTGACTCTGCTGGGCATAACAGGGTCCGGCAAGAGCGCCACCATGGCCTGGACCATCGAGCAGGTGCAGCGCCCGACCCTGGTCCTGGCGCCCAACAAGTCGCTCGCCGCCCAGCTGGCCAACGAGCTGCGAGAGTTCTTCCCGCACAACCGGGTGGAGTACTTCGTCTCCTACTACGACTACTACCAGCCCGAGGCCTACATGCCCGCCAGCGACACCTTCATCGAGAAGGACGCCTCCATCAACGACGAGATCGAGCGGCTGCGGCACTCCACCACCTCGGCGCTGCTGACCCGCCGCGACGTGGTGGTGGTGGCCTCGGTGTCGTGCATCTACGGCCTCGGCGGCCCCGAGGAGTACCAGAACCAGCTGCTGGTGCTGCGCACCGGCGAGTCCTACGACCACCGGGCCATCCTGGCGCGCCTCGTGGACATGCAGTACGAGCGCAACGACGCCAACCTGGCGCGGGGTCGGTTCCGGGTGCGCGGCGACACCTTGGAGGTGCGCCCCGCCTATGAGGAGAACGTGATCCGCGTGGGGCTGTTCGGCGACGAGGTGGAGCGGATCACCGTGCTGGATCCGGTCACCGGCGAGCGGCTCGACGACCTCGACGAGATGGTCCTCTTCCCGGCCAGCCATTACGTCACGACCCCCGAGCGCCTGCAGGCCGCCGTCGGGCGCATCGAGACCGAGCTGGCCGAACGCCTGGGCTACTTCGATTCGACGGGCCGGCTCCTGGAGTCCCAGCGCTTGCGCATGCGCACCACCTACGACCTCGAGATGCTGCAGGAACTCGGCTACTGCAACGGCGTCGAGAACTACTCGGCGCACCTCGACGGGCGCGACAGGGGAGAGGCGCCGTTCACGCTGCTGGACTACTTCCCCGAGGACTTCCTCACCGTGATCGACGAGTCGCACGTCGCCGTGCCGCAGTTGCACGGCCAGTACCAGGGCGATCGCAGCCGCAAGGAGACCCTCATCGAGCACGGCTTCCGCCTGCCGTCGGCGGCCGACAACCGGCCGCTGCGCTTCGACGAGGTCATGGAACGGGTGGGTCAGGTGGTGTTCCTGTCGGCCACGCCGGGGTCCTACGAGCTGTCGGTGTCGGACCGGGTGGTGGAGCAGATCGTGCGCCCCACCGGGCTGGTGGATCCTAAGGTGGTGGTGAAGCCGACGAAGGGCCAGATCGACGACCTGCAGGAGCTGATCCGCCGGCGGGTCGCCGCCGAGGCGCGGGTGCTGGTCACGACCCTCACCAAGAAGATGGCCGAGGACCTCACCGAGTACCTGCTGGAGATGGGCGTGCGGGTGCGCTACCTGCACAGCGAAGTGGACACGCTGGCCCGCATCGAGATCCTGCGCGACCTGCGGCTCGGCGAATTCGACGTGCTGGTGGGCATCAACCTGCTGCGCGAGGGGCTGGACCTGCCGGAGGTGTCGCTGGTGGCGATCCTGGACGCCGACAAGGAGGGGTTCCTGCGCAGCGAGACGTCGCTGGTGCAGACCATCGGCCGCGCCGCCCGCAACGTGGACGGCGAGGTGGTCATGTACGCGGATGCAATCACCGATTCGATGCGCCGGGCCATCGGGGAGACCGACCGGCGCCGTGCCCGCCAGCAGGCCCACAACGCCACCCACGGCATCAGCCCGCAGACTGTCCGCAAGGCGGTCACCGACATCCTGGCGCTGATCCGCCCGGAGGAGACGGCGCCGGTGCCGCAGCGCCAGCGCCACGAGCGGCGCGGCCGGCGCGGCGCTCGTGGCGCCGCGGAGGGCCTCGACGTCTCGACCGACGATCTGCCCCGTCTGATCGCCGCGCTAACCGAGGAGATGCAGGAGGCGTCCGCCGATCTGCGCTTCGAGTACGCGGCCCGCCTGCGTGACGAGATCAACGAATTGCGCCGGGAGATGCGCGACATCGCCGGCGCCCACGCCGTCGGCGCCTGAGCAGCAGCGGCTTCTCGCCAGGTTGTCCACACCGGCCCGGATCCCGCTCCGGCGGGACGATTTCGCACCTACGCTGAACCCGTGAGCGATCGGCTGGTCATACAGGGAGCGCGCGAGCACAACCTGCGCGACATCACCCTGGAACTGCCGCGGGATCGCTTCATCGTCTTCTGCGGCATCTCCGGTTCGGGCAAGTCCTCGCTGGCGTTCGACACCATCTACGCCGAGGGCCAGCGGCGCTACGTGGAGTCGCTCTCGTCCTACGCCCGGCAGTTCCTCGGCCAGATGGACAAACCCGACGTCGACTTCATCGCCGGGCTCTCGCCGGCCATCTCCATCGACCAGAAGAGCGCCTCCCGCAACCCCCGCTCCACCGTCGGCACCATCACCGAGGTCTACGACTACCTCCGCCTACTGTTCGCCCGCGTCGGGGTGCCGCACGACCCCGAGACCGGCGAGCCGCTGGTCCGCCAGACGCCCCAGCAGATCACCGACCGGGTGCTGCGACTGCCCGCCGGCACGCGCTTCCAGGTCCTGGCCCCGGTCGTGCGGGGCCGCAAGGGCACCTACGAGACGCTGCTGGCGGAGCTGGAGGCCGACGGCTATGTGCGGGCCCGCGTCGACGGCGAGCTGCACGAACTCGCCGATGTGGCCGGCAGCGACGCCGACGGCCGGCCCCGCCTGGACTTGGCCCGCTACGAGATGCACGACATCGAGGTGGTCGTGGACCGGTTGGTCTGCCGGGAGGGGATCGAGAGGCGCCTCACCGATTCGGTGGAGGCGGCGCTGCGGCTGGCCGACGGCGTGGTGCAGATCGAGGTGGTGTCGCTCGGCGGCGACGCCGCGGAACCCGACCTCGACACCGAACCGGGCGAGATCCTGACGTTCTCCCAGCACCTGGCCCGGCCCAGCGACGGCAAGTCCTTCGAGGAACTGGCGCCGCGGAACTTCTCGTTCAACTCGCCTTACGGCGCCTGCCCGCACTGCGACGGTCTGGGCACCCGCTTCGAGGTGGATCCCGACCTGATCGTGCCCGACCCGTCGCTGAGTCTGGCCGAAGGCGCTCTGGCCCCTTGGGGCAGCGGCCACAGCCAGTACTACGAGCGCCTGCTGGAGTCCACGGCGGAGGAACTCGGCGAGGATTTCAGTGCCCCCTGGGAGACGCTCGCCGCTGCCTCGCAGAAGGTCTTCCTGTACGGCGGGCTGGGCCGGCGGGTGCAGGTGCGCTACCGCAACCGCTACGGCCGCACCCGCAGCTACAACGCCCGCTTCGAGGGCGTCATCCCCAACCTGCAGCGGCTGCATTCGGAGACCGGCTCGGACAACCGCCGCCAGCAGATCGAGGGCTACATGCGGGAGGTGCCGTGCACGCACTGCGACGGCGCCCGGCTGCGGCCCCTGCCGCTGGCGGTGACCGTCGACGGGCACAACATCAACGACATCTGCACGCTCTCCATCGCCGACGCGATGAAGGTGATCGACGGGCTCCGGCTCAGCGAGCGGGACGCCCTCATCGCCGATCAGGTGCTGAAGGAGTTGCGCTCGCGGGTGGGTTTCCTCCTCGACGTGGGGTTGGACTATCTCAGCCTGGCGCGCTCGGCGGGCACGTTGTCGGGAGGCGAGGCTCAGCGCATCCGGCTGGCCTCGCAGATCGGCAGCGGGCTGGTGGGCGTGCTGTACGTGCTGGACGAGCCGTCCATCGGGCTGCACCAGCGCGACAACGCCCGCCTGCTGGACACGCTGCTGCGCCTGCGTGACTTGGGCAACACGGTGATCGTCGTGGAGCACGACGAGGAGACGATCCGCACCGCCGACCACGTGGTCGACATTGGCCCGGGCGCCGGCAGCCACGGGGGCGACATCGTGCACAGCGGCTCGGTGGAGGCGCTGCTGTCCAACGAGGCTTCTCTCACCGGCCAGTACCTCGGCGGGGCGCGCAGCATCCCGGTGCCACCGTTGCGCCGCCCGCCGGGCACGGACTGGCTGACGGTGCGCGGCGCGCGCGAGCACAACCTGGACGACTTGGACGTGGAGATCCCACTCGGCTGCTTCGTGGCGGTGACCGGGGTGTCGGGCTCGGGCAAGAGCACCCTCGTGAACGACATCTTGTACCGGGCGCTGATGCAGAAGGTGTACCGCTCCCGGATGGTGCCCGGCCGCCACCGCGGCGTCGACGGCGTCTCGGCCCTGGACAAGGTCATCAACATCGACCAGCAGCCCATCGGGCGCACGCCACGGTCGAATCCGGCCACCTACACGAGCGTCTTCGACCACATCCGCAAGCTGTTCTCGCGCACCAGCGAGGCCCGGGTGCGGGGCTACCAGCCGGGCCGCTTCTCCTTCAACGTGTCCGGCGGCCGCTGCGACGCCTGCTCGGGCGACGGCAACATCCGCATCGAGATGCACTTCCTGCCCGACGTGTACGTGCCGTGCGAGGTGTGCGGGGGCGCCCGCTACAACCGCGACACTCTGGAAGTCACCTTCAAGGGCCGCAACATCGCCGAGGTGTTGGACATGTCCTGCGAGGAGGCGCTGGAGTTCTTCGCCAACCAGCCGGCCATCGCCCGGCATCTGCGCACCCTCACCGACGTGGGGCTGGGGTACGTCCGCCTCGGCCAGCCGGCGCCCACCCTCTCTGGCGGGGAGGCGCAGCGGGTGAAGCTGGCGAGCGAACTGGCCAAGCGCTCCACGGGCCACACCATCTACCTGCTGGACGAGCCCACCACCGGCCTGCACTTCGACGACATCCGCAAGTTGCTGGGTGTGCTGGGCCGCCTCACCGACGCCGGCAACACCGTCCTGGTGATCGAGCACAACCTCGACGTCATCAAGACGGCGGATTGGATCATCGACCTGGGCCCCGAGGGCGGCGACGGCGGCGGGCGCATCGTGGCCGAGGGCCCGCCGGAGCTGGTGGCCAAGCACGAGGAGAGCCACACCGGCCGTTTCCTGCGCCGCGTGCTGGTGTAGCCGCCCGCCGCCGGCTGCTATCGGCTGCGGGGTTCGTTGGCGCTCCAGCAGTCGATGATCCCCTCGGGGCGGATGCCGCAGGTGTGGTAGGCGCCGGCGGCGACGGCGACGAACGGCCCGGGCAGTGGGTCGGCGCGGGAGTCCTTCCACGTGTACCACTCATGGAGCGACGAGTAGCCAGATTCGTGCGATGGTCCTCGACCGCCGTGGCGTGGCCAGCATTCGACGCTCCCCTCTGTGCTTATGGCGCAGGAATGGCGTGTGCCAGCGGTGATCGCGATGAATTCGCCTTGGGGGACCGGTCTTTGCTCCTCGTCCGCGAACGGTGAGTACTCGTCGTCTTCGGGACCGTAGCCCCAGCAGGTGATATATCCGTCATTCGTCGATAGTGCGCATGTGTGCAACTTGCCGGCAGCGATGGATCGGTAGGTTCCTGCTGGGGAGGTGGTTTGTCCGAATGTATTGTCACCCCAGCAGACGACGGTGTGATCTGTGCGCAGAGCGCAGGTGTGGCGTTCGCCGGAGGCGACGGCTCGGAATCCGCCGCTCGGAGGGGTGGCCTGTCCGTATGTGTCGTTGCCCCAACAAGTCAGTGTGTCGTGCGAGTCGATGCCGCAGGTGTGATATGTACCGGCGCTGATGGCCCCGAGCAGCGGCACCGCGACGCTCACTTGGCCGAAGGTGTTCTCGCCCCAACAGATTGCCACCGCGTCAAGATTGATTGCACATGTGTGGTTGGCCCCTGCGCTGACCATTTCATACTCTCCGGGCGGGGGTGTTGCTTGCGCATGGATGTTCTGACCCCAGCACGCGAGCATGTTGTCGGTTCGAATCGCACACGTGTGACCATCTCCGGCACTGAGAGATCTGAAGAGCCCGTTCGGGGCGCGCGTGGTCGGGAACTCGCCGGATGCGTCGATCGTTCGTTGGCCGGTGGCGATCCAGCACTCGGCAGCGCCGTCGGCGCGGACTCCGCAGGCGATCTGGGAGCCAGCGTGGACACTGGTGAATGGTCCGCGGGGCGGTGGGACCGCTTCGGGTCCTCCGGTCGCCGCTCCCCAGCATTCGACTTCGTTGTCCGAGCGCAGCGCGCAAGTGTAGTCCCAGCCGGCGGCGATGGCTCTGAAGTCCCCGGTGGGCGCGGTTGATTGCTCGTAGCGATCGTCACCCCAGCATTCGGCCGTGCCGTCAGAGCGAAGACCGCACGTGTGCAGCGCGCCCGCACTGAGTTCAGCGAACGGACCGGTGGGTGGCGAGGACTGTCCATGTGTGTCGTCGCCCCAGCAGCTGATCTCGCCCGCCGTGTTGGCGGCGCACGAGTGTCGACCACCCGCACTGACGGCGGCGAAACTACCCGACGGCGGCGTGGCCTCGCCGTGGAAGTTTTGGCCCCAACAGGCGATCGAGCCGCTCGTCCGAAGAGCGCAGGTGTGTTGCCAACCTGCGGTCAGTGCAGCGAACACTCCCGGTGGTGTGTCGAGTTGTCTGAGGGAGTTGTCCCCCCAACAATGAGCGCCGCCGTCCTGTCGGAGACCGCAGGTGTGGTATCCACCGGCATCCAATGTATCGAACACATCTGTTGGCGGTGAACTCTGGGTATGCAGATCCGCGCCCCAGCAGATGACGTCGCTGCTAGCGCGAATCCCGCAGGCGTGGCGCGCCCCGATGCTCAGGCCCTGGAACGGCCCCGCCGGTACGTAGGTTATGTCATACGTGAATGACCATGTGCCGTACTCTTGACCAGTGGACGAATTGAAGAGCGTCCTCCACTCGGCCCCCGGGTAAAAACTGAATCGCCCTGGGTTTGTTGGAGGCTCCTGAGCTTGGAAGCGAGAATGGAGCCATGGCAACACAGCGAGCAGCAGGTAGGGGGTCTTCGCGCCGGTATTCGGAGGTGGAGAAGGCCCAGGCG
>LXNI01000603.1_pt1 | contig 39751 bp, 32 predicted proteins | sample 809091 | NCBI WGS metagenome assembly LXNI01 (sample SAMN04870527, study PRJNA318959) | sponge metagenome | biome: 01000161; feature: marine sponge reef; material: water | host: Sarcotragus foetidus | place: Greece: Milos, Mediterranean Sea | collected 2013-05-29 | depth 5-7 m
TCGCCCATGTCGTCGCCCATGTCGTCGCCCATGTCGTCGCCCATGTCGTCGCCCATGTCGTCGCCCATGTCGTCGCCCATGTCGTCGCCCATGTCGTCGCCCATGTCGTCGCCCATGTCGTCGTCGCCCATGTCGTCGCCCATGTCGTCGCCCATGTCGTCGTCGCCCATGTCGTCGCCCATGTCGTCGTCGCCCATGTCGTCGCCCACGGCAAGCAATGCGCTGGCCGATTCAGTCTGGGCGCTGTCGCCGGCCACGATGAATATGCCCTGGGCGGGTACATCCACGGTGATGGTGGTCTCGAAGCCGCCATCAGTCACTGCGGCAGGTTTCAGGGCTCCCAAATTAAGATTGCCAGAAGCCAGAGTGCAATTCTCGCCGGCATCTATTTGGGCTGCGTCTGCGTCTTCGGCAATGTTGCAGGTGAGAACATTGGCCGAAGCGACAGACCAACCGGTGCCGGTTACCGTGACTTCCACCTCACCGGTCTCGGTGACACTGGCGGGGCTCAACGAAATGGATGGCCCATCTTGTGCTGAGGCGGCGTTTGCACCGACCCAGGTGACAAGCGCCAAGGTCATCGCGATGAATACCAACTTGGTCTTAGTCATGACATAGCTCCTTGGGCCGCGTCGACGACAGGCCAGCCCCTCTCCGATAGATAAGGGAACCATAGCGCACCACTTTCCTGTTGTCATGAATCTGACAGTCAGTTTCATGAATCGCCCCGTTAACGACCGGTGCCCCGGACCCTAAGGCCCGGGGCACCGAGTGTTCAGTTCAGAAAGTGCTGTTACAGGGCGCGCAGCCGACGGCTGAGACCGAACACCATCAGACCGGCCAGAGCAATGCCCGTGCCGATGATCACTAGCACCGACGTCTCTACGCCAGTTTCGGCCAGCATGGCCTCGCCGATCTCCACGGTGACGAATGCGGCTTCACCGTCTGCCACGAGTTCGAACAGTCCGAAGGCCACGCCGTCTTCTCCGATTTCAACACCTTCAACGGTGGTGGAGTATGTGCCGTCTGCTTCTAGATCGACCGCGGAACCGAAGCCACCGCATTCCGCTATCAGTCCGGCACCGCCAGCGGGGCCGGTTATGGCATCCATGTCGGCTGTGCCGCATTGCACAAAGTTAACTGACGAAAGCGTGTAGCCAGCTCCGTTCAACGTGATGTCGTAAGTGCCAGGCTCTGGCACCGCGGACGGATCAGCGGTAAGCGTCTGGTCCTGGGCGGAGGCGGAGCCGGCGAACATGAAGCCGACCAGCGCCACTGCCAGCCCAATGAAAATCAACTTGGTCTTGGTCATAGTTGTGTCTCCTTGGACCACGCCAATGGTCGGCCGGCCCCTACTCGGATATTGACGCGTGACTTTAGCCCCTGTGGTCGGCCGTGTCACCTATTACAACGCTTGTCTTCGGTGCGCGGGCTCCGAAGACGCCTAGATAGGGTGCCCGGCGTGGAATCCATCCGTAATTTCCGCTCTCTAGGGGGACAGACCACCGCAGATGGCCGTCGGGTCCGCTCGGGCATCGTGTTTCGTTCAGCCCACCTGGCCGAGGCCTCCGACGCTGATCTGGGGTCCCTGGCTGATCTGGACATCCGCACGGTGTTTGATTTCCGCAACGACGTCGACATTTCCTTTGAAGGCCCCAATCGGCTCCCTGACGGGGTGGTGCAGATCTCGCTGCCGATGGGCGGCTCGGTGAATCCATCCGGGATTCGGGAGAACTTCGCCTTGTTGAGCGCCGAGGAGTTGGAAGAGCGATTCGGAAACGGACAGGCCTTCCAGCTGATGAAGGAGGTATCTGGGGGGTCGGTGAGCAACCCCGAGCGGTCGGCTCAATTCGGAGAGTTCGTGAGAGGGGTGTTGGCACCGGAAGCCGCCCCGGTGTTGTTCAATTGCAGCGCGGGAAAGGATCGCACCGGCTGGGCGGCCAGCCTGCTCCTGCTGGCCGTGGGCGTGCCCGAGCAACAGGTGGTGGATCACTACTTGGAGACCAACCAGCATGTCGCCCCTGGCCGCTATGGCGACTTGTTGATGCCGATCTCCACCGTACACGAGGACTATTTCGCCGAGCAGATGAAGGTGTTGGCCGATGTTTGGGGCAGCTTCGACCAGTACTGGGCCGATGGCTTGGGCCTTGACGACGGCCATCGGCGGGCGTTGCGGGATCTGCTCTTGGGCTAAGGAGTCTTGAGCTCGCCGATGTTGTGAACGGGGGCGAGGGTGTCTTGGAGGTATTCGGGGCCCTCCAGGGTGTCGACGAACCAGCCGGTGGGACACATGGTGAGGATCTCCACCAGGCTGAAGCCGGCCCTGGACATCTGGGACTCGTAGGCCCGGGTGATGTAGCGCTTGGTGCGGGCCACGTTGCCGGCGTTGTTCACCGCGCACCGGGCGACATAGGCCGCGCCGTCCATGGTGGCGGCCAGGTCAGACAGCAGAATGGGGTGGCCGTGCTGGTGGGGGTCGCGCCCTTCGATGGAGGTCTTGGTGCGCTGGCCCAGGGTGGTGGTGGTGGTCATCTGGCCGCCGGTTTCGCCGAACACGCCGTTGTTCAACAGCAGGCAGGTGATGTTCTCGCCTCGGGCGGCGGCGTGCAGCACCTCTTGGAGGCCCTCGTTGACCATGTCGCCGTCGCCCTGCACGGTTAACACGAACCCGTCGGGCAGCATCCGCTTGATGCCGGTGGCCACCGACGGCGCCCGACCGTGCAGGGCCTGAACCACCTCCACATCGAGGTTGTGGGCGAAGGCGGTGTAGCAGCCGATGCCGAACACTGTGATCGTGGACTGGGCTAGGTCGAGTTCTTCGATGGCCTCCATGGCGGCCCGGATGGCGATGGGCTCCCCGCAGCCGGGGCACAGGTGGTGGTTGGCCTGGGTGATGAGCGAGGGGGTGAAGTCGTCGACCAGCGCGGCGGGCTCGGCCGGCGGCTGGTCGGTGGCGAGAAATAGCTGGTTGTCGCTCACGGCCTATTTCTCCTCATGGCCTGATTCCCCTCATGTCAGGGCCTCCAGGATGCGCTGGGAGATGTCGGGAACGTTGATGTCGGGGCCGATCCCGAAACCGGAATGGTCCCAACTCGGGCCCCCGATGAACTCCACGGGCACCGACCCCATCGTAGCCAGGCGCACGTCGTCGACCATCTGGCCCATGTTCTGCTCGTACACCGCTACCTTGGCCGAACCGGCTACCGCCTTGTACACCGCCTCCGAGGGAAACGGCCATAGCGTGATCGGTCGGATGTAGCCCACCCGGTGCCCGGCGTCGCGTAGCCGCAGGCAGGCGTAGCGCACGAACTTGCCCACCGATCCGTAAGCGGCCACTACCAGATCGGCGTCATCGCAGAACCCGGTATCGATTAGCGGCTCCACGCCGGTGGCCATGGCCTCGACGTGTTCGGCGCAGGCGGCGTAGTGGGCGCCTAGGTCGAACCCCTCTTCTCCTTCGACCCCGCCGCCCAGCGGGGACATGATCTTGGCTGCGCCGGAACCGCCGGTAGATCCGTTCAGGGCCCAGTCGGGCAACTCGGGGGCGGTTGTGTGGATGGGGGGCACCGACACCGCCTGATAGGTGTGGGCCAGGTAGTAGTCGCCCAGCACCATCACCGGGGTGCGCCACTGGCCGGCCATTGCGAACGCCATCTGTGTGAGCTCTACGGCCTCGGGCACGTCCATGGGGGCCAGCACGATGTGGCGGTAGTCGCCGTGGCCGCCTCCTCGGGTGGCCTGGAAGTAGTCGCCTTGGCCCCGGGCCATGTTGAACACCACCAGCGGAAGCCGGGCGTTGGTGATCTCAGACAACGACTCCTGCATCAGCGACAGCCCTTGGCCGGTAGACCCGGTGGCGGCCAGGTGTCCGGTGGTGGCCGCTCCCCAGGCCATGCCCACTGCCTCTAGCTCGCTCTCGGCGTTCATGCACACGCCGTTTACCTCGGGCAGCAGGGCGCCCATGTGCTCCAGCAGCTCGGTGAACGGGGTCATGGGATATCCCGTGAAGAATCGGCAGCCGGCGGCCACTGCGGCCCGGGCCATGGCCTCGGAGCCCTCGATCAGCACCCGGTCGCTCACTGGCTGCTTCCTTGGCGGGCGGGTAGTTCCAGGGGGGTGTCGTACTTGTACACCTGGAACACGAAGTCGGGGCAGATCTGGGCGCAGGCCTGACAGCCGGTGCAGCCGGCCAGCAGCCGGGGGTAGCGGTAGCCCCGGGTGTTGACCTCGTGGGTGGTCATCTCCAGCACTCGGGGCGGGCAGGCGTCGATGCACAGGTCGCAGCCCTTGCAGGCTTCCACGTCGATCACCACGGTTCCCCGGACGGTGACCGTGCTTGTCGAAGTGCTTGGGCTCACGCCGCCATCTCCCAGCCGGTGGCCAGCGCCGCTTCGTTGGCCTCGATCAGCTGGCTGCGGTAGGGCGGCACCGAGCGGCGCATTCCCTCCACCAGGCCTTTCAAGCTCACCAAGCCCGACGTTCTTCCGTATACGCCGGCCATGATCATGGCGGCCAAGAGCGGGTTGCCCAGATCGGTGGCGGCATCGGTGGCGGGCACCTCCACAACTTGGTAGCGATCGTGGTTTAGCTGGTCCTCGAACACCGACGTGTTCACCAGTACGAGGCCGCCGTCGCGGATGCGCTCTTGGAGCGGCGCCCAGAATTGGTGGTGCATCAATATGGCCGACCAGGTGGATGACAGCACTGGCGGCGCCTCGATGGGCTGGTCGCTGATCACCACCGTGCTGTCGGTGTTGCCGCCCCGCATCATGCCGCCGTAGCTGCCGAACACCAGAACCTCTTTGCCATCGGCGGTCGCCCCCTGGGCGATGACCTGGGCGGCCAGTTGCACCCCTTGGCCGCCGATCCCGGTAAGCATCAGCTCCCGCTCCCCGGTGGCCTGGGAGCTCACCGGCTCGGCCGGACTGGCCGGTTCGTCACGGCTCACCGGCCCTGCCAGACAGGGGGCCGCTTCTCTACGAACGCCAGGGGGCCCTCTTTGAAGTCCTCGGTCTTGGAGACGGCGCCGCCTTCTCGGGCGGCAATGGCAAATCCCTCGGATTCGGTGGTTTCCAGCCCGTCGAGGATGGCCCGGCGGGCGGCCCTCACCGCCAGAGGGGCGTTGACCACGATGCGTTCAGCCAGTGCCTTGGCTTCGGCCAATGCCTGACCGGGCTCGCATACCACGTTTACCAGGCCCAGGGCGTGGGCCCGGTGGACGTCGATGGTGTCGCCGGTGAGGGCCAGCTCCATGGCGATGTTGGTGGGGATGCGGCGGGGCAGCCGGGTTACGCCCCCCTCGGAGGCCACCAGCGACCGTTTCACCTCGGGCAGCCCGAAGACCGCTTCGGTGGACGCCACCACCATGTCGCAGCCCAGCACCAGCTCGAACCCCCCGGCCAGTGCGGGGCGGTCTACCGCGGCGATGACCGGCTTCGACCGCCGGCGTCTAGCAAATCGGCCGAAGCCCTCTTCGGGGGTGATTATCCCGGCTGCTCGGCCCTCCGATAGGGCTTTGAGGTCGGCCCCCGCGCAGAAAATGCGGCCGTTGCCGGCCAGGATGGCCACCCATGAGTCGTCGTCGGCTTCGAATTGGTCGAAGGCCTCGCCCAGGGCTGCGGACAGCTCGGGGCTCATGGCATTGCGGGCCTCGGGGCGATTCAGGGTGATCACCGCCACTCGTCCCTCGGCTTCGTAGATGACCAGGCTCATCGCTCTCGCAACCTCTCCCTACTCCGGATCTCTGACCCTTAGGAGCTGTTTGCCGTGGTTGGCCCCGTTGAAAAGTCGCAAGAACGTGGTGGGGATGTTGTCGAACCCCTCCTGGATGTCGGTCTGGAAGGCGATCTCTCCCTCGGCCACCCACTGGCCCAGGTCGGCGGAGGCTGCGGGCACTCGGTCCATGTGGTCGAACATCACGAAGCCCTGAAGGGTGAGCCGCTTCTCAATGATCTCGAACATGTTGGACGGGCCCGGACGGCGCATGCCCTGGTTGTAGGTGGAGATTGCCCCGCACACCGCGACGCGGCCCCCCATGTTCATGTGGCCCATGACGGTCTCCAGCATGTCGCCGCCCACATTGTCGAAGTACACGTCCACGCCGTCGGGGCAGAGCTCGGCCAGCCGGGCATCCACGTCTTCGTTCTTGTAGTCGATGGCCGCGTCCAGCCGGGCCTCTTCTAGGAGCCAGCGGCACTTGTCGGCCCCTCCGGCGATGCCCACCGAGCGGCAGCCCTTGATGCGGGCGATCTGGGCGGCCACCGAACCGGTGGCTCCGGCCGCTCCCGACGTCAGCACCGTCTCGCCGGGTTGGGGGCGGCCGATGTCGAGCAAGCCGATGTAGGCAGTGAGCCCGGTGCCTCCCATGGGACCGAGCATCACCGGGATGGGTGTGCCGGGGGGTACCACCCTGGTTTGCTCACCCACCACCTCGTAGTCCTGCCAGCTCATCATGCCGCTGACCAGGTCGCCCTCGTTCAGTGCCGGGGTGTTGGACTCAACCACCTGGAAGACCCCCGGCCCCACCATGGGCTGGCCCAGCGGCGCGGGCGGCATATAGGTGATGAAGTCCTCCAACCAGGTGCGCATGGCCGGCTCGAAGCTGAGGTAGCACAGTCGGGCCAGCGCTTGGCCGTCGCCCGGCTCGGGGACCTCGGTTTCCCGGTACTCGAAGTTGTCCACGCTGACCGGTCCGTCGGGCCGCACGGCGTAGATCCACTGGCGGTTCATCCCGCCAACCTACCCCGACCGATGGGCGCGGCCCCTCAGCGGGCGGGGCGCACTCGCAGCATCATCGTGGCTATCAGGCGGTCGCCTTTGCCCAGATCTCTGATCTCGGCCACCACCCAGCCCGACGACGGGTCGCCCATCCAGCGACAGGTGCTGTACACCGGGCCGATCTTTCCGCCCAGCAGATAGCGGATGTCCATGTCGGCCACCGCATGGGGGGTGCCGAATTCATGTTCGGCCAGGGTCTCGGCCCCGACCTCGCCCACCAGGGTGACCATGGCGCCCTGCATGATGCCCGCTGGGTTGAGCAGCTGCGGGGCGAGCTCGACCTCCACATGGCCGGCGGAGGCGTCAACCACCTCGATGCCAGCCACTTCGGCCAGGGGCCGGTCGATGTCGGGGAGTCCCATGAGATCGGGCCGGGGAGGGTCGTGGATGGGTTTGGCCGGGTCGCCGGGTCGTTGGTGGTGGCGCCCGAAACCGATCTGGGCGTAGCCCACCTCGGTGCCGTCAGGAGTGGTGAAGCGGCACTCGCAGGTCAGCGTGTTGGCCCCGGCCCGCAGCACCTCGGCGTATACGTCGATTTGGCCGGGCAGGGGGACGGCGGTGGTGCGGAGCTGGAAGTCGGTGGTGAAGTGCCAGCACTCCGGGTCTTCCTTCTCGCCGATCATGCCGCCGGTGATGTCGGCGATCAGCATGAGCACCGATTGCCTCACTTGGCCTCCGTGGCACTGCTCATCGAACACCCGTAACTGCCCGTAGCCGGGCTGGGTGTTGGGGTCGCAGTAGATGCCCAGCTGGGCCAATAGGGTGAACTTTGGAGGTGCTTGGGCGGGGACGGTCATTGCGCCCTAGTTCTAGACGGTGGCGCCTTCCAGGACCGTGTTTTTGAAGAAGTCGGGGCGGGCCTCGGTGAAGAAGCGGTGGGCGTTGCCGAAGGTGAAGGCCCGGAATTGGTCCTCGTTGAGCCAGCCGTGCTCCACCTGCTCCCACACCTCGGGCATGACCTCGGACATGTCGGGAACGTCCCAGTGGCCCACGTCGGAGGAGAAGATGGCGTTGAGGGTGGCCCCTTCGGGCAGGGCGCCGTCGAAGGCCAGCCGCACTAGGGGGTCGTCGGCCTCGCAGCCGAACCAGTAGGAGCGGTCGATCTGATCGAGGATGTCTTGGGGGCCGGTGATGCCCGCGGCCTCGAAGTCGTGGACGACGTCATCGCCGCTGATGCCCTTCTGCATCATCTTGCCGAACCCGGCGCTTAGATCGATGGGGTCGTTGGCTTGGGCCAGGAGGCTGTCGAAATAGTCGGATTCGAACAGCTCGGGGTCGTAGGCCTTGAGGCCCTCGGGGCCGCGCTTTTCCCAGTGGCTGAGAAGGTCGCACACCATCTGGGCGCCCCAGGTGACCCCGCCTTCGAGGAAGCCGAGGCGAAGGTCGGGGAAGCGGTGGGTGACCCCGCCGAAAAAGATCGACTTGGCGGTGGCCTCGCTGGCCGAGCCGAAGTTGCCCATGTGGTTGTAGGTGAAGTTGGAGACGGACCGTCGTCCGTCCCAGCCCATCGACCCGGAGTGGAGGCTGGCGGGGGTTTGCAGATCCACCAGGCGCTGCCAGAGGGGGTCGTAGTCGTAGGCCGAGTCGAGGCCCAGCGAGTCGATCCAGGTGGCCATCTCGCCGCCGGCGGGCACTTGGCGGGGGACGAAGCCGCCGATCATCACGGCCTTGAAGCCCAGCTCGGTGACGGCGTAGTCGAGCTGTTCGATGGCCTCTTGGGGGGTGTGGGTGGGGATGGCGGCCACCGGGGTCAGGCGGTCTTGCAGCCCCTGGTAGCTGTCGGACAGGTAGCGGTTGAGGGCCCGGCAGAGCTTGTTGCGCACCTCGTCGTCTTTGTAGGCGGGGAAGTTGAGGCCGATGCTGGGGTAGCAGACCGCGAAGTCCATGCCCAGCTCCTCGAGGCGGTCGTTGAACAGGGCGGGGGACACCGCGGTGGCGAAGTCCTTGGTGTTGGCCAGCGGCAGCGCCCACCACGGCCCGCGGAAGCTGCGCCGGGCCAGCCGCTCATCGGGCGACAGGCCACTCCAGGTGGGCTCTCCGTTGAACGAGCAGTTGGCCATTTGGGCATAGAGCCCGCCTTCGAGGCCCTCGTCGAGGCAGTACTGGTGCAGGGCCGGGTAGTGCTCGAACACGTGCCCGTCGGCATCGATTACCGGGTGGCCGAGGTCGGCTCGAATTTCGGCGGCGGTTTTCTGGCTGCTCATGGCGGAGACGTTACCTACTACCGTTGTGTCTGTCTCAGTGACACTTGATTGAGAAGGTTCAAATTATGAGCACTGTCACCCCCGTTCGTCCCTGCATCTCGGCTGACTCGCATGTGACCGAGCCCGACAACACCTACATCGACTACATCGATCCTAAGTTCCGGGATCGGGCGCCCCGGGTGGACTGGGCCGACGACATGGGCGTGTTCATGTCGATCGACAACGGCCGCAACCGCATGCCGTTCGGCATGATCGCCGCCGCGGGCAAGAGCTGGCACGAGATCAGCATCAACAGCGGCACCCGCTGGGAGGATCTGCACCCGGGCGGCTACGACCCGGTGGCCCGTCTTGGCGAGCAGGACCGGGATGGGGTGGTGGCCGAGGTGATCTACCCGTCGGTGGGCATGACCATCTGCAACCACCCCGACGCCGACTACAAGAAGGCCTGCTTCGACGCCTACAACCGCTGGATCGCCGAGTTCAACTCGCACGCCCCCGAGCGGCTCATCGGGTTGGGCCAGAGCGCGGTGCGTTCGGTGGACGAGGCCATTGCCGACCTGGAGGCCATGGCTGACCTCGGGCTCAAAGGGGTCATGCTGCCCGGCTACCCCGCTTCGGGGGTCGACTACGACGACCGCGAATACGACGCCTTCTGGGAGGCGTCGGTGTCGATGGGGATGCCGCTGTCGTTCCACATCCTGACCTCGGGCAACGACCATCCCATGGCCGCCCAGTTCCGGGGGCCGAAGATCAACTCGTTCTTGGGGATTATCCGGGGGAACCAGGACATCATCGGCACGCTGATCTTCGGCGGCGTGTTCGAGCGCCATCCCGACCTGCGGGTGGTGTGCGTGGAGGCCGACGCCGGCTGGGCCCCCCACTGGATGTACCGGGCCGATCACGCCTACAACCGGCACCGCAATTGGCTGGAGAGCGCTGAGCTGTCCAAGAAGCCGAGCGAGTACTTCGCAGAGAACGTGTACCTCACCTTCCAGGACGACTGGGTGGCGTTCAAGTTGCTCGACCTGATGAACACCGACCGGGTGATGTGGGCCAACGACCACCCCCACTCCGACGCCACCTGGCCCTGGTCACAGGAGATGCTCGCCGAGCAGACCACTCACATGACCGACCACCAACTAGACCGAGTCCTCCGCGACAACTGTGCTGAGCTGTACGGGTTGACGGTCTAGTTCGTTTTCGGCAGCTGGCGGCGGCCGCGAGGAATTCTCCAACTCCGGCAATTATTGGATTCTGAGTCCGGCAATTATTGGACTTTTATGTCGGCAATTATTGGATTTTGGGCTCGGCAGATGTAGGATTCAGTTGTGGCAGAGTCGATCATGCCGGAATCTAGGACGGGTGCAGAGACCCACGAAGAAATGAGCAAGACCCTCTACCCTCGGGCGGTGGAGCGGCTGGTTGCCGAAGAACTGCTCCCGGTTTTTCCTGCTCTTTGGGTGGTTGGCCCTCGTGGCTGCGGCAAGTCCACGTCGATGGGTCGTTTTGCCGATGCCGTCTTGGACCTTTCCGAACCGGGTGCCCGACTGGCGGCGAAGGAAGATCCCGATGGCACGCTGGCTGCTTTCGACGGCACTTTGCTTGTAGACGAATGGCAAGAAGCTCCTGAGATTCTCGGAGCGATCAAACGGGCGGTGGACGCGGACCGCTCATCTCGCCCTGGGAGGTTCATCGTCACCGGTTCGGTCCGGGCAGCCCAGCAGGGGGCCACCTGGCCCGGTACCGGTCGTCTCATCCGAGTCAGGATGCACGGTCTGACCCGAGCCGAGATGGAGCGCGTCGAGCGGTACAACCCCATCGATGCACTGTTCAAGCTCGATCAGGGGCCGTTCGAACCATCGGAGTGGAATCGCAACGACTATCTCGAAGCGATAGTGGGTGGGCGGTTTCCGGTGGCGGTTGAATTGAGTGGACGGAATCTCCGGCGGTGGTACAGCGCTTACGTAGACCAGCTGATTGATCGAGATGCCCTGCAAGTATCCAATGCCTCACCTCGTGCGGGAAAGTTGCGCTCGGTACTGGAATCGTGTGCCGCACGCACGGGCCTGGAAGTCAACAAGCAGGCCACCGCAAATGATGCCGGTGTCGATTTCAGAACTGCCGACGGCTACCTCAGCTTGCTTGAAGACCTCTGCATTGTCAGCCGAATCCCGGCGTGGCATGCGAAGCGACTGCAACGACTTACCCGGTCTCCCAAAATGCTGATGACCGATCCTGGTATGGCCGCCCATCTCCTCAACGTTGACGCTGCTTCCCTCGGCAGAGATCCAATACTGGTAGGGCAGATGTTTGAGGCTTTTGCAGCCACGGAATTGCTAGCTCATCTGGAGACGGCGCAGGCCGAGACCCGGATGTTCCACTTGCGAGATCGCGACGGCAAAGAAGTGGACATTGTGCTCGAGAGCCAGGGCAGGATTGTCGGAGTCGAGGTGAAGTCCTCAAGCGTTGTTGGCCGAGACGACGCCAAAAGGCTCCTTTGGATGAGGGACCGACTTGGGGGAGATTTTGCCGGTGGCGCCGTTCTGAGCAGCGCTTCAGTGCCATTCCAGATCGATGATCGAGTGTGGGCCCTGCCCCTCAGCGCCTTGTGGCGTGCTCCAGCCAACAGGGACGATTGAACAAAGTTGCAGCAAAGTTGCAGGAAAATTGCAGGAGAGTTGGTGTTTTCAGGGAGGAATGTGTCACTGGGGTTGGTATAATTTCATGTATGGAATTTACCCATAATCCCAGTACAGGCGGTGTTCATGCCGGTGTTGGTGCCGGCGTTGGTGGGGGTTTCGGGTTCCCGGATTTTTCCGGGGCGGGTGCTTCGGAGTTGTTGGGTTTGATGGGCGAGGCTGATCTGCTGCGCCGTCGGGCGGAGGGTTATCTGGTTGGTTTGGTTGCCCGCTTTGGCGAGCTCGAGGGCCCGGGCGCGGCTGCGACGGTGTGCCATCAATTCGGCATCAGCGCCTACCGGGCCCGTCGGCTGGCGAAGACGGCCGAGGGTCTCGCGACAATGCCGGAGGTTCTCGGCGCGGTCCAGGATGGTCGCATCTCGGCGGATCAGGCCGGGCTGGTGGCCGAGTCGCACAAGCGGGCGCCGATGAGTGAACAAGACCGCCAGGAGCTGTTGGCGTTGGGCGGTTGGCAGGGCCACGAGGATTTCAAAAAGTCCGTCGCCGCCCGCGAGGAGCAGCGCCGCGCCGACGACGGCTTGGGACGCGCCGAGCGCCAAAGGGCCCGCCGCAGCGCCAAGGTGTTCGACGGGTCCGGAGGCATGGTGGTATTGCACGCCGAGTTCGACCAGGTGTCTGGCGAGCGGGTCAAGACCGCCCTTGGCGCCATGAGCACCAAAATGCTGGGCGACGACATCGCCTACGACCCCATCCGCACCTTCGAGCAGCGCAACGCCGACGCGCTGGTCGCGCTCATCACCCAACAGCCCGCCGCCGAGGCCCCAGATGCAACTGCGGGCGGCACGGCGGGGGGCACGGCGGGCGCGTTCGACTGCGAGATCCGCCCGCAGAAAACAGTGTTGGTGGTGTCCGCCGATTTCGACGCCATCGAGGGCCAGCTCAAGAACGCCGGGCTCATCGATGGCACCCCCATCGAGCTAGAAGAGCTTCGCCGCTTGGCTTGCGACGCAGAGATCGTTCCGATGATCTTCGCCGCCGACGGGCAGCCCCTTTACGCGGGCAGAGCCCAAAGAGCGGTCACCAAAGCCCAGAAGCTGGCCCTGTACCGCAGAGACGGGGGCTGTGTGGGCTGCGGCCTCAGACCCCAGGTGTGCGACGCCCACCACATCCAACCATGGGACCACAACGGCCCCACCGACATAACCAACCTCGTGCTGTTGTGCCCCCGCTGCCACACAAAAGTCCACAAACACGGCCACACTGTCGAGCACGGCACCGAAACCGGCCGATACCGCCTCCAACCTCCACCCCGCCCCAGCCCCACAACCCACCCCCCGCCCCCACAACTCCTGCCCCGCCAACACCAGTTCGCCGCCTGAGCGCACACCCCGCCAACACCAGTTCGCCGCCTGAGCGCACACCCCGCCAACACCAAGCCGCCGCCTGAGCGCACACCCCGCCAACACCAAGCCGCCGCCTGAGCGCACACCCCGCCCCCCACCTATTCCGTTGCCATGATTTGATGGTGGCTGTGCGGATATCGATGCCGAGGCTGGCTGCACTGGTGGTTGGTCTGCTGTTACTGGCCAGCAGCTGCCAGTCGGACCCATCGATTCTGGAACAGGCTCTCGACCCCGGCACCGCGGTGCCCACTGAGGGGCCTCTATCGACAAGTTCCGCTGTGCCTTCGGCCACTGCAACGCCTACGGGGGTTTCTACCGAGGTGCCCGTCCCGACCGAGGTGCCCGTCCCGACCGAGGTGCCAATCTCGACCGAGGTACCCGTCCCGACCGAAGTCCTAAGTCCAACGGAAGGGCCAGGGGGCTCGGTCCATTACGTGCCGTCAGTGGTTGTACCCATACCAGGAGACTCCAGATTGGAGGGGCAGTGGTTCGCTCCTTCTGGAGCAATACCGGCGGCAGTCATCGCTTCGACGGAAGAATGCGACATAGTCGCCATTGACTCTCAGACGGGTGAGACCGTGGTTCTCTGGGACTACAGCACGAGCGACAATCGATCCTTGGACTGCAGCGACCAAGGATCGGAGTACCGGGAGTACGAAGGGACAGAGGAAACTGCCCCCGGCTACATAGAGGACGTGGAGTGGGCCGATTCCAAGTATGTCTTGATTAACATCTGCTGCGAGCCAGGCGCGGGCAGGTTTGAAGTCTTAGACATCGAGGAGCGCGACCAGCCGGTCTGGTTGGCTCTGAATGGTTACTCACCATGGGTCGATAGCCAGAGTACGTTCTTGTTCAGCTCTTCTGGTGTTGGTGATGCGATCGTGTCTTTCGGCACCATTCCCTTTCAGGTCACCTATGACTCTTCTGACCCGAACCATCCCTACTATCGGCTTCTAGGAGATGCTTTCTACCATCACCTTGTCCTGGAAGAAGGCGGTGCATCCACCCTGCGGTGGAGCGTTGGCCGTTCGACGTGGGTCGGCAGGAACGACATCGTGGTGGGGCTTTGGACCATCTTGAGTGACCTTGGCTGGTACCCATGGGTAGCGAAGATAAATCCTGGTGGGGCGGCCGCTGCATCGAACGCTCGCGGCTTAGGGTGGATGCTGCCCACAGGAGACCGAATTGGGAATCTTGTTGTCGCCGAGCAGGAGTGTCGCCCATATCTGGCGGAGTGCATCGGGCTACCAGCAAATGTCGTGGTAGTCGACCCCCAGTCGCTGTTTCCGCTCCACGAAGTAGAGGTCGACGACGTGGTAGTCGACATGGACTTGGTGCGGGGCTGGCTGCTCGTCACCTTGGTGGACGGGCGGATGGGGGTCTTGGACTTGGCCGATGGGACGTTCGCCGTTCTTGCCGAGGGCATTCGCAACGCCGTCTGGCAGGAATAGCAAGCGTCCGCGAATCGTCAGCCCTGGCTGGCTTTGAGGGCGTGCCAAATCTTCTCGGGGGTGCAGGGCATGTCGATTTGGATGACGCCTAGATGGGAGAGGGCGTCGATGATGGCGTTTTGGACGGCGGGGGGTGCGGCTATGGCGCCGCTTTCGGCTACGCCTTTGGCCCCTAGGGGGTTGCGGTCGGTGGGGGTTTCGATGAAGTGGGTCTCTACCTCGGGGACGTCGCTGGCTGCGGGGACTAGGTAATCGGCGAGGCTGGTGGTTAGGGGATTGGCATCGGCGTCGTAGCGCATCTCTTCGAATAGGGCGACTCCGATGCCTTGCACGGCGCCGCCTTGGACTTGGCCCGAGGCCTGTACCTCGTCGAGCACTCGGCCGCAGTCGGTGACGGCGACGTGGCGGATCAGGTTTGCTTCGCCGGTCTCGGTGTCCACCTCCACGACGGCGACATGGGTGCCTCCTGGGAAGGTGGGCTGGCCCTGGTCGAAGGCGGCATCGACTTTGGTTCCGGCCAGGTCGGCCAGAGGGATCCCCTGTGTGGGGGTGCCGCGCACGCCCAGGGTGCCATTAGGGCGTAGCTCGATGTCGGCGGGGGCTGCTTCGAGCCGCTCGGCGGCTAGTTCAGTCAGCCTTTCGCGCAGACTGGTGGTTACCTCCACGGCTGAACTGCCGGCCAGCGAAGCCGATCGGGAGCCGAAGCTGCCCAGCGCTGATCGGAAGCGGCCGGTGTCGGGGGTGGGTGTCGAGATCAGAGCAGAGTCGAGGCCCAGGGTGTCGGCAGCTAGACGGGTGATGACGGATTGCATCCCCTGGCCTATCGGGGCCACTCCGGTGTCGATTTCGATGCGGCCGTCGTCGGTCACCCGGGCCGAGGCCGGTTGGCAGGGCTCGTGGCGACCGGTGAAGTCGGCCCAGCTGCTGATTCCGATGCCGAGCAGGCGGGTGTCACCTGAGTCTCGGCGGGCGGTTTGGTCTGCTCTAAGGTGCTGGTAGTCGACCAGATCGAGGGCTTGCTCCAGGGCACCGAGATGGTCGGACTCGTCCATCACCAGTTCCCCGGGGGTATGGCGGGGGAAATCTTGAGGGCGCAGCAGATTGCGGCGTCGGACTTCAGCGGGGTCCAGTTGCAGAGCGCGGGCTAGGTCGTCCATGGCCCGCTCCAGCAGGCCGATGGCCTCAGCCCGGCCCGGCCCTCGGTAGGGGCCGGTGGGAACGGTGTTGGTCATCACCGCCGAAGCGGTGACCGCAGCGTGGTCGATTCGGTACGGGCCGGGGATGAGCCGCTGGGTTTGCAGCGGCTCGAAAGCGCCCATGCCCGCGTAGCCGCCCACGTCGGCGCTCACCTCGACGTCCAGCGCGGTGACGGTGCCGTGTTGGTCGGCAGCCAGAGTGATGCGCTGGTCTTGATCGCGGGCCTGCATCGACAGCAGGTTCTCGGGGCGGGTTTGGACGAACCGCAGTGGACGGCTCAGCCGCAGGGCCAACTGCGCGGCCACCGCAAACAGTCCGTTCTCACCCCAGCACTTGCCTCCGAAGCCGCCGCCGATGGGGGGAACCACCACGCTGATCCGGTCATCGGCGAGGGCCAGGGTGTTGGCCAGTTCATCGTGAGTGAGGGCGGGCATCTGGGAGTTGAGGTGGATCGCCACTCGGTCGCCTTCGGGGACCGCTAGGCCGGCTATTCCCTCGATGGGGGAGCACGCCGCCCGGGGGTAGTGCTGGGAAACGGTGACGGTCACGTTGGCGTGGTCTAGTGCTGCTCGGACGGCGGCCGGATCACCGGATGGGACGGTGAGCACGGTGTTGGAACCGTGCTGGGGATGCACCAGAGGAGGGTCTTCGGCAGTGGCAGAGGCTAGATCGGGGACTAAGGGCAGAGGCTGATAGTCCACCTCCACTAGCTCGCAAGCGTCGGCCGCGACCGCCTCGTTTACCGCAACCACCGCGGCGACCGCCTCACCGACGTAGGCCACCGACCCCTGGGCCAGCGGGGGTCGGCTGATCTCTACGGGGGTGACCCCTTCCACGCTTGGCTGGGTGACCAGATCGAGATCATCGGCGGTGAACACTCCGACCACGCCGTCTAAGGCTTCGGCAGCCGACTTGTCGATGCCGGCAATGATTGCCCGGGCCATTGGCGACCGCACGAAACCCAGCCACAGCGCGTCCTCAGCCCTGAGATCGGCGCCGAAGCGGGCTTGGCCGGTCAGCAGGTCGAAGTCCTCGACCCGCCCCGTCCACAAATCCACTACAGGGCTTCTTCGATAACGGTGCCCTTGAAGAAGTCGGAGTTGGTGCCGGCCCATAGCGACATTGGATGCTCGAAGGTGAACGCCCGGAAGTCGGCCTCGTCGAGAATGCCGTCGTCCACCAGTTCGTAGGCCTCGGGTAGCACCTCGCGCACATCGGGCACGTCCCAGTGGCCCACGTCGGAGGCGAAAACGCCTTTGACCACCTTGCCGCCAGGGGTTACCGACCGGTTGAAACCAATGGCGGTCATTGGGTCGTCGGCCTCACAGCCGAAATAGAAGCGGTCCCATATGGTGAAGATGTCTTCGAGGGTGTCCACTCCGCTGAGGGCGAACTCATCAATGGTGGCCGGATCTTCGTCGGGCTCGCTCAACATGTGCAGCGCCTCTTTGAGCTGGTCCCGGTGGCTGTTGGCCGCCGGGGTGCCGTAGGCGTCGAACAGCCGGCCCAGTTCGTCCATGTCCACCGCCGCGGGGTCGTAGTGGCCGATGGCGTCGCGGTTTCGCTTCTCCCAGTGGCCGATCACGTCCGACAGCAGGTTCACCCCCCAGGCCACGCCCCCCTCCAGGAAGGCCCAGCGCAGCTCGGGGAACCGATGGGCCACCCCTCCCATGAACACCGCCCGGCACAGGGCCTCGCCCGCGGCGGCGAAGTTGCCCAGGTGGTTGTACACGTAGTTGGTCTCGGAGGTGCGGCTGCCCCAGCCCATCCCCGAGGAGTGGAAGGTGGGCGACACACCCAGTTCGGTGCAGCGCTGCCATAGCGGATCGTAGTCATAGTTGGAGTCCATACCCAGGGTGTCCTTGCGGCGGGCATGGCGGTGGGTGGTGTTTTCCGGGTCCACCGGGCGGGGTACCAGGCCGGTCAGCATCACTGGGCGCATGCCCAGCTCGCCCACCGCGAAATCGAGTTCGGCGATGGCCTCTTCAGGGGTGAAAACCGGGATGATGGCCACCGGCATGAGGCGGTCGCCATAAGGCTCAAAGGCCTGGTGGGAGTAGATGTTGAACGCCCTGGCTGCTCCCAGGCGAAGATCCTCGTCTTCGAGACCCATGCAGGTAAGCCCGTAGGTGGGATAGAGCACGGCCAGGTCGATGCCGATCTCGTCCAGCCGCTCGTACAGCAGCTTGGGCAAAAGCGCGGTGGCCCGGTCGAGGGTGTTGCGGGCGGGCAGCCCCCACCATGCCGAGCGCATCATCCCGGCTGCTCTGCGCTGCTCCAAGCTCAGCTCGATGGACTTCCGGGCGCCGTATTCGACCACCTTGAATTTGTCCACCAACTCGGGACCGCCGACGGTGGCCATGATGTCGTGAACCTCGGGCAGGAACTCGATGATATGGCCGTCGGAGTCGATGATGGGGTGGTCGATGGCGTCGCGTATGCGCTGCACCTCGGCGCTGGGCTCAAAGCTCATGGGGGACAGACTACGACCCCGGTTGTGGCCGAAGTCAGGCGTACACTTCGGAATCATGCGGGGAATCATCGGCTTCGGGGGCTACGTGCCGTATCGGCGCTTGGACCGCTCGGCCATCGCCGCGGTGATGGGCCGAGGCGGCGGGCAGGGCACCCGATCGGTGGCCTCCTACGACGAGGACACCACCACCATGGGCGTGGAGGCGGCCCGGTTGGCCCTGCGGTCGAGCGGGGTCGAACCCCGGGCGCTGTGGTTCGCCACCGCCGATCCCGCATATCTGGAGAAGACCAACGCCACCGCCATCCATGCCGCGCTGCGGTTGGACTCCTCGACGGGTGCGCTGGACTTCGGGGGCGCGGTGCGCTCGGGGATCGGGACATTGCGGACTGCGCTGGAATCGGGCGGGCCAACGCTGGTTGTGGCTGCCGACATCCGGGGTGGGCTGCCCACCGGTGCTGATGAGGCCAACGGGGGCGATGGTGCGGCTGCGTTTGTGGTGGGCGGTGAGGGCGACGGGCCGGTGGTGGCCGAGTTGCTGGGGACGGCGTCGGCCACCGAGGAGTTTGTGGACCGCTGGCGCCAGCCGGGCTCTCCCAGCACCGGCCAATGGGAAGAGCGATTCGGAGAGACCCGCTACGGCCCGCTGGCTGCCCAGGCTTGGAAGGAGGCGCTGGGTACTGCTGGCATCGGAGCCGAAGATGTAGACGTGGCGGTGGTAACCGGGGCTCACGGTCGAGCGGTCAAGCGGGTTTCCGGGCAACTTGGCGTGGCTCGGGTGGCTGACGACTTGGCTGGAGCGGTGGGCAATACCGGCACCGCCCATCCCGGCCTATTGCTGGCCAATGAACTGGAGCAGGCCGAGCCGGGCCAGACCATTGCGGTGGTGGTGTTGGCCGACGGGGTGGAGGTGCTGATCCTGCGGGCCACTGAGGCGCTGGCCGCTTATGCGCCGGCTCTTCGGGTAGCCGATCAGGTCGCCAACGGCGCCGAGGTGAGCTACGCCACGTTCTTGCAGTGGCGGGAGATGATCCGGGTGCAGCCCCCCAATCGGCCCGAGCCCACCCGGCCGTCGTCGTCGGCCGCGGCTAGGGCCCAGGATTGGAAGTACGGCTTTGTGGGCAGCCGGGGCACAGAGAGCGGGACGCTGCACTTGCCGCCGGCCCGGGTGTCCATCCGGCCCGAGGACGAACTGGACGAAATGGCTCCAGCGCCGATGGCCGATGTAGGGGCCACGGTGGTGACCTTCACCATCGATCGGCTGGTGTACTCGGTGAGCCCGCCAGTGGTGTTCGCGGTGGTGGACTTCGACGGGGGCGGCCGACTGCCGGTGGAGCTCACCGACGTGGACCCAGAGGCGGTACGCATCGGCCAGCGGGTGGAAATGACCTTCCGCCGGCTGTATGAGGCCGAGGGCATCATCAACTATTTCTGGAAGGCCCGCCCGGCGAGGTCTTCATCAGAGTAATAGGAGGCGACTGATGGCCAGTCATGGCATCAAAGACCAGGTGGCGATCATCGGAATGGGGTGTACCCAGTTCCGGGAGCACTGGGACAAGGGAACCGACGACCTGCTGATCGACGCCTCGTCGGCCGCGTTCGCCTCCGCCGGGGTGGCCAAAGAAGACGTGGACGCCTTCTGGCTGGGCACGGCCTCCAGCGGGATGAGCGGGCTGACGCTGAGCCAGCCGCTGAAGCTGGAAGGCAAGCCGGTCACCCGGGTGGAGAACTTCTGCGCCACCGGCTCCGAAGCGCTGCGCCAGGCGTCATATGCGGTGGCCAGCGGGGCCTACGACATGGCTATGGCCATAGGCGTGGAGAAGATCAAAGACTCCGGCTACCAGGGGCTGAACGCCCCGCCCGCGCCCCACGACGGCACCAAGCGGAACCTGACCGCGGCAGCCATGTACAGCCTGGTGCTGCCCGCCTACGCCGCTCGCTACGGGGTGGACGAGGACGAGTTGCGCATGGTGGTGGCCAAGATCGCCGAGAAGAACCACCGCAACGGGGCACTCAACCCCCTGGCCCAGTTCCGCCGGGAGATGCCGGCCGAGAAGATCTGCGAGATGGCCTCGGTGGCCGGACGGCTGTCGGTGTTCGACTGCTCCGGCGTGGCCGACGGCTCGGCCGCAGCCATCGTGGTGCGGGCCGAAGACGCCCACAAGTACTGCGACGACCCGCTGTACATCAAGGCCCTGTCGTTCGTGTCGGGCACCGGAGGCGGGCTGATCGACCCCGACTACGACTACACCACCTTCCCGGAGTGCGACATGGCCGGAGCCGACGCCTACCGCCAGGCCGGCATCGAAGACCCCCGCTCAGCGTTGGCCATGGCCGAGGTCCACGACTGCTTCACCCCCACCGAGATGGTGCTCATGGAAGACCTGGGCTTCTGCGAGCGGGGCACCGCCTGGAAAGAGGTGCTGGCCGGCACCTTCGAGCGCAACGGCGACATGCCCATAAACACCGACGGCGGTCTCAAGGCCTTCGGCCACCCCGTGGGAGCCTCCGGCCTGCGGATGCACTACGAGTGCTGGCTCCAACTCCGAGGCCAAGCCGGCGACGACCGCCAAATCGACCTGTCCACCCGCAACCTCGGCCTAGTCCACAACCTCGGCGGCTACCCCGGCGAAATGGTCTCCTTCGTCTCCATCCTCGGCCCCGAGCTGGGCTAAAGCCCTCTTTGCTGCCAACCGCCTACCGATTAACTAGGGGTATTGGGCGAAGTTCTGGGTGATCCACACGGAGGATCCTTGGATGGCGATGCCGATACCGAGTTGGTTGATGTCGGGGTTGATCATGTTGGCGTAGTGGCCGGGGCTGGTGGCGAGGCCGGAGAAGGCGATCTGTATTGCTTCCTGAAGGGTTGTGCCCGAGACGGTGGCGAGGTTCTCTCCTGCTCGCTGCCAGCCTGGTGGGTATTGCAGGGTGTAGAACGGGTTGTGGGCGAATTGGCCCGTTTCCCTCATGGTCTCCGACCAGCCGCGGGCCACATTTGCTAGTTCTATGTTGTATGACAGAGGGGCCAGACCGAGGCTTTGGCGGAGCTCGTTCACCAACTGGGCCATCTCGGTCTCGGCGGCGATGATCGCGACCTGAGTCACCAGTTCGGGCGGCTCGAACTGGGTTGATAGGGCATCGCAGCCGTCAGCGACGATTTCGGTGTCGATGTCGAGTTGGCAGCGGTAGGCGTTGAGCAGCCATTCCAAGTCGGCGATGAGGCTGTCGCGTACCGCGATGTCTTGTGGGGTTGGAGTGCTCGAGAAAGGGCTGGGCTGAGTGCGGCCTAGCGTGGGTTGGCCGTTGGTGCAACCGCCGAGCACCGCGTGGGTGTCGATGTTGAATTGGCATCGATAGATGTTGAGCAGCGATTCCTGGTCGGCGATGAGGTTGTCGCGTACCACGATGTCTTCCAGCGTGGGCTGGTACTCGGGTGAGGTTTGCGCATGAGCTCCCGTATGGGCAACGACCGGCACCAGCAGGAATGCCGCGGCAACCACTGCGGCCATTGTTCGGCGGCGGCTATTGCGAAACACTGCCACCCCGAACACAGTTGCGGCTGGGCTCCGGCCTTAGCGGGGCCAGACTTGGGGGCAGCGGGGGTGGTTGACGGGGGCGCCCTCAGAGACCTCGGAGTGGTGGGGTTTTAGGGGGGTGCCGCGCTTGAATCGGTAGACGGTGCCGTCGCCGCAGTAGCGCACGGAGATTGCTCGGCGCCATTGGTCGGTGACGTTGGCGTGGGCGCCGTGAAGGGTCATGGCGTGGTGGACGGCCACATCGCCGGGAGCCATGTCGAAGCAGAGCAGGTGCTCGGAGTCGTCCCGGTCGTAGTGGGGGACCTCCTCGCCGTCGGTATCGGGCATGGAGAGCTGGCTCACGAACCAGTTGGGCCGGAAATTGCGCTCCCAGCGGTGCGAGCCTTTCACGTAGACGGTGGCCCCGGTGGCCTTGGAGATGGGGTCGAGGGGGCACCAAGTGGTACACACCTTGTCGCCCTCTAGCTGGAAATAGGCCATGTCCTGGTGGATGGAGGTGGGCTCCTCGGTGTGGGGCTCCTTCACCAGCACGCTGTCTTCGTAGAACCACAGTTCCCGGCTCCGCATCAGCTCGGCGGCCAACTGGGGCAGTGGCGACCGGGTGGCGAAGCGCTCGAAATCGGGGTCGTTCCACCAGTGGTCGGTGCCGCCGTGGAATTGGCCGCGGGGGGCGCCTGACTTGGCCGCCGCGGGGTCGTTGAGCACGGCACCGCCGCTGGGTGGTACCACCATGGCGCCCATTTCGGTCATGTTGTTCATTTCATCGGAGCCCAGAGCCCGGTCTACGGGCTTGGCCATGGATGCCAGGGTCTCGTCGGACAGCACTCCTCGGACTACCACCACGCCGTCGCGCCAGAAGGCATCGATCTCTTGGTCGGTTACCAGGCTCATGGCACTCAATCCTTATATCTGTTCTAGTTCAGGGGGCATGCCCAGGTGTACCAAGCTCTCGGCGGTGGAGCCCTGGGGGGTCCATTCGGTGGTGTCCATGGCGTGAGCCATGCCCTGGGCTACCGACTCCATGGTCAGGTCGATCTCCTGGGCGGGGGAGGCGGCGTAAACGATGCGGGCGAACTGGCCGCCGCCGACGGTGAAGGCCTCGCCGGTCACCATGCACTGATCGCTCACCAGATGGGCCACCACGGGTGCCACCCTCTCAGCCCCAAAGTGCTCCCGCAGGTGCGACTTGAACGGCGACTCGGGCAGGCCCTCGGTGAGGCGGGAGATGGACGCAGGCAACAGCAGGTTGGCGGTGATGTTGTGGGCCTGGCCAAAGATGGCCTCGGTGCGGGTGAAGCCGAACAGCCCCGACTTGGTGGCCGCGTAGGAGGCGGTGGGGTTGCCGAAGCAAGCGGGCGAGCCGGTGTTGATGATGCGCCCGTAGCCCCGCCCCACCATGTGGGGCCACACCGCCTTGGCGGTGTTGAGGCATCCCAGCAGGGTCACCCCCACATGGCGGTACATGTCGGCGGCGTCGATGTCGGGGAAGAAAGACGCGCTGGCGAAGCCGGCGTTGTTGATGAGGATGTCCACACGGCCCCACGCCTCGAGGGCGGCAGTCGCCATCTCCTGGGCGGTGGCCTCTTCCGCGATGTCGCCGTTGTTGGCGATGGCCTCGCCGCCGGCGTCGCGGATGCGCTGGGCACCCTGCTCGGCGATGTCGGGGTTGATGCCCTGCTCGGCCAGGCCCAACGTGCCGTTGCCGAAGTCGTTGAGCACGATCTTGGCGCCACGTTCGGCCAGGTAGCTGGCGTGGGCAAAGCCGAGGCCGATCTCGTCTCCCGCGCCGGTGACAATGGCCACTCGGTCTTGGAACTCGTTAGACATGGCCGATCACGCTCCGTTCAGGCGGGGGGCGAGGATTTCGAGGGTCTCGAGGCTGGGGCGGGTCTTGTCCACCGGGTCGAGCGGCTGGATGCACACGTGGGTGGCTCCGGCCTCGTGGTGCTGGCGCACCCGCTCAACGAGGGTGTTTTCGTCGCCCCAGGCCACCACGGCGTCGACCACCTCGTCGTTGCCGCCGTCGTCCAGTGCGCTCTCCTCGAACCCGCAGCGCATGAGGTTGTTGCGGTAGTTGGGCATGTGCAGCGGTCCGGCCATAGCGGCTCGGGCTCGCTCCCGGGCCCGCTGCGGGTCGGTTTCCAGCATCACCTTCTGCTCCGGGCAGATCCAAGCATCGGGGCCCATGATCTCCCGGGACCGACGAGAGTTCTCCGGCGGGGCGAAATAGGGGTGGGCGCCCATGGTTCGCTCGGCGGCCAGCTTCAGCATCAGAGGGCCGAGAGCGGCCAGCACCATGGGGGGCTCGCCGTCGAGTTCCGGTCCCCACCACATTGCGTTGTCCATCTTGTCGAGGTACTCCCGCATCGACGGGATTGGCGCGGGGTAGGGCTTTTGCTGCATACGCTCCACCGGTGCCTGGTGGGACACCCCGAGGCCGAGCAGGAAGCGGCCCCCCGACTGATCGTGCAGTTCCTTTTGGGCGCAGGATGTGGCCTGGGCCTCGCGCAGATGAATGTTGACCACTCCGGTGGCCAACACCAGCGTTGAGGTGTGGTTGAGCAGCAGTGAGGCGTGGGCGAATGGGTCGCGCCCGAAGGCATCGGGAATCCACAGGGCGCCGTAGCCCAAATCCTCGACCTGCTGGGCGAATTCGATGGCCTCGCCGGTAGAGAAGCTGTCGGTGCGGGTCCAAACGCCGACTCGTCCTATGTCCATGGTCATGGCGTCAACGTAGCGGCCCGCCCGCAGCAGTGAGGTGGTCAGGCGACGACCTGGTCGTCGTGGAGGCGGGCGACCTCGGTGGACGACAGGCCGAGCACCTCGGCCAGCACCTCATCGGTGTGCTGGCCCAGTCGGGGGGCGGGGCCGGGGTCGGCAAGACTCTCAGCGGGAAAGCGGAGGGGCGGGCCGGGGGTGAGATACTCCCCGGTCTCGGGGTGGTTCACCTCAGTGAACAGGGGATTCTCGGTGGAGCACCGTGGGTCTTCGGCCACCAGATCCAGCATCGACTGGTAGCGCCCCCAGCACACCCCTTGGGCATCCAGCGCAACTGAAGCCTCGGCCAGGGTGTGGGCTGCACACCACTGGGCCACCAGCGGGTTGATGCGGTCGAGGGCCAAGTAGCGGTCGCCGTCGACCCGGGTGAAGTCCAGCCCGGTCTCGGCCTCCAAGGCGGCCACCTCCTCGGCGATCCCGCAGGCGGCGACAATGCCCTGCCACTGGCGGGCGCTCACCGCCACCAGTTGGATGCGCTCGCCGTCGGCCAGCTCGAAATCCCGCCCGAATGCGCCGTATATGTCGTTGCCGATCCGGGGCCGCTGGGTGCCCAAGAGCTGGGCTTCGGCCACATGGCCCAGCATGGACACCGTGGCTAAAGCCACATCAGACAGAGCCAGGTTCACCAAGCTCCCCTGGCCGGTGCGAGTCCGCTGGCGCTCGGCGGCCAGCACGCCCAGCGCAGCGGTCTGTCCGCAGATGATGTCCCAGGCGGGCAGCACATGGTTAACGGTGCCGTCGGTGCCGGTGAGCCAGGGGTAGCCCACCGAGCAGTTCACGGTGTAGTCCACCGCGGTGGAGCCATCGTGGTTGCCGGTGATGGCCACCATGATGAGGTCGTCGCGGTGCTGGCGGAGGCTCTCGTACGACAGCCACCCGACGGCGGGGAAGTTGGTGGTGAAGATGCCGGCGTCCGGGCCGGGAGCGGTGGCCAGGGCGGTGATCAGCTCCCGACCCTCGGGGGAGCGGAGATCGACCTGGATCGACCGCTTGCCCTTGTTCAGACCCTGCCAGTACAGCGACTGGCCGTCGGGGGTGATCGGCCACCGGTGGTAGTCGATGCCCCCGCCGATGGCGTCGAAGCGGATCACGTCGGCGCCGTGTTGGGCCAGGGTCATTCCCCCTGAAGGGCAGGCCACGAAGGCCGAACCCTCCACCACCCGCATTCCTGACAGCACGCCGCTCATGGTTCGCCGGGGCTCAGTCGGTGAGCAAGGGCACCACTTCGGTGCCGAAGCGGGCGACCTGATCCAGGTATTCGGGCAGGTCGCGGGCTCGCAAGAACAGAAACAGCACCGAGATGCCCAACCCGAGGGCGTAGCGCAGCGACTCGGCGATCTGGTCGGGGGAGCCGCTGAGATGCGGCCATCCCGGCAAGAACAGCCCATCAGGGGGTTCGCCGACGTGGATGCTCTCGGCTATCCATCCGAAATCCACTTCGTTTAGGTCGCGGCCCACGGCATCGGCATGGTTCCGCATGTAGTCGAGTTGCTCGGCGATGGCTTCGCGAGGGGTGCCTTGGGGAATCCAGCCGTCTCCCCGCTCCACCACCCGGCGAAGAGCCGGGCGGCTGCTGCCCCCGATCCAGATGGGAATGGCGCTTTGCGCGGCGGCGGGGCCGACCCCCACATCTTTGAAGTCGTAGAACTCCCCGCTGAACTGGCAGAACCCGCCCGCCGCACCGATGGCCACCCGCACCGCGTCGATGGCCTCGTTGGTCATACGGCCTCGGTCGGCAAAGCTCAATCCCAAGGCCTCAAACTCGGCTTCCACGTGGCCGGCGCCCACTCCCATCAATGCCCGACCGCCGGTGAGGTGGTCGAGGGTGGCGAATGAATTCGCGGTGGTCAGCGGATGGCGATAGGGGAGGATGTACACCTCCGACAGCAGGCGGATGGTGCTGGTGGCCGCGCCCAAATAGCTGAGCGTGGCGATCGGGTCGTACCAGGTGGTGGACATGTGGGCGGCGTAGTCGTTGTCGGGGATGGCGATGTGATCGCACACCCCCGCGAAGCCCAGCCCCGAGGCTTCGGCGGTTTGGGCGACGGCCACCAGATCGTCAACGGTGGCGTCGGCTTCCCACGGCTGCCGGATCCTCTCATTGAGCGTTTGGATCGGAAGCTGGATCCCGCAGAGCACCTCACCGTCGGCAGTTATACGAGCCATGGGGTCATTGTGTCGGGTGCGAGGTGGTGTTCCCACACTCAGGCATCAATCGCTATTGCGGTGCTTGGGTTTGCCTGTCGGGTTGAGGCCGAGGCTGTCGAAGAGGAAGGCCCGCTGGAGGAGCAGGAGGTTCTCGGCCACCTGTTCTTTGGGGGTCATGTGGGTGACGCCGGGCAGGGGGAGCACTTGATGGTGGCGCCCGGCTTCGAACAGGGCTTGGGAAAGCTGGAGGGTGTGGGCGGCGAACACGTTGTCGTCGGCCAAGCCGCAGATCAGCAGCAGGGGGCGGGTGAGGTTTTCGGCCAGCTCGAGCAGGCTGGTGCGGGTGTAGGCCTCGGGGTGGTGGTCGGGGTGGTTTAGGTAGCGCTCGGTGTAGTGGGTGTCGTAGAGCCGCCAGTCGGTGACCGGCGCGCCGGCGATGGCGGCGTGGAACCGGTCGGGCCGGGCCAACACGGCCAGCGCTGCCAGGTAGCCCCCGAACGACCAGCCCCTCACCGCCACCCGGTCCAGGTCCAAGCGAGGGTGCAGTTCGGCTAGGGCGTCGAGGGCATCGACCTGGTCTTCGAGCACCGGGTGGGCCAGGTCGCCGGCCACCGCCCGCTCCCAGGCCGGGCCGCGGGCCGGTGTGCCCCGGCCGTCGGTGATGACCACCGCGAATCCCTGGTCGGCGAACCACTGCGACACCAGAAACGGCGACCGGGCTCTTAGCACCCGCTGGGCGTGGGGACCGCCATAGGGGTCCAGCAGGACCGGCAGCGGGTGGCCGCTGGTGCTGTCGTCGTCAGATGGGTATAGCACCGTGGTCCGCAGTTCTCGGTGGCCGACGATGGAGAACTGGGGCGACGGTGACAGGACTGGGGTGTCGGCCCATGAGGTGATGGGGATGCGCTCTGTGGGGGTGACCACTTCCACTGCGGCTCCTCGGTCGGTGCCCGCTGGCCGCACAATCACTGTGGTGCCGCCCCCGGCAGCGGCGCTGTGTACGCCGGGATCAGCGGTGAGCGGTTGCAGTGCCCCGCTGGCGTTGAGCTGCCACACATGGACCTCGGTGGGGTCATCGGACGCGGTGAACACCACCCGGTGCTCGTTGGCAGCCACCACGCCGCGGACTTGCAAGGTGTCGGGGGTGGCCTCGATTCCGTCGATCACCAGTCGACGGGCCGATCCCCGGTCCTCGACGGTAATCAACTGCTCGCCCATCCAGGTGGGGGTGCCGGGAATCAACTCCACCCAGTGTGAGTCGGTTTGGCGGGTCAGCTCTGTCGTCGCCCCGGTGTCGGGGTCTACCTCCAGGATCAGTACCGTGTGCTGGTCGCGGCTCTGCATGGTGATGACGGGCTTCGTCCGGGGTGCCCAGCTAGCCCGGGCCAAGTACTCGTAGGCATCTCTATCCCAGGACACGTCCACCCGGCTGCCATCGAGCCCGATGATGGCCAGGGAGACATCGGCGTTGACCGTGCCCGCCGCGGGGTAGGCCATAGGCGACGGAGCGGCGGCCGGATCGGCCGGGGATGCGATGTACCAGGTAGGGACTTCGGCGGTATCCACTCGGGTCACTAGAAGGCATTGGCCATCTGGCGACCACCAGAACCCTCGGCTGCGGCCCATCTCCTCGGCGGCGATGAACTCAGCCGATCCCCAGCTCACCGTGTCGCCCGGCTCGTCGATCATCAACTGGTCGACCCCGCCGGCTGTGGCATCCGCCATTCGCAGACCAGCGCCGGAGACGTAGGAAACTCGCCGGCCGTCGGGTGAGGGGCGGGGATCGAAAGCGCCAGTTTTGGTAGGCAGCGAGTAGACGATTCCATCGGATGTATCGGCCAAAAACACCCGCCCATCCAAAGTGAATGCGATCCTGGTCAGGCTGGGGTCGCTGGCATAGGCCACGATTCCTCCGCCGCTCTCCCTGGCTCGCTCCCGGCGGGCCCGCTCGGCCGGGGGCAGGTCCTCCTCGCCGGGATCGGCCAGCAGCCGTGCGGGGTCCGCCACCACCTGCTCGGTGCCGGTAGCAGTGTCTAGCATCCAGAGCCGGTTGACCGGATCGTCGCCCGACATGCTGCGCAGAAAGACCACCCGGCTGCCGTCGTCGGATACCGAGAAGCTGCGGGGTGCCCCCAGGGTGAAGCCCCGAGTGCGGGCGTGCTGGCGAGGAAACGACTCGGTCATAAGGCGTCGAATGAATCTAGGTCGGCAGCCGCCGTCGCGGTGCGCTCAACCAGGGCGAGGGAGGTGGATTTGGGCATCATCACCCCCACAGCGGCGGTGACCAGCATGGCCTCGACGGCGTAGACCGTCTGGCGACGATAGGCCAGCCAGGCATCGTCGAGTCTCGGTGCGTCGGGGCCGAGGCGATCCAGGTAGTCCGCGATCAGATCGCGTTCGGCTAGCTGGCGGGTCTCCGGATCTAGCGACGTGGCCAGCAGGTAGGCCACGTCTCGAGCCCACGGGCCGGCCCGGCAGAGCTGCCAGTCGAACAGTCCAGAACGGCCGTCGGCCGCGGTGAATTGATTGCTGGGATGGCAGTCGTTGTGGATCAGCGTGGTCGGTCCCGCCGACATGACGGCATGGGCGGCCCTGCGGTTGCGGGCATAGCGGGCGATGGGCTTGTGCAGTGCAGAGGGCACGGCCTGTCCGGTACGGCGCAGCCCCAGACGGCAAAGAGAGGGGCTGAGTAGCGCTCCCAGCACGAGCTCCCGACGGGGGTTTCGAGCCAGCCACGGGTGCGATTCAGTGCGTCCCCACCACTGGCGGTGCATATCGGCTAGCTCGGCCAAAAGAGCGGCGGCCTCATCAGCGCTCAGGGTGTCGTCCGACGATCGAAGGGTGGCGCCGGAGTCGGCCAAATCCTCCAGCACCAATATGAAGCTCCCCGGTGTGTGTTGGGCCGCGTGGCACTTGGGAGTGGCCACCGGCACTTGATCCCGCAGCTCGGTGTAGAACCCCACCTCGGCTCGGCTCAGCCGGGGAACGGCGACGAATGCCCGTGCCACCGGGGAGCGAGACGGTCGCTTGACGAACACCGCCAGGCTGTCGCCATCAGCCATATGCAGCCGAGCCCGGGTTCGCCGGGTGGTGCCGGATTGGTCGTCCAGGATTTCGATCCCGGCGATCGGGCGCCCGAGCAGCCTGCTGATGTGTTTCCTCAGGTCTTCCTCCAGATAGTGCCGCCGGGGGTGTCTTCAATCACAATCCCCTCGTCGGCGAGCTGATCGCGGATGCGGTCGGCGGTGGCGAAGTCTTTGGCCGCTCGGGCCTCGTCCCGCTCAACCAGGAGCTTCTCCACCATTTCGGTTTGGGCATCGTCGCCGTCGTCGTGGTCCCCGGCCAGTTTCAAGCCCAAAGCACCGGCCAAGTCGCCCACCGTGACATGGACGGTTGCGGCCCGATCCGTGTCTCCGGCGTCCAACGCGGCATTGCCCTCTCGGACCAGATCGAACACCACGGCCAGCCCGGCGGGCGTGCCGAAGTCGTCGTCCATGGCCGTGGTGAACCGGGCCACTGCATCGGCATCAGCACCTGCCGTCTGATCCACGCCCGCGGCCACCGCTCGGCGGTGCCAGGCTCGGAGCCGGTCCAGCGCTCCGGAGGCACCGGACAGGGCATCGTCGCTCAACTCCATCACCGTGCGGTAGTGGGTTTGCAGCATGAGCAGCCGCAGCACTTGGGGTTCGTAGGCGTCGAGCAGATCGGAAAGGGTGGTGAAGTTGCCCAGCGACTTGGCCATCTTCTCGCCGTTCACGTTGAGCATGGCCCCGTGGATCCAATGGCGGGCGAAGCCCAACTCGGCGCCCTCGGCCTCGGCCACCTCGTTCTGGTGGTGGGGAAAGGCCAGGTCGTCGCCCCCGCCGTGGATATCGAAGACCTCGCCCAGCAAGTCGGTGGCCATGGCCACGCACTCGATGTGCCACCCCGGCCGGCCCGGCCCCCACGGGGAGTCCCAATCGGGCTCGCCCGGCTTGGCCGCCTTCCACAGGGCGAAGTCCAAGGGATCGGCCTTTTCGACGTCCACCTCCACCCGAGCGCCGGCCCCTTCCCGCAACTCCTCTGGAGTTCGCCCGATCAGATCGCCGTAGCGGGGGTGGGCGGCCACAGAGAAGTACACCCCCTTGCCCTCGATGGGATAGGCCGACCCCCGGTCCACGAGGTCGCCGATGAAATCGAGCATCTCCTCGACGTATTCGGTGGCGTGGGGCCGATGATCGGGACGGGCAATGCCGAACCGGTCCATCTGGTCGATGTAAACCTGCTCGTAGCGGGCCGCCAACTCAGGTTCAGTGGTTCTGGTCTCAAACGCCCGGTTGATGATGTTGTCGTCGATGTCGGTGATGTTCGACACAAACGTGACCTCATAGCCACGCCACTGGAGGTAGCGGCGGATCATGTCGAAGGTGAGCGCGGTGCGGGCGTGGCCGACGTGGGGATCGTCGTACACCGTGGGGCCGCACACATACATCGACACCCGGCCCTGTTCGATGGGCTCAAAGGGCACGACTGCTCGCTGCCGGGTGTCATAGAACGAGACCACGACCGAAGGTTACTGAGAGCCCTGCCCGGCGCTGCCATCCGATAAGCGGGAGGAGGAGGGTTACAGTCATCCGGTGATGCAACAACCAGCAATTGATCCGGCGGTGATGCGCCGGGCCTGGCTGGTGTTGATAGTGGTCAGCCTGGCCAGCTTCCAAACGGCTATGTCGCTGTCGATCATCTTCGTGGTCTATGCCGACCTGAAGGAGTCCTTCCCCGACGTCAGCGAGGCCGAACTGTCGTGGGTCATCAACTCCTTCACCATCGTCGGTGCGGCCACGCTGGTGATCGGCGGGGTGCTGGGGGAGCGGTGGGGACGGCGGTTAACTTTGATGGCCGGCATCGCGGTGTTCACGCTGGCCTCCGCGGCGGCGGCACTGGCCCCCAGTATCGGGCTGCTCATCGGCGCCCGGGCTTTTCAGGGGATCGGAACGTCGCTGAGCCTGCCCATGGGGGCGGCCATCGTGATCGACGCCTTTCCGCTCTCCCGCCGGGGAACCGGCGTCGGAGCGTGGTCGGCCAACGGAGCGGTGGCGGCGGCTATGGGCCCTTCGGTGGGTGCCCTTTTGGTGCATGTGGGCGATTGGCGATGGGCATTCTGGCTGAACGTGCCGTTTGGCGTGATCGCTCTGATATTCATCGGCAAAGTCATCGAGGAGCGCCGCAGCGAGCACACCCCGGAGATGCCCGACCGGCTGGGGGCGCTGATGGTGTTGGCCGGCGTGGGGGCGATGGTGTTCGCGCTGGTGCAGAGCCGGGAGTGGTCTTGGGCTGACCCTTGGGTGTTGGCTGCCCTTGTCGGAGGGCCGCTGGTGCTTGTGCTGCTGGGGTGGCGGTCGAAGCGACACCGGTTGCCGGTGATCGACCCCGGTTTGTTCCGCTTCAGGAGCTTTCGCTTGGGTAACTACGGGATGCTGGTGTTCTCGATCGCCTTCTTCGGACACCAGTTGGTGGGGATCAACTACCTCACCAATGTCTGGGACCTGTCCATCATTGAAGCTGGACTGCTGCTGACCCCGGTGTTCGTGTTCACCGGCCTGTTGTCGGCGCTGTCGGGCCGGTGGGCCGACCGGTGGGGGCCGGCCAGATTCGTGGTCGCCGGGAGTCTGATGTGGACGGGGGGCATGGGGTGGCAGTGGGCCACGCTGAGTGGGCGGGAGGACATTGGTTCGTGGGTTCTCAGCGTGACGCTGGCGGGAATTGGATCGGGCTTGGTCTGGGGGTCGCTGTTCGCGGTGATGGTGGCCGACCTGCCCAGTGATTTCCTGGCCTCGGGCTCCAGCGTGGCCCAGACCATGATGAGGGTGGGCAACGCCTTCGGTGTGGCCATCGCCGTGACCATTGTCGGCGCCACCCTGGCGGTGGGCCAGGTTGGAAACCTGGGCACCAGCTACATCATGTTGGCAGCCGGGGGCGCGGTGACCGCCGCACTGGGGTTGCGCTGCGCCCGCCAGGGGGGCGTGCCGCCGGGCACGGTGCAATAAAGTCACGAGGATGAGCAATGCTGTCAAAGGACTGGTCGCCTACTCGCATGTGAACATCTGTGTGACCGATGTAGAGGCCGCCGATGCCTTCTACATCAAAAAGCTGGGGCTGGAGAAGCTCCCCCGCCCCGACTTCGGCGAGTTCCATGGGTCGTGGCTGCGAATGGGCCCGTCACAGCTCCACTTGAGCAAGGTGGACAAGATGCCGGATACCGCAGGGGCGATGTCCCACTTCGCCCTCTACATTCCCGCCGACGAATTCGACGCCACCATGGCCGAGTTGGCCCAGCGGGGCGTGGAGTTTTCCAGCGAGCCGTCGAACCGGGAGGACTTCGGCGTTCCGGTGCGGTCGGCCTTCACCCGCGACCCCGACGGAAACCTGATCGAGTTCACCGACGTGGCCTTGTTCGATTGATGGGGCCGACGCTCCGCAAGGAAGCGCGATAACCAACCCGGTCTGATGCCCTCAATCCTTGGCCACCCAGTGCTGCGGCGGGAGGATCCCCGTTTTCTCACCGGTCAAGGCGCGTTCGTGGCCAACCTGGTTCCCCCCGAGGCTGCCCATGTTGTGTATGTGACCTCGACGCAAGCCCATGCCCGGCTGCTGTCGGTAGACGTAGACGCTGCCGCGGGCAGCCCTGGTGTGCTCGGGGTGTTCACCGCCGCCGACGTCGATCCTGGCGTGGTGGTGTACCCCCCGCCATTTCCGGGAATGAACGATCAGATGGTTCGCACCATGCTGGCTCGAGACGTCGTCCGCTACGTGGGCGAGCCGGTGGTTGCCGTGGTGGCCGACGAGCCTGGCCGGGCCGCCGACGCCGCCGACATGGTGGTTGTGGACTACGAGCCGCTTCCCCCATTGGTCGACATGGAGGCGTCGCTGCGGGGCGACGTGGTGCTGTTTCCCGACATCGATGACCAGACGGTGCATAGCTGCGCCACCGGTGGATCGCCCGACTTCGACCAGTGCGAGGTGGTGGTAAGGGCCCGAGTCCGCAACCAGCGCATGTCGGCCGCGCCCATCGAGGCCCGAGCCGGCTTTTCCTACTGGGAGGGAAACCGGCTGATCCACCACACCGCAACCCAGGGCAGCCACAACGTGAAGACCTCGCTGATGGGCATCTATGGGCTCGACACCGAGCAAGTGCTGGTGGTCACCCCTGATGTGGGTGGAAGCTTCGGAGCCAAGTTCCGCTGCTACCCCGAGGAGGCCCTTCTGGGGTGGCTGGCCCGCCGCTTGGGTCGCCCGTGTGCCTGGATTGAGACTCGCACCCAGTCGATGACCGGACTGGGAAGTGGTCGGGGCCAGATCCAGGACGTGGTGGTGGGCGGTAGCCGGGACGGGCGGATCACCGCTTACCAGCTCGACGTGATCCAAGACAGCGGGGCCTATCCGCTTATCGCCGGGTTCTTGCCCCGAATGACCATGGCCATGTTCACCGGTGTCTACGACATCGCCAGCGCCGGGTTCCAGGCGGTGTCGGTTCCCACCTCTACCACGCCCAACGGGGCTTTTCGGGGAGCCGGTCGGCCTGAAGCGGCCTCCGCCATCGAGCGGGCCGTGGACCTGTTCGCCGCCGAGATCGGGATGGACCCCGCCGAGGTACGCCGCCGCAACTTCCTCGATCCAGAGGCGTTTCCCCACTCAACGGTGTCGGGAATGAGCTACGACTCCGGCGATTACCAAGAGGCGCTGGAACTCGCCTTGGATGCGGCCGGATATGAGGAATTGCGGGCTGAGCAGGCCGCCCGCCGACTCAACGGCTCAAAAGCTCTCATGGGCATCGGCCTGTCCACCTACGTGGAGGTCACCGCCACTACCGGAGCGGGGGATTTCGCCTCGGTGGAGCTGGATGCCGATGGCACGATGAGGGCGGTGACCAGTTCCACACCCCACGGTCAAGGCCACGAGACGGTGTGGCCGATGATCGTGGCCGATGCGCTGGGCATCGACCTGGACCGGGTAGTCGCCGTCGGTGGTGACACCGACTGCACTCCCCGGGGACAAGTAACCGGCGGGTCTCGATCGGCTCAGATCGTGGGGTCGATGCTGGTCGATGCGTCTCGGCGACTTGTTGATCAGGCGCTGCCGACAGCGGCCGATTTGCTGGAAGCCGCGATCGGCGATGTGGTCCACGATCCCGAGGGCGGCTGTTTCCACGTGGCCGGAACCCCGGCGGTGTCGGTGGGATGGGCCGCGGTGGCCGCTGCTCTGGACGGCCCGCTGGTCGTGGAGTCGGACTTCGAGTCGGGGGGCCAGACCTTTCCGTTCGGCGCCCATGTGGCCGTGGTGGAGGTGGACGCCGAGACCGGCCGGGTGGAATTGGTGCGGCTGGTTGCGGTGGACGACGCCGGAACCGTGTTGAATCCGCTGATTTTCGAAGGCCAGATCCATGGTGGAATCGCCGGAGGCGTCGCTCAGGCTCTTTTGGAGGAAGTGGCCTACGACGCCGACGCCAACCCGCTTACCACCAACTTCGCCGACTACCCGGTGATCTCCGCGGCGGAGCTCCCCAGCTTCGAGTTGGTCCGCTCTGAGACCCCCACCGACCGGAACCTGCTGGGGGCCAAGGGAATCGGCGAGTCGGGCACGGTTGGGGCTACTGCCGCGGTGCAGAATGCGGTGGTAGACGCCCTGGCTCCGTTCGGCGTCCGCCACCTGGATATGCCCCTGTCGCCTGAGCGAGTTTGGAAGGCCATGCAGAACCATGGCTGAGCGGAGCCTGGAAGAGAAGGTGCTGGCCATCTGGAAGACGTGGCGGGCTCGGGCTTTCTATCGGATGGCGCGGCTGTTGATCCGAGTAGTAGGCCGTCTGTACTTGCGGACAAAGATTGTGGGTGTTGAACGGTTGAAGTCTGATGGAGCGTTCGTCATCGCTCCTGTTCACCGCTCTAATTTGGACGGCCCTCTGGTGAACTCCCGATGTCCTCGCATCGTTCGGTCACTGGCCAAAAGAGAGATGTTCCCCGGCGGTATGGGCACCTGGATCAGTGCCATGCTGGGGTCGTTCCCTGTGCAACGGGGGGCAGGAGACCGCCGATCTCTGACCGCGGCCATAGACCTGCTGAAGCGGGGCGAGCCATTGCTGGTGTTCCCCGAGGGCACACGCCAAACCGGAAACCAAGTCGGTGAGATCTTCGGAGGAGCGGCATTTCTGGCCGCCCGGACGGGGGTGCCGGTTCTCCCGGTAGGTATCGCGGGCACCGAAGAGGCCATGCCGCCCAAGGCCAAGTCCCTCAAGCGAGTGCCGGTGTCCATTGTGGTCGGCGAACCGCTACTTATTCCCGATGGTGGGAACAGGAGGCTGTCTGCCAGTGAGCGCAACGAGTTCACTGCCCAGCTGCGGTCGGCAATGCAGGTGGCAATGGATGAGGCTGTCGAATTGGCCGCAGCCCGTCGCGGCCGCCGTAACGAATGAGAAGATAGGGGGCCATGAGCGCGGTTGACGTTGTTCTGGCGGCTGAGAGGCCTAGCGGGAATGCCTATCCAGGGCCGACAGTTGAAGTAACCGGCGGATGCGCGGCCCGGCAGGTCAGTCCTGACGGGGCCTCGCTGTGGCTGGTGGCCGCGGAGCTGGCCGCGGGAACCGAGCTGAGATGGGGCACCGACCACGGCGACGAGGCAGTGTATGTGCGCTCTGGGAGCCTGATCGCCGACGGGCGAGTCTGCCCTGCTGATGGGGCGGTGATCGTGGAGGCCGGGGTGGCTGCGACTGCGATTGCAGAGTCCGACACCAGCGTCGTCCACGTGGGACCTGCTGATCCTGTTCCGCCGTCCGATGGTTTGAGGGGACCGGCCGATTCCAATGGCCGGGGTGTGCGTGTGGTCGGTCCCGACGGGCTGTGGGCTACGGTGAACGACGCCCAGCGCACCCGGTTCTTCTCCGACGCATCATCACCCACCAACCGGCTTTGGCTGTTGGCCACCGACCGACCCCAGTACTTCGAGTCCTCGGCCCACAGCCACTCCCAAGACGAGCTGATCCACGTGCTGCGGGGCGAGATCCGAGTGGGCCGCCGGGTGGTCGGCGAGGGAGACACCCTGTGGGTGGCCGCCGACCGCCGCTACAAGCTCTACAGCGGCGACGACGGCGTCCACTTCATCAACTACCGCCGCGACGCCTCGGTCATGACCTCCCCCAACTACGACGCCCCCCTGCTCGAAGCCGGCGAGTCCACCAACATGACCTGGGTCGACGACACCCGCTGATCACAGCAGGCGAGCGTGGAGCAGGTTTCGCCCACTCAAGTTGCGGGGACCGGACGACCTCCTGTGTCCCCACAGGACAGCCGAATGCGAATAAGTAGAATGGGTGCGGTAGAGGCTCATTAAGATGTGGTTTATGCGGTGGTGGCTGAGTAACTCATTGTCTGGTTCGGTACTGCGCAAGTCGGCGATTTCTATCACCTTGTCGTTGGCATTGCTGGCGACTGGGGTGCCACATGTTGCCGCACAGTCGCAGTCTGAAGGCCAGCAGGCAGGCTCAGGTGAGGGCTTGTTGCCGGATTCGCTGGGGCCGGGCGGCTCGACCGGCCCCGTGGCCGGTGCAGGCTCGTCGGGAACCCGGGTGGTGTATCCCAACCTTGGCTCGCAGCTCAGTCTGCTAGCGGTAGAGAGCGCCGTCGGCGCCCCGGCGGGAGACGCAGTCCTTTCCGGTGCAGATGCGGGGCTGACGCTGCCCAGCGGAACGAACTCTACATCGAGCGCTGCACCGCTGCTGCTGACCATTCAACTCGACGGCAACCGCGACGGCGTCCTCGAGTTCCTCGACGACAACGGCGTGACGCCGTCAAACGTGGTGGGCGACTACCTCGAGGTGTACCTGCCACCGGACCTGCTCGGCCCACTCGCGCAGCAGACCGGCGTTTCGCGGGTGCGTGAGATGCCGCGGCCGTTCAAGAATCTGGGCACAGTCAACAGCCAGGCCGTGGCTGCCCATAGGGCCGATACATGGCACAACGACGGTGTCACCGGCGACAGCATAAAGGTCGGCGTCATCGACACGTCCACCACCCACACCTCCAAGGACGGCTTCACCGGCCTGCGCGCCCTGCGCGGCACCGATCTGCCGGCGACCGTGGTAGGACGCTGCTACACCGACGCCGGCAAGCCCACCAGCGACCTGGCGAACTGCGACGCCGCGGGCGGCGACAACCACGGAACCCTCGTTGCCGAGTCGCTGATGGACGTCGCCCCCGACGCCGTGCTCTACATCGCCAATCCAGCCACGTACGCCGACCTGCACAGCACCGTCGAGTGGATGCACGGCCAAGGGGTGAGGGTCATCGTCCATTCGATCAGCTGGTCCTACCACGGTGCCGCCGACGGCACCTCACCGTTCTATCCGAGCCCCCTCAACACGGTGAAGTGGGCCGCCGACAACGGGATCACCTGGGTCAACGCAGCGGGAAATGGGGCGCGGACGACTTGGCACGGCGCATTCGCCGACTCCGACAACGACGGCTACCACCAGTGGGCCGGTTCAGGCGCCACCGCCGACGAGGCACAGGTGTTCGCGCTGAGCGCTTCGGACCACGTCTTCGCGTTCCTGCGGTGGGATGACTCGTGGGGCGGCGCCGCAAAGGACCTCGACCTGGAGGTCAGGTACTCCTCCAGCCTCAGTGGGGCGCAAACCACCATCGGGAGCAGCGCCGACATTCAGGCCGGCAGGGCCACCGACACTCCATATGAGGGCGTCACTTTGACGGTGAACAGCAGCGGGGCCGGCTACTACTGGTTCTACGTGAAGAAGAAGACCGCAAGCAGCTCACCGTCATGGCTACAGTTCCGGATCTTCTCCACCGACATAACCCAGCTCGACCACTACACGACAAGCGGCAGCATCAGCAGCCCCGCTGACAGCGCGCACCCGGGGATGCTGGCGGTCGGCGCCGCGTCCTGGTCCAACAACAACACCATCAATACCTACAGCAGCCGCGGCCCCACCCCTGACGGCCGCACCAAACCCGACATAGTCGGCGCCGACTGCGCCGCGACACGTTCTGGGACTTTCTGTGGAACGAGCGCGGCGGCACCGCACGTCGCGGGCCTCGCCGCGCTGGTGCTCGCGCGCTATCCCGCCTTCACCCCCCAGCAGGTGACCGACTATCTCAAGACCAACGCAGCCGACCGCGGCACAACAGGCACAGACAACACCTGGGGGCACGGCTTCGCCTCGCTACCCGACGTCGTTCCGCCGCCGCCCCCGCCAGCTGCTTGTATAGTGGGGTTGTCGAGTGTGGGCTATGCCTACGGGGACTGGGACGACACTTGCGTATCGGTGGATCGCAGCGGCAGTTACGCGCGGTTCTTCACGTTCTCCCTTGATAAGCCGACCCCGGTGACGATCAACTTGTCGTCGACTTTCGACAATTACCTCTACCTGCGCAGAGGCCTAGACAAGACGTCCGGTTCGTGGCTGGCACAAGATGATGACAGCGGGTTCCTGTTCAACGCGCGGATCAGCCGGACCTTGGCCGCAGGGGACTACACGATCGAGGCGACCACCCACCACAGAGCGAGGACTGGGCAGTACCTTCTGAAAGTCGCAGGCCTTCCGTATCAGCCCGCGGTCCAAACAGACCCGGAGGTGCGCGTCACCGCTAGCGGAGATGTGGTCGAGGGCGGTGATGCCACGTTCACCATCTCGGCGTCGCCGTTGCCGTCGCCCGCGGTGACGGTCAGCGTCACGGTCGCGCAGCGCGGCAACTTCGGGGTGGCAACAGGCACGCGTCGGATAACGCTGTGGAGTGCAGGCACTGCGACGCTGACGCTGTCCACCACTGACGACGGCGTCGAAGAGGATGACGGCTCAATAGTCGTGACCGTTCACGCGGCCCCGGGCTACACAGTGTCTTCAACGGAGGATTCGGCGTCGGTGTCGATAGCCGACAACGACGCTCCTCCGCCGGCCGTGTCCATCGCTGCGGGTAATGCGGTGGTCGAAGGCAGTAGTGCGAGCTTCACGATGACGTCCGATCCGGCGCCGTCGGCAGAGCTGACGGTCAATGTCATGGTCAGCCAGGACGGCGATTTCGGCGCTGCTGCCGGGTCGCGGGCGGTGACCATCCCCACTAGTGGGAGCGCTGTTTTCGCTGTGGCCACGTCTGATGACGGCGTCG
>LXNI01000604.1_pt1 | contig 39745 bp, 39 predicted proteins | sample 809091 | NCBI WGS metagenome assembly LXNI01 (sample SAMN04870527, study PRJNA318959) | sponge metagenome | biome: 01000161; feature: marine sponge reef; material: water | host: Sarcotragus foetidus | place: Greece: Milos, Mediterranean Sea | collected 2013-05-29 | depth 5-7 m
GTGGCGAGCCATTCGTCGATCTCCGACGCGGGCCAGCGCACGGCGCGCCGGCCGACGCGGATCGGCTCGGGGAACAGCCCCTCGCGCATGAACCGGTAGATCGAGCTGGTCGAAAGGCCACAGAGCGCCTCGACCTGCGGGCGGGTCAACAAGACGATTTGGCGATCACGAATATCAGTTTCCATGGCCACCACCCTGCAATGCCACACAGGTCGCAACCGGTCGCGACCCATCCGCCGACCGGTCGCAAGCCACCAGATCCCCACTACCAGAAGCACAGCCGCGTCAGCGGGCTCCAGTCCTTCACCGACCGCGGAAGATTTCAAGGCTCCCTCGGCTTGCCGCCGCCGCCAGGCTTCAACTGCCGGCGGATGTCGCGGCGGCGAGCCCGTTGATACGGCCAGGGGCTGTGATTCTCGAATCACTGTTGGTCCTCGCGACGCTGGTCATCGGTTGGATCATCTGGGCGCTAATGATTGCCGGGCGCGGACAGACCCCCGCAAAGGCGTTGCTGCAACTGCGAGTGATCGACACCGGATCACTCAAGCCCGTCGGAAGCTTTCCAAGCGGCTTGAATCCGACACCTGATTCTGCCTTGGAATCGCTAGGCGCAAGGTTCTTGGATGGCCCTTGTGACTCGTCTTGAGCGCCCGTGTCTGATAGGCCGTCCGCTTTCGCGTCAGACCGGCACGACTTTCACCGTTGAGTCCAGAATCGCGAGCAGCGCGCTGATGTCTTCGGGATCTGAGGTTAGGACCGACGCCTCGCCGTGTCTCACAGCACTGTGCGCAACAACAGCGACGACGGCATCAATCACATCGGAGGTACCGGTACGCCCGCACAGATAGCCGGCCAGGCGTGCCGTGTCCTCGTCCAGCGGTATTGGCCTGCATTGCTTGAGTGCCTGATTGAGCCGTGCCTGCTGAGGAGTGCCGCGCCAGACTTGCCCGATCACCCCGGTCGGGACAATGAGACCATCGGAATTCCTGCGCGCCGCATGGAGCCTCGCCCAAGCAGCCCGGCTGTCGTTCTCGAGTCCGATCAGCTCACCGGCGTCCAATACGAAGACCGTCATCCAAAGAGTCGGGCTCTCGCCTCGTCAAGCTCCTCGGCGGTAATCGTGCCGTGCTCAGCCTCCCAGTCGGAGATCACTTCTCCCAGCCTCTTTGAGGCAAGCTCCCTACTGTCGGCATCGGCAAGCCAAGCCGACAGCTCACAAGACAGCGCGTCCCCCGCCTTCTTGACCAAACCGTCCATTTCTTGGATGTTATTGGAATCCGCGAAGTCGTCGAGGCCGCAAGCCGCTCCCTCAAGCAAGTCAACCTCGTGAACAGGAGCGGCCGCAGCCTGGCCGCTGCCCCTGGTACCAATGCCCACACCGAACTCGGCGCACCAGTCCCGCACAGTGCCGGGCTTGACGCCAGCCTGCTTGGCCACGGCTTCAACGCCGCGCTTTTTTGCCTTCAACGCCAAGCGCTTCCGCTGCGCCGATGAGTGCCTCACGCCCATATCCGACTGTCTCCCTGTTGGCGGCCGCCGCCTGCTCACCCCACATCCTAGCCCTTGGCCGCCTCTTACGGCACTAGCGCTGGGATTCGACACGGATAATCGGCTGCCTATACGGCGGGGCGGCCGCCGGTGCGTGAAAATACAAATGGATCAGACCACCCAGCACGCGGGTAGAGTACGTGAGCCCTCGCCAGTCGCGGACCGCTCGTGGACCGGCATCGCACGCCGATCCTTGTGTGGGACCGATTGTGGGACGAAAAGGCAGATTGGCTCAATTCAGGCGACTGACCTGGGGAAACAATCAGCCTTCGAATCCCGTTGGGGGCGCTAATGTGATGTGTCAGGACATGTGGAACGGGTGAACCTGCGCGGGGTCATGTTTTGTGGCGGGGTTGGTAGTCGCGTTCGGGGTCGAGGGTGAGGTGTCGGAGGAGCTCGCCGGTTGTGTGGTCGACGACGCGGATGTGGGTGCCGGCTATGAGGAGGGTTGCGGGTGTGTGTTTGTGGGCTCTGCCGATGCCGATGTGGTGGAGTTTGCCGTTGTGGCGCAGTGTGACGGTGCCGGATTTGTCGATGCGGTCTTTGCGGACTCTGGGGTGGACACCGGCGCCGTTGTTGTCGGGGGTTGCTTTGGGCAGTCGGGCATGGGCGGCCGCGGGTGTGGTCCGGCCGAGCGCGCGGTGGGGTCGGCGGTTGTTGTAGGTGTCGGCGAAGCTGTCGATGGGCCCTTGGAGCTGGTGGAGGTCGTTGGCGGGGGGTTGGGCTCTGAGCCATTTCTTGGGTGTCTGCTGGAATCTCTCGACTTTTCCGCAGGTGGTGGGCCGGTTGGGGGCGGAGTTCTTCTGTTCGGTCTCCAGGTCCGCCAAGAGGGTTTTGCCGCCGGAGAAGCGGGTGGTGTAGGCCATGGCGTTGTCCGACAGCACCGACGCGGGGTACCCGTGCTGGCCTGCGGTTTCTGTGAAGGTGTCGACGACGATGGGGCCGGTGACGCTCCGGTGGGCGGTGACGGAGAGGGCGTAGCGGGAATGGTCGTCGAGCCAGGTCAAGACCTCGGTGTCGTCGCCGCCGGCGAGCCGCCAGTGGGTGAAGTCGGTCTGCCGGCACTCGTTGGGCAGATCGGCCTCAAAGCGCACGTAGGAGGACTTGGGCCGCTTTTTGGGATTGGCCTCGACTAGGCCGAGCTCGGCGAGGCGGCGGCGCACGGTGGAGGGCGACACCTCGATCTGGTGGCGCTGGGCGAGGTGCCGGCAGATGGTGTGCGGCCCGGCGTCGAGGCCCTGGCCGGCGAGCTCGGCGCGCAGGTTCACGACCAGCTCGACCACCTCGTCGGGGACCGCCGCCGGCGTCGTGCGGGGACGCCGCGACCGGGGCTCAAAGGCGGCGTCGCCCTCGGCGCGGTATCGGGCGACCCACCGCGACACCGTGGCCTTGGAAACCCCGTAGACCCTGGCCGTCTCGGCCTGGGTCCGGCCCTCCAAAACCACCGACAACACCACAACCCGGCGCAAGCTCATACGCCAACATCAGCCGACCCGAGCGTTCCACATGTCCTGACACATGCGTTCCACATGTCCTGAATCACCACACTGCCGGGGGCGCAAACTGCGCTTTGGCCTACTCGGCCGAAGAATCCTCGGAGCCGAGTTCGTCGGCGATCTCTCTTAGCCGCTCTACGGCGGTCTCGTCGTCGAGTTCGCCGAGGTAGGCGGGGAGTTTGATGCCTACTTGGGCGGCTAGGTCGTGGATGGGGGGTAGGGAGCCGGCCAGGCCGGAGAGAAAGTTGGCGGTGCTGTTGCCGGAATTGCCGTCGCTGCCGCCGGAGTCCCAAACGGTGATCTGGTCGATCTTCAGGTTGGAGATGGCCTTGACCTGCTCGGCCACCAGGGTGGGCATCTGCTCAGCGATGAGCAGCAGGGCGGCCAGCTGGGGATTGCCGCCGGCGTTGTCCACTAGGGCTCCCAAACCTTCGGCCCGACGGGTGAGCAGGGCTAGCAAGCCCAGCGCCTCGGCTTCCATCAGCAAGCGCTGGCCGTCGGCCTCGCCCCCCTTGACCAGCCTGATCCGGTCGGCTTCGGCCTCGGCCAGGGTGCGGACCCGCTCCCGCTCCACCTCGGCGGGCACCACGATGTCGGCTTCCTGCGAGGCCTTGTCGCGAGAGGCCCGGGCCTGCTCGGCCTGGCCCTCGGCGGCAAACGATTCTTCGGCGGCCCGGGCCTGGGTGACCCGTTCGGCGGTGACTGCGGCCCGCTCGGCTTCGGCCTCTTGCTGGCGGCGCTGGCCGTCGGATTGGGCGATCACAACATGTGACTCGTTCTCCCCCTCGGTAGCGGTGGCGTTGGCCTGGGCCACTCGGATGCGCTGTTCCCGCTGGGCTTCGGCGGCACCGATGTCGCCATCCCGCTCTTGCTCGGCCACCTTGATCTTGGCCTCGTTGATGGCCCGGGCGGCCGCTTCCCGGCCCAGGGCGTCGATGTAGCCCGACTCGTCGGTGATGTCCTGGATGTTGACGTTGATGAGCCGCAGTCCCACCTTGCGCAGCTCGATCTCCAACGACTCGGTGATGTTGGTGATCAGCTTCTCCCGATCGGCGTTGATCTCCTCGATGGGCATGGTGGCGATGACCACCCGCATCTGGCCGAAGATGATGTCCCGGGCCAGGTTTTCGATCTCCACCAGGCTCAGCCCCAGCATCCGCTCGGCGGCATTCTGCATCACACCGGGCTCGGTGGAGACTCCCACCGTGAACGTGGCCGGCGTGTTGACCCGGATGTTCTGCTGGGACAGGGCGCCTTGGAGCTTGATCTCAATGGGGATGGGGGTGAGATCCAAAAAGGCATAGCCCTGGATGACGGGCCACACCAACGCGCCTCCGCCGTGGAGGCATCGGGCCGACTGGCCCTGTCCGCCTACCCGGCCGTAGATAACCAGCACACGGTCGGATGGGCATCGCTTGAAGCGGGAGGAAATCCACAGCAGGGCGATGAGAAGAATGACAATTAGGCCAGCAACAAGGGCTATAGCAGCCATCAACGAGTCCTTTCGGGTCTATCCTAGGTATGAGTTACAGGGGTTTGACGAGGACGGTGGACTGGTCCACCACCGAAACCACGGTGACGCGGGTCTGAGCCGGGAGATCGTCGTCCGAGTTCGTGTAAGCGTCGATCACTCGAAGCCGTCCCTGGATGAGGATTTCGACTTTGCCGGGCATGGACCGGTTGGCCGGGATCGGCAGATACACCGTTCCGATGATGCCAACCGCGCTCTGGTAGTCGACCGAGCCGCTCTCCTCCATCTGGGCGAACTTGCGCCACATGTAGGCCACGGCAAAGAACACTGCTAGCCCCACCGCAATGGCCACGATCACCGAGACCGGGGTGGAGCTGTCCGCCTCCTTCATCAATACGCCGGTCCAACCGAAGGCGAAGAAGAACGCCGTCAGGCTTCGCAGGGACAGAAATCCGGTGCCCGCGCCCTCGTCGTCTAGGTCGATATCTAGGTCGGAGCCGACGCCGAAGCCCAAGAACAGAAGCTGGAGTATGAGAAAGACGCCGGCGATGACGCCGATCAGATAGAAGACCTGGAGGTCGCCGGTCAGGCCATCCCACCAGTCGCCCATCTGATTGTCCTCCCGTCTATCGCGCTGTCTCGCAGTCCGGCACGCAGCCTGGCGCTCAGTCTGGCGCCGGCCTGCGGCTTGGGCCTCAACAATTCCTACCCTACCGGCTTTTCGACCTTTTTCCTCCCGGCCCCTCCATCCTGGGCAAATGGCTTGTGAATGGCTAAGTGCCGCACGGCGCGTGGCAAAGTCTCAGGATGGCTGAGGCCAAGGTTCGCTGGACGCACCAGTGGAAGGAACTCTACGAGGAGGTCATCGACTCGGGGCTGTGCACCGGCTGCGCAGGCTGCGTGATCGCCTGTCCCCACGATGTGATCGGCTACAAGCACGAGCCCGGCCAGTACAAGCCCTTCCACCTCGAAGAAGAGCTGGGGCTGACCGACTGCATCCACGGCCAGAAGGGATGTACCTCCTGTACTCGGGCCTGTCCCCGGTTCCGCACCTGGGAGGCCGAGGCCGACGAGCACCTGTTCGGGCGCATCCGAAACGAGGACGAGGTGTCGGGCATCTACAGCGACATCCTGCTGGTGCGGGCCTCCGACGACTACGTGTACGAAGTGGGCCAAGACGGCGGGCTGGTGTCGGCCATCTTGATCTGGTGCCTGGAGAACGACGTGATCGACGGTGCCCTTACCTCATTTCTGGAGGGAGGCGACGCCGACGGATGGAAGGCAGTGCCCGGCCTGGCCGCCAACCGGGAGGAGGTGTTGCGGGGCGCAGGCAGCCGCTACACCTACTCGGCCAACCCGCTGGCCTACCGGGAGGCCAAGGAGAAGGGGCTCGAGCGGCTGGCCCTGGTGGGCATGAGTTGCCAGACCTCCATCGGGCCGGTGATGTGGAACCGCAAGGTGGGCAAGGTGGGTCGCCCCATCAAGCTGAACATCGGCCTTTTGTGCTCCAAGAGCTTCGACGACTCCATGTTCGAGGAGCTGTTCTGGGTGAAGTACGGCCTTCCCACCGACCAGATCGCCAAGATGAACATCAAGGGCGTGTTCCAGGTGTGGATGAAGAACGGCGACTACCACGAGATCAACCTCAAGGAGTGCCACGCCTGGACCCGGGAGGGCTGCAACCTCTGCCCCGACTTCGCCGCCGAGCACGCCGACATCTCCACCGGGGGCATCGGCGAAACCTCCGACTGGACCCTCACCGTGATCCGCACAGAGCTGGGCCGGGCTGTGATCAACGCCATGCTGGAAGACGGGGTGATCCAGGCCCGGCCGGGCGACGACGACCCCGGAGCGGTGGCCCTAATGCACAAGCTGGCCGCCAAAAGCCGCCAACGCTGGCCCGGCTGGGCCGAGAGCGCCGTTCGGGTGGGGGTCTGAGGGGACTTTCCGTTCTGATGCTGGGCTGACTGCCGCCACGCCCAGTTACCCGGCGTCTAGCCGAACTCGGATTCCTCCAAGATGCACCGACGCATAATCGCGTTCACCTCTTCGGTCAGGTCGGCGTTGATGTTGCTGCGCAGGTCGTCGTCGAGCTGTTTGAACTCCTCGAAGTTCAGCGTCGCCCTGATGTTGTCAAAACCGCACTCGCAGACATCGGCCAGGTTCTGCTGCACCTGCTGGTCGAGGTCGTCCAAGCCCGCTTCCTCGCAGCCATCGCGGAAGTTCCGCTCGGCCTGGCCGACGTTGGGCTCGCCTCTGTAATCGGCGGGGTTGTCGGTATAGGAGGTGGGCGCGCCGGAATTGCCGCAGGCGGCTGCCACCAGAAACAGGGCGGCCACCACTGCTAGCAAACGGGCTTTTGTCACGGCCCCAACGGTATCGCCCTATTCCCCGTGGTCGCGAACCATTCTCAGCCTGGCGTGGAGTCGGCTAGCTCCAATGCTCGAGCAAACACCTCGTCGAGCATGTCTTCGGTGAGCCGACCGGTGAAGGTGTTTTGCTGACTCACGTGGTATGAGCACAACACGGTGAGGTCGCCGGGGGCGGGCGCCTCCAGGCTGTGGGTGAACTTGGGCCGGGGTCGCATTCCCAACTCGGCGGCCACCGCCCCATAGCCGATCGCCCCGAGGGCCACGAATACTCGAGCTCGTCTCAACAGGGCCAGCTCCCGCATCAAGAACGGGCGACAGGCGTCCCGCTCGGCCGGAGTGGGCTTGTTCTGGGGCGGCGCGCACCGCACCGGAGCGGTTATGTAGGTGTCGCTCAGCACCAGGCCGTCGTCGGTGTCGGTGGAGTTGGGCTGGTTGGCCAGCCCCATCCGGTGCAGCGAGGCATACAGAAAGTCGCCCGATCGGTCGCCGGTGAACATGCGCCCGGTGCGGTTGGCGCCATGGGCCGCCGGGGCCAGGCCCACCACCACGATGCGAGCCTCAGGGTCGCCGAATCCCGGAACCGGCCGGCCCCAGTACGTCCAATCCCGGTAGGCCGCTCTTTTGACCTCGGCCACCTCCTCTCGCCAGTCCACCAGCCGAGGACAGGCCCGGCAGCCGATTACATCAGCGGCCAACTCGTCAAATGAATCCATTACGGGCAAGCTAGAGGACGAGCGAACCCGGTACCGGCAAGTTAGTAAGAGAGTGATGGCTGGAAAACCCCGCAAACCCACCTTGGTGTTGTTCGTGCGCCACGGCCAGACCCCCACCACCGGAGCAGTGCTGCCCGGGCGGGCGCCGGGCCTTCACCTCAGCGACCGGGGCCGGGAACAGGCCGAGCAGGCTGCGGCCCGCATTGCCGCTTTGGGCCCAGAGCGCATCGGGGCGGTGTACGCCTCCCCCATGGAGCGGGCCAGAGAGACCGCTGCCCCCATCGCCCGGGCGGTGGGACGGCGGGTGCGGGTGCTGGACAGCCTCAACGAGTGCGACTTCGGAAAGTGGACCGGCCGCCGCCTCAGCGACCTGCGCCGCCGCCGCGACTGGCGCCAGGTGCAGCGCAGCCCCAGCAGCTTCCGCTTCCCTGGCGGAGAGTCGTTCGCCGAGATGCAGACCAGGATTACCGGCGCAGTGCAGTCGCTGACCGCCCGCCACCCCGGCTCCACCGTGGTGGCGGTGTCGCACGCCGACACCATCAAGGCCGCGGTGTCGCACGCCTCGGGGGCCCATCTGGACATGTTCCAGCGGATCGTGGTGTCGCCCTGCTCGATCACCGCCATCCTCTACAGCGCCGATGGTCCGCTGGTATTGGCCGTGAACAGCACTGCCGAGTTGAAATCGCTGGTCCCGTCATGAGCGCCTCCTACGACCTCAACGATCTAGAGCACTTCACAGTGGGCACCGTCGGCCCTCCCGGCCAGCGGGTTTTCTACCTCCAGGCGGGAGTCACGGGCACCCTGGTGTCGCTGAAGCTGGAGAAACAGCAAGTGGCCGCTTTGGCCGAGTATCTGGCCGGAGCGCTGCGAGAGATCAGCGACGATCCCGATGCCATCATCCCCGAAGCCGACATCGGGCTGATCGATCCGGTGGAGGCCGAATGGTCGGTGGGCGACATCGGCATCGGCTACGACGAGAACGCTGACCGCATGCTGATCATGGCCACCGAGGTGCCGTCCGAGGACGACCCCGACGATCCGGCCACCGCCCGGTTCCACATCACCCGGGGCCAGGTCGCCGGGTTCGTGGCCCGCGCCCGAGAGGTGGTAGCCGCCGGTCGGCCCCCATGCCGATACTGCGGAAGCCCCCTCAACGACGACGGCACATGGTGCCCCTGCTCCAACTAGCCGCGTGAGCACTTCCAAGCCCAGCACCGAGTCCCCATTCCGAGAACGGCCCCCGCTCAGCGATGACGCGGCCGTGGATCTGCTGACAATCGGCGAACTGGAGGTGCTGGGGCGGATGCCGTGGAGCTCGAACATGACTTTTCTGGTCGACGTTCACGCCCCCGGGGCCCCCATCGTGCAGGGGGTGTACAAGCCTGTGAAGGGCGAGCGGCCCCTGTGGGACTTCCCCGCTGGACTGCACAAGCGAGAGATTGCCGCCTTCGAGTTGGCCCGAGCGTTGGGGTGGGACCTGATCCCGCCCACCGTCCTGCGGGACGGACCGCTGGGCGAGGGGTCGGTCCAGCTCTATGTGCCCACCGACTACGACGAGCACTACTTCACCCTGAGAGAAGAGCCCGTCCACCATCGGTGGTTCCAGCGACTGTGCGCGTTCGACTTCATCATCAACAGCACCGACCGCAAGGGCGGTCACATCCTGCTCGGCGACGACGGTCGCCTCTATGCCATAGACAACGGCCTTTCGTTCCACTGCGAATTCAAGCTGCGCACCGTTATCTGGGAATGGGCTGGCGACCCCCTACCCACCGATTTGGCCAGCGACGTGGCCCGTCTGCTGGACAAGGGCCTGCCGCCCGACGTAGCCGACCTGCTCACCCTGCTAGAGCGAGATGCCCTGCTAACCCGAGCGAATGCTCTGATCAGAGAAAACCACTTCCCCACCGACCCCAGCGGCCGCCGTCACCCCTGGCCTCTGGTGTAGCGACCGCCCCGGCGGTTCAGCTCCGGGCTTGGAGCGCCTCGATCAGCTTGGGGATCACTTTGTGCACGTCCCCTACTACGCCTAGGTCGGCGATGCCGAAGATGGGGGCCTCGGCGTCTTTGTTGATGGCGATGATGTTCTTGGAGCCCTTCATGCCCACCATGTGCTGGGTGGCCCCGGAGATGCCGCACGCCACATAGACGTCCGGCTTGACCACCTTGCCGGTCTGGCCCACCTGATGCGAGTAGGGCACCCAGCCGGCGTCCACGATGGCCCGCGATGCACCGGCTGCTCCCCCGAGGAGCTTGGCCAGGTCCTCGATCATCGAGTACTTCTCGGCCTCGCCCAGACCCCGTCCGCCGGAGACGACTATGCCAGCCTCATCCAGTTTGGGCCCGGTGGACTCCTCGGCGAAGCGGTCGACCACCCGGGCTGCTCCGGTGGCGCCCAGATCGGGAACCGGCAATGCTGAAACCGAGGCCGATCCCCCGCCGCTCTCCTCGGCGGCGAACGACTTGGGTCGGACCAGGAACAAGCCGACACCCGACCCGTTGAACCGGGTGCTGACGTTGACCGTGCCGCCGAATACCGGCTCGGTTCCGACCAGAGATCCGTTGGCTTGATCCAACTCGACGACGTTGGTGATTACCGGTGCGCCCAACTTGACCGAGAGCCGACCGGCCACATCCCGACCGTCGTAGGTGGTTCCGAACAGCACTGCGTCAGGGGCATTGCCCCCCTCAACGGCCGCGGCGATGGCTGAGGCCACCGCTGGGCCGGCCAAGCCGTCGCCCAGATCGCCGGTGGCGTGCACCGTGGTCGCCCCATGGGCGCCGAGCTCGGCGGCCACCGATTCGCCGTCGGCACCCACTACCGCTTCCACGGTGTCGGCCAACTCGCGGGACCTGGTCAACAACTCCAGGCTGATCGTGGCGACCTTGCCGCCTGAAGCCTCTGCAAATACCCAGATGGTTCCCATACTGTCTCCTAGCGTCCTGGCTCCTAGACGATCCTGAGCTCTTCGAGCAGGGCGATGATGCTCTCGTGGGCGTCGCCCTCATCGGTGATTATCTCGCCAGCCTCCCGCTCGGGTGCCGGGCTGACGTCGGTGATCTCCTGGCCGCCACCGGCCCAGCCCACCTGGTCGGCGCTGATGCCCAGATCGCCGATCCCCACCTGGTCCATCGGCTTGGACTTGGCCGCCATGATGCCTTTGAACGACGGATAGCGGGGCTCGACCACGCCGGCGGTCACCGACACCACTGCGGGCAAGGGGCACCGCACCTGGTCATAGCCGTCTTCGGTCTGTCGCTTCACCACCACTTCGCCACCTTCGGCTTGAATCTCTTTGGCAAAGGTGACCGAGGGAAGGCCCAACAGCTCGGCCACCTGTTCGGGAACCGTGCCGGTGTAGCCGTCGGACGACTCGGTAGCGGCCAAGATCAGATCTGCCTGAGCTCGCCCGATAGCCGCCGCCAGCACTCGGGCCGTGCCCAGGGCGTCGGTTCCGGCCAGGGCCTCGTCGCTTACCAGGATGGCCTTGTCGGCCCCCATGGCCAGCGCCGACCGCAGCCCGTTCACCTCTTCGTTGGGGGCCATCGACACCAGGGTCACCTCACCCTCGCCGGCCGCATCCCGCAATTGGAGGGCCATCTCCACACCGTAGGAATCCGACTCGTCCATGATGAGCTTCATGTCCCTCTTAAGGGTGTTGGCGTCCGAATCGAGCTCCCCGGGATCGGCCGGATCGGGGATTTGTTTCACGCAGACGACAATGTCCATAGCGCACAAGTCTCCCACCACGCTTCGGGCGCGCAAAACCAAACGAGGGGGAACTGGGACCAATCGCCGGCAGGCGCGTTTTCTGCCTCAAACAGGCAAGCAGTAGCGTTGAGAGCCTGAAAGTCCTGCTGCTCGTCAACCCCCATGCCTCGTCAGTCACCGCCCGGACTCAGGTTGTTATCCAAAAGGCGCTGGCTGCCGACCACGACGTGATCCTGGCCGAAACCCATCGGCGAGGACATGCCTCTCGCCTGGCCCACGGGGCGGTGGCCGACGGCTGTGATGTGGTGGCGGTACTGGGCGGAGATGGCACCCTGAACGAGGCCATCAACGGGCTGGCCACCTCCGACGTGGCGTTGGCCCCCCTGCCGGGTGGATCGACCAACGTGTTCGCCCGCTCCATCGGGCTGCCCGACGACCCGGTAGAAGCAGCCGCCATGCTGTTGGAAACGCTGGCCGCCGGCCACATGAAACGAGTGGGGTTGGGCCAGGTGAACGGGAGGTATTTCCTGTTCCATGCCGGGGTGGGGTACGACGCCGCGGTAGTGCAGCAGGTGGAGCGCCGGGCCGGGCTGAAGCGGTACGCCAACCACGCCCTGTTCGCATTCGCCGCCGTCGACACCTGGATGCGCCATTACGACCGGTCGCACCCCCGATTCACCGTCTACTACACCGATGGTGAGGCGGTCCCCAGCCAATTCTCCATCTTCCTCAACAACGATCCCTACACATACCTCGGCTCACGCCCGTTCACCGTTGTGCCCGACACCACTCTCGATCGACCGCTATCGGTGGTGACCCTGCGCTCGCTGCGGGCCAACCGGATCCTGCGAGTGGCCGCCAGCGCCCTGGGCTTCGGCCCACCGGTCACCGCCCACCGCCACGTGCACTCCCGCATCAACGTGACCAGCGCTGTCGTGGCCAGCGACTCCCCCTTCCCCTACCAGCTCGATGGCGACTACCTCGGCGAAACCACCCGCCTGGAGTTCCACCACTCCCCCGACGCCCTCGCTCTGGCCCTGCCGGTGGCGTGACCGCTACCCCTCGCCCAAGACCTCAAGGGCGACGTCGGGCACATCGGTAATCACCGCGTCGGCACCCATGGCGGCGAGTTGGGCGATTTGGTCGGGGTCGTTGACAGTCCAGACGTTCACCTCGAGGCCGGCGGCGTGGGCGGCGTCGATGAGTGCCCGGCTGGTTGAGGCAAAGTAGGGGTGGATGGCGGAGTGGCCAGCGGCGACAACCCGGCCCACCAACAGGTCGGGGGCCAGCACCTCGAAGGTTAGATACGCGGTGGGGATTCCGGGATCGATGGCCCTGATCCGGTCGAGGGCCTCCATGTCGAACGACGAGACGATCACGTCCTTGCCCACCTCGCCTATTCCCCATCCCAGCACCAGCCCGGCCACCGCGGCCGAAACCTGGTGTTCGGCGTCGTAGTCGGGATCCCCGGGCGCGCTCTTGATCTCGATGTTGATCACAAACTCCCGGTCCACCGCCGGGTCCCGGCACACTTCCATCACCTCGGCCAGCGTCGGTACCCAGTCGGGGAGCTCGTCATCCTGCAATTCGACAATGGCCCGACCGTCGGGCAGATGGGCGTCGTGGTGAACCACCAGCACGTCGTTGGCCGTCCGCCTCACATCTAGCTCCACCCCATCGGCGTTCAGCCGCACCGCGGCACGGAACGCTTCCAGGGTGTTCTCCCGCTCGGCTGCCGATGCCCCCCGATGGGCGATAACCCTCACTTCACCAATCTTGCCTTCCCGCTCACAAAACCCATACTCACAGGACCAACAGGATTATCAACAATAAACACAATCCTCACTAGCCCCTCTTGCCACACAACTTGACCACCCCTATCCTTATCCCTGCGTGATGTACAAAAGCTTGCTAGAAAACCTAGAGAACGCGGCGAATGACTGGCGGTGCCAGGCGGCATGCCGTGACACCGACCCCGATCTCTTCTTCCCCGTCGGCAGCACCGGTTTGGCTCTGGAGCAGATCCAGTCGGCCAAAGTGGTGTGCCAGAACTGCCTCGCCCAGGACGATTGCCTGGAGTTCGCTCTGGCCACCAACCAGGACTCCGGCATTTGGGGTGGGACTTCCGAAGACGAGCGACGCACGCTCCGCCGCCGACGGGTGGCTGAGCAGCGCGAAGCGTCGATCATCTTGGCCTAGCCGCCAGCCGGGGCACTGCCCCCTAGAAGGGGGATCGCCACCTCCACCACGGTTCCCGAACGGGGCTGGTCTCCCTCGCCGTTGCTCATGGTGATGCTCCCCCGCAGATCGGCGCTCACCAGATTCCGCACGATGGCGATTCCCAGACCATCGGCGCTGTCCACGTCGAAACCGGGTGGCAGCCCTACCCCGTCGTCGGTCACCCGCACCCGCACCCGGTCGCCATCGTTGTCCAGTTCGATTCGCACCTGCCCGCCGGGCGGCTCGGGATAGGCGTGATCCATCACGTTCTGCAAGCACTCGTTCAAAACCACCGCCAGCGGGGTGGCCACATCGGCGGCCAACTCTCCGGCATCGCCGGTCACCTTGAACTCCACCGGCCGGTCGGGGCCGGTCAGCCCCTCTTCCACCATCCGCACCAGCGACCTCACGATCTCCACGAACGGCACATCGCTGCTGGCGTCGCGCGACAAGATCTCGTGGACCAAAGCGATGGCCCGAATACGCTTCACCGACTCCTCGATGGCGTCCCGAGCTTCCGCGGCCACCGCCCGGCGCCCTTGCAGCCGCAACAGCGAGGACACTGTCTGAAGGTTGTTCTTCACCCGGTGGTGGATTTCGGCGATGGTGGCGTCTTTGGACATCAAAAGGCGATCCCGGCGGCGCAGCTCGGAGATGTCGCGCATCAGCACCAACGCGCCGGTTAGCTCTCCCCGGCCGATCAGGGGCAGACAGCGCAGCACCACCGTGCCCCGATCGCCGTGCTGGATCTCCTCAGTCTGAGGCAGGCGAGAGGCGAACGCGGCCCGTATGGCCCGCTGCTCCAGGCCCACATCCACCAGGCGGCGGCCCTCCACGTCGCTGTGCAGGCCAAGGCGGTGCAGTGCCGAGGCGGCATTGGGCGAAATAAGCCGAACCTGGCCCGAGGCGTCCAGCAGCATCAAACCGTCGCCCACCCGGGGAGACTCCTCCGTCTCGATGTCGTCCACCGGAAACGGGTACTCCCCCTCGGCGATCATGGCCGCCAGCCTCCGAAAAAGCTTGAAGTAGCTCATCTCCAGCTCGCCGGGATTCCGCTGAGTATCGGGATCGAACTCCCGGGCCATTACCGCGATCACCACGCCGTGGCAGTTCACCGGCACGGTCAGCGTGCGGATGCGGGGTTGGTCGGCGTGGCCGATGCGCCCGCCGTCGGTGATTCGGCCCTCCCGGTAGGCCACGTCCACCAGCGGACGCTCGTCGGGAGTGAAGCTGGCTCCCACCAAGTTGTTGCGGTGGACTGATCGGGCGGTGGTGGGCCGGATCTGCGCCGCGATGGCATAGCTCTCCGGACTGTGAGCGGCGTGGCCGTTGGGCACGTAGAGCAGCAGGTCGGCGAAGGAGATGTCGGCCAGCGGCGCCCAAGTCCGAATGAGCCTTTGGAGATGGTTGAGGCGCGACTTGGGCAGCCCGGGCGCCAATTCCTCCAGACTCGCCATCAGCCAAGTGTAAAGGCTTGGGCCGAATTAGCTCCCGAAGCCGATGTTGCGACCGGCTGACGAGGGATCGAGCTCAACGTAGGCCACGCTGGAGGCCGGAACCCCCACCTCGCGCCCTCGGTTGTCGGTCAACCACAGCATTTCGCCCGATGCCAGACCCGAAGTGATGGCCTTCTTCACCGTATCCACGTCGGAGTCGGGGTCTAATTCAACCTCGATCTCCTTCTGGCTTCGGATTACGCCGATTCGGACATTCATAGATTGATCTCCTTGGTCTGGCTAGTTGATCTTTAGCTCTGGGCTGTAGATCCGCCGAGGCGGAGGGTTGTCCACCAAGTGGGAGGCCATCGCCGTGAACACCCGGCCGGCCTCGGAGCCAGGGGCCACCGCCGCGATGGGACGGCCCTCATCAGCCCCCTCCCGCAGCGCGGGCAGCAACGGCACCTTCCCGATCAGGGGCACTTCGAGCCGATCGGCCAGCTCTTGGCCTCCGCCGGCACCGAACAGCTCATACCGCTTGCCGTCGTCGCCGGTGAACCAGCTCATGTTCTCGATCACCCCTCGCACGGTGAGGTTCACCTTCTCGGCCATGAACGCGGCCCTCTGAGCCACCCTTTGGGCGGCGGGTTGAGGGGTGGTCACCACATACACCTCGGAGCGGGGCAGAAACTGAGCCAGGGAGATGGAAATGTCCCCGGTGCCCGGCGGCAGGTCCACCAGCAGAAATTCGGGGTCGTCCCAGGTCACGTCGGTGAGGAATTGCTCCAGCGCCTTGTGGAGCATCGGACCCCGCCAGATCACAGCTTGGTCTTCCTCGGCGAAGAACCCCATGGAGATACACCGCACGCCGTGGGCCTCGGGGGGCACAATCATCTCGTCGACCATCTGCGGCAACTGGTCGATACCCAGCATCTTGGGGACGGAGAAGCCCCATACGTCGGCGTCGACCACCGCGGTGCGATGCCCGGCCGCGGCCAGGGCCACCCCCAGGTTCACCGTGACCGACGACTTGCCCACACCCCCCTTGCCGGAAGCGATCAGCATCACCCGGGTCGAGGAGCCGGGATCGGCGAAGGGAATGGTCCGAGGCGGCGGTGCGGGTGTGTCGCCTGCGGGAGCCATGCCGGTAGATTACGGCATCGACCCAGAAATCCCTGTGCCGTGACCGGTCGCCACTACCTCGACCACGCTTCCACCTCGCCCATCCGGCCCGAGGCGCTGGCAGCCATGAATCGCTGGTGGGCCGCCGGCCACGGCGACCCCTCCCGGATGCACGCCGAGGCGCTGGGCGCCCGCTACGAAATCGAGGAGGCCCGACAGCAGGTGGCCGACTGCTTCGGCGCCCGCTCCCGTGAAGTTGTGTTCACCAGCGGGGCCACCGAGTCGATCGCCGCCGCGGTGCAGGGGGCGTCGCACCGGGGAACCCATCAAGTGCTCAGCGCGGTGGAGCACTCCGCAGTGCGCCTGTCGGCGCAACGGCTCGAAGGCCAGAATCACCAGGTCACCGTGGTCGGGGTGGACAGCACCGGGCGGGTGGACCCCTACGAGATGGCTGCGGCCATCGGGCCCGACACCGCGGCGATCCACTGTCAGTGGGCCAACCACGAGGTGGGCACAGTGCAGCCGGTGGCCGAGGTGGTCGCCGCCTGCCGAGAGCGGTCCCCCGATGTGCTGGTCCATGTGGACGCCGCCGCGGCCGCGGGCCGGGTCTCAATCGACTTTGCCGAGATCGGGGCCGATCTGATGTCGATCAGCGCCCACAAATTCGGCGGCCCTCCGGGCATCGGCGCCCTGTTGGTGCGCCGGGGACTGCGCTTGGTGCCGCTTCTGGAGGGCGGTGACCAAGAACGGGCCCGGCGGGCGGGGCTGGAGAACGGCGCGGCCATCGCCGGTTTCGCCGCGGCCGGCGAGGTGCTTGAAGACGGCGGATTGGAACAAGAGGCCAGCCGAGCTAAATCTCAAACCGACACGCTCCGCGACCGGGCTCAACGCATCGAGGGTGTCGTGCTCTACGGCCATCTCACCCAGCGCCTGCCCCACCTGGTGTGTCTGGGCATCAGCGACGTGGAACCCCAAGCCGTGTTGATCGCGCTGGATCGGGTCGGTGTGGCCGCCCACTCCGGCAGTTCCTGCGCCTCGGAGTCGCTGGAGCCGTCCCCGGTGCTAGAGGCCATGGGCGTTGACGCCCACCACTCGCTGCGTCTCTCAGTGGGGTGGACGACCACCGACGACGACGTGGATGCCGCCGCCCAGGCCCTGCAAGAAGCGTTGGCTGACCTGCGGCGCCTGAGGGCTTAGCCCAGCCAGTCGAAGAAGTCGGTGCCGGCCAGCGCGTTGGAGACGCCGTTCAGATCCTCGACGTGGAGGAATTCAAACCCGGCGGCTTCGGCGTAGTAGCGGTCGACGTCGGTGTCGCCGATGTGGATGTAGCGGGAAGCCTCAAACTGGTTGCGCACCTCGTCGAGGTGGTGCTTGCCCCCCACAAAATCCACGTCGATCCCGTGGATGTCCCACAGGCGCTGCTGGTCAGAGCGCACCCGGTCAGAACCGCTGCCCACCACATAACCCATGGCCTTGGCCTGTCGCATGGCCTCCAGCAGGATCGGCCCGGGCGGGTCGCCGCACTCCAGCGTGCCATCGATGTCGAACGAGATCAGGATTTAGGCAGGTTAGTTTGCTCGGGAGGGAGGACTCGAACCCCCAATGACGGGACCAGAACCCGGTGTGTTGCCAATTACACCACTCCCGAAAGCAGGAACCAGTGTACTCCCCTGCCCTCAATGGGGAACAACGCTTAAGGACAGGAGATTCAGAGCTGGGAGCGCGCCGCTTGGAGGCGGCGGAGGACTTCTTCGCGGGTGAGGTGCTGGACCATGGGCTCGAAGAGTGGGGGGCCTACTGAGCGGCCGGTAACGGCGACTCGGACGGGGGCTTGGGACTTGGAGCGGTTCACGCCGTTGGCCTCGCCTGCGGCGAACACGGCGTCTTTGACGGTGTCGGGGTCCCAGGGGCAATCGGCCAAGGCGGCGATGGCGCGGTCGAGGATCTCGGCAGAGGCTTTGCCCCGCACCACCGACTTGTCCCATGACGCTTCGTCCATGGGCGGGTCGGGGCAGAAGAGCCAGTCCACCTGGCGTTCGATGTCGGACAGGGTTCGGAGCTTCTCTTGCACCAGCGGAATCATGTCGGCCACAACGTCGGGGCGGTAGCGCTCGGGCGGCCACGGCGCCTGGTCGGACTCCAGATGCGGCGCCAGGGCGGCCAGGAGCGCATCGGGTTCAAGCTCTCGGATGTAGACCCCGTTGAAGTGCTCCAGCTTGGCCAGGTCGAAAAAGGCCGGCGCCTTGTTCACGTCCTCCAGCCGGAACTGGTCGATGATCTCGGCCATGGGCCGGATCTCCACCCCGTCGCGCGGCCCCCAGCCCAAAAGGGCCAGGTAGTTGGCCATAGCCGACGCCAGGTAGCCCCGCTGGCGGTAGCTCTCCAACGACACGTCGTCGCGGCGCTTAGACAGCTTCTTGCGCTGCTCGTTCACCAAAAGCGGCAGATGGGCGTAGATCGGCGGGGCGACCCCCAGTGCCTCGGCCACCAATACCGCCCGGGGGGTGCTCGACAGCAGGTCCTCGCCCCGGATGGCATGGGTAATGGCCATGTCGGCATCGTCCACTGCGTTGGCCAGCACGAAGGTGGGTGAGCTGTCGGAGCGCCAGATCACGAAGTCGCCCAACTGGGCGTGGTCCACTGCGACTTCGCCCCGGATCACATCGTCGATCACCGTCGTCCCCTCCGGGGTGCGGAATCGCACCGCCCGGCCGGCGGCCATCTCGGTGCCGGGCAGCTCGTTGTCATCGGCATCGCACAGATAGGCCCGGTCGCCGTCCAGCAGCTGTTGCACGGTTTCTCGGTGCCGTTCCCGACGCTCCGACTGGTACAGCGGCCCCTCGTCGTAGTCGATGCCCAGCCACTCAAGGTATTCGAAGATGGCGTCGGTCAGCTCGGGGCGGTTGCGGCTCTCGTCGGTGTCCTCGATCCGCAGCACCATGGTCCCGCCGGTGGAACGGGCATACAGCCAGTTGAACAGGGCCGTTCGAGCGGAACCGACATGGAGGTAGCCGGTGGGCGAGGGAGCGAACCGGACCCGCGGCAGCTCAGCCGTACTCACAGGTGAGTCAGCAGCTTGGATCGGTCGGCGGCACAGGCGGCCTCGACCTCGCTGGGCGCCATCCGCAGAACCGCATCCGAAACCAGGCCCACCAGGTGCCGGGCCTCGGCATAGTGGTGGGGATGGCTGACCCCGGCGAACAGCTCCTTGCGCCAGGCCACCATCGACTCATCTGGGGCGGGGGACAGAAACCCGAACACCCGGAAAGCCACCTCCAAATCGACGGCCACCGGGGCCCGACCGAAAGCGGCGGCCCGTTTCAATGCCACCCCCACGCAGCCGGCGATGGCATCGTCGGCATGCTCTCCGGGACTCAGCAGCAACTGGCCCTCGAAGCGTCGGGCCAACCGCAGGGCGTACCCCTGATCAGGTCCGGGCACGCCCAGCCCGGCACCTGTGGGCTGCCCTTCAGTCAGCTCCGCCGGCCGGTCAGCCAACCATGGCTGGGGCCGACGAGGTGGCGAGACATAGTGACGGTCGGCCACTGCGGTGTCGTTGGGAACATAGTCAGGCGCGGCCATCGCTACCCTCAGCTTTCTTTGGATTCACCGTCATCGCTGTGGAGAAGCCCGAAAACCAGGCTGTCCACCAGGGCTTGCCAGCTGGCTTCCACGATGTTGGTGGACACGCCGATGGTGGTCCAAACCCGGTCGCCGTTGGTGGAGTCGATGATCACCCGGGTGACCGCGGCGGTACCCGCGGCGGTGTCCAACACCCGCACCTTGTAGTCGATGAGGGAGATCGACCGAAACGCCGGATAGCGGTTGCCCAAGGCCATCATCAGCGCGGCGTGGAGGGCGTTGACCGGCCCGTTGCCCTCGCCGGTGGCCACCTTGCGCTCACCCCCCACGTGGAGCTTCACCGTGGCCTCTGTGTCCATTTCCACCGCCACCTCGTTCCAGGCCCGAGCCCCGGTGCCCGACCGGTGCTCGGTGGACACCTTGAACGACTCCAGCTCGAAGAACGGCTGCGTCCACCCCGACGCCCCCCGCATCAGCAGCTCCAAAGAGGCGTCGGCCACCTCGAAGTGGTACCCGGCGTGCTCCAGCTTCTTCAGGGTGTCCACGATCTCGCCGACAGCCTTGCCGTCGAGTTCGAGCCCCAATTCCTGGGCCTTTATCTCCACTGTCGAGCGTCCGGCCATCTCCGACACCACGAAACGGGTGCCGTTGCCCACCGCGGCCGGATTGATGTGCTCGTAGGCGTCGGGGCGCCGGGCGATGGCGCTGGTGTGGAGGCCGGCCTTGTGGGCGAAAGCCGACGATCCCACATAGGCCTGCTGGGGATCGGGCGTGAAGTTCACCAACTCGGCCACATGGTGCGACACCGCGGTGAGCCGCTCCAGGCGATCGGGGGGAACGGTCTGCACCCCCATCTTCAAGCTGAGGTTGGCGATGATGGGCACCAGGTTGCAGTTGCCGGTGCGCTCGCCGTAGCCGTTGATGGTGCCCTGCACCTGGATGGCTCCTCCTCGCACGCCGGCCAGGGCATTGGCCACTCCGCAACCGGTGTCGTCGTGGAGGTGAACCCCCACCGGGGTGTCCAGGTAGTCGACCACCGCGCCCACGATGTCCTCCACCCGGGTGGGCAGCGAGCCCCCGTTGGTGTCGCACAGCACCAGCCGGTCGGCTCCGGCCACCGCGGCCGCTTCCAGCACCGCCAAGCTGAACTCCGAGTTGTCCTGGTAGCCGTCAAAGAAGTGCTCGGCGTCGAAGAACACCCGCATGCCGTTCTCCTTCAAGAACTTCACCGAGTCGGCCACCATGGCCACCCCTTCGTCCAGGGTGGTCCGCAGAGCCTCGAGAACGTGGTAGTCCCAGCACTTCCCCACGATGCAGGCCACCTCGGTGCCCGAGGCCACCAGATTGGTCAGGGTGAGGTCCACATCGGTTTGCCCCTTGACCCGGCGGGTGGAGCCGAAAGCCACCAGAGTGCTCGTCTCCAAAGACAGCTCGTCGCGGGCCCGGAAGAAGAACTCGTCGTCTTTGGGGTTGGAGCCGGGCCAACCGCCCTCTATGTAGTGGACTCCGAGCGAGTCAAGCTGGCGGGCGATGCGGAGCTTGTCCTCCACCGTGAGGGATATCCCCTCCAGCTGACTCCCGTCGCGAAGCGTGGTGTCGTAGATCTCCACCGAGACAGGCAAGGGCCGACCCTTTGCTTGATCGGTGGCGCTCACAGCATCAGCCTCAACGGTCAACGTGCTCGTTCCAGTGTCGGTACTGAGCCTGTCGGCCCCTCACCGCGTCCTGGAACACCTCTTGGATCTTGCGGGTAATCGGACCGGGGTCGCCGATCTCGCGGTCGTCCACCGACCGGATGGGCACCACCTCGGCTGCGGTGCCCGACAAGAAGGCCTCGTCGGCCAGATACAGGTCGCTGCGCAGCAGGTTGTCGGTCACATAGGGAATGCCCAGATCAGAGGCCATGGTGCGGATGGCATCCTGGGTGATCCCCTCTAAAGCTCCCACTGAAGTGGGCGGGGTGATGATGGTGCCGTCGCGCACCACGAACAGGTTCTCGCCGGTGCACTCACTCACATAGCCCTGGGGCGAGAGCAGGATCGCCTCGTCGTAGCCGGCACTCACCGCCTGCACCTTGGCCAGCTGGCTGTTGATGTAGTGCCCGCAACCCTTGGCCGCAGTGGGCATCGAGTTGGGATCGTGGCGCTGCCAGGAGCTGACCATGAGCCGCACCCCGTTGCTCACACCTTCATCGCCCAGGTATGTTCCCCACGGCCACACCGCGATGGCCACATTCACCGTGCAAGGCAGCGGGTTCAGCCCCATCTCGCCGTAGCCCAGATAGGCCAGCGGGCGGATGTAGCAGCTCTTCACCTGGTTCACCCGAACGGTCTCTTTGGTGGCCGCCACCAGCTCGTCCACTGTGAAAGGAATGTCGATCTGCAAGATCTTGGCGCTGGCGAACAGCCGTCGGATATGGGGGGTGAGCCGGAACACAGCGGCACCCTCGTCGGTCTCGTAGGCCCGAATGCCCTCGAACACCCCGTTGCCGTAGTGAAGAGTGTGGGTCAGCACGTGCACGGTGGCGTCGGCCCAGTCCACCAGCTCGCCATCCATCCACACCTTCTCTGTGGTCTCGATTGGCATCGTGCTCAGGTCCTTTCTGCGATGATCTCTGCGTTGGGCACCGAGTCACACCCGCTCGGCGATGGCATCGCCGATTTGGGTGGTGGTGCCGATTTGGGTTGTCGGGTCGGCGCAGGCAGCCCGAATCCGGTTGGCGGCTTCGGTCTCGCCCAGAAAATCAACCATCATGGCGGCCGACAAGATTGCGGCCGTGGGGTTGGCCCGGCCGGTTCCCACAATATCGGGTGCCGAGCCGTGGACCGGCTCAAACATAGACGGACCGGTGCGATCAGGGTTCAAGTTGGCCGAGGCGGCCAGACCGATGCCCCCCGAGACGGCCCCGCCCAAGTCGGTGAGGATGTCGCCGAACAGGTTGTCGGTCACGATCACGTCGTAGCTCTTGGGGTCTTCAACGAAGTAGATGCAGGCCGCGTCCACATGGTTGTAGGCGGTGGCCACGTCGGGATACTCCTCAGCCACCTCGTTGAACGTCCGCTCCCACAGATCGCCGGCGAAGGTCAACACGTTGGTCTTGTGCACCAGGGTGAGATGGCGCCCCGGGCGGTTGCGGGCCAACTCAAACGCGTAACGTACGCAGCGCTCAACCCCAAAGCGGGTGTTGACCGAACCTTGGGTAGCCACCTCGTGCGGGGTGTTGCGGCGCAAGAACCCGCCCTCGCCCGCGTAGGTGCCCTCGGTGTTCTCTCGGATCACCTCGAATTCGAAGGAGCCATCGGGATCCCGGAACGGGCGGCGGTTCACATACAGATCGAGCTCGAAGCGCATCCGCAGCAACAGCCCTCGCTCGATGACTCCGGGGGGCACATCAGGGGTCCCCACCGCTCCCACGTAAAGGGCGTCCAGCCCCCGCCACTCCTCCAGAATCTCGTCGGTCAGGACGGTGCCGTCCCGCAAGTAGCGAGCGCCACCAAGGTCGTATGAAACCGTGTCCAGCTCCACTCCGGCCGCGGCCATGACTTTAAGCCCCTCGGCGACAACCTCGGGGCCGATGCCGTCGCCGCTTATGACTCCGATGACGTGGTGTGACATAGATCGCAGCCAGTGTGAACGCTGGACCCCGCAGCAGTCAATGTATATACCAATTCCGAAGGGCGGATGCTGTAGCACTAAAATGTTCCGCTATGCCAGAAACGCACGAGCTGTCCCAAACGGCGCACGACCGGCTGAGTGCCGAGTTCGAACAGCTCACCACTGTCGGACGGGTGGATATCGCCCGCAAGATCGAGGCAGCCCGCGAGTTGGGCGACTTGAGCGAGAACGGCGACTACCACGCGGCCAAAGACGAACAGGGGAAGATGGAGACCCGCATCGCCATGCTCAGCGCCCTGTTGAACAACTGCCGGATCGTGGAAGCGGGCGACGGATCTTCGGTGACGGTGGGCTCGGTGGTGACCGTGGCCCACGATGGCGACCCCGACGATGTCGAGACCTATCTGGTGGGATCCATCGAGGAGCGCCACCACGGCCTCGACGTGGTCTCCCCGGCCTCGCCGATGGGTGCGGCCATCATGGGGGCCAAAGCCGGCGACACCTTGTCTTATGAAGCGCCCGCCGGCGGGACGTTGACCGTCCAAATCGTGTCCCTTGAGCAGTAGCGGCGCACCGGTTGGCCCCAGCCTTCCCCCGGGTGAGTTTGTCGACCTGCCTGAACAGGGCCGGCTGTTTGTCCGCCGAACCATCGGGCCACCGGGATCGCCCACGGTCATCCTGCTGCACGGCTGGACGGTGACTGCCGACCTGAATTGGTACCCGGCCTTCGAGCCGCTGTCGCAGCGGGCTTCGGTGGTGGCGTTCGACCACCGGGGCCACGGGCTGGGCCTTCCCACCCGCAGATTCACGTTCTCTGACTGCGCGTCAGACGTTCTGGCCGTGGCCGATGCCCTGGGTATCGACGGATTCGTCTGCGTGGGCTATTCCATGGGCGGCGCCATAGCCCAGATGGCCGCTCGCCTTGCCCCCGACCGGATCAGCGGGCTGGTTCTGGGCGCTACTTCCACCAGCTTCCGGGGCCGGGGATTGCGGGCCATCCGCTTCTCACTGCTTCCGGTGGTGGCCGCCGCCGCGCGGTTGGCGCCGGTGAAGCTGCGGTATTGGGGCTGGGAGCAGACCGTATTCAACGTGATCGGCACCAATATCGGCCGATGGGCCCAAACCGAGGTCCTCAAAGGCGACCCGCAAGCGATGTTGGACGCCGGAACCGAGCTGTTCAACTTCGACTCCTCGCCATGGGTCCAGGAGTTGCCGATGCCGATCGCCCAGATCCACACCCTGGGCGACAAGGTGGTGCCCGACTACCTACAACAGGAACTGGCCAATGCGGTTGCTGACATCAGCGTCTACTCCTATCGGGGAGGCCACGCATCGGTAGTCACCGACTTCGACAGCTTCTGGGACTGCCTGAGCCAGGCCCTCGACTCGGTAGGGGTGCTCGCCTCCCCCGAATCCAAGAGCAGTATGGCGCCCGACCCATCCGCGTCTGAGGCCACCCGATAGCCTCAGAACCACCGCGGGCATCGCAAGAAATCGGAGCGAATATGGGCCGAACCCTCAGTGAAAAGGTCTGGGACCGCCACGTCGTATACCAAGCCGGCGGCGAGCCCGACCTGCTGTTCATCGACCTGCACCTCATCCACGAGGTCACCTCGCCGCAGGCCTTTGACGGCCTTCGCATGAACGGCCGCGCCGTGAGGCGGCCCGACCTCACCGTGGCCACCGAAGATCACAACGTCCCCACCGACAACATCGCCTGGCCCATCGCCGATCCCGTCTCCCGGCAACAAGTGGAAACGCTGCGGGCCAACTGCGAGGAGTTCGGCATCACCCTTTACCCGATGGGAAGCCCCGGCCAAGGCATCGTGCACGTGATCGGCCCAGAGATGGGCCTCACCCAGCCGGGCATGACCATCGTGTGCGGCGATAGCCACACCTCCACCCACGGGGCGTTCGGAGCATTGGCCTTCGGCATCGGCACCAGCGAGGTTGAGCATGTGCTGGCCACCCAGACCCTGCCCCAACAGCGGCCCGGCACCATGTCGGTGACGGTGGACGGCACCCTGCCGGTTACCTGCACCGCCAAAGACGTGATTCTGGCCATCATCGGGCGCATCGGCACCGGCGGGGGTATCGGCTCGGTCATCGAATACCGGGGACCGGTCATTCGGTCACTGTCGATGGAGGGGCGCATGACGGTGTGCAACATGTCCATCGAGGCCGGAGCCCGAGCGGGTCTGATCGCCCCCGACGACACCACCTTCGAATACCTGCAAGGGCGGCCCCACGCTCCGAATGGGGCGGATTGGGACGCCGCCCTCGATGACTGGCGCAGCCTCTTTAGCGACAGCGACGCCGCTTTCGACAAAGAGGTGGTTATCGACGGGTCTGAGCTGGTGCCCCACGTTTCATGGGGCACGAATCCGGCCCAGGTCGTCCCCATCAACGGCACCGTGCCCCATCCCGACAGCTTTGCCGAGGGCAGCGGGCGAGAGTCAGCGGCCCGAGCGCTCGACTACATGGGCCTCAACCCGGGCACCCCTCTGAAAGAGGTCCCAGTGGACACCGTGTTCATCGGCTCCTGCACCAACAGCCGCATCGAAGACCTCCGAGTGGCCGCTGCGGTGGTGGAGGGTCGCCGAGCGCGCCCCGGCGTGCGCACCTTTGTGGTCCCCGGCTCCGGCGCGGTCAAGGCCCAGGCCGAGTCTGAGGGTCTGCACGAGGTGTTCAGGGCCGCCGGTTTCGACTGGCGTGAGCCGGGCTGCTCGATGTGTTTGGCCATGAACCCCGACAAGCTGGCCCCCGGCGAGCGCTGCGCCAGCACGTCCAACCGCAACTTCGAAGGCCGTCAGGGCAAAGGCGGGCGCACCCACCTGGTTTCGCCCGCGGTGGCCGCCGCAACCGCGGTAGCCGGGACCTTTGCCACCCCGGGAGACCTGTTATGAAGCCGGTTCGGACCATCACCGCCACCGCGTTGCCTTTGGACCGCAGCGACGTGGACACCGACCAGATCATCCCCAGCGACTGGCTCAAGCGGGTGGAGCGCACCGGTTTCGAACAGGGCCTGTTCTCTGAGTGGCGCGAAGACCCCGATTTCGTGCTCAACGATCCCCGCTTCGCCGAAGCCCGCATCCTCGTGGCCGGCCCCAACTTCGGCACCGGCTCCTCCCGAGAGCACGCGGTGTGGGCCATTCAGCAGTACGGCTTCGAAGCGGTCATATCCCCCCGCTTCGGCGACATCTTCCGCAACAACTCCACCAAGAACGGCCTGGTCCCGGTACAGGTGAGCGAAGAAGTGGCCCGCACCCTGCTCGACTTTGTGACTGCTCACCCGCCCATCAAGATCATCATTGACGTCGAAGAGCTCTTTGTCGTGTGCCCCGTCGCCGGCGTCAAATCCGACTTCCCCCTCGACCCTGCCGTCCAGCACCGCCTGCTGAACGGCCTAGACGACATCGGCATCACCCTGGCCCACACCGACGCCATCAGCACCTTCGAGGCCACCCGCCCCGATTGGATGCCGTCTTTGGCGTAGTGTCCGGCCAGGCCCAGCTCAAGAGAGTCCGACAGCCAGGATCGAGCCCCAGGTCGGCACGGCGAATGCCAGCAGCGTGAACACGAACGTGCGGGTCTGCCTGGCAAGCTGAAGCGCTATCTGGCCCTGGAATTCCTTGTTCTCAGCGCGAAGCATTTTGAATTCAGCGTGCATCTCGGCGCGTATGCTGTTGAATCCAGCTTGCATCTCGGCGCGGAGTCGCTGCTCGCTGGCCTCGATGGCCGCCTTGTTGGCCAGGATGGCCGCCTTGTTGGCCTCGATGGCCGCCTTGTTGGCCTCGATGGACGCCTTGTTGGCCAGAACGTCGTCTTTGGTGGCGAGGTCGTGCCAGGGGACGGCGGGCAGGCTCTCCATCAGAGTTCTCCCCTCCTCTTCTTCCAGTATCTCGCATAAACGGCTCATGAGAGCCATCCGCTGGCCCTCGCTGAAAGGTCCACTCGCGGGCACTGTCAGCCTCCATGTCGCATACGGCGGAGGACTGATCCACGTCCTCGAGTGGTTGCGGCCAACCCTACCGTTCACCCCGGGGTACCGCAACGGTTATGTGTTGGGAGTGGCTGTCACGGTCCCGCGATTAGGGTGCTCAGCATGGATTTTTTCGCAATTTGGGAACCAGGCGGCGTTGGGGCGTCGTCATAGCAGACATGATGAAGTCCACGAGAATCGTCCCGTTCTTGTTTGTGTTTAGCCTGCTGGCTTCCGCCTGCTCTTCCGATTCCGCAGGTTCGCCGGGGGTCACCGGGGGAACTACAGGCCCAACCACAGGAGTGTCCGCCGGAGGGCCAAATGGCACACCGGTGCCGACCGTGGTGCTCGAAGACATCGAGCTATTGTCGGCGCTACGGAGCTTTGGGGATTGCGCCACGCTGCTCGACTATCTGCGGACCGAGACCATCGGCCGGGTGGGGCCCTACGGCCTTGATGATGGGCCTCGCTTCGGCATCCCCCAGCCATTCATGGCGGAAGAAGCCGACATGATGGCCGACGATTCCACGGTGCAGTCGGCCCCGGGCGGCGACGGTGATTTCTCCAGCACCAACGTGCAGGTGGCCGGGGTGGACGAGCCCGACATCATCAAGACCGACGGCAATCGCATCCTGGCCGTGGCCTCGGGCCGGCTGCACTATGTGGATCTGTCCGGCGACCAGCCCCAGTATCGAGGCAGCGTCGATTTGGTGGGCGAGTCGGGCTCAGGCTGGGGCCAGGAGATCTTCATCCGGGGGGACCGGGCCATGGTGTTCTCCACCAGCTACGCCGACTGGCTTGAGCCGGTGGCGGCTAGCGACCTAGAGGGCGACCACGTCATCGCCGAGGACATCATGTTCCGAGGCAGCCCGGTGTCGCTGATCCAAGAGGTGGACCTGTCCAACCCGGCATCAATGGACGTGGTGTCCGAGCTCCGGGTGGAAGGCCAGTACCTCAGCGCCCGGTCGGTGGGCGACGTGGTGTGGATGTCGATGTCCAGTTACCCGGCTCAGTTCCAGTTCGTGTACCCCCGCGGCCCCGCCGCAGAAGCCGCGGCCGAAGCGGCCAACAAGGAGATCGCGGCCACCGCCGACCTGGGCGCCTGGCTGCCGGCCTACCGCTTCGACGGCCCCGACGGCACCCGAGCCGGGCTGCTACCCGAGTGCAACCAGCTCTACACCCCCGCAGAGTTCGACGGCTTCACCGTTTTGTCGGTGCTGAGCTTCAACCTGGCTGAGCCGCTGGGCACCGGCGACGCCGCCTCGGTGCTGGCCGACGGCCACACCCTGTACGGCTCCGGCCAATCGCTCTACCTGGCCTCCAGCACGCCGGTGTGGGCCGAGCCCGTGGACGACGGAGACTCAGTCAGCATTTCAGCGCCGACGGAGTGGACCACCGTCGTACACAAGTTCTCGGTTTCGGTTGACGGCCCGGCCCGCTACGAGGCAACCGGCACAGTGGAGGGCCACCTGCTCAACCAGTTCTCCATGGACGAGCACAACGGCTACTTCCGAGTGGCCACCACCATCGGCGAGCCGTGGAACACCGAAACCTCCGAGAGTCAGGTGGTGGTTCTCGAACAGCAGGGCCGACGGCTCTCCGAGGTGGGCAAAGTAGGCGACCTGGGCCGGGGCGAGCGCATCTTCTCGGTCCGCTTCGCGGGCGATACCGGCTATGTGGTCACGTTTCGCCAGGTAGACCCCCTGTACGTGCTCGACCTATCAAACCCGGCCGCACCATCAGCGGCCGGCGAGTTGAAGATCCCCGGCTTCTCCACCTACCTGCACCCCATCGGCGATGGCCTGCTGATCGGAGTGGGCCAAGACACCGACGACACCGGCCGCACCCGCGGCACCAAAATCTCGCTGTTCGACGCGAGCAATTCGGCCAACCCAACCGAGCTAGACGTGATCGTGTTCCCCAACGCCCACAGCGAAGCTGAATGGGACCACCGGGCCTTCCTGTACTGGGCCCCCAACGAGATTGTGGCCATCCCCCTCACCCGCTACGACTACGAAGAAGGCGAGGAGAGCTTTTTCGGTGCAGTGTCCCTACGGGTGAACCGCGACGGCGTGACCGAACTCGGCCGGGTGTCACACCGAGAACAACAGATCACCTTCGAAGGCTGCCGCCCGGTGGACACCGACGAGCTCGACCGAGCCTTCGGCGGCGAGAGCGAGATCCGTATCTGCCCCCTCGACGCCCCCGACCGCTACGGCAATCAAGACTGCGAGCCCATGAAGCCGGAATGGGCTCGGGAAGAATGGCCATCCATCGACATCGCCGACGACGAGAAACTGATCATCTGCTGGATCTGGACCCCATCCATCCAACGCCTGCTGGTAATCGGCGAAACCCTCTGGACCATGAGCGAACACGCCCTCCAAGCCAACGACCTAGGTACGTTCGAATATCAGGACCAGTTCGAGCTGAACTCAAACTGAGCGATTACCCCAGCCCAGCGCAAGCACGGTTCAGCGCGCTCACGATGGCCCGCATAGAAGCCGTGGTGATATCCGTGTGGATGCCACAGCCCCATAGCTCCCGGCCGTCCACCAGCAGCTCGATGTAGGCCACCGCCTCGGCATCGGTGCCCCCGCCCCGGGCGTGCTCGCTGTAGTCCACCACCTTGACCGGGCTCTCGATGATCTCGTTCAAGCCACTCACAAAGGCGTCCAGGGAGCCAGCCCCCTCGCCGTGGACTACCACTTGATCGTTGCCAGTAGTAAGCCGGGCGGTGACCACCGTGCGGTCGGCCCCCCTGGCGTTCTGAGCCGACTCGTAGCCGTTCAGCCGGTAGGGCTCATCCAGATCTAGGTACTCGGTGGCGAACTCGCTGTAGATCTGGTCGGCGGTGATCTCCTCGCCGGTCTCGTCGGCGATCTGCTGGATCACGCGGCTGAACTCGATCTGCATGCGCCGAGGCAGATCGAGCTGCACTTCCGCCTGGAGCAGGTACGACACCCCGCCCTTGCCCGACTGGCTGTTCACCCGCACCACGTCCTGGTAGGAGCGGCCCACATCCTTGGGGTCGATGGGGATGTAGGGCACCTCGAACAGGGTCTGGCCGCTCTCTTCCATGGCCTCGAACCCCTTTTTGATGGCGTCCTGGTGCGACCCGGAAAAGGCGGTGTACACCAGATCGCCCACATAGGGGTGACGGGGGTGGATGGGAAGCTGGTTGCAGTCCTCAGCCACCCGGCGCAGCCCGTTGATGTCGGATATGTCTAGCTCGGGATCCACCCCCTGGCTGAACAGGTTCATGGCCAGGTTCACCACGTCCACGTTGCCGGTGCGCTCGCCGTTGCCGAACAGGGTGCCCTCCACCCGGTCGGCGCCGGCCATGAGGCCGAACTCGGCTGCGGCCACCGCCGTTCCCCGGTCGTTGTGGGGGTGCAGGCTCAGCACGATGCGGTCGCGCCGAGCCAGGTTGCGGTGCATCCACTCGATCATGTCGCCGTAGATGTTGGCGGTGGACATCTCCACAGTGGCCGGCAGGTTGATGATTACCGGCTTGTCGTGGCCGTCGGCCAAGATCTCGGTCACCTCGTCGCACACCTGCTTGGCGAACGGCAGCTCGGTGCCGGTGAACGACTCGGGCGAGTACTCGTAGAACACCTCGGTAGCAGGCACCTGCGACTCCAGCGACCGGCACAACTCCGATGCCTGGGTGGCGATCTTGGCAATGCCGTCCATATCGAGGCCGAACACCACCCGGCGCTGGACGGTGGACGTGGAGTTGTAGAGGTGGACGATGGCGTCGGCCGCCCCGTCGATGGCCTCATAGGTGCGCTCGATGAGCTCCTGGCGGGCCTGGGTGAGCACCTGGATGCGCACGTCAGAGGGGATGGCCCTCTGTTCGATGATCTCCCGCACGAACCCGAAGTCGGTCTCCGACGCCGAGGGGAAGCCCACCTCGATCTCTTTGAACCCGGCCTCCACCAGCGCGGTGAACATCTTCCACTTCCGCTCGGAGTTCATGGGCTCGATGAGGGCCTGGTTGCCGTCCCGCAGGTCTACCGAGCACCACCGGGGGGCGGTGGTCAGAACTGCGTTGGGCCACGTCCGGTCAACCATCTCCACCGGCTCGAACGCCTGGTATTTGTGGATCGGCATTCCCGACGGTTGTTGGGGGTGTAATCCGGTTTTCATGGCAGGGCCCCTATTGGAATTGACTCACGAAAAAACCCCCTGCCCTTGCGGGTTCAGGGGGTCGGGGCGAGCACCTCTGGGTGCTCGCCCTACAAGAGCAGCAGGTGGGTGGGTATGCGGCTCATCGGGACAACTCTAGGCCAGCGCCGGGTGTTTTCCAAACACTTGGGCTATCGGACAGGCTCGATCACGCTTTGGCCGGTGCCAGACCCATATAGCGGGCTGCCTGGACCCCGTCGATGGACACCAAGGCGTCGGCCACTTCCTTGGGCACCGGCTGCGAGGTAGCTATCACCATGGAGGCGCCCTCCCCGGTGGGCGCCCGGCCCACACTCATGTCGTTGATGTTGACGCCGGCATCGCCCAGCAGTGTGCCCACCGCGCCGATCACACCGGGGCGGTCGTCGTTGGCCAAAAGGATCATATGGGCCGCGGGCGGCATGTGGATGGCGTGGCCGTCGGCCAGCACCAGCACCGGCTCTTGGCGAGCACCGGTCAGCCGCCCGCCCAGGCTGTGCCCTCCGCCCCGCACGGTGAGCAGGTTCACATGGTCCTTCGAGGTTGGGGTGCTGATCCCCCGGACTTCCATCCCCCGCTCCTCAGCCATGGCCAGCGCATTCACGTAGCCGACCTGCATATCCGACACCGCGCTCAAGAGCCCCTTCACCGCCGACATCACCGCCACCTCGTTGTCGGCCTTGCCGATCTCGCCGACTAGCTCTACCTCCAAAACGTCGGGCAGGCGGTCACACAGATTCCCGAACAGCCGCCCGATCTGCTCGGCCAGCGGCAGGTAGGGGCGCAGGATGTCGGGAACGTTCTTGGCCGGCACATTCACCGCCGCGGGCACGAACTCCCCAGCCAGCGCCAGCATCACCTGCTCGGCGATGGCGTCGCCCGCCTTGCTCTGGGCCTCCTCGGTGCTGGCCCCCAGATGCGGGGTGACCACCACCGAGTCGAGGTCGAACAGCGGCGACTCGGTGATGGGTTCTCCGTCGAACACGTCCAGCGCAGCGCCGGCGATGCGCCCCGTTGCCACTGCCTCGGCCAAATCGGCCTCGTCTACGATGCCACCGCGCGACACGTTGATGATCCGCAGGTTGGGCTTGGCCAGCTTGAGCAGATCGGCGTTGATGAGCCCGACGGTCTCCGGAGTGCGGGCCACATGGATGGTGATGAAGTCGGACTGGGCCACCAACTCCTCCAGAGACACCAGCGACATCACGGTGTGAAGCGCCACCTCTTCGGACAGGTAGGGATCGCTGGCGATCACCCGCATGGCGAAGCCCAGCGCCCGCTCGGCCACTAGGCGGCCGATTCGGCCCAGCCCGATGATGCCCAGCGTCTTGTCGCTCAGCTCTATACCCTCCCAGCGGCCCCGCTCCCAACGCCCGTCGACAAGGGCAGCATGGGCCTGGGGGATGTTCCGGGCCTGGGCCAATATCAAAGCCATGGTGTGCTCGGCCGCCGAGATGATGTTGGACAAGGTGTCGTTCACCACCAGCACCCCATGCTCGGTGGCGGCTTCCACATCCACGTTGTCCAAGCCCACTCCGGCCCGGCCCACGATCACCAGATCGGTGCCCGCGTCGAACACCTCGGCGGTAACCTGCGCGGCGGAGCGGATGATCAGCGCATGGGCTCCAACCACCGCTTCCAGCAGCTCCTCGGGTGCCATCCCGGTGCGAACCTCCACCTCATGCCCGGCGTGGCGGAGCTTGGCCACCCCTATGTCGGCGATCTTGTCTGCAACCAATACCCGTGCCATCGCCCCTCACAATAGACCGTGCTCTGTTGCCCGCGAGAGGCAAGCTGGAGACCCTGCCCCATTACCGGCGAGGGACAAGCTGGAGACCCTGCCCCATTACCGGCGAGGGACAAGCTGGAGACCCTGCCCCATTACCGGCGAGGGAGCAATTGGCGGCGGCGGAGTTGATTTCGGCTAGCGGCGGATATCCACTGGCGGGATGTCGTCGGCTAGGTCGAATCCCAGAATCTCGGCGAAGAACGAGAGCTCGGCTTCCAGGGCGGCCACGATGTTCTCGGCTTTGCGGAATCCGTGCTGTTCTCCTTCGAACAGCAGGTAGGCCACGGGAATCGAGCGCTGCTCCAGGGCGGCCACGATCATCTCGGCCTGGTTGGGGGGAACCACCACGTCTTCGGAGCCCTGGAGCACGATCATGGGGGCCTCGAAGTCGTCTGTGAAGTGGATGGGTGAACGGGCCTTGTACACCTCTTCGTCTTCGGGGTACAGCCCCACCAGGCTGTCCATGTAGCGGGCTTCGAACTTGTGGGTATCGATGGCCAGGGCGGCCAGATCGGCGATGCCGTAGCGGCTGGCCCCGGCCGCGAACACCTTGTGGAAGGCCAGCGCGCACAAGGTGGTGTAGCCGCCGGCGCTGGAGCCCCGGATGATGAGCCGGTCGCCGTCCACCTCTCCGGTGCGCATCAAGTGGCGGGCCGCAGCCACGCAGTCGCCCACGTCGCTCACCCCCCAAAGTCCCTGGAGCGCCTCCCGGTAGGCGGTTCCATAGCCGGTGCTGCCCCGGTAGTTGACGTCCACCACCGCGATTCCCCGACTGGTCCAGTACTGGATGCCGAGCTGGAGTTGGCTGCGAGCCGCACCGGTGGGCCCGCCGTGGCCCAGCACCAACAGCGGCGGGCGCTCGCCGGGCGGAGCTTGAACGGTGGGGTGAGTGGGCGGGTAATACAGCCCGTGGGCCTCGGCTCCGTCTGTGGTTGGGAAGCTGATCGGTCGAGGACTCGACAGATACGCCGGATCAACCGCAGCCCGACCGGGTGGGCGGATGACCTCGAACGACCCGTCGGCCACGTCGATGCGTACGGCAGTGGGCTCTTGGGACGGCGAGGCGGCGACCGCGGTGACGGCATGGGGTCCGGCGGGGCGGACGCTCCCATACGAATTCCAAGGCAGTTCGAGCAGCTCAGGCTCGGTGCCGTCGGGGGGAATAGCCCACAGCTCAGCCAGCGACCCCCGCATGGCGGCCACAACCACCGTGTTGTCCTCGCACACCGCATAGCTGGGATCGTCGAACACCCACGTCGGGCGGTGCATCTCGGCGTCTAATTCGAGCACGGGCTCCAATTCGACGCCGTCGACCCAATAGAGGTTCCACCAGCCGTTGTGGTCGCTCACCGCATAGAGGCGGCCGTCGGGACCCCACTGGGGCTCCACCACCGAGCCCATGCCCGATATCGCGCACTCGCCGTCCACCCACAGCTCGGTGTGATCCCAGGGCATGTTGGGGTGGTTCCACTGCACCCACGCCAGCCGCTGCCCGTCGGGGCTGGGTCGGGGCCAGGCGTAGAAATCAGCCCCGGTGGCCACGATCTCTGCCTTGCCCAAGCCGTCGCCGTTCAGCCGTACAATCTGGTTGGCCTCCTCCAGGGTGCGGCCCTCCTGTTGGGCCGCCCGGGCCGCGTGGTGGTCCTCCCGCACGCACACCGTGGCATCGCCGAGGGCCCGACCGTCGGCGTAGCGCCATCCGTGGGCGAACGCGGGCTCGGGCGTTACCGGGCGGGCTGTGCCGACAGCCGACACATGCCACAGGCGGCCGTCGGCGTCGTCGCAGGCATACACCCCGTCGGCACCGTCGGGCCACCAGGCACCCCCGCCGTAGCTGTGCACTCGGGTCCGCACCGACGCCGAGGGCCACAGATCGGCACCATCGCACACCAGGGCGTTGCGGCCCGACTCGGCCGGGCGCGACTCGGTCCACCACATTCGGCCGTTCTGGTTCCACACGCTCACCGGCAGCGCGGCGCCGGCCACCATCGATTGAGCCGAAATGGGCGACGGCCAACTGCCGTAGGGCAGCGTCTGAAGCTCGCTCACTGCAACAGATCAGCGATCCGGCCGATTCCCTCGCCCAAATCGTCGTCTCCCAGGGCAAACGACAGGCGGGCGTAGCCGGGGCTGGCGAAAGCCTCGCCGGGAACGATGGCCACCTGCGCCTCGTCCAGGATCCACTCGGCCAGATCGGCGGTGTTGTCGGGAGCGCCCGGACGGCCCAGCACTCCCTCGAAGGAGGGAAAGGCGTAGAACGCCCCCTGGGGTTCAAGGCAATGCACCCCGTCGATCCCGTTCAGCAATCGGTGCACGGCCTTGCGTCGGCGGTCGAAGGCGGCTCGCATCTCGGCCACTGCGTCCAGTGGACCGCTGACCGCAGCCAGCGCGGCCCTCTGGGCCACGTTGGACACGTTCGAGGTCTGGTGCGACTGGAGGCTCACCGCCGCGGACGCCGCGTCGGGGGGGCCGATCAGCCAGCCCACCCGCCAGCCGGTCATGGCGTAGGTCTTGGCCACCCCGTTGAGCACCAGGCAGCGGTCGGCCAATTCGGGAACCACCACTGGGATGGAGCTGAACTCGTGGTCGTCGTAGGTCAGATGCTCGTAGATCTCATCGGTGATAACCCACACGTCGTTCTCAGCGGCCCATCGGCCGATGGCCTCCACCCGATCTCGGGGGTAGACCGCCCCGGTGGGGTTCGATGGCGACACGAACACCAGCGCCTTGGTGCGGTCGGTGCGGGCCGCCTCTAGCTGCTCAACGGTCACCATGAACCCGTCATCGGCGGTGGTGGGCACCTCCACGCTGACCCCGCCGGCCAGCGAGATGGCCTCGGGGTAGGTGGTCCAGTAAGGCGCGGGCAAGAGCACCTCGTCGCCCGGGTCCAAGAGCACGGCGAAACCGTTGTACACCGCGTGCTTTCCCCCGTTGGTGACCACCACCTGCGACGGCTCAACCTCATAGCCCGAATCCCGCCGGGTCTTGACTGCGATGGCCTCCCTCAACTCGGGCAGGCCCCCGGCCGGGGAATAGCGGTGATTGCGGGGATCGTCCACCGCCGCTCGGGCCGCGTCCAAGATGGCCGCCGGGGTGGGAAAGTCGGGCTCGCCCGCCCCGAAGCTGATGACCGGCGCCCCCTGGGCCTTCAGAGCCTTGGCCTTGGCATCCACCGCCAGGGTGGCCGAGGGGGCGATGGCGGAGATGCGCTGGGATATGCGAGCCATGAGCGCAGCTTTTCACACCGCCGCCGGCAATTCGGTGCTCAATTCCTGGTTGGCCGAACAACACCGAATGTGCGCTCCGCATAGCTATCGTGGAGCTTTGTGAGCAGTCTTGCCCAAACCCCCAAAATCACCATCCCGCCCGATCTGCTGCCCGAAGACGGCCGCTTCGGCAGCGGGCCGTCCCGGGTGCGCCCGGATGCGGCCGCCGCACTGGCCGAGGCTGCCGACAGCTTCCTGGGCACCAGCCACCGCAAGTCCACCGTGAAAGATGTGGTCCACCGTCTGCGGTCCGGGGTGGCCGAGTTGCTTTCGCTGCCCGATGACTACGAGGTGGTGCTGGGCAACGGGGGCACCACCGGGTTCTGGGACGCCGCTGTCTTCAACCTGATCGAGAACCGCAGCCAGCACCTGAGCTTCGGGGCGTTCTCGGCCAAGTTCGCCACTGGGGTGGCGGGTGCCCCCCACCTGCAAGAGCCCGTGATTATCACCGCCGAACCCGGCACCCATCCCGAAGCGGTGGCCGACCCTTCGGTGGACGCCTACGCCCTGACCCACAACGAGACGTCCACCGGCGTGTCGATGGAGCTGCGCCGCCCGAGCGAGGAGGGCCTCGTGCTGGTGGACGCCACCTCCGGCGCCGGCGGGCTGCGCTTCGATGCCGCGGAGACCGATGTGTACTACTTCGCCCCCCAGAAGTGCCTGGCCGCCGACGGCGGGCTATGGCTGGCCTGCTGCTCACCCGCCGCAGTGGAGCGCATCGAGCGCGTCGGCGCCTCCGTCCGCTGGATCCCGCCATTTCTGGACTTGGGCATCGCTCTCAACAGCTCCCGCAAGGACGAGACCTATAACACCCCGGCGCTGGCCACCGTGTTCTTGGCCGTTCACCAAGTGGAGTGGATCAATGGCAACGGCGGGCTGGAGTGGGCCGCCACCCGCTGCGACCAGTCAGCCGACGTCATCTACTCCTGGGCCGAGAGCCGCGGCTTCACAACGCCCTTTGTGACCGACACCGCCATTCGCAGCCATGTGGTGGCCACCATCGACTTCAACGGCGTGTCGGCCGACGAGGTAGCCGCGGTGCTGCGGACCAACGGCGTCGTAGACGTGGAGTCGTACCGGGCCCTCGGTCGCAACCAACTTCGCGTGGCCCTGTTCCCCGCCATTCCCTCCTCCGACATCGCCGCTCTGTGCGGCTGCATCGACTTCGTGGTGGAATCTCTGTAGATATGGCTGAAAGGGCTGACACCACCGGAAAGCTGTTGGTGGCCACCCCCCTCATCGGCGACGGGAACTTCGACCGCACCGTGGTGCTGATGCTTGCCCATCAGCAAGAGGGCGCCGCCGGGGTGGTGCTGAACCGCCCATCGGGAATGCTGGTGAGCGATGCCCTGCCCCAGTGGGCCCCGCATCTGGCCCCGCCGCCCACCATGTTCATCGGCGGTCCGGTGTCCAACGAGTCGGTGGTGGCCCTGGCCCGAGTGCGCCAAGACCCCGACCAGGGGTGGTGGACGCCGGTGCTCGGCTTGGTTGGCACCCTCGATTTAGAAGCCGACGCCGACGAGGCGGCCAGCGCAGTAGACGGCGTCCGCCTGTTCGCCGGCTACGCCGGCTGGTCCCCCGGCCAGCTCGAGGAAGAGATCGAATCCGGCGCCTGGTTCGTGGTCGAAGCCGACCCCGCCGACCTCCTCACCGAAGACCCCGGCGACCTGTGGCCCGCCGTCCTAGCCCGCCAACCCTCCCCCATCTCCTGGTTCACCCACTACCCCACCCACCCCAGTCACAACTGACCACACCGAAGGTCAACCGCAACACCGGACCGTCCTGCCCAAAGATGTTGAGCCTGCGCGTAATCGTGGGGTGGGGGTGGTTTGAGGGTCCCTGATCGGGGGTCGAGGCCCTGCTGGAATCGGTGATGTCTTGATCCACTGATCCAGGAGGGCCCCGATGGCTCGCGATGTTATGTCGGTGCGGCTGCATTTGCCGCAGATTCGTGTTGTGGGGGTGGTCGAGGACACTCCCGGTGTGCTTGTTGTGGAGGTCGAGTCGACTTTGAGGCGGGTTCGCTGCCCGGTGTGCGGGTTCGGCTGCCGCCGGGTGCATGGCCGGCGGCAGCGCCGGGTGCGGGATCTGGAGGTGTCGGGACGGCGCACCACTTTGGTGTGGCTGCGCCGCCGGTTCGTGTGCGACAACTGCTTCGAGCGCTGCGTCGAGGACCATCCGGCGTTCGAGGGCGCGATGACCCGGCGGCTGGCACAGCGCCTGGTTGCCGACGCGAAGGTGATGCCCCTTAGGGCGGTGGCCCGGCGCCACGGCGTGGGCTGGCACCAGATCAACGCTTTGGTGCTGGCGTGGTCGGCGCTGGTGGCCGAGCGGCGCCGAAGCCGGAAATGCCGGGTGCTGTTGGTGGACGAGACCTCGATCCGCAAGCGCCACCGGTATGTGACCGTGATCGTCAACGCCGACACCGGCCGCACCCTGGCCATGGTCCCGCACCGCAGCGCAGCGGCCCTGTCGGGGTTCTTCGCCCAGCAGGGCCGCAAGTGGTGCAAACAGGTCAAAGTCGTCGTCACCGACGGGTCCCCGGCCTATCGGGCGGCCGTCGCCGTGCACCTCGGCTACGCCCGCCACGTTTTGGACCGGTTCCACGTCATCAGGTGGTTCTCAACCGGACTCGCCGCGGTGCGCCGCGACATCCAGCGCCGCCAGCCCCAGGGCTCTGAGCCCGCCTTCGACCCGCAGGTGTTCAAAGCCCGCCTCGCCCTGCTGAAGCGGGCCGACACACTCACCGACGCCGACCGCGCCCGCCTCGACGCGCTCTTTGACGCACACCCCCGCCTCAAAGCCGGATGGCAGGCCCTCCAAGAGCTCCACGGCCTCTACCTCGCCGGCGACCGAGACGAAGCCCTCGAAGCACTCGGACGGTTCTGCGACCCCTGCCAAACTGGCGAGCTGCCCGAGTTCCACGACATCGTCGACGCCCTCATCGAATGGTCAGACGAGTTCCACGACTGGCACCACGCCGGCCGGCCCAGCAACGGGCGGATAGAAGGAACCAACAACCTCCTACAAGTCCTGAGACGCACCGCCCGCGGCTTCACCAACCCCCACAACTGCCAAGCCAGAGGTCTACTGATAACGTGACCCCAACCGGCACCAGCAAACCCCCACCCCACAAAAACGCGCAGAGCCAAGATGTGCCGAATCCATCCCTTCTCTATCGTGCCTCAAACTTGACAAAGCACACACCTCCCTGATACTTAAAAACACACACCTCCCTGATACTTAAAAAC
>LXNI01000605.1_pt1 | contig 39742 bp, 33 predicted proteins | sample 809091 | NCBI WGS metagenome assembly LXNI01 (sample SAMN04870527, study PRJNA318959) | sponge metagenome | biome: 01000161; feature: marine sponge reef; material: water | host: Sarcotragus foetidus | place: Greece: Milos, Mediterranean Sea | collected 2013-05-29 | depth 5-7 m
GGGGGAAGCTCGGGAATCCGGGAGGGACGCGCAGACGCTGGTGCAAATGAATGCCCCAAAGCCATCTGCGAACAGCCTCATTAATGAAACAGGCCTCATCAAACATGACGAAGAAAATCCAGGGAAGCCGGCCAGTTGAAAATACAGGAATTTAATTCATCCATGTATCAGATGGCAGTGTTGTATCGACTATCCGGAATGATTCCCGTGTTCAGACTGTCTCCTGAAAGAAGTGGGTCTGGGCGGCAGTTGCAGCGATGAAATTTTCTTTCAGGTGTTGCCACTGCTGCATATCCGCATTGACTGCATCCAGACCATTGGCCAGGACATAGGCATAGCTGCGCTGGAATGCGGTAAGTCCGGTATTCATTAAATTCTCGGGATAATAACCATCAAACGCATCAGGCGATCCCCATCCGGTGATTCTCCTGCCTGCCAGGTGCCTGCCTGCTTTCATACCTATCAATCCGATACCTGCTTTACGGGCTTTGTCCAGAACCGGTCTGAGGCTGAGCATATCCGGGGAGCCTTCAAGGGTTTTTCTGGATTTCCAGTCATACCATCCATCCGGTGTAATCGCTATCTGCGCCAGACTGTAACTGCCGGTTTCCACGGCTGATAATAATACAGCTTCCGCGTTTTCATGCGTGCTGAGGCCAAGATGCGAGACTTTTCCAGCAGCTTTTGCATGCTCAAACGCTCTGAGAATTTCCTCACTGCGTACAAGATCAACATTATTGACTGCCATCAGGTAATAGGCATCCATGTGTTCTACCTGTAATTCACGAAGGCTGCCCTCCATGAATTTTGTCCAGACTGTGGCGGCCTGACGAGCCTGGGCAGTGTTGAGGGTCTGGCCAGCTTTGATATCGCCGGCCGGGGCTTTTGAAATGAGCAACACATCATCGCGGTGTTGCTTTAAAAACTGGCCAAGGTTGCGTTCTGCAGCTCGATAATAGCCACTGTAACCAACGTCAAAAACGTTGATGCCGGATTCAAAGGCAGGTTCAAGAAGGTCGTTCGCCTGACCCCTGGAGAGAGCGGCGCCACAACCAAAAACCAGACGGCTGCCCTCAAAATTGGTTTTGCCGAGTTTTCGGTATTCCATCCCGGGCCAACCGTCAATGGACCGGGTAGCCTGCTCCACAGCAGCCTGAAGATTCCCTGTTTTGAGCAGTGCACCTCCACCCGCAACCAACATGGAGATGCTTTGAAGCAGGGAGCGACGTTTTACCTTGAATTTACTCATGTGATATCCAGACTGTTTCCATGACGTGTCAGTATATGACGTCAACAGCAAACATCAAGGTGGAAGCTGATTAGTTCTTGTTCGAGAATTCAACACCGAGGTGATTACTTCCTGTCAAGCCATTGATTTTTAAACCAACAATATGCGAATGTCGTAACTAAAACTCTCAGAAGTCGATTTTCTGGACAGGAACTAATTAACTGCTCTGTTCAGCATTGAGCAATGAATGACAGTTTACTGCCGCCGTGGATTCGGGTACCTGGGTATCACACAATTGCCGAAGATTATCGTTAAATTGCTCAAAATCAACCAGCGCAGCTATTTGCCAGTCTGTCAGCGCGGTCTGAAGTGTGCTCAGTACGTTAAAATTTCGACCGGCAAAGACCTCATGTCCATCTTGTAGTACATCGAACAGATTCATCGAGACTGCCATAATGGTATCGCTGTCATCAGGTGATAGTCTGATCAGGGTTCGTACATAACTGGCTCCCCACTGAAATCGGGTTGCGGCGCCTGTGGATGACTCATAAGCCTTTCGGCTCCAGTCAATCGCCTCTTCAACATTGTCGGCTTCCTCTGCCAGTAAAGACAGACTGCTCATGAAGTAATAAGGGGATGATGATTTGTCCAGTTCCGCCAGAAGCAATGTTCTGGCGTTGTCCATCAGGTTTGCTTTCCGGTAGATGTAGCTGATCTGGCTGATGACGCTTTGCCTTGCATCGACGTTCCGGGTCATGTCGTCAGCAGACTGAAGTTCAGGATGCAGCTGTTTTGTCCATTCCGCCGGTATCGGATCGGATACTCCATCGGCAAAGTGGAACTGCAGTCTTGGCAACCAGCCGGCAAGTTGTTCTGCGGTGGAAAGTGAAGGATGTGACCTTAATGAAAAGACGGATTCCGCCCAGACAGGTTTCAATGTTGCTTTCTCCTTATCACTGAATATGCCCAGTGACAGAATTCTTTCGCTGTTATAGGCAACTGAATCCCAACAGGCAAGGATCAATGCAGGGTCGGAAAGGATTCCGGAGACACGTTCAAAGGCGCCGGTTGACTGACCCTGAATGGCAGTTTCAGATGTTTCCATGGCATCCACCCGAGCCAGAAGAGATTGCATATAGAGTCTTGCACTGGCTTCCGGATGATGGTCTTCAGCCAGTCCGGCAAGTTTTTCGAACAATTCAGCTTTGTCCACATTTTCCGGGACAGCCGTAAAATCCTGGCTCCAGGAATACCAGGCAAGCTGCGGGTAGTCACTCTCCTGCAACGATTCAGGCGACTCAAGTGCGAGCTTCACCAACATTGAAGTCGGACGCATGGCATCAAGACTGGTTGCCAGAACGGAGTTGTATCGGGAGATATCAATGCCACCCGGAATTCTGGTCACCTCTTCACCCATCGGACTGAATACGATCATAGTCGGATAGCCCTGAACGCCGAATCGTTCACCGATTGCCTGGGTATCATCGATGTCTCCATCAAGATATACCGGAATAAAGAGCTTTGACCGCGCCACAAACTGTGGACTTTTGAAAACAGTATTCTTGATCTCCTGACAGGGTGGACACCATACTGCGCCCCAGTATAGAAAGAGTGGTTTTTCACTGACTCTGGCGAGTTCGAAGGCACTGTCAACAGTACCTTCGTACCAGGCAATGGTCATGTCATCACCTGCTTCCGAGGATGTCGCTACAACGTCATTTACGGTATCAGAACAGGCAGACAGGATAAGACAACAGATCAATGGAAGTAGCTTCGGCATGTGGAGATACGAGTTTCTGTTGATCCTGATCATGTCTATAGAAGATCATAATTCGACATGAGAGGCAAATCATCAATAGACCGGATTATTGTAAGTGTATTACTGACGACGAAAAATGGTTACAATCCCCGTTTCTTTCCAGCAGTAAAGCAGATGCTCTGGATTGTGCTGTTGGATAACAAGTGGTTTGATAAGCCGACCAAGTCGTGTCGGGAGGACAGGAGTGAATCAGTGACATTGCAGATTGCCAACGATGTTGAATCAGGAACACTACGTCATGAATGGTTGCTGACCAACGTTCTGGAGTTGTTCGATCTTCCATTTAACGACTTGCTGTTCAAGGCTCAGACGATTCACCGTCAGTACCATAATCCCAATGAAGTACAGATCGCGACCCTGTTGTCGATTAAAACCGGCGGGTGCCCGGAAGATTGCAAGTATTGCCCACAAAGTGTGCATTATGACACCGGTGTTGACCCCGAGACATTGATGAACATTGATGAGGTCGTCTCAGCCGCCAGAATAGCCAAAGGGCAGGGTGCAACCCGATTCTGCATGGGAGCTGCATGGCGCAGCCCAACTGAGCGTCAGGTCGAACAGATGGTGCCAATGATTGAGGCTGTTGGTGATATGGGCATGGAGACCTGTGTCACTCTTGGCATGCTGACGGATAAGCAGGCCAATCGTCTGGCGGAAGCAGGACTGGATTACTATAACCACAATCTCGATACTTCACCGGAATACTACTCCGAAATTATCAGTACCCGGACCTATGAGGATCGCCTGGATACCTTGCACAACGTACGTGAAGCAGGCATCAATGTTTGTTGCGGTGGTATTGTCGGTATGGGCGAATCGCGAACTGACCGTGCAAGACTATTGAGCGAACTTGCCAATCTTCCTCAACATCCGGAGTCTGTGCCCATCAATATGCTTGTGCGTGTCGCCGGGACACCTCTCTCGGAAGTTGAAGATCTGGATATTTTCGAATTCATCAGGACCATTGCCGTGGCACGGATCATGATGCCTGCATCATGGGTCAGATTGTCCGCGGGAAGGACGGAAATGACCAGGGAAGCCCAGAGCCTTTGTTTTTTTGCCGGCGCCAACTCCATATTCGGCGGCGACAAGTTGCTGACAACCGCCAATCCGGAACAGGATCAGGATAGAGCGCTGTTGGACACACTGGGTATTTCCACCTTTGCGGGATGACAGGTGCTGTTCCTGGATCAGATCCCGGTTGGTTATACTTCAACCATAGGTACCTGGCAGCTTTCGGAAGATGAGATCATTTCTTTTGCCAGGGTCTGGGACCCTCAGCCATTCCATATCGACAAATCGGCAGCAGAAGATTCCGTTTTTGGTGAACTGGTAGCGTCATCACTGCACATTTTCGCCATATGTACACGTCTGTTCTTCGACCACAGAGATGATATTCAGATATTGGCAATGCTGGGTAAGGACAACATCAGACTGCACCAGCCTGCACGGGCAACAGATTTGCTGGTCTACACAACAGAATGTATCTCGAATACACCATCGTCTTCCAGAAATGATCGCGGCGTTATCGTACTGTCAGATTGCGTTGCCCGTGACTCAGGAGAGATAGTCATGACACAGGAGGTGACACTGATGGTCGCCAGAGCCCCCTTACAATGCTGATTAAACTTCCTGCGATTTGAAACACTGTTGGAAACAAATTTCGAGGGATGCCGGATTCAAATCGGTTAACTGCTCGATTTCCGCCAGTATCGGCGCCTCTCCATAGAATTCCAGGGCTTCTCGATTACCCTGGTTCTTTGGACCGTTCATCACCACACCGACAATTGCAATTCCACATCGGCGAAGCTGGAGCAGCGAGAGTAACGTGTGGTTGATAGTACCAAGTTGACTGTCTGCAACCAGCAATACGGGGATATCCAATGACTTGATCAGATCCAGCATGTAGTGCTGTCGATTCAGAGGCACCATGATGCCGCCGGCGCCTTCAACGACCAGAAACTCGTCAACCGGAACATCCGGGATCGCAAAAGCATCAAGTTTTATTTCAACTTCCTCCAGGACGGCAGCGGCATGTGGTGACAAAGGCTGCTGCAGGGAATAGGTTTCCCGGTGTATTCGAGACTCTGGAATTGCGGTGTGACGTCTGATCCAGTCCGTGTCTGTGCCTTCAATCAATCCTGTTTGAACGGGCTTCCAATAATGTGCTCTCAGGCCAGCTACCAGTACTCCCGAAACCACGGTTTTACCAATATCCGTACTGGTGCCGGTGACAAAAATGCGGGTAGGCAGTGCCATGTCAGCGCCTGAATACCTCGACCATGGCCTCAATCTGATCCCTGGTATGGGCTGCTGAAAGGGCTATTCTGATACGGGATTCTCCTTCCGGTACAGTTGGAGGCCGGATTGGCGTCACTAAAAATCCGGCTGTTTCCAGTTTCTGTGACATGGCCATTGTGCTGTCTTCATCACCCAGAATTACCGGGATAATCTGGGTGCTGGACTGGCCTGTGTCATATCCCGACTGTTGCAGTGCGTTGCGCAAGAACTGTGCACTGTCACGAAGCTTCCTGCGGGCTTTATCCATGGCAGGCACGAGGTCCAGTGCCGCATCTATGGCGCCGAGAGTGGAGGGGGGCAGCGCCGTAGTATAGACAAACCCGCTGCAGCAATTGACGAGATAATCCCGGATCTTCGGGGAACAGGCAATGTAAGCGCCAAACGATCCTAAAGCTTTACTGAAGGTTCCCATGGTCACATCCACTTTTTTCCCAGTGGTTAACCCCATTCCTTTTCTGCCCAGCACACCAGTGGCGTGTGCGTCATCCACATATAAAATTGCATCATATTCACTTGCCAGGTAGATCAGGCGGTCAATGTCACTCTGGTCACCGTCCATGCTGAATACGGATTCAGTGACAATGATCGTTCTCGAAAAGTGCTTGATTCTGCTCTGTTCAAGCAGATTTTCCAGGTGGTCCAGATCATTGTGATCGAATAATTGTCGGGTACATCGGGCGAGATGGATACCTTGGATGATACTGTTGTGATTAAGACGGTCAGACAGGATCAGAGAATTTGTATCGGCGAGTGCCGGTATGACCGACACGTTTGCCTGGAAACCGGAATTGAAAATGAGAATGCCCTCGACTTGCTTCAATTCGGCGAGTTTCCGCTCGACAGATTCAAAACAATCCAGAGAGCCGCAGATCAGTCTGGAAGCGGTTGAACCCGTACCATACCGTTGGGTGAATGCTGTGGCCCCGGCCTGCAGGTCCGGATGCTTTGAAATACCAAGATAGTCGTTGGAGCAGAAGTTGACCATGGTTCGGCCATCGACTTTGACCAGGCTATCGGAAACTGGCGTGACGCTGCGCAACTGTCGATGCTGTCGTATTGACATGCGACGCTGTAATTCTTTATCAATGAAGTCAAACTTATGCATGGGCATGTCAGGCGAGTACATCGGCGATGGCATTGGTTAACCGGGTCAGATCCTCACGGGAAATAATGTATGGGGGCATAATGTACACCAGTTTACCAAAAGGCCTTATCCAAACTCCTCTTTGTACAAATTTTTTCTGCAGATCGCCGACATCCACAGGATCGCGGCATTCCACCACACCAATGGCTCCCAGTACCCGCACATCAGCAACACCGGATATTGTCAGGCAGCTTGCAAGTTCTTCACGGAGTTGAGATTCGATACGGGATACACGTTCCTGCCAATGACTGTTGAGCAGTAAATTTACACTTGCAAAGGCAACGGCGCAGGCGAGGGGATTAGCCATGAATGTAGGTCCATGCATGAAAACTCCCGTGACGCCGGAAGAAATGCCGTCACTGACTTTAGTATTGGTCAGGGTAGCGGCAAGGCTCATATACCCGCCAGTAAGCCCTTTGCCGATACACATTATATCGGGTTCAATGCCGGCATGTTCACAGGCAAACATTTTACCCGTTCGTCCAAATGCAGTTGCGATTTCGTCAAGAATCAGCAGCGTGTTGAATTCATCGCACAGTTCCCGGACTCGCTGCAGGTAGACGGGTGAATAGATACGCATACCACCAGCCCCCTGAACCACCGGTTCCAGAATCACTGCACAGGTTTCTGAATGATGGTCAGCCAGTAGCTGCCGCAGCGGTTCGATGTCCGATTCGATAAACGGTTCTTCAAACCGGCAAACAGGCGCCGGTGCAAAATAATGTTGGGGTAGCATATGGGTGAACATCTCGTGCATTCCGGTAACCGGGTCGCAAACCGACATGGCGGCAAAAGTATCGCCGTGATATCCGGATCGGATCGTCAACAGGCGGGACTTCTGTGGCTGACCCAGTGCATACCAGTACTGAACTGCCATCTTGATGGCGACTTCTACGGAAACCGAGCCGGAATCCGAAAAGAAAATTCTATTCAGCGATGCCGGCGCGAGATCCAGCAGAAGTTCTGCCAGTTGAATGGCGGGTTGATGCGTAATGCCTCCGAACATGACGTGTGACATGCGGTCGATCTGTTGAATGACAGCTTCATTCAAAACCGGATGGTTATAACCGTGAATAGCCGCCCACCATGAAGACATCCCGTCAATGAGTTCCTGGCCATTCGCCAGCTTGAGTCGTACCCCGGATGCGGAGACCACTGGATATACAGGCAGAGGATCATGCATGGAAGTATAGGGATGCCAGATCTGTTCACGGTCCAGGGTCAGCCATTTCTCGTCGAAAAGTTCGTGCATTTATAGTTCCAGGTTAAACTCTAGGTTGGCAATCTAACACCAAAGCAGTAATGCTTTGAAGTCCCTGTGATGATCAATGGGCAGCAGCAGTCTTCTCAAGCTGAGCATTTCACACTGAGGACGGCCATACAACTTCCTCTTTTATCCGGGAACAGGGAGTATAGTGTGTTGTTAGATGCATGTTTGTGTTGTACATTCAATGCCACGAAAAGGATGATCAGTTCAAAATTCTGGCCAGATGGAGTTTAATCAAGATGGTTGAATATATCCCGACTCCCATCAAGTGGGTTCGTGAACAGATTGAAAAATACGAATCAAGTGGTGGTACTGAAGGCACTACGCTGCTGGATACCGGTTTGCCTTGTATCATCGTAACTCACAAGGGTAACAGGTCCGGTGCGATTAGAAAGACGGCATTGATGCGGGTCAAGGATGCCGATAACTACATTCTGATTGGTTCCAAAGGTGGCGCCCCTAAAAATCCGGTGTGGGTATATAATCTCCGCAAGCATGGCGATGTGGAAATACGTGATGAAACGGAAGTTTTCAGTATGCGGGTTCGAGAAGTAGTGGATGAGGCGGAACGGGCAAGAGTCTGGGCAATCGGTGTCGAGGCTTTCCCGCCTTATGAAGACTACAGAAACAAGACTGCGCGCAAGATCCCGGTATTTATTGCTGAACCCGTATAGGGTACCTCTGAATGACGCTCTTCTATCAGTCAGGAAATGAACGTGTATCAGACTGACAATGACCGGTAACCCGCTTCGTTCAAATTCCATAAGAGATACCCTGACTGTCTGGCTACCCATTGTTTCCTGGTTGAGCCGGTATAGTCGTATTGATCTCCGTGCTGACCTGATTGCCGGCATTGTGGTTCTTTTTATAACAATCCCTCAGGTAATTGCCTACGCCTTCCTGGCCGGACTACCCCCTGAAGCCGGACTGTATGCCGCCTTGCTCGCCATGATCTGTTATGCAGCATTCGGTAGCAGCAGGACTCTCGCAGTAGGGCCCACGGCGATCATTGCCATGATGACTCTGGAAGTTGCGTCTGAGATGGGCACTCCGGGCACGGCAGATTATGCTCTTATCACCATCAAACTGGGTTTGGTAACCGGTCTTGTATTATTGCTGTTGCGTCTGGTGAACTTTGGGAATGTGATCAGTTTTCTGAGTCACGCTGTAGTGACTGGTTTCATCGCCGCGGCTGCGATCCTGATTATTGCCAACCAGATTCCGTCCATGGCAGGACTGCCATCTTCCACCGATACCGGTCTGGCAGGGGTTTTTCAACATTTGGCCAGCAGTCAAAATGAGTTCAATGTGACGGCATTGGTCATTGCCCTCACAGCACTGTTGATTCTGGTATTTTGCCGACTGCGACTGGAAACAGCTTTGCTCAAAGTCGGGATGGGTGAGGTACAGGCTTCCAGTCTTACCCGATCAGCGCCCATGTATGTTGTGGTGCTGGGAATACTGATAACAGTGATACTGAATCTGGATGATCAATATGCGTTACCGATCGTAGGAACGATACCCACTGCTTTGCCGGCGTTGCACATGATTGACATCTCCCTTGAAGAACTACGCCTCCTGATTCCGTCTGCGTTGCTGATTGCCATGGTGATTTTTTTGGAAAGTACTTCCATAGGGTCAGCGATGGCGAGTAAACGGCGGGAAAAAATCCAGCCAAATCAGGAACTGGTAGGTCTTGGCCTGGCAAATGTTGGGGCATCGCTGGCGGGAGGTTTCCCGGTCGCCGGAAGTTTTGTCCGCACTGGCGTCAACTTTACATCGGGAGCAAGAACACCGATGGCTTCTCTGGTCACGGCAATTCTGCTGGCGGTGGTACTGTTGGGGTTTGCACCGCTTTTTTACTATCTCCCCAAGGCAGTGCTGTCCGCAATTATCGTTATATCGGCATTACAGTTAATTGATATGGTCGCCATCCGTAAAATATTTTCCTTTAATGTCTCGGATGCCGTGACATTTTCCTTTACATTTCTGGCGGTTATCCTGTTGGGGGTAGAACCGGGTTTACTGATAGGCATCGCTGTTTCCTTCGTCTTGTTGATCAGAAGCAGTTCACGTCCACACATTGCCGTGGTTGGACGGGTAGCAAGCTCGGAACACTTCAGGAATATTCTCAGACATGAGGTTACTACCTCACCGAAATTATTGGCGGTACGAATTGATGAAAGTCTGTATTTCGTCAATACCCGTTATATCGAAACATTTTTATATAACGAGGTTGCCGACAAGCCGGAAATCAAACATGTGCTGATGATCTGTACCGCCACAAATTTCATCGATACCAGTGGTCTGGAGATGCTGGAAACATTATCGGAAAACCTGGAAGAGGTTGGTGTGACGTTACATCTGGCTGAGGTGAAAGGTCCGGTGATGGACCGGTTACAGGAAACCGGTTTCTATAAACGGATGCAAGGCCAGGTTTTCTTTACCACCGATATTGCATTTTCGGAACTCGCCGGGATTTGATAGCAATGGGGTCGGAATAGTGGGGTCGGAGTAAAGTGCCGGAGTAAAACGCAACATTGCCGCCAAAGTGAGACGTTTTACTCCGGCACTTTACTCCGACCCCACTATTCCGACCTGATGAGTACTTTGTAATCCAGCATGGTCTCTCTGATAAAGGTAAACCAGCCGTCAATCACATGCCCGGCAAGAACCAGGGGTAACCAGATCTGATCGTCTTCCCACATTTCCTGATAGGGGATATCCTCAAGCGGGTACCAGAGTGGGATTGCCTCGCCTGTTTCAGTCGGTTCTCCGTCATAATCCGATGCTGTAAATATGTACCCGTGGATGCGGGGCATATCCTCGGCATGGAAGAATAATTCCCCTGCGGACCTCACATTCAAAGGTGTAATGCACAGTTCCTCCTTGGTCTCCCGGATTGCGCAATCTCTGGGTGTTTCACCCGGTTCCACCCGGCCACCAGGCCCATTGATTTTACCGGCGCCCAGGCCCCTTTTTTTTCGAATCAGTAATACCCGGCCTGATTTGACGACGAACATGAGCGTTGCCACCTCTTCGGGCTCCCAGGAAGTCCAGTCTATGGATGCGACTCGCTGCGGGGTCGTTGGATCGTGGGGTGTGATTACTTCCTGCTTATGATTCAAGTTCATCGAGAGTTCGGGGCCAGTCCTTCTTAAGCAATCTGGAGAGACTGCGGTCCGCTAGAAGATTACCCTGATTTTGACACATTGCACAGTAGTTGGATTCACTGCTGGCATATCGGATTCTCTGGACAGGTTTACCACAATCCGGACAGGGTTGCCTGTATTTACCGTGTACTGCCATTTCCGGATGGAAAGCAGTGACCTTCGTGGGGAAATTACCACCGGCTTGTTGACGAAGTAAATCTACCCACTCGCCCAGAACCTCACGGCAGGCATTGAACAGAGATTTCCACTGTGCCTCAGTGAGGTGTTTTACCTGACGCATGGGGCTGATTCCAGCACGGTGCAGGATTTCATCGGAATAGGCGTTACCGATCCCGGAAAGAAAACGCTGATCGGTCAGTGATCTTTTCATTGTGTGGTTTTCCTGGCTCAAAGCCTGGATAAACGCCTCTTCCGTACAGGAGAAAACGTCGATACCACCTTGGTCGAATTGTGCCAGGGAGGCCGTTTCGTGAACGAGATGAACCGATGCGCGACGTTTTTGTCCAGCTTCAGTCAATATCAGGGTGCCGTTGGGAAAGTCGAATGCCGCCAACCCCACTTTCCCCGGAATTCTGGAACCGGGTGGGGACCAGCGCAGCCGTCCGGCAATCATCAGATGAATAACAATAAAATAGTCATTTTGTAATACGATCACTATGCGCTTGCCAATACGACGATAACCGGTGACTCTGTGATCAAGAAGTTCGTCTATGGGCGGTTTGGCTGTTCTCAAAATAAACGGATTTGAAATGCGAATACCGACTAGTGGTTGATTCAGCGTACGTGCTTCCAACGCTTCGAGGTAGATAGTCAGGTCTGGCAATTCCGGCATTGGAATATTTTAAATATGACTTATACCCGGGATATCGTACCAAATAAATTGGCGTAGCAGGATATGGATAAAGTGCTTCCTGCGCACTGCAAAATAGTTGGCGTAGCAAGATATGGATAAAGCGCTTCCTGCGTATTGAAATTGTTAAAAAAATCAATTTAAAGTACTTGAAAATATCCAAAAAATCCCAATTTTAAGAACGAATTCAAAGTTTTTGACTCTAATAATTAACTATTGAATATTAATCATGGAGAGGATTCGAGAGAATAAAAGAGGTTACGATATGACATCTATCGCCACTTTACAGCATGAACCTGATCAGCATCTGCCGGCACTCAGTACAGGTAGTTTGCAGGGATACCTTGACACTGTACAGCGGATTCCCGTTTTGGATAAGGACGAGGAAGTAAAATTGTTTCGTCGCTTCCAGGACGAGGATGATCTCGAAGCTGCACGCAGTATTGTCATGTCTCATCTTCGATATGTCGTATTTATCGCACGTGGCTATACAGGATATGGATTACCCCTGGAAGACTTGATACAACAGGGGAATGTCGGATTGATGAAATCAGTCAGGCGGTTCAGCCTTGATCACAAGGTACGTCTGGTTTCCTTTGCTGTGCATTGGATCAAGGCTGAGATTCACGAGTTTATTCTTAAAAACTGGAAAATCGTCAAGGTTGTCACGACCAAGGCACAGCGAAAACTGTTTTTCAACCTGCGAAAAACCAAGCAACGTCTTGGTTGGTTCAATCAGGAGGAAGTCGATCAGGTAGCAAAGACTCTGGGTGTGAAACCCGGGGAAGTAATGGAAATGGAACGGCGTCTTACTGTCGTCGATGAGCCCTTCGAGTCTGTAGACCCTGATGAGGATCATTTCCGACCTGGTCCCGCCGGTTATCTCACTGCCGGTGAGAGTGAAGATCCGGCAATGCTGGCAGCAGATGAAGAAATCAGCGAAATGCAATCCAGGGACTTACAGTCTGCTCTGGAATCTCTGGATGATCGGGCTCGTGACATTGTAACCAGTCGCTGGTTGATGGATACAAAAACCGGACTCAGGGAACTTTCGGAGAAATACGGCGTATCAATGGAACGGATCCGACAAATTGAGGCGCGCGCTTTCGAGAAAATGCAACCTTACCTGGAAGGGAGCTTCCAGGCATAAAGGATCTTCCTCTGCAGGGGTGATCCTTTCCAGGCACTCCATCAATACGGTTACAATCGCTACCGTGCATTCGACACTGATGACATTTACTACTGAAATACGCAGATCTGAAATACGCAGATAAAGTTAAGGGCTTGTAAAACATTTTAAGATTTGTTGCATGTATTGTAATACTTCGACCCTGTTCCGGGTTGATTGTCGAGCTTGAGTGGCATCTTTTCTTTAACTCTGGCATTGTAGTGCCGCGTGGAAAATACAGTTAATGACAACGGTTCAAGAAGAGGCGTTGTAGACCCTGTACTTGCAAATACAATTCACATAATCAACCAATCGAGGAGGATTGGATAATGCCGGATATTGAAAATGACCTGAATAATCTGGTTATGGCGGAGGAAGCCCAACCTCTGTTTGACCGGGTAAAAAAACACATCGATGAAAATGTTGAGCCTATCGTTGAAGAGTTCTATGCGCTCAATGAAGGCAAGGAAGATCGCTGGTCCTGGCATCCGAGGCAGCTTGAATTACTGGAAGGCGCCAAGCAGAAGGCAAAGGACAGTGGTTTATGGAACTTCTTTTTGCCGGATGCGGAAACCGGTGAAGGCTTGAAAAATCTGGACTATGCCTATCTTGCAGCGGAACTGGGCCGCCATCCTCTGTCTTCCGAGACATTGAATTGCAGCGCCCCGGACACCGGGAATATGGAGGTGCTCGAACGGGTTGGTACACCGGAACAGAAAGAAAAGTGGTTGAAGCCATTGTTAAACGGTGAGATCCGGTCTGCTTTCGCCATGACCGAGCCGGCACTGCCGTCTTCCGATGCCAAGAATATCAGCACACGAGCGGAACTCGATGGTGATGAATGGGTCATCAATGGTGAAAAATATTACATATCCGGTGCCGGAGATCCACGCTGCAAGATCATGATTACCATGGTAAAAACCAGCCCTGATGCAGCACCCAGCCGGCAACAGTCACAGATTCTGGTTCCCAAGGACACACCAGGCGTTAACATTCTTGGCCCAATGAATGTGTTTGGTAACGACGATGCGCCCCATGGTCATATGCACATCAAATTTGATAATGTGCGAGTGCCTAAAGAAAACATTCTGCTGGGAGAAGGCAAGGGTTTTGAGATATCCCAGGTACGTCTGGGACCAGGACGAATCCACCATTGCATGCGATCAATTGGTCAGGCAGAGAGGGCGCTGGAACTGATGGTCAAACGGGCCTCAACCCGGGTGGCATTCGGCAAGCCTATCATCAGACTTGGCAAAAACCTTGAAGTTGTGTCACGGGCGCGAATTGATATCGATGCCTGCAGACTCATGGTATTGCGCGCTGCCAAAGCCATGGATGTATTGGGAAACAAGGAAGCACGTGTGTATGTCAGTGCGGTGAAGGCCATGGTGCCTGAGATAACATGCCGCATCATTGATCAGGCAATCCAGATGCATGGCGCCACCGGTGTTTCACACTGGACACCTCTTGCAGGAATGTACACTGGTCAACGGACATTGCGCATAGCTGATGGCCCGGATGAAGTACACCACATGGTTGTTGGACGTAACGAGGTGCAGAAGTACGGTTTGTGGTAGGAAGAATGTTTCCTGTCTACCTTCCCTTCCACTGCGGCGGTCGTTTTTCAGAAAACGCCTTGGGACCCTCGATAAAGTCCTCACTGGTGCTCATGGCTTTTACTGAATCGTAATGTCTTTCCATGGACTCCTGCAGTGATGCCATATCAAGACTTTTGTAGACCACATCCTTGCTGGCGCGAATGGATAACGGTGCACATGCAGTGATCATTTTTGCCCACTCAAGTGCCCGTTCCATCAACTGATCATGGGGCACGACTTCATTAACAAAACCCAACTGATAACCTTCTTCCGCAGGTACGTGGCGACCGGTCAGGATCATACCCAGTGCCCGTTTCACTCCGATCTGTCGGGGGAGACGATTCATACCTCCAGCCAGTGCAGCAAGTCCAACCGTTGGCTCGGGTAGTGCAAACACAGCCCTGTCCGAAGCAATAATCAGGTCACAGGCCAGGGCAATTTCGAATCCACCCCCCATTGAAACACCGTTTACGGCGGCTATTACAGGCTTCAGCAGGTCAAATCGTGAACTGAGCCCACCAAAACCACGGGGCATCGGCACTCGTTCACCACCTTCTGCCTGATAACGCAGATCATTGCCGGCACTGAAGCCTCGTCCTTCACCTGTAATGATGGCAACCCACATGTCATCATCTGCGGCAAAATCGTCAAAGACTTCTCCCAACTCTGCGTTTCCTGGTGGATGCAGTGCATTGAGTCGTTCCGGACGATTGATTCTTACCGTCATGATGTGATCAGCTTTCTCTACTAAACAGAATTCAGGCATTTCTTTTCTTCTCCAGTCAAAATTGTTATTTGTTCTAAATCTGTATGCCGTCAAAAACCGCTTACTATCAGGCGGGGATACACGGCTTGCTCACATGTGCAGACCAGCACAATAAGGAATCATCGTCCAGTGTGCAAGTGGCAGACGCGGGTTCATACCCAGGCATCAGGTCATGCTCAATCTGTTCACTGCCTGTTCTGATGAAGAAAGCGATGATTCGATACGCCCTCGTAACTCATCCAGATCGATGTCCTCTGTACTCTTCTTGCCTTCCATATAGCGAGCGTACACGCCATGAACAATGCAGGCAGATTTCCATCGGTTAAATCCAATATAGTAGTTCAGTTTTGACAAATCCCGACCTGTATTTCTGGCGTAACGGTCAGCCAGATAACTGCTGTCCGGGAACCCCGGCGCTGAAGTCGTGGCGTCAGGGGATTGAGGATTTATATCATTTGGCTGCCGCCATTGGTTCAGTGCATAGGCGAGGTCTGCCAGGGGGTCCCCCAGAGTCGAAATTTCCCAATCCACCACGGCTGCAATAGTTGCCTTCGGACCCACAAGCGTATTATGTAAACCATAATCACCGTGAACAACCCTTGCCGGACCCTGATCAGGCATGTGTTCCAGAAAAAACTGTTGCAGTTCATGTGCCCGGGGATCGTCAAACCGGGCCGGTTTGACTGAAGATGTCCAGGAGCGATACCAGGTTTTCAGTTGACGGCCGATATAGTTTTCCTTTTTCCCCAGATCCCCCAGTCCGACTTCATCCGGGTCTACGGCATGCAATGTCGCCAGTACATCGACAAATGAGTCTACCAGTACAAGTCGCCTGTTTTCGGGAACGAAACTGAGTGTGTCCTGGACATTATAAAGTGGGTGACCATCGATGCAGCCCATGATATAAAACCATGCCCCGGTCACGTCCCGGTCTTCACAAAAACCCAATGCCGACGGAACGGGTACATCGGTGTTGGCCAACGCTGAAATCAGTGCCCATTCCCTTGACATATCGTGAGCCTTGGGCAGCAATTCACCCTGTGGAGGTCGCCGGATCACGGCAAGATTTCCTGCAGTATCCTCTATTCTGTACGTCAGATTGGAGTGGCCCCCCAATAACCTTGTCCATTTGAAAGGTGGCTTGAGTGAGGGCACATTGTGCCGCACCCAGTCCTCAACGGCGTTAACCTTATAGCCCTCAGGGCTTTTTTCGGACATGACAATTTCCTGATTATTGGGTCAGAAGTTACGATAACGTTTTATACAATTAAGGATCAATACCATCAGCCAAGACTTTGCCAGTGATGACAGGCAACTGAGGCGTCACCGTGTACTGGTTTTAATACAGGTTTGAGTTGCCGACAGTCCTCTTTGGCGTAGCGGCAACGAGTATGGAAACGGCAGCCGCCAGGTGGTTCAATGGGCGATGGTACGTCGCCTTCCAGAACGATGCGTTCACGGTCTGCTCCAGGGTCAGGAACGGGAATTGCGGACAGCAGTGCCTGGGTATACGGGTGGCGCGGTGATCGGTAAATCTCGGTCGCGGGTGCAGTTTCGATAATTTCACCAAGATACATGACGGCGATGTGATCGGATACGTGCTTTACAACCGCCAGGTCGTGAGCTATGAAGAGAAGCGCCAGGTTCATTTCGCGTTGCAGTTCCAGCAGCAGGTTAATCACCTGTGATTGAATGGAGACATCAAGTGCGGATACGGCTTCGTCACAAACGATGAGTTTGGGTTCAAGTGCGATGGCGCGGGCGATGCCGATGCGTTGCCGTTGACCGCCGGAAAATTCGTGTGGAAAACGGTTTGCGGCAGCTGCCTCAAGGCCCACTTTTTCCAATAATCCGGCGACTCTGCGGCGCCGTTCGGCGGTGCTGCCCAGACGATGAATGATAAAGGGTTCTTCAAGGATCTTGCCAACAGTATGACGGGTGTTCAGCGACTCGAATGGATCCTGCAGTATAATCTGTACATTGCGGCGCATGCGGCGCAACTCAGCTTTGTTCATTGAAGCAATATCGCGTCCTTCAAACAAAACGGCGCCTGAGGTTGGTTCGTAGAGACGCAACAGCGTTTTGCCGACAGTGCTCTTGCCACAGCCTGATTCCCCAACCAGTCCCAGGGTTTCTCCAACGTTGAGGTCAAAGGATACATCATCCGCAGCGTGCACCTGCCCGGATGTGCGTAGTAAAACCCCGCTACGTACAGGGAAGTGCCTGGTCAGACCGCGTACCTGCAGCAAAGGTGTGGATGATTCTGTCACGATGATGATTCCCGGGTGGTTTCGGCGATGATTTCATGCCATCGATGACAGGCGACCATGCGCTCGGGCGAGGGCGCGACCAGCGACGGGGCTTCACGATGACACTGGTCCCGGGCGTATGCGCAGCGATTCGAAAAGCGGCAACCATCGGGTAATTCCTCAATTCCCGGAACAATCCCGGGGATTGTAGTCAACAGGGTTTTAGGTTCGTCCTCAAGACGGGGAATCGACTCCAGGAGACCACGGGTATAGGGATGTAACGGATGTTCAAATAATGATTTTACTGTTGCCTGTTCCGCGATGCGGCCCGCATACATGACAACCACCCGGGAACACAATTCGGCTATGACGCCGAGATCGTGTGTAATGAAGATGATCGCCATTCCTGTATCACGTTGCAATTCGCGCAGCAATTCCAGGATTTGTGCCTGAATGGTGACGTCCAACGCCGTTGTGGGTTCGTCAGCGATCAGTATATCCGGATGGCGGGCCAGCGCCATTGCGATCATGACTCGCTGACGCATGCCGCCGGAAAGTTGGTGTGGGTAATCGTTCAGACGACTTTCCGGAGCAGGGATGCCCACCTGCTCCAGAAGCCCTAGTGTCTTTTCAGTGACATGGGATGACTTTAATTCGGGTTCATGCAGGGTATAGGTTTCTGCCAACTGGCGGCCTATACGTTGTACCGGATTCAGTGCCGTCATGGGTTCCTGAAAAATCATGGCGATTCGGTTCCCCCGGATTTCACGAAGGCGTTCCGGGGATGCATGGGTAAGATTTTCATCGTTGAAGAGAACGTCTCCGTCTTTTACCCGACCCGATGGTCTCGGCAGGAGACCCATGATGGATAATGCAGTGACACTTTTGCCGCAACCGGATTCACCCACAAGCCCAAGGGTTTCGCCGGCTTCAAGCTCAAAGCTGACATGGTCAACCACTGTGACGAGTCCGGTTTCGGTCTCAAAAGCAGTGGACAGATCACGAACGCTCAGTAAAGGCATACTATTCTACCTGTTTCCCGGCTGCGTCTATCCCTACGCTGTCTGCCCTGTAGTATGTATCGATGATTTCTATCGGTTCGAATTTCTGACCATCGTCTTTAGCTTCAAGGATGCGCTTTTTTTCTTCTGTGTCTATCCAGAACAAACCGCCGGAGGAGAACAAGCCGGCAGAGAGTGCCTGGGAGTTGAATAATGTCCCGGATGTGCGCATGCCCAGCCAGGATGGAAGCTTCATCCAACGCCAGGCACTTTCGCGGGTGTAGGGAACCTGGAAAGTCGGAATGACGATCCCGGCATCGTGCACCTTCTGTTCAAGACGGTGCGCCAGCGCCACACGCTCTGCCAGATTGGTCGATGCGCGGTATGTCATGATGAGTTCATCCATGACAGGGTCGGCGAAATTGGTGATATTATTGGTTTGTGTTTTATTGGCATTGACAGAATGGAAGTGCTCCCAGTAACGCGGTGATAATCCTTGCGATGACCAGGTCATCCAGGCGATCTGGTGTTTCTTCTCCTGCATCTGCTTGAACGCACCGGAGCTGTCCAGCAATGAAAGTTCAAGTTCTATACCCGCTTTTCTGGCCTCCTCCCGGAGGATGACAAGGCGTTCCGAGTGGTGAGGAGAGCCGTATGTGACTTTTAGTGACAACCGGTGGCTTTCACCGTCAACGCCGGGAGGCGGTTGATATATCCGTATGCCATCAGGCCCCCGTGTTGTATAACCGGCGGCATCCAGGTATTCGTTCGCCCTGTCAAGATTGTATTCCCGCGCCCTGATATTACGATTATCGTAGGCGCCAAAACCAAGTTGGAATGTTTGCAGGCGAGAGTAATCACCACGCAATACAGTCTTGATGACACGGTCAATATTCATGGCGTGAGCCAGACCGAAGCGAACCCGCGAGTCACTCAGGATTGGATCGGCAGTATTGAGGAACATGCCTGCGGAAGGTACGGGTAAATCGTTGTAGAACCAGTATTTTGCGATATAACCGTTGTCAAACGGCTCACCTGTTGCTTTTTCATGCCAGAACTGCGGCAGCACGATGCCGAAGGTGTCCAGATCACCTTTGATAAAGTGTTGCCAGGCAATGTTGATATCCCGGATTACGCGCACGCGCACCTTATCGGGATTGAAGCGGTGCTTGAAATACTTGAGATCGTTAGCCCACCAGTCGTCTTTCCGCCTGAGATCGATGAATTTGCCTTTCCTGACCTCACTGATCTGGTACGGACCGGTGTTGGGTTCAATCTTCCAGTTGTATTCCTCCACCCAGTTCTGGTTTAGCACATGGAAGTGTCTGGGCTGTGGACCAATGGCATATTCGTAGTGCATTTCCTCTATGGGTTTGGGGTTGGCGCCCTGGATACCAATGGTGTATTCGTCGTATCGCTTTACGTCCCGGATGCGTTCAGTGAAGTAATTGTTGTACCAGGGAGCTACGATTTCCTTGGAGCGCATGAATTGTATGCTGAAAATGTAGTCATCCGCTGTTACCGGTACGTCATCCGACCATCGAGCGTTCGGGTTCAACCTGTAATAAATACTGCGGCCATCGGCGCCAAATGCCCAATGCGTTGCCAATGCAGGAATTGGTCGTCGAGATTCGGGATGATAGGTTACCAGACCCATGCGGTTGTAACGCAGGTAGCCTGCAAAGGAACCATTGGAATCCGGTCCTACGGTGCGTAATGTCAGTGGAAAAGCCAGCATCCAGGTTCTGAAAGTACCACCGCGTTTCGCTTCGGGGGATGCAAAAGTCGGATCATGATCGTTGGTTTCCCAGACCAGGTCTTCCGGCAGTTTTAGCGGCAAACCATCACCTTCACGTACTTCGACAGGTGGTAAATCGGCGGGGACGGTTTTCGATATCCCCTGTTCCGGTCCGGTCCCGGTCTCTACGTCACAGGCAGAAACAAAAAACATGCAGACGAAGAGATAAACGGTGTTTTGATAGTTCATGAGTCTGGTCCTGTGCATGTCTGCATTCTATTCGTAAAAAGAAAATTTTTTAGGATCGAAGGCTTCCCGGATTGCCTCTCCTATGTAGGTTACCATCAATAAAACAAGTCCAATGGCAACAACAACGGAAGCGCCTATCCAGGGCGACTCCAGATGGTTCATTCCCTGGGCAAGCAACTCGCCCCAACTGGGAGTTGGCGGCGGTAAACCAAACCCCAGAAAATCAAGCGCGGTCAGCGCGGTAATACCACCGGCGATAGAAAAAGGAATGAATGTCACTATTACGGAGATGGTGTTGGGCATTATATGACTCGAGATGATACGCGGACTGGTCGCACCCAGGGCACGGGCTGCCAGCACGTACTCCCGTGATTTTTCCTTGTAGGTGGATGTGCGCATATACCAGGTCATCTGAGTCCAGCCAAAGATCACCATGACGATCATCAGTGTCCAGAAGTTGGGTATAACGATGCTGGCAACGATCATGATGACATAGAGAAATGGCACGTTGTTCAAGATCTCGATCAGTCGCTGAAACAACAGGTCAAAGGCGCCACCCCAATACCCCATGGCACAGCCGATGGCGATGCCTATCACATAATTACAGGCGAGCAGTATGAACGCGAATCCAAACGCAATGCGGAACCCGTACAACAGGCGCGCAAGTACATCACGTCCGATGGAGTCAGTGCCAAGATAATGACCACTTGAGAAAGATGGCGCGTAGGGTGGATAAATATCGGATCGCAGGTCGTTCTCCATGGCATCGTAAGGCGCCAGCGGCATCAACACCCAGTCGCCATTGCCACGTTCCTTGAAGACGCGCTTGAGTTCGCGGTAGTTTGTTTCATAGTCATAAGGCAGGTCAAAAGTCCTGCCTGGTATGAACGCGCCGTAGGTCGGAAAGTACCATTCGTCCTGATAGGAAACCACAATCGCGCGGCTGTTTACCAGGAGTTCTGCACCCATGGAGAGAATCAGCAAACCGGTGAGGATTACTGCCGACCAGTAGCCACGTCCGATGGACCTGAATCGCCGCAATTGTTTGAGCGTCAGTGGATTAAGTGCCGGTCTGTAACGTCGTTTGGCCAACAAATTATCCTGCGGAAAGACTGTCACTGTCCCGATCCACCACTGCCAAACTTGACCCTTGGATCCACCAGCGCCACGCAGATATCCGACAGTATGTTGCCGATAAGGAACAACAGGGACGAGATGACCAGAATACCCATCACCACCGGATAGTCCCGTTCTACCAGCGACTCAAAACCGAGCAACCCGAAGCCGTCAATGTTGAAGATTTTCTCTATCAGAAATGAACCCGTCAGGAAGAGCGTGATATTGTTGCCAAACGAGGTGGCGATGGGGATCAGGCTGTTACGCAAGGCATGGCTGAACACTGCGCGTCTGAAATCCATTCCCTTGGCAATAGCCGTACGTACGTATTCGGCAGCCAGGTTGTCCATCAGTGAATTTTTCATAAGCATTGTTGTGACGGCGAAGCCGCCTGCCATATACGCGAGCAGTGGCAAGACAGCGTGGCTGATCACATCACCAATCTTCTCCATACCGGTAAGATCATCAAAATCATCACTGACGAAACCGCCAAGGGGGAACCACTCCAGATTGGCTGCGAATACAATCAGCAACACGATACCAACGACATAGTTAGGAATGGCATAACCAAAGAATACGAGTGCGGAACTCACGTTGTCGAACACTGTATTGTGGCGTATAGCCTTGACAACGCCAAGGGGTATACAAATCCCATAGGTGAGAATCAGGGTGGTTACGCCGTAGAAAATCGAGATTGGGAAACGGCTCTGTATGATGTCCCACACCGGTTCGGAATAGCGTGTGGATGTACCGAGATCGAGGACAATTACTTTTCCGAGCCATTCCAGGTAACTGATGGCAATGGGTTTGTCGAAGCCGTAATACACCTTCAACTCCTCAATCTGGGCATCGGACAACGAACCGCCGCCGTGTCCGCCAAAATTGGTAGTGGCGCTGGCCTGATCACCGCCGGCCATCGCTGCCTCGTTGAGCATTCGCTCTATGGGACCCCCCGGCACCAGACGTGTTAATGTGAAAACCAGCACTGTGACGCCTATGAAGGTGGGTATGATCAACAGGAATCGGCGAATAAAATAGCTGGTCATGGGTTTCCAGTAGTCCAGGTGATCCTGTTCAGGAGATTATAGACCGACATGAGTTCTAACGAGTGGCTCCAGTCATCACAGTATTTGTCTTATCCTCGAATAAAGTCAAGCTGGTATGTTCAGGCGCGGCATTGCAGTATGAGCATTATGCTTTCATAATGCACCGAGTTAAGTCATGTCTGACAATGGTAGCCTGTTAAATGAATGAGTTTCCCATTTCTCTCGTTCCGGATTTATCTTCGCTTGGGGTGCTGGAGCAGTCTGTGGCAGATTTCATCAGTACTCACGACCTGGATACTGAAGTTCAGTTTCGACTGAATCTGATGCTGGATGAACTCATTACCAATAGCATAAACTACTCATTGAAAGCAGTAGCCAATCCTGAGTTGCAACTGTTACTTTCTCTGGAAGGAGAATTTCTGGTAGCCCGAATTGAAGACAATGGTGCGGCATTCAATCCTTTTGAGGAGGTACCGCAACCGGATACGACGGCCAGGCTTGAGGATCGTCAAGTTGGCGGACTGGGTGTATTTTTTGCGAAACAATTGGCAGATGACTGTATCTACGAGAGAAAAAACGAACGCAATCAAATAACATTGCGCTGTAACATTGGAGGTAAGACCCATGTCGGAAACACCTAAACTCTCCGTGAGCACGGAGCATAACGACCCGGCCGTTATTATGTGTCCTGCCGGGAGAATTGACGGCAACACTGTCAGCATTCTGGAAGGAGCCTTACAGGAGCAGTATGACGCAGGTAATAACATACTGGTATTTGACTTTGAGGAATTGAACTATATCAGCAGTGCAGGATTGCGGGTATTGCTGCTCACCGCCCGCCGTTCGCAGCAGTCTGGAGGCAAGGTGATTTTCTGCGGTCTGGCTGAAAATATCAGCCAGATATTTCAAATCAGTGGCTTCAACGACATCCTCAATGTCAAGTCCAGTCGCGCCGAAGCACTTGCAGACCTGTAGTACCATGGATAATTCTCCCGTGCGGGTACTGGTGGTTGATGACGAGGAAGACCTTGAATTACTGGTCCGTCAGAAATTTCGTCGTCGGATCCGCAGAGGCGAACTTGAGTTTCTATTCGCTCATAACGGTAAAGAGGCGTTGGAACAACTGCTGGAAAATCCTGATGTACGACTGGTACTCTCTGATATCAACATGCCTGTCATGGATGGCCTCACGCTGCTGAATCAGTTGTCAGAAGTGGACCAGGATATTCAGGCAGTAATCGTGTCTGCTTATGGCGATATGGATAACATCCGAATCGCCATGAATCGTGGCGCCTTCGACTTCCTGACCAAACCTATTGATTTCAATGATCTGGAAATAACCATAGAAAAAGCCCTCAGGCATATTCATGAAATGCAGACAGCGCTTGAAGCAAGGGATAATCTGGTTGCCATCAGGCAGGAACTTGATGTTGCCCGACAGGTGCAAATGTCTGTCAGGCCAAAAGATCTGCCGGAAAACAGGATTTGCGAGGTAAATGCAGAAATTATCCCTGCCAAGGAAATCGGCGGAGATCTATACGACTATTTCTATATTGATGAGTTTCATCTTGGGTTGGTTATCGCGGATGTATCAGGCAAGGGTGTCCCGGCAGCTCTGTTTACCCTGTTGACCAGAGCACTGCTCAGAGCCGCTACAAAGAACCATTCGTCTCCCGCGGAATGCCTTAATCTGGTTAATGACCTGTTATCGGAAGATAATGAAACCTGTATTTTTGTGACACTTTTTTTCGGATCTCTTGATATCACAAATGGTGTCATGAGTTACAGTAACGCCGGACACAATCTCCCACGCGTGTTACGGGTTGATTCAAGTGTTGTAGAAGTGCCCTCGACCAACAATCTGGTGCTGGGAGTACTCAAGGGTCATCAGTACTCGAATGATCAGATCCAGCTTGACCCGGGTGACACGCTGATCCTTTATACGGATGGTATCTCAGAAGCAGAAAACAGTCTTGAAGAAGAGTTTGGCGAAGCCCGGCTTGATGAAAAACTCACAGGTCTCGCCGGGGAGAGTGCAGATATAGTGTTACAGGATGTCATAGATTCAGTGCGTGAATTTGCCGGGGATGCTCCTCAATCGGATGACATCACCTGTCTGGTTGCTCGTATGCATGACCCCGACAAATCTCCCTGAGTATAAACTGATGAGGAATCGACAGTGGTTCGCCTACAGGGAGGTTGTCCCAGAACAGACTGACCTACTGCGGACAAGCCTGATTGGCCATATTTTCCGCTTATTATCGTTTAATATATTCAATATTCGCCTCAAATAACCAAAAAATATGACTCAATCAGTCTCGCCCTCGCTACGGTCGCAGTTCTCGGACAGCCTCCTGGTCCTGATACTGATTCTTCAATTCGTACCAAATGTACTGGCAGAGTCTGGTAAAACCCTCGTTTTCGGGCAATCCGCAGCACTCAGTGGACCAGCGCAGGAATTGGGCGTCGGCATGCGACTTGGTCTGGTCGCGGCATTCAACGAAATCAATGGTGCTGGTGGCGTACACGGTTATCAACTCAAACTTGAATCCCTGGATGACAGCTACGAACCTGAAGCAGCCGTCATCAATACCCGCAAACTGATCGACGAACACAAGGTCTTTGCCTTGATCGGCGCCGTGGGCACCCCTACTTCAATGGCTGCACAACCCATTGCTACCGAGGCAGGAATACCGTACATAGCCCCGTTTACCGGTGCCGAATTTCTCAGGAATGCAGAGTTGTATCCCAATGTGGTCAATGTGAGGGCTTCCTACTATCAGGAAACTGAAGAAATGGTAGCCCGTCTCAGCGAAGACCTGGGTGTGGAATTGATTAGTATCTTCTACCAGGACGACTCTTTTGGACGGTCCGGGCTTGCAGGGTTAAGGCAGGCTGTTGAGCGCCGTGGGATGAGTCTCGTTGAAGAGGTGTATTACCGGCGTAACACCGAAGCCGTAAAAATTGCCCTCCTGGACCTTCGCCGTGCACACGCCGAGGCTGTCATCATCGTCGGCGCCTACAAGCCTGCAGCGACGATGATCCGGTGGGCAAGACGTCTGAATTTCAATCCATATTTCATTAATATTTCCTTTATCGGCAGTACCGCACTTGCCAGAGAACTGGGTTCCGATGGCACCGGTGTTTACGTTACCCAGGTTGTGCCTCTGCCACAGGATACCCATCTGCAGATTGTGGCTCAGTATCAACAGGCTCTGCACGAAGTCTCTCCCGACAGTGAACCCAGCTTCGTTTCTCTGGAAGGCTATCTTGCGGGCCGCCTTGCGGCGGAGGGTTTACGATTAACGGGTGGCGATATCAACAGAGACAGTTTCCTGGAGGCACTGAAACAGGCAGGAACCATTGATTTTGGCGGATTCAGGCTTAGTTATGGTGTTGATGATAATCAGGGGTCAGACCAGGTTTATCTCACTCGTATCGATGACAGGGGACGGTTCAGATCAGTTAGCAGAATGACACCACAATGACCGAATCATCCAGGACTGACACTGCCACATCCCCGGAGGCTGTTTCCGATAAAGATGCAAGGATGGTGGAGCCTTTAAAGCCTTATGAACCGGAGACCGGGAAAAAATTCAGGGTAGGAATCGGCGCTCAACTTTACCTTGTTCTGCTTGGCAGTGTTCTGATCACTCTGGCTGCCAGCCTGGTGGCTTATTTCTCATTTAACGAGACACTGCGGCACGAATCCCGGTTGGCGGAATACAGTATGCCCAACCTGATTAATTCGGTCGATATAGCACGGCAAAGCGCTGTTGTGGTTAACGGCGCCTTTCTTCTTGTAGCGGCTTCCTCCCCGCAGGAGCACGAGGCAGTCGTTATGACCGTGGGCCAGGAGCGGGCCGCCCTCAGCAATATTATCCGGGATCTGGAATCTCGATCCGCTTTTCCTGAATACACCCGATTAATAAAGGAACATCTACTGGATCTGGGTAATCACATTGAGGTAATACAGCAATCGTCCGCCCGGCGATTAACGATTAATCAATCACTGCATCTGCTCGCCGAGGAACTGGCTGCAACCAATCGGCGCATTGAACACACTCTGGTGCAGACCATTGATGATCAGGGATTCTATCTGGTAGAAGGGTTAAGAGTTCTGGAAGATCGTGCGGATTCAATCAATGAGCGGGCTTCCGAAGACGAATTAACAGCCTACCGTAATCTGACCACGGTGAACCACCAGGCAAATCTGGCCATACTGTTGCTGGATGAGACACTGGTTTTGTCCGACCGCCACCTCCTGCCAACCGTGCAGGAACGATTTCATAGCGCAGTACAGAATTTTCTACAAATCTATTCAAGATTTCCCGAGTCAATGAAGAATAATCTGCTGAGTAATGACCTGGAGCGTCTGGGTGAAATTGGAGAGGGTTCTAAGGGTATTATACCACTGCGCCGGGAACTACTGGACAGGCTTGAGCAGGAACAAAATGCCCTGGTAGAGGTACGCAGGGAGTCGGAATTGCTGGTCGCTGAAGTGAATAATCTGGTGACTCAGATCAACGATGAAGCCATCAGTTCCAGCACGGCAGCCCGCGCCGCTGCAAGCACAGGGATTTTGTTGCTGGTACTGCTTAACATCCTCAGTACAGTAGGCGCCATCCTGTTCGGCTGGTTGTTTGTGGGTCGATATCTGGTGCGTCGTCTGATTGGTTTGGCCGGCTCCATGCGTCAGATGGCCAGTGGCGACCTTGAGGTACCAGTAGAAGTGAGTGGTAAGGACGAGGTCACAGACATGGCCAAAGCCCTGGAGGTATTCAGACGTTATGCCTATGAGGTACAGCGACTGAATCTGGTGGAAAAACTGGCTGAAGAACTTGATGCCAAGAATGAAACCCTGGAACAAGCTCTGAAAAACCTGGAGGAAGCCCAGGAACAGGTAATTGCCGAACAGAAGCTGGCTTCTCTTGGTCAGCTTACTGCCGGGGTAGCACATGAGATCAAGAATCCACTTAATTTTGTTGACAATTTTTCTGCCGTTGCAATTGAGCTAACAGAGGAAATAGAGGAATTGATGGGGGAAGAGGAAAACGAAGAACCATTTGTTATCCAGGAAGACGATGTTGAAGAAATAAAGTCGATTCTCTCTGAACTCAGACAGAGTCTTGGTAAGATCAGGGAGCACAGCAAGCGAGCCGATGGCATTGTACACAGCATGCTGGAACATTCCCGTACCGAGGCAGGGGAATGGCGCGAAACAGACGTTAATGCATTGTTGAAGCAATACGTTGAACTGGCATATCACGCATTACGGGCAGAAGACACCAGCTTTAATATGGCCATGAATTTTGATATGGATACGGACATTGGAATGCTGAAAGTGGTACCTCAGGATATAGGCCGGGTGTTTCTTAATCTTGCCACCAATGCCTGTCAGGCTCTGAATGAAAAGCAACATCAATCGTCCAAAGATTACGAACCCGGATTGTGGGTTACCAGCAGGCTGCAGACAGACACGGCCGAATTCTGTATTCGCGACAATGGCCCCGGTATCCCGGAGGATTTGCGAAAAAAGATTTTTGAACCCTTTGTGACTACCAAGCCGCCGGGGAAGGGGACAGGGCTGGGACTTTCCCTGACTGCTGACATTCTGATCCGTCATGGTGGTTCAATAAATCTGGAAACAGAAGAAGGAGAATTTGCTGAAATGTGTATCCAACTGCCGTTGGAACCACCTCCCGGTCTGACCAGTAAATAACTGACTGACACTCCCTGATCTGGAACTAAATTACATCCCAATTACCATAAGCAGATAGAGTGAATTTGCAATAACCCTTAACGATTTGATTTTACATCCTGATCGTGCACTTTGTTTGGTTTGCTGGACCTAGGAGGAGAGCGGCGAAGTAGATCGATCAACGCTGCGTTGAACGCTGCAATTTCACCCATGGTGCCCTTGTGTACTACCCGTCGAAGAGCACGACCCACGACCGGATCCTCATTAATATGCTTCTCCACGTAAGACACTACCTCTTGGATGTTATGTGTTTCCCCCTGATTAGGTGCTTCGTCGTCCTCAATCTGCGACTTCGTGCGCTGAGTATCAGGGGAATCTGAGTCTTCCAAATGGTATTTCATCCCCGACTCTATTTTCCCGCCAGTGTCAGACCCCTGGGTTTTCTTGATATTGAGTAGGTGGTCGCGCCTTTTAATCAGGAGCGTCTGACCGAATTTGAGCTTAATCCATTGCCATCGAAAATCGCCACCCTTCGACAAGACTGGCTCTTCAATAAGTTTATCTACTTGTCCCAAGCCGCGAACAACCAGACCATCGTCATCCGAGTGTACCAAAGCATCGGCGCGTGTTTTTGGCGCTGACCAGTGTAAGAGGTCTGGATAAGGATGACTCGGCGGATTACCGCCAGAGGCGATTGCCGACATCCTTCTGGCTTCAGATAAAAACACCTTGGTGTCAAGCACATCGACAGGAGGCAAGGCATCGGAGGTTGCGCCAATAACTGCGCCTGCCATCGTCGCGATTGTATCTGTGTCCGTACCAATTGAATTTGCTGCAATCCGCATCGCCTCTTCTGGACGCGACTCGCACCAAGCCAACGCTATGGCTGCCAATGCTGTTAGCATGCCACTACCCCGTCTACTCGCCTCCCGGAGTTGCAATGTGTCAATGATGGTCCTGTAGCGTTCTTCTCCGGCCTTATCGTCGATGCTTGAACAAATGAGCTTGACAGCTTCCCGGGCTTCGTTGGCTGCTCTATCCCAGGCTTTATCGAAATCACCAGCTTCTTGCTCAAAGGCCGCACGCCAAAATCCTAACTCCGTATCGTGTTCGATGATTTCTGGTAGGCGGCCAGCGACCTGAATGGCGAAGTGCAGGTCGTCAGGTGACGGTATCTGACCAGATTTCGTCGCTTGAGCAACACACTGTGCGTGAAGAACTGCTCCCATCAGGCCTGTCGGATGGGAGTGTGTACAGACCGCATTACGAATCACATCCGGTAGATAGCTCTCCGGGTCCTCCAGAGTTTGAGAAGCCCATACATGTGGCTGTATCCGCATCGCCGCACCGTTCCCGCCAGAAAGAGTCCATCCTTTGAATTGATTGCTCCACCAACTCGACTTCTGCCGGACGAGTTGCGTAGCAGCTGCGCTTGTGCCCTTGCCACCACCAAGACCATAGCTGAGCCAAACTGGGAGTTCCACTTTGGCGAACGCCTCTACGTCGAAACCATCGGAACGGATGGCACGGCTAGTAGCCAGACGCAATTGCGAGTCATCCGAGTAACATCCTTGAGGCAGGGAGGCTACTACACCGGAACGCCCACCTATCCGCCGCTTCCAGGCGATTGGTTTATTCAGTGGTTCTCCACCTGTTCTCCTCAAAAGACCAGCAGTATCTGTTAACTCGCTTATCCATCCCAAAGCATCCCCGTAAGCTGCCCAGAGAGCTGATCTCTCTACACGCTTACCAAAATCTCCTGGAGATGCATCTACATAGGGAATTGTTGGCATGGTCTTTTCACTAAATAGATCCAGTTCATTCATCTGAATACCTCCGGGTCATGATGAACTGGTACACTCAAACCGAGTCCAGCCAGCGCCCCATGAATTGTGTCTACCACATTTTCTCGTTGAACATCAATCCGATGCAGATACTTGCACTGTATTTCACCTGGATATAGCACCTCAGCTTGGCGATCAGTAGGCCAAGATGCATGCTTTCCATCGCGATCATGCTTCCTTTTGTATCGACCGAGAACCGAGTCCGCAAACAAATTATTAAATCCTTCAAGCCCCTCTCCACGTAGGCAATCTGGATAGATGTTGTTTGTTGTGGTAAAAACAACTCCAGGGTCCCCAAGAAGTTCTGGGTCCATAGCAAGCATCACCCAAGGATTGGCATCCGCAATGTGCCATCGGACAGAGGTCTCAAACATCCAATCATTGATGCGTGAGATCGAGAGGTTTACGTAGTCCGACCATGCTGGGTCCTTACGTTGATTCACGTTAGGCTTATAGACATGTTCCAGGTACTCCTCTTCCGGCAATCGTTTGCGACTCTTCACCGCACCCGCAGCCAATACACCGACGGCGCCACTAACCGTTGTGAAGTGAACCACATCCTTTATGCCCCGTTGTTTGGCAGCTGAGATTACCTCAGGGCAGTGCGGAAGTGTAGCCACCTCATTCGGCTTTCTTGGACGAACAGAAGGAGACAGACGGGACATCAACCGACACTCACCAAATTGTATGTCGTCTGGTCGATCAGGTTGATTAGTGTGGACTTATCTTCTGGATTGTAACCCAGTGTTACACTTTTTCTGGCGCGTCCTATTCCCATCGCCAAGAGACGTCTCAACGATTCCAGTGAACCATCACCGTCTTCCAAACCGTGTGGGGTGACCTTTTGATTCAAACCAGGTAGAAGGACATGGTCAAACTCAAGGCCCTTTGCCGAATGGATTGTTGACAAGGCTACTTGTTCGGGTCCTTCAGGCCAATCTGAGGTTCGAGTCAATTCACAAAAAAGTACTTTGCGTCTCCTTAGCTCCTGCCTTGCAAAATCAAACCAACTTCCACCACGCGGCTGTAAGATGGCAACCGTATCTCCAGATGCAATGTATGGCTGGATAACATTCAGCATGTAGTCGATCTGAGCACTATAACGCCCTACCAATATCTCAGGGACTGGTCCATTGTTTAGGCTATTGCTTGGGTCAGGCACCACACCATCATCCTCTATCGGCAGGTCTTGCACAATAGAAGCGGCAAAGTGTGAGATCGCTGCTGTATTTCGATGATTTTGCTTTAGCGTGTATACCTGATTAGGACGGATCGTAAGGCCAACCTCTTGCCATTGGAATGCCTGCGGGTAGATTCTTTGCACGGCATCAATAATGAATGTAGTGTTATGATTCTCTCTCAGATGAGCCAAGACACTACGGATCTGGTTTGCAGATAGATCCTGAGCTTCATCCACAACCACAACATCGTAACCTTGGCAGTTCACTTTGGCCGCTTTGAGTGCAATGTCATTCCAATCGACTTTACCGAGACGGGCTTTCTCTTTCTCGTATGGGGTAATTACTTTATTCAAGAGCACTTCACGGATTGGTTTTGTGATAGCAGGTGTTCGACCACGTCCCAGTCTCACTGCATCAAGATACAATACCTTTTCATCGAACGGGAACCGCCCCAGAATGTACTCGACCTCACCCACAAAGTAATCTAAATGGTCTGTGAAACCAGCATCGTTTAGCAACTTGCGTATCAACTCTCCTTGCTCGAGAATTGTGACCCAGGGATACAGACTAAATGCCCAACTTGAAAACGTCTTAACCGTCAAGTCAACTTCAGTGGACGTACCGACCAATGCCTGTTCAGTAGCCAGATGTTTCACATACCCTCTAAGTGTGCGATTGAACGTCAGGACTAAAACGCGAACCGGTTCGGCCAAGCCCAAACGTTTCTTTCGCTCTAAGCGAGCGGCGCAAAGCTGTCGAAGCCGCATCAGTGCCGCTGTAGTCTTACCGCAGCCAGCCGCACCCCGAATCAGTCTGAAGCCCGGCCCAGTATTACTCAGGATGGGGAGTTGCTCGGGAGTCGGTTTAATATTTGTCAATACTTCCATCTGAAGATCATAAACTACCACCTGCTTAGCAGCAATAAGCCACAAAACCCCTAAAGTATTAACTGTAGGTTTATGTTACTTGATGGCAAGGTCAGACAGAGTAGCCGTAGGGTGCCAGTGAAGTATTCAGCAATCATGACTGTCCTAGTGCTTGACATGGAAATCGTAATTCAAGAGACAGATACACAGCACCAAGGCAGGCTCATTGTCGAATCAAAAGTGATTAGGATTTTAATCGAAATGGATGAATTAGTAATTACACTATAAAGGAAAGGTTGTGGGTACGCTGTAACGGAGGTGGAAATTTGTGAGTGTCATACCATTGTCCAGGATCCTCTGGTTTGCGTCTCAAGGTAGTAGTATCGACAACCCTGGATATCTGGGAGTAGGCGATATGATACGGGTTCATTCTGGCTACAATCTGCAAGGCAAGATGCCAGGAAAAGCAGTACTGGAGTTCAGGTTGCCGAAGAATAGAGTCCTTACCGGATCAAACTGTAATCATTTGTCCAGCATCGCTTCGATAACCCTCGGGCCTGTTTCATTCATGGCGCTTTCAAACTGTCTGTTGAACTCATCCGCTGTATTGGCACGGGTAGCGGGAACACCCATGCCCCTGGACATACCGACGAAATCGAGGTCAGGATTGGACAGGTCCAGCATATCCAGCGTTCGTGGGTTCATGGACTGTGCACCGACCCGTGACAACTCCACCTGCAGAATCTGATATTTCCGGTTGGCCATGATGACGACGCAGATATCCAGATTTTCTCTTGCCATTGTCCAGAGGGACTGGATGGTATACATGGCGCCGCCATCACCACTGATACATACAGTTTTGCGACCCTGACCGGCAACTGAAGCCCCAAGGGCAGAGGGCAAACCGAAACCGATGGAACCACCTGTAATACCCAGCCAGTCATGGGGTTCGGCTGTTTCCGACAAGTTGAAGCAATGTCCACCGCAGGTACCACCTTCATCGACCACAATGGCATCGGCAGGCAGGAATTCTGCAAAGGCATGACCGATGGTGCGCGGGGAAAGGTTACCACTGGCGAGGCCTGGCTTCTTCAGACGGATTTTCTCCGGGGTAAATTTCATGGCATCCAGTTCGTCGGCAAGTTTCTGCAACGCATCTTCAGGATCTTCAGAAGCACTGGCGAGGGTATGTAATGTGCTGCCCTCAGGATAGAACTCACTGACCTGGTTCGGATACGCGAAAAATCCTACTGGCGCCCTGGTTCCTACCAGAATCAATTGTTCCGCATTCTTGATTTGTTCCGTGGCCTGCTCGGCAAAATAACCGAGGCGTTGAATACGGCAACGTCCTTCTCCACGCTGGAGAACCCGGTTGAATGTATCGCAGTAGACGTCGGCGCCGGTAGCCTGCGATATCCGGTCTGCCAGTTCAACGCAATTCTCATTGACACCGAATTTCGACATCAGGAAGATTGTTCGTTTGCCGTTTGTGAGCAACGCCGCCGCGGTTTTCACAGCCTCGTCGTCCACCTTTGGCATCTTTGGCATCGGTTGTGCTGCAACCGGATCGACAGACTCATTCCAGGCACAGTCAGCAGGCACAATCAGTGTGGAAATCTGTCCAGGCATCACATTGGCTGCCCGAATGGCATCGGCTGCATCTCCCGGCAGGCTGGCCGCATCCCTGACACTGCGTACCCAGTGAGACACCGGTCCGGCAAGACCGATGACGTCGGAATTCAGGGGTGCGTCGTATTTCTTGTGGTATGTTGCGTGATCACCCACCAGATTGATGATGGGTGAACCGGCCTTTCTGGCGTTGTGGATATTCGCAGAGGCATTGGAAAGACCGGGCCCCAGATGGAACAGCGTACAGGCAGGTTTGTTGGCAATACGCCCATAACCGTCTGCCGCACCTGAACACACGCCTTCAAACAGGCACAGAATTGAGCGCATGCCTTCCGATTTTCCCATGGCGGCAACCATGTGCATCTCGGATGTACCGGGATTGGTGAAACAAACCTCAACGCCATTGTTGGTCAACGTATCCAACAAACTCTCCGCACCATTCATACAATCTGCTCCTGCTCGAATTATGGCGCAGGATTATGCGGGTAAATGTGCGCAATTAACAGCCCGGACAGTTGACAGAAGGTGCACTGCATCATCATTATCGAAAACCCGGATCGTCATATCAGGAGTAATTTCAAGTTGAAACCTGGTAGGAATAAAAAAGCATGGCATTAGCCTTCAATACACTCGGTAAGAGTGATGTTGCAGTGACGGAAATGGGATTCGGCGGCGCTCCGATGGGTGGTGTCGGACCCATCATAACCGAAGAACAGGTAACGGAAATCCTTCTGACGGCGTGGGCTAACGGAATTCGTTATTTTGACACGGCGCCGCTTTATGGACATGGACTCTCGGAACGCCGTCTGGGTACTTTTCTATCAACGCTTCCCCGTGATGAATTCACACTGTCCTCGAAAGTGGGACGACTTCTTGTGCCTGCTGACGAGGGGGAGCGGGATGACAAGATGCACGACAATGAGCCTTTTGGCATTCGTTATGATTACTCATACAACGCAGCGCGGCAGTCACTGGAAGCAAGTTTTGCAAGACTGGGACTGAGCAGTATCGATGTCGTCCTGTGTCACGACATTGATGTCTGGACCCATGGAGATGGTCAACCCGAAATACTCAAAGCCGCCAGAGAGGGCATTCTCCCTGCATTATCCGACTTGAAGAGTGAAGGGGTTGTGCGTGCAATCGGACTTGGCGTAAACGAATGGCCGGTCTGTAATCAGATCATGGATGAATTTGATGTGGACTGTTTTTTACTGGCGGGACGTTTCACTCTGCTGGAGCAGGAACCATTGGATCTGTTCCTGCCGCGTTGCAGGGAAAAAAATGTGTCCATCATCATCGGTGGTCCGTTTAATTCCGGATTACTGGCCAACGTGAATCGCAGACGCGCCACATACGACTACCAACCCGTTGATGATGCCAGGTGGGAAAAAGCCCAGGAGATTCGCCGGGTATGTGAATCCCACAATGTTGATATGCGCGCTGCAGCATTGCAGTATCCTCTGAAACATTCCGCCGTAGCGTCAGTGATTCCCGGCATGTGGCGCATTGAGGAAGTTCAGACAAATATCAAACTGATGTCTGCGAAGCTGCCGGATTCGTTGTGGACCGATCTGGCCACCGAAGGTCTTGTGAGACTGGACGGTATCGACCGGTAACGCCATCCTGATCAGGAGAAGAACATCTCTGATACCCTCATGTCCGTTATTTCGGATACCTGGGCCATTGATATTTGTCAGCGTCCGGGCTCTGGTTTATGCTTTCCCGCTTAATCAGCTTGAGTGACGGGTTGCGGGTACCGGGGGATTACAATACCGGCCGGCGAGCCTCATCATATTTCAGGAACCAATCCGTGGTTCCGTGCAAGACCTCTACAGGAGATAATCAATGAGTTATGAAAATATAGAAATCGACAGGGTGGGTACTGACGACCGCGTAGGTCGTATTACGCTCAACCGTCCGGAAAAGATGAACGCCCTGTCCCAGGAACTGTTGTTTGAATTGAACGATGCGCTGCATGACATGGAGGCAGACTACAGCATCCGGGTGATCATACTGAGAGGTGGCGGCCGTACATTCAGCGCGGGTTATGATCTTACACCTGCACGCGGGGGTTCCGATGCGGTTGTACGTTCCCACAAAGGTGTCGATGAAAAAGGTCGTCGACTGGTAATGGGTATTCGGACCGGCATGCAGCAGATTACAGATATCCACATGTATTTTTGGAACATGTCCAAGGTGACCATTGCACAGGTACACGGTTATGCGATTGCGGGTGGTTGCGAACTGGCCATGATGGCTGATCTGGTGGTGGGCGCCGAAGATGCACAATTTGGCCATCCGGGTTGCCGGGGTTTGGGTACCAGCCGGACCGGTGTTATCTGGCCGCTGGTCATTGGCATGCGCAAGGCCAAGGAGTTGTACTATACCGGCGAGAATATTACAGGAGTGGAAGCCGAGGAAATGGGGATGATCAACTATGCCTGGCCCGGTGATGAGCTGGAAGAGCGAACCATCGCCTTTGCAGACCGGTTGGCAATTGCCTCAGCCGATCATCTTGGCATTCTCAAGGTCAATATGAATCGATTCTATGAGAACATGGGTATCTACTCATCGGTTCGCAGCAGTACAGACCTTGATGCCGCCGGTCAGTTCACTGCATTCTCCTATGGTTTCCAGGATCATATGCGTGAAGGTGGCCTGAAGGATGCGCTTGCCTGGCGTGACGGACCCTATAAGGGTACGGATACCTACAAGAAATAGGTTCCAAAGACCCTGGCATCAGGAATCCGCTGCAGTCAGCAGGTTAAAAGTGGAATTTACAGAAACAGAGTTGATTTACGGCAGAGCCGGGTCGGTGGAATTGCAGGGCTTACTGTATCGACCCCTGAATAGTCCACCGTTCCCCATGGTTATCGATATCCATGGCGGCGCCTGGTCATCCGGCCATCTTAAATCCGGCGGCTATTATCATCGCAGACTGGCTGAGGCGGGTATCTGTGTTCTGTCCATCAATTTTCGTCATGGTCCGGATTTTCATCATCCCGCTGCAAGTGCTGATATTGCGGCTGCCATCCGGTTTGTGAAATCCGAACTCGGTATTGCGTATTCATCTCTTGGTCTGGTGGGTAGTTCCAGTGGCGGGCACCTGTCTCTGTATACGTCGATGCTGCCGGATATTGATGCGCATTCGACAACATCCATCACGATGGGCGGGACACTCAGCATCCCGACTGGTGTCAGTGCTGCCGTGGACTTCGTCATTGCGTTATGGCCGGTATCTGATCCAATTGCCCGTTATCTGTATGTACTTGCCCGGATACAGGATGGTGAGGAAACCTGGGGTCCGATGTTTACTCCAGATCGACTGGCTCAGGGGCATCTGGCCTATTTCCAGACACTGGAAGCCATGCAACAGGCGAGTATCCCACGTCTGTTGTACGCCGGGGAATATCAATCTCTGCCCAGGATATTAATCGTCCAGCCGGAACTGGACCTGAATGTACCCGTATTCATCAACCAGACGTTATATGGTGCATTGCTTGACATTGACGCTGATGCTACCTATGAACTCTATCCTGGTGTTCCCCATGGTTTTGTCCGGGAGGACAGCCCGCAGACCCGGGACTGTATTAACAGCATGATTGATTTCATCTCGGCAAGCAGTTCCCTCAATCGCCAATGCTGAATTCAACGGTAATACCGGCAATGCGCGGCTCACCATACTGAAAATATGGTTCAACGAAGTCGTAGAAGTCCCGCGGATCGTTGCTGAAACTGCCGAATGCCCTGGTGTAGTAATCCTCGTTGGTCAGATTGCGTGCCCAGACACGGATTCCCCAGGTTTCGGTAACATAGCCCACTGCAGCGTTCACGAGATTGTAACCTTCGCTCTTGATGGCATGTCCGTCGGAGAAAAAGAACTCATCCTTACCATCAACGGACAGGTTCATGTGGATATTGCCATTGCGGTATTCCGCGGCTACATGCCATGTTTTCGATGGGGCATGAGACTGGTCCCGACCGGAAAGGTCTTCACCATTTTCATTGATGAACCTGTCGAATTCTGCCTTCAACAAACCAACAGCAGCGGTCAGTTTAAGATTATCCGCGGCGTACCAGTTGGTTTCGATCTCAAGACCCGTATTGGTGCCTTCCGCCGCATTGCCAAAAAAATCGACAAATTCCGTAGTACCATCAGGTCGTGATCTCAATAGAGAGCTGTTGACCTGTTGATCCCTTCTGTCGTCGTAGAATGCGGCCAGTCGAAACTGCAGTCTGTCATCCATCATTCGTGACTTTACACCTGCCTCAACTTCTATCAGGAATTCGTCATCGTATTCACGAAGGTCGGGTTCGAGTGTTCCGTCCGTATTGAATCCACCTGCTTTATATCCCCGGGCAACACTGACATAGGGCATGGTTGATGCATTCAGGCTGTACATCAGCGCGATACGCCCACCCCACATATTTTCCTCAGGGGTAAAAGCCACACCATCCGAATCCTGGTATCGGGTACTCCTGTTTTCAAGGCGCAGTCCGGTTTGCAGCGCCAGGGTTTCTGTCAGATGGCTGTCCAGTTGCACAAAGAGAGCAACGGTATCGAAGTCATAGTCACTTAGAAAATCTGAAGACAGGTAAGTATATTCCCGTCTCAGGTGTTCTCTGCTCCTCAGGGTGTAGACACCTGCCACCCAGTCGGTGGAATCATTGAACAAACGATTGTCCGGGGTAGAGATCAGCCGCAGTTCAAAACTCAACGAATCCCTGTTTCTTATGTAGTTATCTGTGGAGGTATAGCCCCATGGATGAAACCCGGTGAACGTCCAGTCTTCGTCATAGCCATATTCGGAATCAGCCTTCAGCAACCCGGTGATGATCTGCAGTTCCGTCGCTGCCAGATGCCAGGTACTGTCCACCGAAAACCCGATGGTATCCTGCCGGTCATGGCCGGGTTCATCGGATATGGTCTGGCGCAGGTTATCCAGGTTAAAGGCGTCGTAACCGTTATCGATTTCGATCAGATTCAGTGAAAACATAAGATCCCAGTGATCACCCGGCGCCATGGCCAGCTTCCCGCGCAGCGTAAATTCATCGCGGCCATTGGTGTCATCCTTCCCAAGAAAATCATTCTCATAGTAACCATCGCTTACATGCTTTTCGGCCGCCACTCTGAATTGACCTGCCGTTCCCGCGGATCCGGTTATCATGGCTCCTGTGGTTGATGTGCCGTATTCCGCAGCACCCAGTTTGAACAACGCATTAAAGTCGGCTTGCGGCTCCAGGGTCTTTATATTGATTAATCCGGCAAGCGCATTGGCGCCATACCGGGTACCCTGTGGGCCGCGCATTATCTCTATCTGCTCCACATCCATAAGGGTTGCGGCGGTTCCGACACCGCTGTAATCGACATTATCGATGATCAGGCCAACTGAAGGATTGAGGGGGGCTTCAAACTGGCTGCGCTCGCCGATGCCCCGGATCTGGAAGAACCTGGCGCGATTGGTTCCCGAGGCAAAGTTGACGTTGGGAATTGTGCCAATGATATCCTCGAAATGTTGGGCGCCACGCACTGCAATTACTTCCTCGGTAATGACAGATATACTGGTTGGTGACTGTAGTTCTTTTGCAGACCTGTAATCCGCAGTAACGACAATCTCCGGAAGGTTGTCAGTTTCCGGCGTTGTCTGGTCCGCGGTAACAGACATGGATAGTCCTGGCAACAGAGCCAGGAGTTGTGTGACATGTTTCATGAGTCTCTCCTGAATTAAGAAAAGACCCGGTATCTGACGAGGTGATTAGATGTTGGTGGCATCCTTTTCCTACGCCGGTACTAACCGGATCAGGTTC
>LXNI01000606.1_pt1 | contig 39726 bp, 40 predicted proteins | sample 809091 | NCBI WGS metagenome assembly LXNI01 (sample SAMN04870527, study PRJNA318959) | sponge metagenome | biome: 01000161; feature: marine sponge reef; material: water | host: Sarcotragus foetidus | place: Greece: Milos, Mediterranean Sea | collected 2013-05-29 | depth 5-7 m
GCGGCGCGCGGCGGCCCGCCGCCGCGGCCAGGGCGCGCTCGTCATCGGCTCCATCCTGATCGTAATCGGCGGGCTGGCCCTGGTGGACCAGTTCAGCCTGTTCAGCTTCTGGCAGTTCTGGCCCCTCATTCTCATCGGGATCGGCGGCGCGCTGATCCTTGGCCGCATGCGCTAGGAGGTCGTGATGGCTCGAGACAACACCCCGAACGACTCGGCGCGGACCCGGAAGCGGCGGCGGCGGCGGGAAGACGGAGGCCTGGTGGCGGGGACCATCCTCATCCTGATCGGTTCCATCTTCCTCGTGGACCAGTTCGGCTGGGCCGACTTTGGCGAGTTGTGGCCCGTGATTCTGATCGGCGTGGGCCTTGTGATGATCGTCCGGCACCTCGCCGGCGCCAGGAGGTCCTAATGAATGATTCGAGGTCCCTGGCCCGTCAGTCCGGCTTCGGATTCGCCGGCGGCCTGATTCTGCTCGGCGCGTTCGGGCTGCTCTGGAATTTCAATGTGCTGCCCGACGGCTTCTGGGGCGAGTTCTGGATGCTGTGGCCGCTGCTGCTGGTGGCCGTGGGCGTGAACCTGGTGCTGTCCCGGCAGCGCGCCTGGCTGGGCTCGCTGGCCGCACTGACGGTCGTCACTGGCTCGCTGGTTGCGGCCTGGGTACTGGCGGTGGCCGACCCCGCATCGCCGCGAGGTCTCACCATCAACAGCGAGTCGATTTCGGTCACGAGTGCCGGTGCGGAGTCGGCGCGGCTGAACCTGATCCTTGCCGCCGGCGATCTTACGCTCACGGGTGGGGCCCCGGCAGGCCTGTTGCTCTCCGGCGGATCTCAGGGATCCGTTGTCCAGGCGTCGGAACAGCGCGTGAGCGTGAGCAGGTCGGGCGGCCGGAGCACGATGGACGTGCACCTGAACGCCGACTGGAACTTCCAATTCCCGCCGCGGCGCGGTAGTTCGTCATCGTCGCGCTGGATTTTGCGTCACGCCGAGGGCATTCCAACCGATATTCGTGTAGAGACGGGCGCATCGGACCTCGATCTCGACCTGCGGGAGTTGAATGTGCAGAGCCTGAACGTTGACGGGGGCGCCGCGGACATTGACGTGGTGCTGCCGGCCAACGCGGGACGTACGACCGCCGAGTTCAACATCGGCGCGGCCGAGCTGGACATCACGGTTCCGGCCGGCGTCGCGGCGGAGATCGACTTCGAGGGCGGGATTACAAGCCTGAACATTGACGAGTCGCGCTTCCCGAAGCAGGGCGACCTGTACGTCTCGCCAGATTTCGAGAGCGCCGCCAACCGGGTGACGATCAAGATCGAAGCCGGTGTGAGCGACATCACCATCAGCTAATCCACATCCCTCCCTCCCCCAGCGGGCCGGGTCGCCACGAGCGGCCCGGCCCGTCAGGTTTAAGCCCGCAGGTCGAAGCGGGCGTCGTAGCTCAGGTCGCGCTGGCCGGCCAGGGCACGGCTGGCCAGTTCGGCCAGGTGCGTCGCGTAGGGTCCAAGGTCGGGCGTCAGCTCCGGGGAAGTGACGACGGCCGATGAAATCTCGCGCGTCATCGCGTCCAGCCGCCGCGCCGGCGGGCGCACATCCGGCGTCTCAAGGTCGGGAACGACCCCCAGGTCCAGGCTGAGGAGAGCCTCGATTTCGACGGGCCGCGGGCGCATATCCTCCAGCGACCACGGGGCCAGCCAGATCCAGAGGTCCTGCAGTTCGCGGTCCACGAGACCGTCGTTGGTATGCAGGACCTCGACACGCCGGGTGCCAAGCTGGATGAGCGGTCCCTCGGTGGGCCGCACGCCGAGTTCCTCCTCCAGTTCGCGCCACGGGTCCGGGTCGTCGGGCGCCAGGTGGCCGGCGCTGCTGACGTCCAGCAGGCCGCCCCAGGTGTCCTTGGTGAACCCGCGTTGCTGGAGCAGCAGGCCGGGGCCGTCCGGCTCGTTGGTCAGGACCACCCAGACCGTGCGCGTGAGATGCCAGTGGCCCTCGCGGTGAATCCGCAGTCGCGGCAGCAGGCGGCCGGTTGAGCGGCCCTCGGAAGTCACCACCTCCAGCAGTTCGCTCTGGTCGTCGTAGGTCATGCGGCGGTCGTCCCCGGTTTGGGCGGGCGCTCGCGTACCATGCCGGGCAGCCTGGCCCGAGGATGGAAACGCGCCTTATGCGATTCGGCTGCTGCGGACCTATCGAGAACATGCCGGCCATGCGAGCGGCTGGCTACGACTACGCCGAGCTGCGCGTGGTGGACCTGCGGCCCGACGACGACGAGGCCGTCTACGCCCCGATCAAACGACAGATCGAGGACGCCGGGCTGCCGCCGGAAGCCCTGAACGTGTTCATCCCGCCGCATCACCCGGTGGTGGGACCGGACCGCGACCTTGAAGGCCTGCGCGCCTACGTGACGACGGCGATGGGCCGCATGCGCGACCTTGGGACACGACTGGTCGTGTTCGGCAGCGGCGGCGCCCGCTCCACGCCGCCGGGGTTTGACCATCACCTGGTGCCGGGGCAGTTGCAGGACTTCCTGCTGCTGGCCGGGGGCATCGCGGCCGACCACGACATGGACCTGGTAATCGAGCCCCTCTGGCGCGACGTGTGCGACACCATCAACACCATCGTCGAGGGCTTCGTGGCCGCCCGACAAAGCGGCCATCCGCGGGTGTGGACGCTGGCCGACTGGTTCCACGTGTTCCATAACGACGAGCCGCTGGAGACCGTGGCCGAAGTCGCGCCGCGCCTGCGTCACATCCACGTGCCCGTGCCTCCCATTCCCGGCGCGCCGGAACAGCCGACCGACCCGGGGTTCGACGACTTTCTCGACGCCCTGCTGGCCACAGGCTATGACCTGCGGATGAGCGTGGAGGACAACGGCAAGCGCTTCACCGACTTCGCGTCCCAGGCCGGGCCGGCGCTGGACTACCTGCGAGCACGCATACCGGCGTGATGACGGCGATGGACCCGCCCGCGTACGCCTTCGACCGGTTCATCGACGGCCTGGACGCGGCGCGGGAACCCTCGCTGGCGTTTCACCCGGGCATGGACTTCCGCGCCTGGCACGCCGCGCTGCTGGAACGGGTCCAGGCTCTGCTGGGCAACCTGCCCGCGCTGACCGGGGCCAAGCCGACAGTCCTGGAGTCAACGGACTGCGGCGCCTACGTCCAGCACAAGCTGGTGTACGAGACCATCCCGGCCGTCTGGGTCCCGGCCTGGTTGCTGATTCCCTCCACGGCCTCGGCCGACCGGCCCGCGGCCGGAATCCTGGCGCTGCACGGCCACGGGGACGGTAAGGACCAACTGGTGGCACGGGACGACGATCCGAGCAACGTCTACCGCAGCTTCGCGCGACGCTACGCCGAGCGCGGGCACGTGGTGCTGGCGCCTGACGCGATCGGATTCGGCGAACGCTCGGAGGCGTTCCGGCGCTACGGGCAGCGCGACGGCTGCAACGTCAACTTCCTGCGCGCCCTGCTGTTCGGCATCAACCTGATGGCGCTGAACATCCAGGACGACCGGCGAGGGTTGGACGTCCTGGCCGCGCTGCCGGAGGTGGACCCCGGACGCCTGGGCTGCGCCGGGCTGTCGTTTGGCGGCACGCGCACCATGTACCTGGCCGCGCTGGACACTCGGATCAGGGCGGCGGTGGTGAGCGGCTACCTGACCACGTTCCGCGCCTATGCGCTGGATACCGGCAACTTTTGCGGATCGCAGTTCCTGCCGGGGATCTACGCCTACGCCGACGTTCCGGACCTGCACGGGCTGATCGCTCCTCGACCGCTGCTGATCGAGGCCGGTCGCGCGGACCGCGGATTTCCGATCGAGGCCTCACGCGACGCGCACGCGCGCGTGGCCGCGATCTATGCGGCGGCGGGCGTTCCGGAGCGGCTGGAACGCGACGAGTTCGACGGCGGGCACGAGTACCGGGCGGAGGCCTCACTCGGCTTCATGGACCGCTGGCTGGCGCCGGGCAGCCCGGCCGGTTCCTGAAGAGAAAGCACGAAGGGCGCTCCCGGGGGAGCGCCCTGCATGATCGGTTGCTGTCCGGCTAGCCGAACTTCAGGAACTGGCCCTGGACCCAGTTGCCGTCGGTCAGCTGCCACCAGGTGACGCCGTTGACGACCTGGGTTTCGCCGCTGAGCTCGATCTCCGACGCGCCAGGCGCGACGTACGCCACGGAGGCGTTCGGGTCGGCCGACGAGCGAATGTTCAGGCCGGCGTTCGGAACCACGGTCGCGCGCACCGTCTCACCCGAGGGCGCCGCAGTTGCCTGCGGAGCTGCCGTAGCCGCAGGCGCCGCCGTAGCTACGGGCGCCGCCGTGGCTGCGGGTGCGGCCGTGGCTGCGGGGGCCGCAGCCGGCGCCGCGCGTACGCCGATTTCCAGGTACTGGGCCTGCACCCAGTTGCCGTCCGCGACCTCGCGCCACTCGATACCGTCGATCACCTCGATGACTCCGGTGAGCGCCAGTTCGGTGCCGCCGGGGGCGACATATTGCACGGTGCTGGTTTCGGTATTGGCGGCATCGCGCACGTTCAGGCCGTCGCTGGGCACAACCACCGCGGTGGTAGCGACCGGCCGTGACTCGCGGCGCTCAATGACCTGGGCAGGATCTGTCGGAACCTCGAGGACCTGGCCGACAAAGATGAAGTTCTCGTCAGGAAGATCATTGAATTCGACCAAGTCGTCCACGCTCACTCCGTAGGCGGAGGCGATGGAGAAGAGCGTGTCGCCTTCCTGCACGGCGTATTCGATCGGCCCTTCAGGCGTGGGCGTGGGCGTGGGAAGCGGCGGCTCGGTGGGCGTGGGCGTGGGCGGCGGTGCCGTAGGTGTCGGCGGAGGCACCGGCGTTGGCGAGGGCGGGGTGGTCACCACCGACGGGGGTACCGTCACGCCACCGATGGCAGGCGTTGGCGATGGGCCTCCGACGACCGCGGGGGTCCCCGCGGCCGGGGTGGCAGCCGTCGTTTGTTCTTCTTCCCCGCCGGTCAATGCCCTAACCAGGATCACAATCAAGACAATGGCAAGTACCGGTAGAACCAGAAGCGTCACGAACAGTCGGTACTGTCGCAGGCTCCTCACCGCAGCCCCCTATCCCCGGGGCGACCAGTCTCGTGCGTGCCCCGGATCAACAACTGCTGGCGGTCTCGCGCCACGGAGCCTCCCCTATTACGCCTGGGGCCCAAGAACGCGCGCTGCAGACTAATCGTGGCCGCATTGTACACGCGACCATTGACGCATACCCGCGCTGCCCCCGGAGGGTGAAACCAGGAGCGGCGCTGGGCACCGCCACTGTCGGACCGCCTCGCGGAGTACGCTGCCCCGGCCGTCGGCGATGACTACGGGCGACCACGCTGGACTACGACGCGATCATCATCGGTTGCGGCCACAACGGACTCGTGGCGGCGTTCTATCTCGCTGAGGCCGGGGCGCGGGTGCTGGCACTCGAGCAAGGCCCAAAGGTTGGCGGCGCGGCCACCACCGATGAGCTGTTTCCCGGCTTCCACTTCTCAACCTGCGCCCACAGCTTCGTGCTGTTCCATCCGCAGATCCTTGACGACCTGCGCCTGGTGGAACGCGGCCTGCACGTGTTTCGCCGCGATCCATCGCAGTTTCATCCATTCGCCGACAACCAATACCTGCTCATGTGGAACGACGCCGAGCGGACCCGGGAGTCCATCGCACAATTCTCGCGTCACGACGCCGACGCGTACCCCAGGTACGTAGAGTTCTGGCGGCGGTCGGCGCACCTGTTCGATCCCTACCTGCTCGGGGCCCCGCCGACTCTCGGTGAGTTCCTGCGCGCCGCCGAGTCCACGCCCGACGCCGGCATCGCGCATACCCTGATCACGGGCACCCGGCGTCAACTCCTCGACAGCTACTTCGAATCTCCTCGCGTCAAGGCGTCCCTTGGCACGACCTTCGACGCCGGCTACACGGACAACGCGGGCGGTCTGCTGTACTTCGCATTCGCCGCAGCCCTCTCGGCCCGCCTGGGCGAACGCGGGCTGGCCGGTTTCCCGCAGGGGGGCATGGGCAGCGTGACGCGGCTGCTGCGACAAGCGGCCGAGAGCGCCGGGGCCGAGATTCGGGTCGCGACGCCCGTGGCCCGTGTGCACATGGCCGATGGCCGCGCCCGCGGCGTAGCGCTGGCCGACGGCACCATGATCAGCGCGCGTGCCGTGCTCTCGAACGCCGACCCGACGCGCACCTTCACTCGCCTGGTGCCGGCAGAGCACGTGCCGGCCAAATTCCGGCAATCAGTCCGCCGCCTGCGCCTGAACGCCGGCTACCTGAAGCTGCACTGTGCCACCACCGGACTGCCGGATTGGCGGGCCCTCCCCGGGGGCGGCCCACCGCACGGCGCCAACGTGCGCATTTGCGAATCGCTGGACCAGATCGACGAGGCCTGGGGCCGGGCGCGCGCCGGCCGGATGCCCACCGCCCCGGTCCTTGGACTTGTGTGTCCGTCCATATACGACCGCTCAGTCGCGCCCGCCGGCCGCCACACCCTCTCGATCTGGATGGAATACGCCCCGGTGGGGCTCCCGCCGGCGGCCTGGGAATCCCGGCGGGCCGAAATGACCGACGCCCTGATTGCCCAGGTCGCGCGCTACGCCCCCGGCTTTCCGGACATCGTGAGCGATGCCTATCTGCACGGACCGCCGGAGATCGAGGCTCGGGCCGGTATGACGCGGGGCAACATGCACCACGTGGACATGACCCTTGATCAAATGCTGGGCGCGCGCCCGCTGCCCGAGTGCGCGGCCTACCGCACGCCGCTCGACGGGCTGTGTCTCTGCGGATCGGGTTGTCACCCGGGCGGAGGTGTGACCGGCGTGCCCGGGCACAATGCCGCGCAAACGGTCATCCGCGACTTGAACGCCGTGCGGCCGGCGTCGCCAGCAGGCATGCTAGGCCGAAGCCCCTGACTCCCGCGCCCACCGCGTCAGGGATCGCTTGCTTCGCGGCCCTGCGTGCCGGCGCGCGACACGTCAGGCGGTTAGCGGTCATCGGCGCCCGCAGCGCGGCTTCACGGGCGCCGACTCAGGACGGGGCCTTGCTCAACCAGCCCGGAAGGTCACCGGCTCCGAGGCTGCGGTGTTTCCGGCTCGGTCGGTGGCGATCGCCACCACCTCGTGCTCGCCGGGCTCGCTGGGCCAGGTGACCTGGTAGGGCGCGAAACGGGCCGTCCCGACGAGCGCCCCGTCGACCCGGAACTCCACGCTGGCCACCCCGCCGGCCTCCTCAACGTTGGCGCCCAGCGGCACGCTCCCGGCGGCCACGCTGGCATCGGCGCCCACGCCCACCACCTCAACCACCGGCGGCGTGTTGTCCACGAGGAATCGCCGGAAGGCGATCTCCGCGCCCCCGTCGGCCGCGCGAACCGTCAGCCGCAGGGTGTAGGCGCCGTCCGGCAACTGGATGGTGTCAACCGCGCCGAGCTGTTCCTCCACCCGGGGCGACTCCAGCGGCGAGCCAATCCGGGTCCAGGCGCCTGGCGCCGGGCCGACGCCGTAGTGGAGTTCGGATGCCACGAATCCACCCAGCGTGGCCGTGCCAAAGATCTCCATGATGGTTCGAACAGCTTGGCCTTCAGCCGGCACCGTGATGTGCGCATCGACCCCCGCGGCCGTCGCCACAGCCGACACGCCTCCCCCGGCGAAGGCGTCGGGCGGGAGTCGAAACGGTGAGTCCTCGTCCAGGCCGCGTTGCCAGGCTTCCGCCTCGGTTGGAAGGACGACGAACACTTGTTCTTCCACATCGTCGGGCGGCGAGTTCGGCGTGGCCAGCAGCCCGGTGGGGACGTGAATTCGGAAGGGCTGGTGGACGACGTCGCGCTGCGACGGCACGGTGCCCGACGCGAATTCCTCCATGCGCGTCTCCGGCGTAAACGACGACGGCAAGAGTCCCGAGACCGTGTCGACCTCCTGCTCGATCACGGTCGGCGGGCGCGGCCAGTCGACGATTTCCGTGCCGGAATGCGCCTGATCCATGAAGCTCTGCCAGATCGGCCCGGCGCCCCGCACGCCGGTCACGTCGTCCATGGGCGTGCCGTCGGCGTTCCCGACCCACACGCCGGTCGCCAGTTGCGGGGTGAAGCCCACGGTCAGGGCGTCGCGCGTGTTTTCGGTGGTCCCGGTCTTGACGGCAGCCGGGCGGTCGGTGAGATCCAGCAGTTCGCGCACCTGCCCGAAGCCAGGTTCGCGGGCGACCCGGTCCGAGAGGATCGAGGTCATCAGGTAGGCGATTTCCGGGTTCAGCACACGCTCGGTCAGCGGGGTCCGCCCGAGCGCCAGCGGCGACCTGTCGGCGGTCAACGAGCAGCCATCGCCAAGCTGCTCCACGATCAACCCACGCGCATCACGGATGCACAGCACGGCCGACGGGGTCACCCGCCGGCCGCCGTTGGCGACGGTGGCGTAGGCCCCGGTCAGTTCGAGCAGCTGCACCTCGTTGGATCCCAGGGCCAGCGCCGGGCCGATGCGCGAGCGATCCGTGAGCGAGGTGATGCCAAGCCGATCCGCCACGTCCAGCGTTGCGTCGAGGCCCGCGAACAGCTGCGTTCGCACGGCCGGGATGTTCAGCGAACTGCCAAGCGCCGTGCGCAGACTTATGGGGCCGCGGAACTTGCGATCGTAGTTGCGCGGCCGGTACGGCTCCTGGCCGGCGATGGGCACCGTAGTCGGGATATCCAGCAGCATAGTGGCCGGGCTGTAGCCCTGTTCCATCGCGCTGGCGTAGGTGAACAGCTTGAATGCCGAGCCCGGCTGTCGCAGCGATGTGGTCACGTTGACCTGGCCGTCGATCGCTTCGTCGTTGAAATCCAGGCTGCCGACCATGGCCAGGATCTCCCCGGTGGCCGGGCGCATGGCGATCAGCGCCCCGTTGGTGACCTCGCGGTCGGCCAGGGTCGCCACGTGTTCGCGAACTGCGGTGTCGGCCGCGGCCTGCAGATCCAGGTCGAGCGTGGTGGTGACTTCCCAGCCCTGGCGGCTGATCTCGGGACCGTAGCGCTCCTGCAGGTCGCGCACCACGAAGTCCAGGAAGTGGGGTGCCGGCGAGGACGTCTCGCGCGGCGGCTCGATCCGCACCTCCTCCTCGCGCGCCGCCGCCACCGCCCCCGGGGGCGCGAGGCTGTGTCGGGCGATGGCCGCCAGTACCCGCAATTGCTCGCGCCGCGCCGCCTGCGGATCGACGTGCGGATTGTGGAGCGAAGGGGCCGGTAGCAAACCCACCAGCATGGCGGCCTCGGCCAGCGTCACGTCGGCCAGGTCCTTGTCGAAGTACGTTTCGGCCGCCGCGGCCACCCCGTACGTCAGTCCGCCGTAGTGGTTCTGGTTCAGGTACAGGCCCAGAATCTCGTCCTTGGAGAACCGCTGGCTGATCTGCCAGGCCAGCACGGCCTCGCGCAGCTTGCGCTCGTAGGTTTCCTCGGGTGTGAGAAGCGCGTTCTTGACAAGCTGCTGGGTGATCGTGCTGGCACCGGACACGACCTCGCCACCGCGCCAGTTGTTCCAGAGCGCCCGCAGGATCGCGCGAACTTCCACCCCCGGGTTGTCGTAGAAGGTGGCGTCTTCCGCAGCGACCACCGCAATCTTGACGACCTGGGGGATGTCCTCCGGCGGCACCAGGCGCCGACGGCCTTCGCCCAGCAGCTCGCCAAGCGGCCGGCCCCGGCGATCGTGAATGGTGGTGGTCTGAAACAACTGACCGCCGACCGTGGAGATCTGGTCGACCGGCGGCAGGTCCGTCAGAAACGTCGAGGCCACGTTGACGGCAACCGCAATGCCGACGCCGGTGGCCACGACTACGGCGACCAGCGCCGCGCCAAGCCCAACCAGCCCGCTGGCGGCCAGCGCCAGCCACAACCAAATACGGTTGCTACGCTGGCGCGGCTTTGCGATCAGCCGTCTACGCTTGGCCATAGCCCCATGTCGTCACGCGCTCACCGTCCTTGAGGTCAGACCTGCTCAAGGCTACGCGCTGCAGGCTCCCGCGGTCGCCGCATCCAGTATGAAAACTCAGATCCGGCTGGTTGTGTAATGGCCGTGAAGCCCGAGGCCGCACCGTCGGCGCCGCGCTCGCGCTGGCGTCTCGCGGCGCAGTTGGTCGGGCTGCTCGGCGTCTTCGCCATCGCGATCCTGGCGGTGGTGTACGCGGAGGTGCTGCGGGACCGGTTGGCGGGCGCCGGGTACGCGGCAGTGTTTGCACTGACCGCCGTCGGGGCGGCCACATTGATCCTGCCCGCGCCGGCCGCCGTGAGCGTGGGCGCCTTTGCCGCGGCCCTGGACAACATCTGGGCGGTGGGGCTGGTTGGCGCGACCGGCCAGATGGTGGGCGAACTGGGGGGCTATTACGTCGGCTGGTCCGGGAAGGGCACCCTGAGCCACGTGAAGGGCTATGCGCGGCTCAGCAGCTGGATGTCCCGTTACGGCGTGCTGACCCTCTTCGTGATGGCCGCGATCCCCAACCCCTTCTTTGACGTGGCCGGCATGATTGCGGGCGCCACTCGAATTGGTTTGCCGCGCTTCATCCTGGCGTCGTGGCCTGGGCTGGTGATCAAGAACATGGCCTTTGCCTGGGCCGGCGTGGCCGGCCTGCAACTGCTGGGCTGGTTGACGCACTAGCGATTCGCCGTGCCCCCGGTCGGTCCCGGATCCGCGCCCGCGCCCTCGGTCAATGCCGCCTCAGGGTGTCTGCGCGGCTGGCCTCAACTCCCGGCGTCTTCATCTGGTCGCTCGGGCGCGAATTCGTCGCCGACCAGTCGACGTCTTGCCTCGTCGTAGGCAAACACGCCTACCGCCAGCAAAATGATCAGCACGACCGCAAGGCCGACCACCGCCAGCGCACCGCTGATTATTCGCATCGGTTTCCATTCCTTTGCACGAGAAGTGCGCACCGTCTATAGGACTCCCGATTTTACGCCCGATCCTGCGAGGGCCCAGCCGACAGTCGGCACACTTTGGTAACCCCCAGGTGGCAACGGTAATGCCGTTTCAGGTTCAGAACCACCCCGCCCATGCCGAGGACGAGCGCGGTGGGTCTGGAACTTGTTACTTAACTTCAGCGCAGCGCCATTTCCCTTGTCGCGCGTAACGCCGCCACCCCGCGGCGTGCTGCCGCGACTTGAAGCAGGCCAAGTGGACAATGCAGGGCGCCCCCCGCGCGAGGCCCTCTCCAGGCGACAATCTTCACTAGAGTCAACTTCATCATGCCGATTGGTCGCGAGTTAACAGGTTTGCTGACTTGCGCTCCGGATTCGGCCTTTTGCTAGCCTTCTCGTCCCGCATCAAAGGCGCGGTGCGGGTAGCGGGGACAGGATGCTCAGCCAACGTACTTGGGAGGCGGCCCTCGGCGCGCTGCAAGTCGAGGTTCCAAAAGCAGATTTCGCAGCATGGTTTCGAGATGCAAGGTTCGTCCGCGCTGGCGGGCGCGAGATTGTCGTAGCGGTCCCAACCGTTTTTGCCAAGGAGATCGTGACGCGGCGCTACCGAGAGATGGTCGCGCACGCGGTTTCAAAGGCGCACGGTGGTGATGTTGACGTTACGTTTGTCGTACAGGCAGAGCATCCCGCCCGCCCGCCGGCCTGGCTGGCGGATCCGGCTCCGGAGCCACCCGCAGCGCCGACCGCAAGCACGGCGCCCGGCGCGCGCCTCAATCCCCGCTATACGTTTGAGCGCTTCGTAGTCGGCTCTTCCAACCGGCTGGCCCACGCCGCGGCGCTCCGAGTCAGCGAGCGACCGGGGGTCGTGTACAACCCGCTCTTTCTCTATAGCGGCGTGGGCCTGGGCAAGACGCACCTGCTGCATGCCGTGGGCCATGCGGTGTCGGCGCAGCGCCCCGAAACGCGCATGCGCTACGTGCCCTGCGAGACCTTCGTCAACGAGCTGTTACACGCGATCCGCACTGAGAGCCGCGGCGACCGCCGGCGCCAGTTCCGCGAGCGTTACCGCACCGTGGACCTGCTGATGGTGGACGACGTGGAGTTTCTCTCCCGAACCGAGGCTTCGCAGGAGGAGATGTTTCACACCTTCAACGCGATCTACGAAGCCGGCGGACAGATTGTGCTGACCAGTGACCGCCCGCCGCGCGAGATCGCCCGCCTTGAAGCGCGGCTGCGCAGCCGCTTCGAAGTTGGACTCGTGGCCGATATCCAGGCACCCGACTTGGATCTGCGACGGATGATCCTGCACCAGCACGCCGCCGCGGCCCACGCCAGCATCTCCGACGACGTGGTGGATTTCCTGGCCGACCGGATTACGCGCAACGTCCGCGAGCTGGAAGGCGCGTTGACCCGCACACTGATCTACGCCGAGTTGCACGGGCTGGAGTTGAATCCCTCCGCGGCCGAGCAGGCGCTGTCAGGGCTCGGCCGGGCAGCCGCCAGTCGCCCGCCCGCCACCGCCGCCATCCTGGCCGCCACGTCGCAGCACTTTGACGTCCCGCAGAACGACCTGCTGGGGAAGCGCCGCGACGCGCGAACGGCTGGCGTGCGCCAGATGGCCATGTACCTGATGCGCAACGACGGTCGGGAAACCCTGCCCGAAATCGGCCGGGTCCTGGGTGGACGCGACCACACCACGGTGTTGCACGGCTGCAAAAAAGTCGAGCGCCGCCTGAAGCTCGAGGATCAACTGAAAGCGGATATCGAAGCGATCCGGGTCCACCTGGCTGACTAGCGATCGAACCCCGGTTTGTGGATAACCGGCCCGATTGTGTGGATAACCGCCGGCCGGTGTGGACAGAAAGCGCCCGCTGACCCCGATCCGCACCCAGCCGCGAGTGGTCGGCGCCCCGCGTCGTGCCAGCACCCCAGCTGTCCACAGACAGTCCAAGTCCCCGCTATCAGCCTTGTGAACCCTGGCCCTCGAGGAGCTGACGCCCGCCGCATACCGCTTTCCCCACAACCCACCGCCCTACGGGGACTTCCGCCTTTCTTAATCATTAAACTAATCCCGAAGACGTCCTCGGAAACTCTTAAGCACACACTGGACGAGAACCCGGACTTTCTGTAAGCTGATCGTATACAGAAGGCTGCCAGCTACGGACGGTGTCAGCAAGTGCGGAATGGCGATGACGGCCGGCTCGATGAGGCGGAGGGATCGGTTCCCGGCGACTGGCGCACCGTGCCGCTAGAGCACATTGAGCCCAACCCGCAGCAACCACGACGCAGGTTCGACCCCGCGGACGAGGAGAGCCTAGCCACGTCGATTTCCAAGCACGGAGTGCTCCAGCCCTTGCTGGTAACCCCGTCGCCGCACCGCTCCGGTCGCTTTCTCCTGATTGCTGGGGAGCGCCGCTGGCGGGCGGCGCGAAAGGCGGGCCTGCAACGAGTTCCGGTGATCGTGATTGCGGCCAACGCCCAACGCCGGGTGGAGTTGGCGCTGGTCGAGAATCTCCAGCGCAGGGATCTTGGCCCGCTGGAGCGAGCGCATGCCTATCAGGCACTGATGGACGACTACGGAATGACCCAGGCCCAGGTGGCGGCGGCCGTGGGTATGAGCCGCTCGTCGGTGGCCAACACGCTCCGCCTTCAGAAGCTAGATAGCGACATGCGCCAGGCCCTTGCCGAGGGCCGGATCACCGAGAGCCACGGGCGCACGCTGGTCGGGATGGCCGATGACGAGGCGCGCCGCCGGCTCTTCCTGCGCATGCTGAGCGGCCGCCTCAACCAGCGACAGGCGGAGCAGGCGGCCCGCGGCACGCTGAATCCGCCGCGGCCGCCCGACGTGGAGCTGGAGCATGTCGCAGAGCGCCTGCAGTGGCGACTGGGAACGCGCGTCCGATTCGTGGGCACCCGAAAGCGCGGGCGCATCCAGATCGAATACCGCGATGCGGAGGATCTGGACGTGCTCCTCGGGATGCTCCTCCCGGAGTGATCGGGTCGCCCGATGCGCTGGGGGCGCGGTTTCTGGCGGCCCAGCCTGGTCACCGGCGCGTTGCTGCTGGCCAACGGCGCCATCTATCTGCTCCAGGGCGCGCAGGGATCGGCCGGGCAGGAGTGGATCATTCGATACGGGCTCCTGCCCACCGTGCTCTTCAACGGCGATCGCTTCTCTATTCCCGGGTCGCCGACGCCGTACGCGCTGACGCTGCTCACGTCCTCGTTTCTGCACGGCAATCTGGGACACTTGGCGGTGAATCTAGCGTTCATAGCCCTGCTCGGGACTCTCGTCGAGCGGGCCATCGGGTCGTGGCGATTTGCTGTCGTCTGGACCGTCTCCGTCGCGGCCGGCGGGACTTTTCACGCGTTGCTGAACAGCGCATCTATCATTCCCACTATCGGCGCCAGCGCTGGAGTCGCCGGGTTGATCGGCGTCGTAACCGTCGGCGGATGGGCTGGCTTGCTGGCCGGTGGACTCTGGCTGTCGGTACAACTCGTCGGAGCGCTGACCCAGACGCCGGCGTTTCTCGATCCGGACGTTGCGTGGCAAGCTCATTTGGCTGGATTCGCAACGGGCATCGTGGGCGGGCTGCTCGTGCGCTGGGAGCTTCGACGACGGCGCAGACGGCGCCACAGCGGCGAGAATGAACCCCCCGCGGTCGCCGCGCCGCACGCTGACAATGACCGACTGGGAGGAATGAATGGCTAACCGGCGGCGGTCGACCCGGCGTCGACGTCGTGCGCCCATCCGGCGCGTGGCCCGTCGGGCCGGCACAGCGGGCCAGATCGAGGGTCAGACGCCGGCGGCGCCGAAAGCGCCGCGACCGGACTCATCGCCGGCGCGCAGCGCGACACGCCTGCCGACACTGCCGCATCTGCGTCGGGACCTGACCATCAGCCTGGGCCTGGGAGTCGGGCTAACGCTGGTCGTGGTCGCGGTTGGGCTGGCGGTCGGCTAGGACGGGCTGGCGCGGCGTGGGCCAGTACATATAATCCAGACTGGTTGAAGCGGCGCTGGCGCGGCGTACCGTTGGTTCGGTACGGCAACGGCGCAACCGTTCGTAGCGACGAAGGAAGGTTCGCGGACCTGACCCGCGTACGCATCACGCTCGGCATAGCGGTCATCACGATGCTGGTGGCCTTGGTCCTTGGCCCCGCAGCCCTCACCGCCCAGGTCACCTCCGGCTTCGGGCAGATCACGGTCCTCGACAACACGTTCCTCAACGCGCCGGGCAATTCGGCGCTCCAACACAACGTCCCGCGGCTGAGTGTGACCGTGGGCGCAGAGACCCTGACAGCCGATTTCCAGGAGTTCTTCGACCGCACGGGCGGGCTCCAGCGCTGGGGCTTCCCGACCTCTGAGGTCCACATCGAGGAAAGCGGCACCCTCACGCAGTACTACCAGCGCGGCGTCGTTGATTTTCACCGACGCCCCGACCTTGGCGACATCTACGTCCTGGAGCGCCGGCTCACCTGGGACTACTTTGGCGGAGGCCTGGGGGGCAGCCGCGACCTGGGCGTGGAGCCGGGAACGGTCAACAACAACACCGGCGAGCAGTTGGGCCCGTGGAACCACAAGGTCTCCAACTTCTCGGTTGGAGGCGTCCGCATCGGCTTCCTTGATTTCTTCAACGCGTTCGGCGGCGTGCAGGCGTTCGGCTTCCCCAAGACTGAGGCCCGGGTCGACACCAATGCGGCCGGTACCGTCCATATCGCGGCGGCCACGCCGGAGTTTGTCAGGCAGTACTTCCAATCGGCGGTCATGGAACACCACCCGCAGGACCCGCTGGCCCCGGTCAAGCTGCGGCTGCTGGGCGACGACCTGCGGAACCAGAAGTACCCGGAGGGCGCGTGGATGAACTTCGGCGCCTTCAACGTAGCGGTGCCGCTGACGGCGGGTCAGACATTCACGCCAACGATTATTGATTTCACCGCGCCCTCGCCCACCACCACGGCGACAGCGACGCCCACGACTAGCCCCACCGCCACCCCTGTAGCCAGTCCCACGCCAACCACTACAGGGGCCCCGGGCCGATTGGCGGGAGAACGCATTGTTGTCGGAACCAGCGACGGCGGGGTCCTGCTCTACGACGGTGACACCGACACGTGGCAACAGCTTGATGAGGCCGGCTCGGCCCTCAGCACTAACCGGGTGCAGGCCGTGCTGGTGGATCGGGACGGCCAGATTTGGGCCGGGACAAACGCGGGACTCGTCCGAATGTACCGGAACGGAGACGGCGCGCTCTTCGACCGGGCCGCCACAAACAACCAGATCGGCTCGGACGACGTCACGGCCCTGGCCGGCCGGCAGGTTACGGACGTCCTTTGGATGGCCCATCCGCAGCAAGGCGTCAGCTGGTTCGATGGCGGGAGTTGGGACAGGCTTCGGTCCGACAACTCCGAATTGCCAAGCTCGGACGTAAACCGGGTGCAGATGATTCCTGGAACCTCGGGCGGTTTGATGTTTGGCACGTCGGCCGGTGCGGTGCTGTACGACGCGGCCGCGGAGAACTGGTACGTCTACCACACGGACAACTCGGAAATCGTCAGCGACAACGTCACGGCCGTCGCGGTAGGCGCGAGCGGGGGCTTATGGTTCGGCACCGCCAACGCCGGCGTGTCGCGGACTCTCAACCCACTGCAGTGGAAACACTACGGTGTCGCTCACGGGCTCGGAAGTAACAACATCCGCGACATCCTTGTGGCTAGCGATGGAACCGTCTGGGTGGCGACCTCCGGAGGTGTGAGCTGGCTCCAGGATGACGTGTTCTCAACGGCCAACGTCGTGAACGCGGGGCTGCCGTCCAACAACGTCCGGGCGCTGGCCGAGGACAGCCAGGGTCACATCTGGATAGCGACAGACCGCGGGGTGGGCCGCTTTGATGGGTCAACGTGGACCGCGTATTCGACGACCGACGGACTGCCAACGAACAATGCAACCTCAATAGCCGTTGGGGTCGTGGTGAGCAGCTAAGCGGGAAAACGCTCGGATCTCGCCGATTCGGCAGACGGATGGCCCGGAGATCCAGAGAGGGCCCGAACCGACGCCCTTAGTCGCTAAGTCCCGTGCTCGGGTTGCTGTGACGGTCCCGAATCCGCGCCAGGCGGGCGAATTCGAGCGTCATTCGGCGTGACTCGGTTGAAAGCACGATGTCGTCGGCCAGGAATTGGCTCAAGCCAACTTCGAAGAGCAGGTCATCAACTTCGGACCTGTCCAGGCCATACCCTCGGTCCAGCATCTGCGCCAGGTCAATCGGGGTGGACGGCTCGCGACCCGCCTCAAGGTCGGTGATCACGCGCACGCGCACGCCGGCCCTTTGCGCGATCTGCCGGGTCGCAAGACGGTCGGTACGTCGGCGCGTGCGCAGCCGCTCCGCCAGCAGGCCCCGGTCCACGTGGAGTGGCTCGTCAGCGGGGTCGTCTTGGTCGGGGTTGAGCGTCGTGCTGACCGTGCGCGAGATGGAGCGGATGGCCGATTCCGCCACGCTGGCAATGGTCTCTTCGGCAAAGCGGCGGCGTGTGCTCGCCATGTCGTCGGGAACGTAGCCGGCAAGCGCCAGCAGTTCGCGCGGATCGACTTCCAGGCCCTTGGCCAGCGTTACTAGCGTGGCGACGGTGGGACTTTTGTAGTCGCCGCTTTCGAGCCGGGAAAGATAGGAGGGGGCGAGGCCGCAACGCGCCGCGAGCGCCGCCTTGGTAAGGCGCCGCTGCTCGCGTAGTTGTCGGACGGCGTCGGCAAAACCCATGTCGGGGACAGGCACTATAGCGGCCTTGCCAGCCGCATCCAAACCAGCAGCCGCGCGGTGACCGCCAAACCTGTACCGGCAACGCGGCCCGCATCCACGGCGGCGCCGTGACGCGCGGCGGGTGTGGTAAGCATGGTCGGAAGAGGCGACAATCAGCGGCGCGAGCAGCGCGCTCACTGAACTGAGAGGCAGCACAATGTCCGACATCGTCCGACGAGCCGACGTCGTGTGGCGCGGAAACTTGCTTGAAGGCAACGGAACGTTCGGCGTGGGCAGCGGCGCCCTGACGGCGCAGGCCGTGAGTTGGCCGGCCCGCACCGAAGGCCCGGGCGGCAAGACCAGCCCGGAGGAACTGCTGGCCGCCTCGCACGCCAGTTGCTACGCCATGGCGTTCTCGCACACCTTGGCCGAGGCCGGTCACCCGCCGGAAGAACTTCGGGTGTCCGCATCCGTCACCTTCGAGCCCTTGCCGGCTGGCGGGTTCAAGGTGGGCAGCAGTTCGCTGAGCGTGGAAGGCGTGGTCCCCGGGCTGGACCAGGCGGGCTTCGCCGACCTGGCCGCGCAGGGCGAGGCCGGCTGCCCAATCTCCAACGCCATCCGCGGCAACGTGGAGATCTCCGTAGAGGCCTCCCTGGCGGGCTGATCCCGGTGAATGACGGTCGTGCCGAACTGACGCAGGCGCTGGAGGCCCTGCTGCGGGCCATCGGCCCGCCGCCGGGCCCACCGGCCGAGCTTCAGGCCGCGCTGCGCCGCGTGGACGGCCTGACGCAATCGCTTGGGCCGGACACCCCGGCCCAACTCCGCCACTTCCTCCAACGCCGCAGTTACCTCAAGGCCCTGGAGTACCTGCAGAGCGCCTGAGGGGCCCCGGGGTCGCTGAGGCGGGAACGGTTGGGCGCATGGTTGCGTCTTCGGCGGTAGCTGCGGCATCCGCCACTTGTTACAGGGAGGTTCTGTAGATGACTCGAAGGATGGACTATCCCGACTACATCCGCGACGCAACGCCTCCCGACGGTTGCTGCGTACCGCCGGTAGCGCTGCCACACGTGGTCGAGGGCCACGTGAACGACGCCGTCGTTGCAACCGTCGGCATCAATCCTCATGGCGTCTGGCAACGCGGCGACTATCCGCCAATGGAAGCCGACGGTGCCGAAAAGCTTTGGGAGGACAAGCGGCGGTACTTCGAGAATCACCGGTACAGGTATTTCACGTGTTTGGAGCCGATTCTCAACGCCTGCGGGGCGTCCTACGGCGGCCGATACGTTTCCTGTCAGCCCGATCTGGCCTGCTCTATGGACGTCGTGCAGTGGCCGACCGATCCCTTGCGGGGGAAGTTGGACAGGCGGATTCAGGACAAGTTGATTGAGGACGGCCTGCCGTTCTTCAGGGACGTACTGCGGGAAAGCCCCAACATCAGGTTGTTGCTGGGAAATGGCAAGACGGTCGTTAAGCGGCTGGAAGGCATCTTCGAGACGCGATTCGAGCACCGGGCGGATGACGGAAATCTCGGGACGACCGTTTTTTGTGGCGAACTGCTCGGAAGGCAGTTCATCGGCTGGAGCCAGTTCCTGTCCAATTCACGGATGAACCGGGACCAGCGCGCGGAATTGGCGTGCCTGATAGGGCGGTTGTCCCGCAGCGGTTGAAACAAGGGCGGATCAGGGACTGCGAGGAGCCCCTACAGCTATCGCACGTCCGCCGCGATTTGGTCGACGAGGCGCATGGTTTTGGCGGCTTCGGCGAAGTTGGTGAGGGGTTGGGTGCCCGCCTGGATGCTGTCCATGAAGTGCTGGCTCTCGGCCTGGAAGCCGGAGCGTTGATGCAGGGCGTCGGGGTCGTCGATGAGGTCCGCGCCCCGCACGAACTCGGGGGTGTCCGAGTTGTCGCGGTAGATCATGCCCTCGACGCCGTCCTCCCAATAGGCGGAGACGTCGCCGCCATGGATCTCGAACGTGTGGCGGCGGGCGCCGGCGCGGCGGCTGGCCAGCAGCACGCCTGAGCAGCCGGTGGAAAACTCGACCAGCGCGGCGTGCACGTTGATGTAGGGACGGCCCAGCGCGCGCGTGTGGGCGTTTACCTCCACCACCTCGCCTCCAGCCAGAAATCGCAGCGTGTCGACTGCGTGAATGATGTCGGAGGTCAGGTGACTGACCGAGCCGCGGTAGAAGCCAAACTCCTCGGGCCACGGGTCGAACTTGTGAAACCGCGCGGCGACCATGTGGATCGGTCCGGCGGCTTCCACTGCGGCCTTGCAGTGACGCAGCAGGGGGACGAAGCGCCGGTTGAAGCCGGCCATGGTCAGGCAGCCGTGTTGCTTGGCATACCAGGCAAAGGCCTCGGTCTCGTAGGTTGAGACGCCGGGCGGCTTTTCGATGAATACGTGCTTTCCCGCCTGCAGGCAGTCGATCACGATGTCGTGCAGCAGGTGCGGCGGCATCACCACGTAAACGGCGTCCAGGTCCTCGCGCTCCAGCATCCGGCGGTAATCGGTGTAGCGGCCGGGTACGTCGTACTGGTCGGCGATCTCGGTCAGCCGGTCCTCGTCCAGCTCTGAGATCGCCCGCAGGTCCGTAGCCTCGATCTCATCCAGCGACGGGTAATGCACCCGGCTCGCCAGACTCCCCGCCCCAACAAATCCAACCTTCACCGGATCACTCATGCGGCTCGCCCTTCTGCGTCACAGCGCCCACGACCCCGACACAGCGCTGATCGTACGCCTCGAGGCGGTGGGCGGCTTAGGGTGCGGTGGCCTGTATGAGGGCGCGGAGGTAGCCGACGCACCAGGCGCGGGCGCGTTCGCGGGCTTCGTTGTCGCCCAGCAGGCCGGGGTAGTGGTCGGGCATCACGAAGCCGTCAAACCCGACCTCGTGCAGCGTGCGCATCTGGTCGGCCGCGTTGTAGTCGCCTTCGTCCTGGAAGACTTCCTCGAAATGCGGGATGACACCGCGCACGTTACGGAAGTGGATGGTGAAGAGCTTGCCGCGTTCGCCGAACCTGCGCAGGGCGGCCGGCATGTCTTTGCCGGTCTCCTGCATGGTGCCCAGGCAGAACAGCAGGCCGACGTTGGGGCTGTCGTAGCGGTCCAGCAGGCGCCCCAGGCCGTCGGGATCGATGAACGGCTGCTCGACGCCGCGGTAGAGCGGCAGGGGCGGGTCGTTGGGGTGGAAGGCCAGGCGCACGCCGGCTGATTCGGCGGCGGGCAGCACGCGTTCCATGAAGCCGTCCATGCGGCGCCAGACCTCGGCCTCGGGCACGCGTACGGCCGGGTCGCCGGTGTCGATGCCCCAGGTGACCAGGTCCGATTCCTCGACCCAGGCGGCGTCGAAGGTTCGCAGCTCGGTGCCGGCGCGTCCGCCCGGCAAGTCCTTGTAGCCGCGCCAGGGCTGGATGTGCTCGTCCGCGTGGGCCACGGCAAAGCCGCAGGTGACCAGCGGGGCGCCCTCGCCGCCGAGGACGCGGATGGTCTCGCACAGGTCGTCGATTTCCTGCGCGCCCTCAGGGTCGCCGCGCAGGACCCCGGCGATGCGGGCGCGGCGCAGTTCCATGCCGGCCAGTTCAAGGTCCAGGGCATCAAGCCGCTGTAGCAGTTCACGTAGTCCAGCGGCGTCGACCTGACCGGTTTCGGCCACGCCCGGCAGTTCGTCGGTGCGCAGGGTGCCGCCGTCCACGCCGATCTGCGCCGCGTATTGCAGGTGGTCGTTGGAGAGGTCGACGAGTCGCAGGCCGATCTTGATCATGCGCGCAGGGTACCCGCAGGAAACGGCTGCTGGCTATCGGGCCGGCGACCGGTGCTGGCGGAGCGATGCATGTGAATCGGCGACGGTTTCATTCGGTTAATCGCGGCCGCGTAGCATGGCGCCGGAGGTTCCTGGGAGTGTGCGCGTGACCGCCTTTATCGACGGGCTGCCTGACTTCACGATCGGGGTCGAAGAGGAGTACCTGATCGTCGACCCCGATACGCGGGACCTGGTGGCCAATCCGCCGCGGGCGCTGCTGCACGAGTGCGAGGCGGCCATCCCGGCGGAAGTCGGAAGCGTTAGCCCGGAACTGCTGCGGTCGCAGGTCGAGGTGGGCACCAGCGTGTGCGGCTCGATTGCCGAGGTCCGGGAACGGCTGGCGACGCTGCGACGCACCCTGGCCGAGGTCCTGAGGGCGCACGAGTTGCGAATCATGTCGGCCTCCACCCATCCGTTCGCGCTCTGGTCGCGGCAGTTGCCCACGGACCGGGAGCGCTACAAGGCGCTGACGGAAGACATGCAGACGCTGGCGCAACGGATGGTGATCGGCGGGATGCACGTGCACGTGGGGATTCCGGACCCGGAGGACCGGATCGACGTGTTGAACCAGGTCACCTACTTCCTGCCGCACTTGCTGGCGCTCAGCACCTCGTCGCCCTTCTGGCAGGGGCGCAACACCGGCCTGCGCAGCTACCGGCTGACGATCCTGCACGAACTTCCGCGCACCGGGCTGCCGGAGCGGTTCGAGAGCCACGGCGAGTACCAGCGCATGATCGAGAGCCTGCTTGACGCCGGGCTGATCGACGATCCGACCAAGGTCTGGTGGGACGCGCGGCCGCACGCGCGGCTTCCGACCCTGGAGATGCGGATTACCGACGCCTGCACCAGCCTGGACGACGCGGTCTGCATCGCGGCGCTGTACGTGTGCACGGTTTCTCTGCTTGCGCGGATGCGCCGGGCCAACCAGCGCTGGCGCATGTATCCGCTGGCGCTGCTGGCCGAAAACTCGTGGCGCGCACAGCGCTACGGGATCGACAACGGGCTGGTGGACTTTGGCCTGAACCGCATCAAGCCGCTGGACATGCTGATGGAGGAGTTGCTGGACCTGATCCGCGAGGACGCCGAACGCCTGCACTGCGTGGCCGAAGTCGAACACGTCCGCACCATCCTCGCCCGCGGCACCAGCGCTCACCGCCAGCTAGCCGTCTACGAATCCCAACGCCGCGCCGGCGCCAGCGAACAGCACGCCCTGGAAGCCGTCGTTGACTGGCTGATTGAGGAGACGACGGCGGGGGTTGGCTAGGGGCGGTTTTTGCGGCGGAGGCGGGGGAGCCAGCGGGGGGTTGTGGCGGTGTAGGTGGCGTATTCGTCGCCGAATTCGCGGGCCAGGTGGGGCTCTTCGTGGCGTTGGACGAAGAATGAGTAGAGGGCGAACAGGACGACGCCGTAAGCCAGGAGGATCGGGGCCTGGAAGAGGCTGGCCCAGCCGGCGATGGCGATGAGGACGGCGACGTAGATGGGGTTGCGGGAGTAGCGGTAGACGCCGTTGGTGACCAGGCGTTTGGGGGCGTCGATGGGCGCGGGGGTGCCGCCGCCGGAGACCGCGAAGTCCCAGACGGAGCGCAGGTAGAGGAGCGTTCCGAGGGCGAGGAAGCCCGCGCCCAGCCAGAGCATTGGGCCGTTGGCGACAGGTCGATCCCACTTGATCAGCAGCGGAATGAGCACCGCGATCGATCCCGGCACCACCAGGGTGAAGAGCGAGACCTTGAGGAAGAGTTTCACGCGTCAGTCGAAGAGGCTTGGGACTTCGTCGAGGGTGGTAACGGTGGCGGTGGGTGGTGGGAGTGACGAGGAATAGGTGTCGCCGTCGCGGTTGAGCCAGATGGCGGACCAGCCGGCCTGGATGGCGCCGGCGGCATCGTGGGCCGCGGAGTTGCCGATGAAGACGGCGGCGCGCGGCGGGATTCCGAGACCCTCAAGGGCAGCCTCGAAGATGCGCGGGTCGGGCTTGAAGGCGTCGATGTCGCCGGCCACGATCACGCGATCGACGCGGTCTTCCAGCCCAACCTGCCGAACCTCGCCCCACTGCATGTCGCTGGGGCCGTTGGTGATGATGCCGGTGACCTCGAAGCGTTCTGCCGCCCAGTGGAGCGAGGCGTCCGCGTCGGGATATAGCTCCAGGTTCTGGCGGGTCAGCAGGTCGTGGTCGTCGGTCAGTTGGCCGGGATCGGCCAGATCGGGGGCGCCGATGAAGGCGAGCACCTCGGTCCAGACACGGATGCGGGTGCCTCGCAGGTCGCCGTCCTGGGGCATGCCGCGTCCGCGGCGGGTGCGGTCCTCGACGATGCGTGACTGGAGTTCCCGGAGTTGGTCCGGGGACTGACTCGGCACGCGGCTGGCCAGCTGGCCGGCCAGGGCAATGAGGCCCTTGCGGCGGGCCTTGCCGAAGTCGACCAGGGTGTCGTCGAGGTCAAAGAAGAAGGCCTGAGCGTCCAGCATTGAGTTCTCCAGAAAGCCTGCCTGGTCTAGTCGGCCCGGTGGCGCCAGAGGATGCCGCCGGCGTCGCGGACGATGAGGCGGTCGTCGGTGATGGCGTTGGGGGGTGTGGCGGCGATTTCGGCGGCGACGGCGTCGGGGTCTTCGTAGCCGATGTTCATGCGGGCGCAGGCGTCGGGCGGGATGGCGGTGGCGATGCGGACGTCGATGCGGGGGACTTCGCGGCCGTTGGCCATGCGGCCTTCACCCTTCATCAGGGCGCTGCCGTTGAGGGCCAGCGGGGTGGCGTTTGCGCGTTGCCAGGACTGGGGATGCGACAGGAAATAGGCGTAGGTGTGGTAGCCGATGGCGCCAATCAGCTCGCCGTGGGCGTCGGAGATGGAGTCGATGTTGGGCGCCCAGACGACCAGTTCGCCGCCGTCGGCCACGGCGTCCTCGGTCTTGAGCACGCCCTTGGCGCCGGTCCAGAGGTCCGGGTAGAGCCAGCTGCCGTCCTTGCGCTGGGGCAGGGCCGCGACCACGCGCCGGACGCGGCGCGGGACGTAGCGGATGTTGACGGCGGCGCTGAGTTCGGCGGCTTGCTCGACGCATTCGCGCCAGCCGTCCGGCTGCACGAAGGCGCCGTGGATGGCGTCGCTGTCGTCGTCGATTACCAGCCCGATGGTGGTGATGGGCACGGGCAGGTTCAGGGCCATGTCGTCGATCAGGTCGCGCACCGGGTTGGGCATGACGCCATGGATGCCGCGGTTGGTGCGCAGGCTGCCGATGGCGTGCAGCAGGCTGATCATCTCGGGGCCGGAGACGCCGGGGAAGATCTGCTTGGCCCCGCCCGCGAACCCGGCGACCTCGTGCGGCTGCACGCGGGTGAGCAGCACCAGGCGGTCGTACTCGAGCAACTTGGCGTTGACTCGAATCCGCATGTCGTCGTCGAAGCCGAGCAGCGAGGCGTACTGGCGGTTTTCGCCGAAGCGGTCCAATTGGTCGTCCAGCGGAACCACGCCGAGGGGGGTGAGCGCGTTGGGGTCGTCCCAGTCGTGGTCGAAGACGGTGCTGCGGGGGTAGCGATTGCCGCCGAATACCCAGGCGGATTTCTCGGCCTCGGACATGGGGCCGTGGGTGCCCTGGGCGATCATGGCGTCGACGCGGTCGGCGCGACCGTCGACAGCGTCGTGGATGGCGCGGAAAACGTCGGCCACGGGGGCTTTGCGGGTGGAGTCCGGGACCAGCACCAGGAAGCGGCGCTCGCCGGCAGGCGAGCCGCGCAGGGCCTCGCCGACCACGGCGCAGGCAGCGTCCATGCTGATGGCGGGGGCGCCGACGGCTTGGAGGACGCCGTTGGCCATCGTCACGCTCCGGCCTCCGCGGCCATCGCCTCGGCTTCGGTCACGAGGTCGCTCAGGACCTGAACGCCGCCGTCCCAGAAACCGGGGTCGGCCAGGTCGATGCCGAAGGGTTCCAGCAGGGCGATGGGGCTGACGGAACCGCCCCTGGACAGCATTTCGACGTAGCGCGGCTCGAACTCGGCGCCTTGTTCCTGGTAGCGCTGCAGCAGGCCCAGTACCAGCAGGTCGCCAAAGGCGTAGGCGTGCACGTAGAAGGGCGAGCCGATGAAGTGCGGGATGTAGCTCCACCAGATGCGGTAGTCGTCGCGCAGGGTGACCGAGCCGTCGAACATCTCGCCGTTGGCCTGGAACCAGAGTTCGCTGAGGCGGTCCGAGGAGAGCTCGCCCTCTTCGCGGCGGGCCTGGTGGGCCCGGAACTCGAAGTTGTGCATGGCGATCTGGCGGAAGACGGTGGCGAAGTGGTCCTCGATCTTGCTGGCCAGCAGTCCCAGGCGGGCGGCGGGCGTGGGCTGGGCGTCGAGCAGGCGGCGGAAGACGATCATCTCGCCGAACACCGAGGCCGTCTCGGCGGTGGTCAGCGGCGTGTGCGCCTGCAGGTAGCCGACGCCGTAGGACAGGTACTGGTGGACGGTGTGGCCGAGCTCGTGGGCCAGCGTCATCACGTCGCGGACGGTGTCGGTGTAGCTGGCCAGGATGTAGGGATGGGTGCTGGGCGTGCCGCCCATGCTGAAGGCGCCGCCGCGCTTGGCCGGGCGCAGTTCGGCGTCGATCCAGCGCTCGTCGAAGGCCCGCTGGGCGATGCCGCCGAGGGTCTCGGAGAAGGCGTGGTAGCTCTCCAGCACGACGTCTTTGGCGGTGGCCCAGTCGTAGGACGGCAGGTCGGCGCTGAGCGGGGCGTAGCGGTCGTAGTCGAAGAGTTCGTCCAGGCCCAGCAGGCGGCGCTTGAGCCGGTAGTAGCGGCCGACGATGGGAAAGCCGCGCACGCAGGCGGCGACCAGCGCGTCCACCGATTCCTGGGTTATCTGGTTGGCCAGGTTGCGAGACGACATGGCGGTGGGGTAGCTGCGCAGGCGGTCGTCGGTGGCGTGGTCCTGTAGCCGCACGTTGAAGACGTAGGTGAGGGGGTGGAGGCTGTCGCGCAGGGCTTGCGTCATGCCGTCGGCGGCGGACTTCCGGGTCTCGCGGTCGGGGTGGTAGCTGAGCGCAAGGGTTTCGGCCTCGGTGATCGTGCGAGTCTCGCCGTCCAGGGTGACCTCGCAGGTCAGGCGGCTGGTGAGCTCGCCGAAGAGGCGGCTCCAGGCGCGGCTGCCGGTGTTGGCCTTCTCGTCCAGTAGCTGCTCTTCGCCCTCGGACAGGCGGTGGGGCTTGTAGCGGCGCTCCAGGCGCAGCAGGTAGGCGAAGTCCTTCAGGATCGGGTCGGCCAGGAGTTCCTCGGTGCGCTTGTCGTCCACCTCGATCCACTCCAGGTCGAAGAAGATCAGGTGCTTGTTGATGGCGGTGCCGCGTTCCTGGGTGAGGGCCACCAGGCGGCCGTGGGTGGGCTCGTCGGTTTTGCCGGCGTGCAGCAGGTGGGCGTAGATGGCCGGATGGTCCATGGCCTCGTGAATGTCCTGCAGCTCGGTTACGGCCTCGTGGAGGCCCGCCGCGTCGAGGCCGGCGACCTGCCCGCGGTAGCGCTTTTCGAAGGCGGCCGCGCGCTCGGCGACCGCGTCCAGGTCCGCCACGAGCTTGGGGTCGTCGGTGCTGTCGTAGAGGATGCTGAGATCCCAGGTGACCCCATCCGCGCTACTGGTCGGCGCCGTGGCCGTGGTAGTCATTCGTGCTCCCTAGCTGGCGGGCGTGAAAGTGGCGTTTGGCTGCATTATCGGCGGTCTGTCCGAGTTTGGGACCGATCCCCGTACTTAGGCGTCGGCGTTTTCTTCGCGCAGCCGATCAACGATGGCTTGCAGGCCGTCCTGGGGGTGTTGGTCGCCGAAGATGATGTCGCCGACGATGGCGTTGGTGATGAGGCCGGCCTGGCGGCGGCTGAGGGTGGAGTAGATGGCGTTGGTCATCAGCTGTTCGACGAGGTTGGCGTCTTCGGGGGAGAGGTCGGGCGCGCGGGCGGCGACGCCTTGGGCGGAGATACGGGTGGCCGGGAGGACGGAACTGGAGCGCAGGCCGGCGGCCAGGTGGCGCAGGGCGTCGTAGGCGAGTTCCGGGTTTGGCGAACTGGCCAGGACGCCCAGCATGGCGTGGACGAAGACGGGGCTGCGGCCCGTTCCCATGTTGGGCATGGGGTAGACGTCCAGGCTGTTGCCGACGAGCAGGCTGGGCGAGAGAAACGCCAGAATGGTGCTGGTGAAGCCGAACTGGCCGGTGCGCTGAAACGAGCGGGTGGAGCGACCGTCGGTGATGGCCAGGCGATGGTCGTGCACCCAGGCGCGCAGGAATTCGGCGACGGCTATGGCGGGTGGCGAGGTGAGGGGCGCGAAGTCGTTATCGGGTCCGCGAAGGTCGCCGACGGCCGATTGCAGCAGCTCATAGGGCGACGGCGACGCGGAGTAGTCGCCCACACCGTTGGGTTCCGGTGTGAAGCGCGAGATGTAGCCCAGGCCGCCCAGTCCGCCGGACGGCGGCGGCTCAACGTGAAGCTGGCGCACGGTATCCAGAAAGACTTCGGCGTCGAAGGTCAACGGGTCGGGGGCGGGGGGTCGGACCTGTTGCTCGATCGCCCACTGGCGATTGAACAGCAGCACGTGCGGCGAGACCGCCACCGGAACGGCGAATTGCGCGCCTTCGTGTTTGCCGGTTTCCAGCAGCCCCGGCCAATAGTCGGCGGCGTTGAAGTCGGGATCCGAAACCAGGAAGTCGTCCAGCGGCGCCAGCCGGTCGTTGGCCAGCACGTCGGCCTGGTCGGCCCTAAAGAAAATGACCAGGTCGGGCTTTTGATTCAGCAGGGCGTCCAGGGAGGTGCTGAGGCTGAAGGTGGAGGCGTTGCGCCCGTAGTCCAGCGACGCCTCGACATAGGCGTAGCGGTCCTCGGCGCGCTCGCGAGCCGCGGCCAGGCCGTTGACGAACTGGCCGAAGAGGCTGCCGCCGATGCGGTTGGAGGGGTACATGGCCACGGTGACTTCGTGGCGGGCGCCGGGCGTGGGCAGCTTGACGGCGGGCCGCGGGGCGGCCGCGGTGACGTTGCGGGCCTCGGCCCGGGCGCGTTGCAGGTTGCGGTCCAACTCCGCCTGGAGGTTTGCCGGCAGGGACCCCACGGCGCTCTCGGCCGGCGATTCGCCGCACGCGGCCAGGGCGAGGGCACTCAGGGCGGCCGCGCCGGCGGCGAGGGCCCGGCGGCGGTTGAGGCGAGGGGGAGGGGGGCTCACAGGGCGTCCACGTAGTTGGCGTAGAACCAGGCGACTCCGAGCCCCACCAAGACGCCAAGGGCCAAGCCTGCCAGATGAACTCCGAACCCAGACGCTAGCGGTTCGAAGTTCATTGGAGCCGACCGCCGGCCACCCGTGTGGACGGCCAAGGCAACGACCCAGCGGGTCAGGATCCAGACGGCGAGCGTCGGCCCGCCGGTCAGCAGCGCGTACCGCAAAAGCCGCTGCATCAATAGCCGTCCAGGTAGCGGGTGTATATCCAGATTAGGCCGACGCCGAGGATGAGGCCTACCAATAGCCCCGTGAGGTCTGCGCCGAGGCCTGCCCCGAGCGGCTCCAGCATAGGCGTGTTCCACTCTTCCGGAATACCACCTCCCGGTCTGGACATCCGGGGCAGGTAGGGGGTGTTGCTGACCCAGACAGCCATACGTGTCAGCACCCAGCCCACCAGCGTGCCGCTGGACAGCAGGAATCCGTAGAGCCGGAGCCGCCGCCAGGGCGACCTGTCGAGATGCGTTCCGGCCCGGTGCGCGATGCGGTCAGCCGCCGCCTGGCGGCGCGCGGCCTGGGAGAGGTTCTCCCGCGCCAGCACGTCGTCGGCCCAGACCCTGCGGTCGTAGGCGGCGTGGTAGGGGTTGCGACCGTAGAACTCGCGGTCCGCCACGACCTGGAGGGCCGCCTCGCGCTCGATGATGGGACGGGCGTAGGCGGCGGCGTCCAGCGGACTGACCCGCGGCAGCGTCCTGTTGTAGAGGCCGGGGAAGCCCGCTCCGAATACGAGGGCCAGCAGTGGAATCCCCATGAAGGCCAGCAGCCCAAGGGTGTTGCCGGCCATATCGGGACCGGCCTGCGCCCAGACGATGACCACGATGAGCGCGGCCACCACCGCCCAGACCGCCGCGGTTTCCAGCAGGTAGACGCGGCGCGGGGCAACGTCGATGAAGGTTTCGAGGACGCGTGCACGTCGCCAGCGGTTGCGGGTGACCAGCGCGATGCCCGCTCCCGCAATGCCCAGCACCCAGATGGTGACCAGGATTGTTGGCAGAAAGCTGAGGGGTGAGGCGCGGTCAGTCCCGGCGGGGGCTGGCGACCCGGGTTCGGCAGGCACCAGGGGAGCTTCCACGAGGCTTCCGACGATGCCGCCAAGTCCCACAAGCAGCAGCAGCGCCGCAAGGCCGATCATGGCCATTGCCGCGCCGACCAGGAATCCCGCCCAGACGATGTCGCGCGGGGCGGCCAGCGCCGTGCGCACGCGGTGCAGATGGGTCTCGTATGCGGACACCGCCTGGGAGTGCGGGTAGCCGGCGTACACGAGCGCCTGTTGGGCGGCGCGGATGTGGTCGCGCGAGTCGCGTTGGGGATCGGAAAGCCAAGGCATAGGCCACCGCGGCCGATCGTGTCGCCGTTTGCCGCCGGTCGCGGAGGACGGACGACTCGTTGGGCTGTGGCTACTGTACGACGCCGGGGGCGCGGCACCGGTATCTGCCGGTCCGCCGGGTGGGGCGGCCGGCCTAGTGCCGGCGGCGGGCGTTGCGGGGCGTGTCTCGTCGAGCCAGGACTTCGTCGGCCCACCGGTCGCGTGGGTGGGTGCTGTGGCGTCGGACGTCGCGTCCCAACAACTCGCGGTCGGATTCGATTCGCAGCGCGACCTCACGCTCGATGATGGGTCGCGCGTAGGCGGCGGCGTCGACGGGGCTGATGCGGGGCAGGAGCCACTCATAAAGGCTGGGAAACACGGCGGCGAACAGGAAGGCCAGCAGTGGAATCCCGACAAAGGTCAGCATCACCAGGGCGCCGGTGACCATCTCCTCGTCGCCTTGCCACTGGACGGCCATGACGATGAGGGCGCCGACCGTAAGCCAGACCACCACGGTGTGCAGCAGGTAGACCTGTCGGGGGTCGAGATCGATGTAGGTGTCCAGCACGCCGGCGCGCCGCCAGCGGGTGCGCGTGACCAGCGCCGTGCCGGCCCCGGCCACGCCTAGCGCTGTAACGGCCGTCACCAGCGTCAAGAGGATGTCGAACAGGGATCCCCCTGAGGCTTCTGAACTTTCCGACCCATGCACCACGATGATGATGCCGGCGGGCCCCCACACGAAGACCGGTGAGCCGAACGCCAGAACTATCAGGAACGAACCGAGGCCCAGCGCCAGGAGCAGCGCCACGGCCACGGCGACGCCAACCAGAAAGCCGGCCCTGAGGAGGTGGCGGGTAGCGGCCAAGGCCGCCCGCACCCGGTAGAGATGCGCCTCGAATTCGGCCTCAGCCTGGGACCGCGAGTCGCCGGCGTAGACCAGCGCCTGTTGGGCGGCGCGAATGTCGTCGCGCGAGTCGTACTCGGGTTGGGAGAACCAGGGCATCACCGCACCGCCGCTGGTCGGGCCGTTTCAGCTTCCCGACGTCCGAAACGCGGCCCCAAATGCCCTCGTGTTGCCGTAACCGTATCTACGCGGCGGAGAGCCTGGGCGCTCACGGGTTCCTGAAGTAGCGGGCGTAAGCCCAGGTGAGGGTGACACCGAGCAAGAGACCCAAGAGTATGCCCAAGGGGTCCGTCCCATGCGGGAGACGGAGCATAAGGCGCCAAACGACGAGCGTGACCGCGACGGTCAGGACGCCGTAGACGGTCAGCCGCCGCGTCAGCGTGGGATCCAAGGGTTCAAAGTGGCGGGTGTAGAGCCAAGTAACGGATATGCCGATCACTGGACCGAGGAGGAGGGAAACGGGCCCTGGCATCCCGAAAGTCGACCCGTACGTGGCCCGCCAAGCTACGAACTGGATCAGGAAAACGGCGGCAGCCGACGCTCCGCCCGCCATCAAGATGAAGCGCGCAAACGGTCGCAATGGTGGCACCTCATGCCTGTCGGGACCTGAACGCCGAACGACATCAGGCGCCGCTGCCCGACGGCGCTGCGGATTCGAGAAACGGACTAGCGGCCTGACGGTGGGTGTTCCGTCCGAAGTGCGGCTGCGCCTGAAGGCGGTGCGCCTTAGCCCGTTGCGCTGATAGAACCGGCGTTGCGATTTCATCTGTCGCACGGCCCCGCATTCGGTTGCCGCTCCGTGAATGTTTGTACCTGAGCGCTGGAACCGAAGCAAGCGCGTATCGTCACAGGCAACTTGTCACTCGGGGGATCCGAGACGGGGAGTGCGACGACACTCGCGCTTTGAGGGCCTTGGACCAGCGCCTGGGCGGCCGAGAGCCGTGCTGTCCTAGCCCTTGGCGGGCGGCTGGGAGACTTCGAAGGCTGTGCGGTGCATTTCGTTGCCGTCGAGGAGGATGTGGGCGGAGTAGGGGCCGTAGTGGTCGAAGTTGAGGTTGTCGAAGTTGACGACGAGGGTGGCGGTGGTTTCGAGGCGGTCGACCGGGTCCACAAGGTCGACGATCCCCTGGACCGCGGCGACCTCGGATCCATCGGCGTCCATGATGACGACACGAGCTTGCTTTTGACCGACCTCGGTCTTGTGGGCCCTGAAGCGGGCGACGACGCAGAGGCGCGGATGGCGGACGGGGAGACCTGGGGCGTGGATCTGGTCAAACCCGATGCCGATGGCGACGACCTTGGAGGTGCTGTCGGCGTAGTCGCAGATGAAGGCGAAGTCGAGTTGCACGGGATAGCCCGCCAGATTCGCTGTGAACGAAGCGTAGCAACGCGGTATCGCCCGCCGCTGCAGAGAAACCGGCCACGTTGAGGACGGGTGCTCAGAGGTTTTGGAAGTAGCGGGCGTAGATCCAGGTGATGAGGAGGCCCAGGGCCAGACCGACCGCGAGGCCAACGGGATCGATCCAGGCGGCTGGCGGCGGTTGGCTCTCGAAGCCGGAGGCGATGATGTCGCGGCCGCTGCGGCCCATGATGGCCCCGCCGCCGCCCAAACGGTTGCTGGAGCCGAACGAGACGAACCAATGCAGCATGCGCCAGCCGATGAGTGTGATTCCGACCGTTATCGACCCGTAGATCAGCAGACGTTTGCCGCGCGGCGCATCGTGCTCGGCGGCAAGGCGACCGACGTCACGCGTGGCCTGCCGGCGGAGCTCGGCCTGCTCGAGACGCTGTTGATGGCGCGATGTCCGGCGCTTGTTGAAGGGGTCCAGGGGGTCGGAGAACGGTTGGCGGGTTCCACCACTGTCAGATCGGCGCCCCGGCGTCACTGTGTGCGCCCTCTCGGTGAGAGACGGAAGGTCATAGGCCCTCGAAGTAGCGGGCGTAGAGCCAGGTGAGGGCGAGGCCGACGGCTGCGCCGAGGGCCAGGGCCAGAACTCCCATTTCCGGGCCTGGCTCGCCCACGGTCATGAGCCAGATCAGCCTGCTGATGAAGAACCACATGGCGAGCGTGGCCACGCCCGTGATCAGGGCATAGCGCGCGAGCCGGCGTCTGCGGGACATGCCGTATGTGTACGCGCCGGAGCGTTGGGCGATGTCGCGGGCGCGTTCCTCGCGACGCTGCGCCTCGGCGAAGTAGCCCTGGGACTCGGTCCCCAGGATCTCGTCGGCCCAGCGGTTGCGGTCGTAGGCGGTGCGGTCGTAGCCGCTGGCGCCGTAGAAGTCGCGCTCGGTCTTGATCTGCCGGGCGGCCTCGCGCTCGATGACCGGGCGGGCGGCGGCGGCGGCGTCCACGGGACTGACTCGCGGGAGGATCCAGGTGTACAGCTTGGGGAACCAGGCTGAGAATGCGGCCGCGCCGATAGGGATTCCGAAGAAGGCCAGCATCTGGGCCACGGTGGCGCCCAGCTGGGGGCCGGCCAATGCCCAGACGATCAGCACGATGAGCCCGGCGACGGCCAGCCATACGGCGGCGGTTTCCAGGAGGTAACGGCGGCGCGGGCGCAGGTCGCTGAAGGTGACCAGCACCCCGGCGCGCCGCCAACGGTTGCGCGTGACGCGGGACATGCCCACCCCGGCCAGGCCCAGCGTTGGCGCCGCCAGCGCCACCGCCGGGAGGACGCCGAGCGGCGAACCGGGGTTGGGGTCGGTTTGCGGGGCTGGGGGTGCTGCCGGCGTAAATTCGGTAGGTGTCCCGGAATCGCCGGTCACGCCCATCACCAGGCCAAGACCGCCCAACGCCAGGGTGAGTACCAGAAAGGCGCCGATGGCCATGCCGGCGCCGGACAGGAAGCCGGCCAGCATGGCGTGGCGCGGGGCAGCCAGGGCGGCGCGGACGCGATGAAGATGGGTGGTGACCTCGGTGACCGCGTCGCCGTGCGGGTAGCCCGCATACACGAGGGCCTGCTGGGCGGCGCGAATGTCCTCGCGCGAGTCGCGTTGCGGATCTCTCAGCCACTGCATGTGCCAGCACCGCGGGCTGCCGCGTCAGGCGGCGGGACCGGGACATTCTAGGCAGCGATTAGCTTTGTCGTCCTTGGCGCTGAACCAGGGCTCTCGCTCGGACTGGCGTCCTGGCAGCAGATGCTGAGGCTCAGAGCGGCGGCATGCTGACGGGGGCGTCTGGGGTCAGGGCGGCGAGGGCGTCTTGGCGGGCCCGGAGGACGGTGGGGACGATTTGGTCGCGGGGGATGGACTGGCGGTCGGTGGCGGCGCGGGGTTTGAACTCGACGGCGGCGGCGGCCAGGGTGCGGCGGCTGACGGTGCAGCGGAAGGGGAGGCCGATCAGGTCGGCATCGTTGAATTTGACGCCGGCGCTGTCGCCGCGGTCGTCCAGCAGGACGGAGAGACCGGCTTCTTCCAGTTCCCCGGCCAGGCGCTCGGCGTCGGCGGCCACGTCGCCGGCGCCCAGTTGCACGATGTGGACGTCGTAGGGGGCCACGCTGACGGGCCAGATGATGCCGTTGGAATCGTGGTAGCGCTCCACCACGGAGGCGGCCAGGCGGCCGACGCCGATGCCGTAGGAGCCCATGACGAAGGGGTGGCGGCGGCCATCGGCGCCCAGGTACTGGGCGTCGAGCCTGTCGCTGTAGAAGGTGCCGAGCTTGAAGGTGTTGCCGATCTCGATGCCGGTCATCAGCTGGAGCGGCTCGTCGTCCTCGATGCTGCGGTCGCCGGAGCGCACCTGGGCGATGTCGCCGCGCAGGTCGGCCTGGAAGTCGCGCGGATAGTTGACGTTGGTGAGGTGATAGCCAGGCTCGTTGGCGCCGGCCACCAGGTTGGTTGCCGACTCGATGGAGTCGTCGACGACCACGGTGACGTTGGACAGGCCAACGGGTGAGGCGTAGCCGGCGACGAGGCCGGCGGCTGCGAGTTCCTGGTCGGCGGCGAGGCGCAGGTCGGGGGCTTGCAGCAGGCTGCGGAGCTTGGCTTCGTTGACCTGCAGGTCGCCGCGAATGGCCACGAAGGCGAGGGCGTCGCCGGTCCAGTAGAAGACGGCCTTGAGGGTCTGGTGGGTTTCGACGCCGAGGTAGGCGGCCACGTCGTCGATGGTTTCCTGGCCGGGGGTGGCGACCTTTTCGACCGGTTGCGGTTCGCCGTGGTCGAAGAGGGGCTTCTGGGCCCTGGCGATCTCGATGTTGGCGGCGTAGCGACCGGAGGGGCTGACGACGAGGGTGTCTTCGCCGGCCTCGGTGAGGCAGTGGAACTCGTGGGCGCCGGATCCCTGCATGGCGCCGGCATCGGATTCGACGATGGCGGGCTCGATGCCGCAGCGGCGGAAGGATCGGAGGTAGGCCTCCATGAAGTCCTGGTAGGTGGACTCCTGGCTTTCCAGGTCGGTGTCGAAGCTGTAGGCGTCTTTCATGGTGAACTCGCGCACGCGCAGCAGGCCGCCGCGGGGGCGCGGTTCGTCACGGAACTTGGTTTGGAAGTGGTAGATGCAGACGGGCAGCTGGCGGTAGGACGAGGCGACCCACTGGCCAAGCTCGGTGGCGACTTCCTCGTGGGTCATGGCCAGCACCATGTCGCGGCCCCAGCGGTCTTTGAGGCGGGCCATCTCGGAGCCGACCGAGGTGAAGCGGCCGGTGCGCTCCCAGAGGTCCGAGGGGTGGACGACGGGCATGAGGAGTTCCTGGCAGCCGATGCGGTCCATCTCCTCGCGCACGACCTGGACCACGCGCGAGTGCACGCGCCAGCCGAGCGGCAACAGGCTGTAGATGCCCGCGCCGAGCGGCCGGATGTAGCCGGCGCGCAGGAGGAGGCGGTGGGACACGATCGCCGCCTCGGCGGGATCGTCGCGAAGCGTGCGGGCAAAGAGCCGCGACATGCGTTGCATGAAAAAGGGCGCCAGGGAGGGGATATGGAGAGACATCTCAGTGTATCCGCGGCCCGCGGCGCGGCCCGGGTTGCGGCGGCAATGTTTCACGTGAAACATTCGGCGGCCGTGGTCGGTAGTCGGCGTGCCTGGTTCGCCGGGCCTTGCGGTCGCGGCTAGGCTGGCGGCCGACGCGCGGGCTGGGCTGGAGTCGCATGGAGAATCTGTTCGGAGGCCAACCGGCGGCCGCTCCGCCTGATCCGGGGGCGCTGGGACGGCCGTTGCCGGCGGGGGTTGACGTTGATCTTGGGTTCGCGTGGCCGCTGCTGGAGTCGTACGCGGACGCGCCCGGCACGCCGGAATCGGACTGCGCGTGGAGCGTATTTGGGCACTACCGGCTGGCGGCGGCGGCGGCGGCGCGGGCGGCCGAGGCGGATCCGGCGACGGCGGAGTTTGACCTGCTGGCTGGCGCGGCGCTGCGGCACGTGGCCGATAGCGTCTGGCAGGCGGGCCGCTGGCTGGCCGAGGCCTTTGACCTGCGGCTATCTCCACGGGTGCGCCCGGACCCCGGCGGACGTGAACTGACAGGACGCCTGATGTTCCTGGATCCGGCTCTGGGGTCGGCGTTGCAGGACCGGCGGATCTGGCTGGGCGATATTGCGGGGATCGGGCGGCGGGTGGCGCAGTCGCCAGTAACGTTTCGCGAGGGCGGATCGGATCTTGTGCCGGGGCCGATTGGTCGCGCTCCCGTGCCCGAGGCGTTGCGCGGGCACCTGGAGGAGCTGGATGGATTCCTGCAGGCGGTGGCGGCGGCGATCGAGCGCTACAGCGCGGCCGGCGGGCGGCCGCGCGAGGAGCCGGATGAGGCGTGGTTGAACGACTGAGGGGGAAGCTGAGTCGTTAGCGACTGCTCGTTGGCTAGAGGTCAGTGGGCGGCGGACCAGAACGAGGACAGTGGGAGCAGCTGGAATGTCGCCAGAACTGATAGGGATTCTGAGTGTGGGGGTGGCGCTGGGCGGCATCCTGAACAGCATGGTCATGGCGCTTCGGCGCGATGTGAATGGACTGACCGTGCGCGTGGCTCGGATCGAGGGGGTGATCGAAGGCGTGCTCAGCGGCAGAAGTGGGCCGCCGCCGCCGTCGAACTGACCGTCGGCTGACTTTCACCAACCGCCACCGCAGGTAGGTTGCTTCGGGTCGCGGGATCCATTGAGCCGTCGATGTAAGGAATAGTCGAGGCTCGGCTATACGACTAGGGAGTCAGATTCACCAGGTAATGCTGTGAAGGTGACGCTGCTGATAGGAAATAGAAGGCCAAGTCGTCAATTTGTAGTAGCTAGGCGCCGGGCAGTTTCGTGGAATCGTATTGCAACTCCGTCGATGTGCGCCTTGTTCTTGTAATAGAACAGGTCGTCGTAGCTCAAGCCGGTAATGTCGAGGGCCAGGTCCAGCATGCGTGGCTGTGAGAGCTTGTTGAGATACATGCCGAGTCCCATGCCACCAAGAACGCCAGTGACGCCGCCTACAACACTCCCGGGTCCAGGCAGAAGACTGCCTGCAGCTGCGCCGCCCGCGCCCAGTATCGTCGCCGCGCCTGACGAGACCGCAAACCGAGACATCAGGGTAAGTGTGCGCACAACATGCACTTTGTTCTTGGTGGTTCGGTCCGCCTTTCTGAAGCCTTGTTCCGTGTTCCATACGCTGTGAATTAGGCGCGCGGCGAGTAGTATGCCACCGGCAACAGGTAGGACGTCTCCGACGGCATCCGGAATGTCAATGCCCTGGTTGCCACTGAGTATACTTAGGCCTTCATCAATGTTCTCGACCAAAATGTAGTCAGATCCAATTGCAGTCACTTGACCGATATATTCGGGTGAATTGGAGATGATTTCATTGTGGATTTCGGAGCTAACCATGAAGTGCAAGTCTGGCTCGGCCTCTAGGGCTGCCGTAACGTCGTCTGCGTAGCTTTCGGCGCCTGTCTTGACTTGAAAGGTAACTGATTCGCCAGACGGGTCGACAGCGCTGATGTCCCAGACCGCTTGCGTGGGACTATCGGCAATCTCAACGTTGGAGTATCCGTTCTGCTGAAGTATGTCCGTGGCATGAAACTCTGCCAGCTTGCCCTTCAAGCCGGAGATAAATCCTGTAAGGGAGGCATCACCAGCTTCCGCTAAATTTAGATAGTGCTCATACAAGGAACTATCGAGGGCCAGCCCGGGATAGGCCGCCTCATAGGCTCGCAATAGGTCGTCGTCGACATTGATGCCTGGAAAGATCGCCCACATTGCAAAGGCGGATGCGGTCGCTGCTTCGGCAGCCTGCAGAGTGCGATCGGAGTCGATCAAATCATTGACAACGTCTTCGTACGACCTATGGGACCCTTCCCTATTGGCGGGAAGGTCGCGCAACCTCCGGGGAGTAGTGAGGGCTTGCAATCGACCGGACCAGTTTGCCTTGACTAAAGAACAGTCAGGGACAAGATGGAAAGAATAAGCGCAGTGATGCTAAGCAACGCAAGAATTCCAAGCAGCTTGGCGAGCCACGTGTGCAGCCTAGTCTGGTAGCGCTGAGTTTCGGTCTGCCACCGCTGGTCGACGGTGGCAAGCGCGTATTCGTACTGTTGCCGCTGGCGAGTCCTCTCGTCGGCCAGCAAACGCTGAACGGTATCCCTGTAGGTGGCCGACAAGGTCTCAACGATCGATCGGTGCTGTTTTTGCTGCTCGACCCTGGCATCCGCAAGCGCTTTTCTTACGGCTTTGTCGGCAACGTCAGGCAGGCTCTCGTGGTTCTTGATGTGGTCAGAGAGGAGCTTATTCTGTCGGAGTAAACGGTCGACCAATAGTTGGTTAATAGTGTCCTGTTCTTCCCAGAACCTCACTCTCTCGCCGATTGATGTCTGTTCCTCCGCTAGCCGTTCTTCGGCAGCTTGGCTGTTGTCTTCGCTTTCCGGGACCGGCTCGGGCCTACGGCCTTTGGACATCGTCGCGCTTCTCCTAGTCAGGCGCTTCTAAAGCGTTGGTCTGGGTCTCTGGATCGGCTGGCAGCATACTTCCCGCTTGTGGGGTTCTCCCCCTCGGACCTAACGCCGCGGGCGATGGTGTGGAGCCAGGGGGTTTGGGTGGGGGTGGGGCGGGTGGTTTGGTGGTGGATGGTGAAGCCGGCGGCTTGGAGGGCAGCGGCCAGGGAGTCCGCCGTGAGGTCGGTGAAGTAGCGGGGGAGGGAGCCTTGCCAGGAGGCGGTGCGGACGCCGGCCCCCTGGCGGACGACGATGTAGAGCCAGCCGTCATGTAGGACGCGGCGGAATTCGGTGAGCGCGCGGGGGATGGCGGCGAGCGGGAGGTGGCCGAGGGCGGCGAAGCACCAGACAGCGTCGAATGTGTTGGCGGCGAAGGGGAGGCGGCGCAGGTCGCCCTGGCTGAGATGCCCGGCGTCGTCGAGGCGCCGGGCCTGATGGAGCATGGCCCTGGCTAGGTCGAGGCCCACGACTTCGGCCCCCGACAGGCGGAGCAGGGCGGCGTCGCGGCCGGGGCCGCAGCCGGCATCGAGGATGCGTGGACCGACGTGGGGGGTTGGCGCGGCCAGGCGGGTGAAGCGCTCGGCTTCGTCCGCGGCGGCGTAGTCGTCGATGCGGCGGGTGTAGTCCACGGCCATGCGCTCGTAGGTGGCGCGGTGGGTCTGTACCCAGGCGTCGGCGTCGCCTGGCGGCGGCCCGGGTGGGTCCCCGGCGTCGGTCACGGCTGCGCGTCTCCGTAGAATCGGCCCGCCGTGCCTGGTCCGGAGCAACGACCTATCCCCCGCCGTCCACGACCGCCGCGCCCGCGACGCGAGCGAGCATCCGGCCCTGAATCCCAGGAGCCGGTGGCGCCTGGTGCTGAACCGCCCGCCGGTCCGGACGCCGGTGCTGGCGCCGACCGTGGGTCGGAGACGGCTCGACCGGAGCCCCCCGAGGCGGAGGCCACGACGCCGGAGGTTCCCGAACCGGCGTCGGACGGCGAGCGAAGCGAGGACGCGGCCGAGCGGCAGCCGGACGA
>LXNI01000607.1_pt1 | contig 39699 bp, 36 predicted proteins | sample 809091 | NCBI WGS metagenome assembly LXNI01 (sample SAMN04870527, study PRJNA318959) | sponge metagenome | biome: 01000161; feature: marine sponge reef; material: water | host: Sarcotragus foetidus | place: Greece: Milos, Mediterranean Sea | collected 2013-05-29 | depth 5-7 m
TGCCGCTGCGGTTAACCGGACGGAACGCGGTGGCTTCGGAGCATGGTCCCATAGAACGCGGTTCTTGCTTATGCGATAGTGATAGTGAATCGCGTTGATCGCAGCGAGTACGATCATGATTACTTTGATGCGGAACCAAACGCTGTGGTAGGTTCGTACGGGGATGGCATAGAACAACAGCACACCGGTCACGATCATGATCACGAAACCGACTACCGTCCAAGGCAGAACGCTTTGACTGATCGTTGATATAGGCGTTGTCCGGTATGCGTAACCCAACATTCGTAAGTCGACAACCGCGAGCGTTCCCACGAATAAGGTCAATGCCAGTACGTGCGTCGTCTCAATGAGTGGATACATGTAGAACGACTCATGAAGCGCTGTGCTCCATGCGTGCGTGTCGAGCCAGTCAGCAAACCAACGTAAGGACATATCTAGTGCTGGATCAAAAAAAGCGCCTCAACGCCGTCATGGCGCCGAGGCGCGTTGAGTGTGATTGATGGCGAGTGGCTTACTCGTCGGCCTCGGTTTCTTCAGCCGATTCCTGAACCTCTTGTATCTTGGCCACGTCATCTTCGCGAGCCCGCTCTGTAGGATCAGCCCCATCACGAGGCGCACCAGTTCCCGACGAACCCATGAACAGGGTGGTACCGTCGGCGTATGTGATGTTTCGACCGTTCGCACGGTTTGAAAGATCCTTCGATTGATAGCCATCGACGATGATGTAAGTTCCAGGTTTGAGGGAGTCGCGAGTCACACCACGACGCAAGAGCGTGTTAGGTGTACCACCTTCGACCATCCAAGACTCGGTGGAACCGTCTTCTGTCTCGTGATCAAGATGAATCCATGCGTGAGGGTTTACCCATTCGACTTTACTGACCTTTCCTTTCAGGAGCAAAGGTCGGTTAGGGTCGAACTCCGCACCGAATGCATGATGCGCGTAGATGGCGACGCCAGCAGCTAAAGCGACGATTCCTAGAGCAAGGTAGAGGAGTTTCATTCAACGAGTCCTTACGTTTTATTCGGTTGCGGCCAAGGCTTCGCGTTCAAGGCGTCTTGCGCCTCGAAGAATGTTCCCCATGGCGTAGTTTCCTTCATGGCAGGCGTATTCAAAAATACGCTCGTCCGACTCGGGCCAAACGTAATCGCCCGCCCATCTGTCTTGCCAAGTCGACGGATCTTCAACCTCAAAACTGTACTTCAAATTACGGTTGTCGAGCCGCTCGAAGCGTTCAACCACCTTCAGATGTCTTGACGCTGGAGCTTGTGCAGGCGTGTCGTTGAAGTTTGTCGTCTCGATCACGAGCGCATCGTCTTCCCACCAGCCGATGGAATCACCCATCCAGAAACGAACGTCGTCCGGCGGATGCTCGCTATTAAGCCGGATGGTTCTGGCATCATGCACCATCTCAACAAGGATGACGATTGTGTCCGGACCTTGTACGATTTTTTTGTGGTTGTTGTAGAGTGCTGGCATCATCGGTGGACCGCCGGTAGAGCTGAATCCCTGAAGGCATCGATCGGCCAGGGTCAGATGCTCAGGATTATCGTACGGTCCAGCTCCGTCGCCTCGATGTACCCAGGAAGCGGTCCCGTCATTACGAGCAAAGGATCTATAGAGTGCACGAATACGTGCGGTTCCTTCCGGTGTAAGTCCAGGTCTGCGCCCATTTTCGGGGTATGTAATGATCGATGTGCGAAATTTACCGTCAAATGAATTTAAGGTCTCGCCGTTGTCGATCCAAAACGTGTTGTAGCCACCTACATTCCCCGCAGCGCCAGGAGATCCGTCACCACCTTCGGGCGGTGCTTCGCGGTTTGGATCTTTCTTCGCGTTATTCGCAGCGAGGGCTTGCGCAGTCTGTTGCGCGCGCACCTCCGCTTGCTCCTTGGTCACGTAGAGTTGGTCCGCGTAGTAGTTTGGGCGTTGAACTGGAGTGAGGGTTGCCGTGTCGTACGTGCCCGTGAAATCAGGCGTACCCCACGGCGTGCGAGGCTGGTCTGCTTCAGCTTCGGCAAATGCACTACCGGAAAAGACGATCAGGAGTGCGGCAAAAGTAATTCTCATAGTTATTCCTCCCAGCCTCGCGGCAGTGGATTGCGACGCCACTTCCCATACATCAGTTCTTCTACGAACTCGACACATTTGAAGTCCATGATTCGCGCGTCTGGTTCCATGCGACGGTATAACGGAAGAGAAATCGTCCACGGTTCGGTAAACGTCTCTTCGTCATGGATCGTCGCTTCGTATTGCATGTGGTTTGGACCGGTTGGGGTCCACCGCTCAACAACTTTCATGCTAGCGGAATGATGATTTCCTGCGCGGTCGAACCAGGTATCGGGCATTTGCCCCGTAACCTCGACCACCAATGTATCGCCATCCCACTTCGCGTAGGACTGTCCCATCCAAGAATCGACGGGTGCTGGTCCAGGATCCTCGAAATAGAGAATTCGATCGGCGTTCGCGAACTCGTACACGATGAACATCGAGTCATGTCCTTGAACGATTTGAAATGGAAATGGCATGTACGTCGAACGCGGTACACCTGGTAGATAACACTTGATCGCCGGATCGCGATTCAAGTAGTCTACGCGATTCTCGTCGCGAATCGCTAACGCTTCCTCGGTGTACGGGATTTTCCCGCCGTCTTTGATGATGCCCATGCCCGCAGGTACGGCACCGATCGCACCTAGGGCAAGGATGCGCTGATGCGGTACGGGTACAGCTGGGCCGTCCCGCAACTGAAGTGCTGGACGCGCCAAGTGACGTTCGATGTCCCAATGAGCACTGCCGATCGCTTGCCAGATTCCACTGAGATCAGGAATATCAGTACCCGAAATACGTGGTGCTACCCAATCATCGTCAGCTTGCACAATAAAGCAAGCAGCGAGCACGGCTCCTAATGTGAGCGATTTGAGCAATCTCTGCACACGACTGTCTGGCGATGATATGGATATTTTCGTCACTCTCATTGCTGAATCGAGCATCCGTTAGATCTAGGAGCGAAAGTAGGATTTTACGCTTAGGGTCGAATCAGGCGTATGACGCTGGCTTAGTCGGGATGGAGCAGAGTCACAGGACCGGTGAGTCCAAGGCTGGTCGTGTGTTTAGGTTGACTCATGAAGGTGATGGTGGATGCTGTGGAATTGGTGTGATGCACATACTGCTTCTAATTGAGAAATCAGATCGGCTCGAATTAGGATATGGCAATTTCAGTTCAGTTGGTTGTTCAAGTTGCACACTTATATCAAATGATCGGATATTTCCTCTACAAATATGTAAAATGCTTACTTGACACGTCATATGAGGTGTTTGGTGTTGGGTGTTCATGCTCCATGAGGTTGTTCGTGTACGATGACGAACGTGAGCGATGAAACACGAAGGCAGCTCGCGCAATGGGCGCGTCACCGCAAAACGAGAAATGCAAATTGGAGCAGTGAGAAGCCAACGGATTGGAATCCCAATAGCGTCCGTAACCCACTCTCTGAGATGGGTCTGACTTTCACCAATTCCGAAGCTTGGGAATTCGTGGCTACCAAATTAGAGGATGGACATCCGATACAGGTTGTCCCGCTAGTGAGAAAGCCAGGTCGAGACGCATTAGTGATGAACATCGATCTAGGAGAAGGTATCTCTTCACTCTACGTGAAACTACAGCCTCAATCTGGCAGGATTTTTGGATGGAGTTTTCATTATTCGGAATACAACTGAGAAGTCGATATGAAAAATGAGCAAACAAACGAGAGCGCGAGCCACGGCGGAGACGAAGTCGGATTGGACTGCCCGCTCTGCGATCGCCCAACAACTTACGAATGGCACGTTCGCCATTTCCAGTACGGGGTTGACGACAACGCTACCAACATTTCCGTGCGTTTACCCATGTATTGCTGCACCGAGTGTGACATGCAATTCTCCTCCGAGGAGGGTGAAAGACTGCAGCACGAAGCAGTTTGTCGGCATCTTGGTCTGCTTTCGCCTCGAGAGATTAGATCAATCAGGGTCGACAGAAATTTAAGTCGTGAAAAGTTCTCTGAAATGACTGGGCTCGGTGTAGCGACACTAGCGCGTTGGGAAAAGGGAATTGGTCTACAGAACCAAGCTAACGATCGATATCTCAGGTTGTTGCGAACTAGCTATGGTATGTCCAGATTAGAGAAGCTATGCGATGAGTCGTCAATATTGAGCGCTTCTACTGGACCACCTGACGAAGCGAGACGACATGAACGGTTTCGGTTAATCGTGCCTGACCAGACGTTACAGCAGGCTCAGGACGAATTCGAGCTACGACGAGTCTCAGCGTAACGATGTACGTAACTACCTTCTACTCGTTTAAAGGTGGTGTGGGTCGAACCATGGCACTTGCCAACGTCGCTGCGGTTCTCGCAAGTCGCAAAAAACGTGTACTGCTAGTTGATTTCGACTTAGAAGCGCCAGGTCTTGACACATTTCCAATACTCCGTCCGAAAACTAATTCCTTAGGAGTCGTCGATTTTGTTCTTAAGTATGTCAGAGACGACAAAGCACCAAGGGTTGAAGACTTCATTTGTAAATCAGCGGGTCTTGAGAACGTTTATGTCATGCCGTCTGGCTCGCTAGGCGAAAAGTACGCTAGCAATTTCTCACAGATTGATTGGACATGGTTATACGGCGAACGAGACGGTTATTTGTTGTTTGAAGATTTAAAAGAACAATGGCGCCAGACGATAAGTCCCGATTACGTGCTGATTGACTCTCGCACAGGCTTTACGGATACGGGTGGGATATGTACTCGTCAGTTACCTGATGCTGCGGTGATATTGTTTTTTCCGAATGAACAAAATTTGAGAGGATTAAAGAACGTTGTTTCGGATATACGTGCCGAAGCGAAATCGGCGCGTCTAAAACGGATCGAGCTTCACTTTGTAATGGCGAATGTTCCTGATCTCGACGACGAAGATGACATACTGACATCGATGAAGAATCGATTCCAAAGTGAACTGAACTTTGCGAACGAACCGATGGTTATTCACCGTTACGAGAGCCTATCTCTGTTGAATCAGGCGATATTTGTCAAGGAGCGTCCTAATAGCCGTTTAGCGAGAGAGTACGGTGAATTGGCAACACGAATAGTCGGTCGGAACTTAGCGGACCGAGACGCTGCGATGCAGTATTTGAATCAGGTGAACGCTAGTTTTCGCAGGTTACGAGGTAGTGTGGTAGGGACAGGGACGCGATTTAGTGAAGAGATTCGAAAGATTGAGGATTTACACCGAGACGATGGTGAGATCGTGTTTCTCTTAGGGAGAATTGCGGGCGGTCAAGGCACTCTTGAGGATGCAGAATCGCTATTAGATAGATCTATCGATGAGTTAGATTTCAAGGAAGCAGAGGTATATCTAGAGAGAGCAAGAACTCGCGATTTGCTTGGTGATCCCGGAGGTGCAGAAGAGGATTCAGAAGCAGTTTTAGCTCAAATCGAAGTCCCCTATCCACTTGTGCTGCAATCCATGCGCTATATGCGCGATGATGCAACTCAGCGTGCGACTACATCTGCTGCTGTATTAAGGTTGAGTGGAAAAGAACAGTTAAGGTTAGCATCAGATCTTTCGCGTGTTAACCATATGAGCAGAGTCGCGATTCTCAATCGGATAGCACATGACGCGCAATACGAGAACGAGTTACAAACGCAGGCTCGATCGGAATTAGCATTAGATGCTATGGCTTCGAAGGAATTTGAGCGTGCGCATGAGCTATTGACATACGATGATCGTGAGTTCGAATGGATGGACTTCAATGACTCCTTCAATGCAGGAATGGCAGTTTGGGCATTAACGGGAGCAGTGTTGGCGAATTACTTCGAGCAAGTGGTGAATATTGGAGATGCAGTAAGTGAAAGTGCGCGAGAAGCGAACTATGCACAGCGTATTGCTATGTCATATTGGGCACTGGAAGATGACGAAAACGCGCTTCGATTTGCGAATGAAGCCAAGACGAAGGGGAGTCAAAAACTGCGAGAATATAGCTATTGGCGATACGAGCTGGTATCTGGAAGCGTCTTTGAGAAGGACGTAACTGACCTCGTAGGTTATATTGAACGATCTGAGCGTAAATTGTCATCCTTCTTTGACGCGATATGAACTTTCAAGAGAGTGCCTTGAGTTGATCAAGCAAGCTAGGATCGCTGCTCCTAAGTGAATGATTTGAGCAACCTCGACAGGAGTACTCCTGGTGTCGATGCATAAAGTCGCGACGATCTCATACGTTACTCGGACATCCTTGGGTAAATCAGATTAATCCCGAATTGTTCGGTTGGACCAGACAGTTACGTGCCACAGTTATACGGTCCTTACGCCAAGCCGAGTTCAGCCGATAGCATCCCAGCACGAACGCAGTATTTCGCCCATACCTTCTACAATAACATGTGATCACGATCTGCAGCGTGCTGCTACGTGGCGTGGTTGTGGATATGTCAGATGAATATGAACATCTTAAGTCGCCTGTTACGAGGATTGGGAATTAACCCGACGTAATGGTTGCGTCAAGCCGATGGTGGCAGAGACACGGCTCCCCGATGTTAATCTCGATGATCGCCGCTATCTTATTGATGGCAAACGGTTTTTGGGGTTGGGGATTGTTGTGTGTAGACGCCGCATTCATGTCGGCATGTTCACGCACTGTGTTGCGTTTTTTCTGGGGGGTTGTTTGGTCGTTTGTTGTCGTGGCTTACTTTTATTATTGGCTCATATTCGAGTCGAATAAACTGTGACCCTGAGGGATGCATGCACCGTGGCTAAGTCGTCGACGAACCACGACAAAGCAGAGGTTTGCTCCCCCTTTACAAAACTGTTTCACCACCGATTGCTTGTCAAGAACCACATCGTAGGAGCGATACAAGAATGAGAAACGTTCTGATTGCGTCATGCCTAATGGCGGGCGTCATGGCTTGGGCTGTACCAGTCGAGAATTTTTCGTTGTTAGATCACAATGGCGACGCACACGAGCTCTACTACTACTCTGACGCGGATGCCGTTGTTTTGATCGTGCAAGGTAATGCTTGTCCGATCATTCGGAATGCGCTTCCAGACATCCGCGAAGTTCGTGATCGATTCGTCGAAGAGAACGTCGTGTTCTTGATGCTAAACGCCAACCCTCAAGACGACCGTGTCTCGATTCAAGCTGAAGCAGAAGAGTGGGAGATTGATCTTCCGATTTTGGTGGATGAGACGCAGCTAGTGGCACGCGGCTTAGGCGTCACGCGCACAGCGGAAGCGTTTGTCATTAACCCTTCTAACTGGGAATTGGCTTATCGAGGCCCGTTAAACGATCGTGTGGGCTACGAACGCCAGAAAGCCGAAGCCGACGTTCATTACGTGGCTGACGCGATCCACGCAGTCAAAAATGGTGGCGAATTGGACATTCAGGCAGAAGCTGCCAAGGGGTGCCTCATCAACATCGAGGAGCCAGCATCTGAAATCTCCTTCGTTGACGATGTGGTTCCGGTTCTTGAACAGAATTGCATGAGTTGCCATGTGCCGGGCGGAATTGGCCCGTGGTCGATGTCAAGTTACGAAATGGTCAAAGGTTTCGCGCCGATGATGCGCGAGGTACTCCGCACGAATCGCATGCCGCCTTGGCACGCAGATCCGCACATCGGAACGTGGGGCAATGATCGCAGTATCTCCGTCGAGGAGAAAAAGCTGTTGGTCGACTGGATTGAAGCAGGCGCGCCACGCGGAGAGGGCGAAGATCCATTGGGAGCGATTGTTGCGACGATCGAGGAAAACCGTAGTTCAGTCGATTGGCCACTAGGCGAACCTGACTTAATCGTGGATGTACCTGCATTTGAGGTGCCAGCGACGGGTGTGGTCGAGTATCAGAACCACGAAATCGCGGCAAACTTGACGGAAGACGCATGGATTCGAGGCATCGATGTCAAGCCCGGCGACACGAACGTCTTGCATCATGCGTTGGTAGGTTCGAATGAACCAGGTAGCAGCTCAAGACGTGGAGTATTCAACAATTACTTAGGTGGCTACGCTCCTGGGGTTATCGGAGATTTCGCACCTGAAGGTACTGGTGCGCTTATCAAGAAAGGTTCTAGTATCGCAGTCCAATTGCACTATACCCCTTACGGTAAATCCGTGGTCGACAAGACACAGGTCGGTCTGTATTTCCACGATGAACCACCTGAACGATATGTTCGACACGGTGTGGTGATCAACTTCAATCTGGCTATTCCACCGAACACTAAAGCACATGAAGAAGGTGCGTACATCGAGTTCGACAAGGACGCGGAGCTCTATTCGATCCTGCCTCATTCGCACTATCGAGGTAGCAGCTCGACGTTCGAATTGGAGCTCCCAAGCGGTGAGAAAGAACTCCTGTTATCCGTGCCTGAATACGACTTCAATTGGCAGACAGGTTACGCGTTTGCCGAACCGAAGCATGTGCCTGCGGGCTCGAAACTGATCCACAAGACGGTGTACGACAATTCGAAACAGAACTTTGCGAATCCGGACCCTGACAAAACCGTCACATGGGGTCAACAATCGTGGGATGAAATGCTCTACGGCGCGTTCGTGTATCGCTGGAGCGACGAAACGTCAGCGAACCCAATTCATTCGGCTGCACGCTTCCGTGCGGCACAGACGGTTGGATTCTTAGATAGCGACATGGACGGCGGCATTCAGCCGGACGAGATAGGTGAACGGCTTAAAAAGCAGTTCGAACCTGCGTTTACCCATTTCGACGCAAACGGCAACGAAGCGCTCGAGGTAGATGAACTGTTCAACTATCAGAAGTTTGCTGCGCAGCGACGTGCCCAAGCACAACGACCACAAGCCGAGGTCCAGACTAACTGATTTGTCACGAGCACTTAAACGCTCGTGAATACTGAACATCCTTATCTGCGTGACCTGCTGCTGATCGGCGGCGGGCACGCCCACGTTCAGGTCCTGCGTCGATTCGGTATGAAGCCGGAACCTGGCGTTCGCCTTACGCTGATTAGTCGTGAGAGTGCGACCCCTTATACCGGCATGTTGCCAGGATTTATCGCGGGTGAGTACCTTGAGCAAGAGATCGTCATCGATCTATTGAAGCTCGCGCGCTTTGCGGATAGTCGGTTCATAGAAGCCAATGTTGAACGAGTCGATGTTGCAAATCGCCGCGTACATCTCAGCGGCGGACGTGCGCCAATACGGTTTGACGCGCTCTCGATTAACACCGGTGGAGATTGCGGCTTGGAAATTCCGGGTGGTGAATTCATTCAACCGGTGAAGCCAATCGGCCGATTCATTCAAAACTGGTCCAGGACACTCGCTTACCTATCGCGTACGACACCGGTTCGCGTCGCAATCATTGGGGGTGGTCCTGGGAGTGTCGAACTCGCGCTTGCGCTTCGTCAACGACTTGGGGCTGCGTGTGAGATCACGATAGTTGCGCGCGGGCCAGAATTAATGCGAGACCACGGCAAGCTGGTTCGTCGCCACATTGCAAATGCGGTAAATGAACACGACATTCACGTGGAATGTGACTTCAATGTGGTAGCCGCAGAACGTGACGTCGATGCCAGACAGTTAACTTTAAGAAACGATGTGGGATCGGCGATTACGTGCCACCATGCCCTCAGCGTGACGGGGGTAGGTGCGCCAACTTGGTTGCGTGATTCTGGATTTGATGTCGACGAACACGGTTTCCTGAAAGTGAATCGTTACCTCCAAACGGCAACGGCGCCGTGTATCTTTGGTGCTGGCGACGCAGTGTCGCTTAGTGAACAACCCCGTCCGAAATCAGGGGTTTACGCGGTACGTGAAGGTCCCTTCCTGGCGGAGAATCTTCGCCGCCACTTAACCGGGGAGCACCTGCAGCCTTTCCGAGCGCAACGACGGGCTCTCGCGTTAATACGAACTGAACCCGGTCGTGCAACAGCTTCCCGGGGTTGGATACAGGCTTCGGGCAATTGGTTGTGGCGCTATAAGGATTGGATTGATCGCCGATTTATGCAGCGCTTCCAAGAACTGCCCACCATGCCCGAGCAAACATTCCGTTATCGAGGCGAACTGCGGACGGACGCACCAGACGCATCGATGCGCTGCGGCGGGTGCGGCGCGAAGATTGGTGCGGACTTACTCCAGCGAGTGCTTCACCGACTGGATATCCATTCTCCTTCGAGCGTACATATGGGGGTCGGGGAGGATGCTGCAGTCGTGAATTTTGGGTCAGGCGCGCTTGCGATTAGTTGCGACGGATTCCGAGCGATGGTTGACGATCCATGGCGATTTGGGCGGATTGCTGCCCATCACGCCCTGAATGACCTCTATGCCATGAACAGTGAACCTAATGTTGCCGTTGCATTGGTCTCCGTACCTCTGATGTCGGACAACCTGATGGAAGAGGATCTGTTCCAGCTAATGAGCGGTGCGATCACCGTATTCAACGAATCCGGCGTTTCATTAGTAGGCGGTCACACGGCAGAAGGGGTAGAGCTTTCGGTCGGGTTTACCGTCGTGGGCTCGACTGGTTTCAACATCATGGAGAAAGGCCGACTACAGCCAAGTCAGTCATTGGTGCTCACCAAACCAATAGGCGTTGGCGCGATACTCGCAGGTGGCATGGACGGACGCTGCGACGCTCACGCCGTCGAGGCAGCAATCCAAGTAATGGATCAGTCCAATGCGGCTGGAACACAGGTACTTTCGGATTATTCCGTTTCTGCTTGTACCGATGTCACAGGCTTTGGCTTAGGTGGACACCTAAGTGAAATGTTGCGAGCATCGAACGTTAGCGCGACTTTGGAGCTGGACGCGATTCCGATCTTGCCGCAGGCGTTGGACGCGCTAAGTAACGGCATCCAGAGTTCGCTACAGGAGAACAACGAGCAGGTCATTGAGGATTGTGTATACGACTGCTCCTCGCTCGATCCTAGACTGCGTATGTTGGCTGACCCTCAAACAAGCGGAGGTCTACTCGCCGGGGTTGATACGGAATATGTCGAGTCCTGCGTGAATGAACTCCGTAAGGTCGGTTACAACAACGCCCGGATCATTGGCTCGATAGATGCGAGCGGCGAACCGGTTGGACGGATTAACGTTATAAGCTAAGGCGTGTTTGGGTTAGTCTCTACAAGTCTTTGAAATGCGCGGCAATTGCCGGTCGAAAACGGGTCATGTCGACTAAGAACGAGTCGTGACCTTGAATCGAGTCAAGGATTTGGAAGGACACTTCGACACCTGATGATGACATCGCGGTTTTGAGCTCAAGCTGTCGTTCTGGTGGGAACAGGAAATCTGACTGCACGCCGAGAATAGTTGCCCGTTCAATACCTAACCCGTTGAATGCCATCTGAATCGATCCACCATGGTCGGCGGCATCGAATAAATCCACCGCGCGCGATAGGTATATATAGCAATTCGCATCGAACGCGTCCATGAATGATCTCGCGCGGGACGTTAGGTACGCTTCGATCTCGAAATCCAAGCCGAAGGGATTATCGTGCGCGAACGGGACATTGCCAGTAATGCGTTCCCGGCCGAAACGATCTCGCCATTCTTGTGCCGACCGATAACTGATCATCCCAAGTTTGCGCGCCAATCGCATCCCTTCCTCAGGTTGTTCGTCGAAGGGGTAATCGCCATTCTTCCACATTGGATCTTTGCATACCAGCTCCCGTTGAAGTGAACGCAATGCGATGCTGAACGGTTGACTATTCGCGGCTGCGGAGATATTGAGCATCGCGTAGACGGCATCCGGGTACATAAGCGCGAAAGCGAGCGCGGACATCCCGCCCATTGATGCGCCGACGACGGAGTGAAGCCGCTCTATCCCAAGATGATCGATAACGCTTTTAGCACCGTGCGCAACATCCTCGAGTGTCAGTACTGGAAACGAAAGTCGGTACGGTGCGCCGGTGTCTGGATTGACCGATGCCGGACAAGTTGAACCGAAGAAACTACCTAGTGAGCATACACAGATCACGAAGAAACGATTCGTGTCAATCGGTTTTCCCGGACCGACTACGTCCTCCCACCAACCAGCGGTCGTATCCTCCTGACTAGACGCGACGTGTGCGGACGCCGAAAGACCAGTAAGTACAAGGACCGCGTTGTCGTTTGCATGGTTTAGTTCGCCGAATGTTTCGTACGCGATCGTTGGGCGTGACAACCGTCCATGAAGCATCTGAAACTCGTTGTCGATCGTCAGATAACGACGCGCATCACCCACGAGCGAGACTCGTGCTGGTCAAGAAATAACACACGCAGTCCTGAACTGCGAGTATTGGTGTATGAGTAAACATCGACATGACTATTTCGCGTTTCAGGTACGCACGTCGCTCGCTAAACTCTAAAAATTCGTCGGTTAGGTCAAGGCTGTGAGCTGGGTCTAGTACGCTCACGCGCCAACCATACGGCAGGCAATTCACAAATGGACTTCCTGCAGCGAGTTTCGAGAAGCTACTTTTTTTAAGTGTCTCATCGAACTGTGGATAGTTCTCGAGACTGCCGTTTTCGTGTTCGACCTTAACGATCCCAATGGTCTCGTATGCCTCTAGCTCGTGTTGTGGTGCCGTAGGAACGCGGCGGATCCCATTCAAGCGCGTCAGCAAGTCATATGCACGTCGCGCACTGTGCGGATCATCGACCGTGCCAGTTTCTACGGTGAGCGATGGACAGTGCGGGGCAACGGCATGAGCCAGGATGTCAAGGGTATGGTCGGTGAAGATCACTTTAGTGCTGAATATAGAGGCTAACGCGAGTGTCGAATTGTTCTGGTCGGTGATAACTGAATAGTGCGGGTTAGGACCGGAATTATTGTGAATATCGATACCGCACCATGGTTGGTACCTTTCAAGCAGATCGTTCAAATCATCGCGCCATGCTTGTTGGCGCCAAATTCGATTGAAATCGATTTCGTCCGGTAGATGGCGCATGGCTTGTGCCGCAGCGCCCACGTTTCCGATGAAGAGGACGATTGATGCGTCTGAAGTATCGGCAATAAATCGTCGAACGGCGTCCCATCCCGAAGTTTCATTGCCATGAAGCAGCGTACTTACAAAAAATGGCTGAACGCCTTCGCGTCGTAGGTCGAATACGGTTGGTCCCGTCAGAAAACGGTGTAGATCGGAAGCTTCTACCTGGAAGAGGCGTTCGTCGAATTCACGACGCACATCGAACTTCACGTGATTGGCCACTCGTGTACTGGCTTTTCAGTAGCTTGATGATCGGCGTATCGACGTGTAAGCGCGGCGAAATCAGGTCCGTGTGCGTCAATCCAGCGCCGTTGCCACTTTGCCCCGGTCTGTTCTGACTCGATACGCGCCACAATCACATCGAGAAATCGATCCACCTCTTCGTGAGGGATGGGGATACCGCACAACGCATCGCGACTCGCGGGGATTAACTCACTTAAAAGCAACTCGCGGGCATTTACTTTGCGATTTTTTGGCCAATGAAAAGTGGCATTAAGTCCGTCACGTGCTGCTGCGTAGAAGTTCTCCTCAGTTTGTTCGAAGGTCAGTTGCTCCGCGATTGGTGGAGTTGCGTCGCTGAATGCCCTTAATAATCCAGCGAAAGTTGCCAGATTCGCAATGCAGTCCATGCAAGTTGGACCTGCGGGTACAACTCGATGCTCGATCCTGACGTGCGGTTGACCGTCATAATCGAAACCGATCAGTGGTCGGTTCCACCGCCAAATCGTGCCGTTCTGGAAGCGTAAGTGTGCGAACGTCATAGCGGGGTCCGATTGCACGTAGGGTAGTAACAGGACGTGATCTCGTTGGTTTTCGTGGAACACTTCGCTCAACGATTCTTGGACATATCCGGATCCGAAACTGACACGATCAAGGTAGCGTCCACCGAGTTGTACGGATTGCTCGAAAAGTGGAATGCGGGTCTCTTCCCAGAGGAACTTACCGAATAAGGTGGGCGAATTTGCGGACAGAGCAACCATCGGCGCACTGGCGACAAGTGCGGCATTAAAGTCGCGAGTTGCACGATCTGGCTTGCATTGCAGGTGAATCTGGAATGAAGTGGTGGCACTCTCGAGCATCACGTCCGCGTGTTTCATGCTCAATCGATCGTTGCCTTCGATTTCGATCTGCAGTGGCTCGCCGTCTCGCAAAGCCATGACTCGATCGTTTAGTGCGTAATACCGCATCATGTCCGACATGTGATCGGAATTGAGGATTCCTGGATTGATGGTTGGAAGAATCCCAACCGTAACCAACCGAACATTCATGTCGTCGGCATTTTGGACGCATTTGTGCCACGTCGTGGTCAATTCGTCAAGAAGACGGGAAAATACCCGTCCAGTGAAAGAGACGGGGCTACCATTGAGCTCTACGTTAAATTCCGCGAGTTCGGGTACAACGAGCGGATCATTCAACTGGTCTAAGAACTGACGATTGATGCCAGACGGATGACCTTCTTGGTCAATAATGCAAACTTCAAGTTCAAAACCAAGTATGTCGCCGCGTTGGCTAAATTGGTCGTGCTTAAATAATGAATCGAGCTGGCGCGTCTCTTCTTCGAGTCGCGCCCTAAATTGACTGAAATGATCGGCTTCAAAGTGCCGTTGATCGATTTCGTCGCCCATGGAATCGCCAATCAACGCAGTGGCGAGTCATTTTAAGAGGGACTGATTACCATGGGTGCGATCCCATCGGGTAGCTGATTGATGTCGTCAGACTGGTATCCAGAGAGACAGACAACCGATCGCTGGACATGCGTGAAGAGTTCGGTCAGCCGCCGTTCCATCCTTGAGTCTGAGTTAGTGCTCACGTCGATGGGAATTGAAACGCGTATCGAACGGCGTCTATTCGAATGGCGCCTCCTCACGCTTGAAGCGCTTGCGACGCATGCGCGCGTTCAACTGGACCTGTATTACAAAGAGAACAAGCGGCGGCAACGACCTTATACGATTTATCCAACACTCGGCGTTGGCTACTACGGTGCGCTAGCTTATTTGGCGGTAATCTGGCTCTTTTTTCTTGTTGACAACGCGAATTTCATTGGCCGTTCGGGCGTACTCTCAGCAGCCGCAGTTAACGACGGCGCGTGGTGGTTAACCGTTACCGCGCTGACATTGCACGCAAACATCAGTCATATCGTGGCGAATTCGGTAACTGGCGCGTTGTTCGGCTATGCCACAGGACGTTATCTCGGTGACGGATTTGCATGGTTCTTGATCCTTGTTAGCGGCGCGTTCGGAAATCTGCTTAACGCGTGGGTGCGTCCAGATACGTTCTACGCAATCGGAGCCTCGACGGCTTGTTTTGCAGCCGCAGGAGTTCTTTGTGGCTTTACGTGGCGCAAAAGTTTTGTTAAAGGCGCAAGCGCTCGCTTCAACTATATGCCGATCGTTGGTGCGATCGCGTTGTTCGTGTTCATGGGTACTGAGGGTGAGAACACAGACGTGGTTGGACACTTGATGGGTTTAGGCGCAGGACTTGGCGCCGGCGCGATCGTTGGTGGATTTGACGTGCGTCGTATAGGTAGTTCTGGTCAGACGCTTAGCGCCGCTGCGGCAGTTGGTTTACTGGTCATATCCTGGATTCTCGCGTTCTAACGGGTCCGCTGGGGCGTTGCACGTATTGCGACAGACAGGTCGAGACCGTTCAGCGGTTTTACTATCGGTGACCCAATGACATTGGATCGATCTGAATCGCTGTTCTTTGAATTGTTCAGCGGACTACCGCGCCAAGGTCCTGGTAGTGCAGCAAGTACACGCCGCGCACTGCGGTTCGTACCAGATCTCAGACAAGAATCGCGGATCCTGGATTTAGGCTGTGGCACGGGTGCTCAGACAATTGTTTTGGCAGAAAGCGCGTCAGCTCACATTGTTGCTGTCGATAAACACGCTCCGTTCATCGATTCGCTAGACCAAAAAGTTAGCGAACTGAACATGAGAGATCGCATTGAAACTATAGTCGATGATATGCGGCACCTTGAGTTTGCGAACGAGGCGTTCGAAGTGATCTGGTCCGAAGGCGCAATCTACAACATGGGCGTCAAGACCGCTCTCCGAGAATGGCGTCAGTTTCTAACGCAAGACGGTCACATTGCGTTTACAGAGGTTTGCTGGCGACACCATACACCACCCGAACCGTGTAAGGAATTCTGGGCTAGGGAGTACCCAGACATCGGTGAACTGAACGCGCTTCTAGCAGCCGTTGAATCATCAGGATACAGTGTCGTCGAGCACTTTCCATTGAATGCCGCCGCTTGGTGGGATGACTACTATCGCCCTCTCCAAACCAATATCGCGGATTTTCGAGATCGCTATCGCGACGCACGAGACGCTCAGGAACTTGCGGACCGGTGCCAGCATGAAATCGAGATCTGGCAGACGTACTCGGATTACTATGGATACGAGTTCTGCATATGCCGCGCTAACTAACTGGTCAAAACCCGTAAAGCTATTACGAGCTTGTGTACCGATCAAAAATCGATAGACACAAATGGTCACTTCGTGACTGGGTAGCCTACAGCGCCCATCTGCGGATCATGTAGTACGACGGAAATATCGCAAGCATCGTTGCGACGAAGGCGGTAAAGGGACCGAACAGTTTGGTCGGTCCCCATCCAATCGCGAGCCACATCAGATTGTTGACAACTGGCTCAACGCGTCCGACGGCTACCACAATGGGTACAAGAATCAGAAAGCATGCAAACCAACCTGGTTTGTAATACTGTTTGCAGAACGCATAAAAGCCAAGACTCCGTAATGCTTCGGGAGTCCTGCCCAGCGTGGCCAAACGTCGGCCTTTTAACCATCCGCCAAGATATACGGCGACTATTCCAAGTACGAGCGCCAGAACTTCAGGAGTTACGAATGCCGTCACCGAGGAAAGATCGGTGTATGGATTCCCTTCAACGATTCCGAACTTTTCGATGCGTTCAGGAAAAAGTTTGAAGCCAAACCACGTGATAGCGAGGTCCAACGAAGTTGTCGGCACGAACCAAGCGACAAATAGCGCGGTGACTCTACCGGCGTGCCTGTAAGCGTATTGAGTTATTGGTGTCGACAAGCTGGGAACGTAGTCTTGCTAGTAGCTACAGCTTGGGAAAGGAGCGCGAAATATACAGAACCAGAAGAGATTGTTTTCATCTGTAAAGGAAATTTACCTTGAGTGTTGACACGACGGATGTTGCGGATCGTCAACACGTTCATCGAACTCCTTCGTCGAGAACTGATAGCAATTCACCAGTCTGTCGCCACAAGAAGCAGACGCTCGATGTTTAGCAATTCGTGACAAGGTGGCTCGTGAGCTCTCATTGCCTTTAGATAAAAGCTCGCTTCTCGACGTGACTGTCAAGGCATTCGCGTCTGCGAAAACTGGCGATCGTTATTCGATTGGTTCGTGAAAGTAATAACAGAGCCCATCGGGAGCTACGACGAAGAACACCTGCAATTGCTGACCATCGCGCTCATCGACGCGCGAATTCGCAATCTCAACACCGTTACTCTGGAGTTCCTTACGAACACTTGTGATATCGCGCACAAGGATTGCCGCGCCATCTACCGTTGGGTCCTTGCCATTGACGACGAAACCTATCTTGGCGTCGTCTCGTGACATGATGACTTGAGGCACCGGTTCACTCTCGCGACCGACCTCGGTGAGCCCAAAGGCGTTGCTATACCAAGCTACCGTTTCGTCAAGATCCTTGACAGGTAACGTCATCACATCTTCTATGAATGGATATGCCGCTTCAAAGTACGAATTTCCTGACATTTTTGGCTCGATGCGAAAATCTCATCAATCATATACGCGTATATAGAAATTCACTAGATCGCTATACGTCGTCTCCTGAACGTTTTTGTCAACGGCAGAGCGATAGCTTGTTTAGTTGGCAGTAGCAGGAGTTGCTTGGTGGCTGCCAACAACATCATTTTGAGAGGAGGCGTGCATATGCAATTCAACTTCGCCTTCCCCGACAAGTGTCAGTCGTGCCATTTGACCGGCTGAGAGATTTTGTCGCTCTAGAGCATCGCGTACGAATCCGATCGACGCTTTCGTGGTTGACGAAAGGTACCACTGGATCGTCAGATGCCGACAGTCCGGTACGTTGCGCAGCTTCAAGGTTGTCGCGCCGTCACGAGGACATCCAAGGTAGGCAGCGATCTCGAAAGGTACGCCGACGATACTGTAGCCTCGGAAATACCTCTCCAGCACGGGAAAGGTCCAATACGGCAGTCCTTCTTCACCGTAGCCATGCACAACTTCCGATAGCGGTTTCATTTGTTGTGAGGTCTGAGGAGCGACTTGAATCATGCCGTCGCGCATCTGAAATTTAGGTGTCTGCATGTACGCGCGTACGCTCCACCGTTTAACATCAAACCGATCAGCGATGTCCTCGATCAACGGCTCTACTTCGGTGACACCTCCTGCACGTGAAATGTAATCGACTATTTCCTGTACGATCCCGCGGTATTCATGTAGACCCCAGGCCGTTAGCGCCCATTGTGTACGACTGATGCGCACAATCTCTGGCATACTCGATAGCGTCGCAGAAGCGATCTTGTTCGTCAAGCCGCACGTTTCTGCCAATTCCGGGCGTGTGGCGGGTCTGCCTAAGGCGAGCAGCGCTGCTTTGAGTTTCGCTTTCCGCGTAACTCGCAACGTGAACATACCGAAGATCTCGTGCAATCCACATTGCAGCAGAAACCACCTGAAGTGGCGCCTGAGGGCAAGCCCAGGAATCGTGTGTAAGAGTTGCTCGCGATCAATCAGACCACAGGTGTCGGCATTCTCCTGAACGACGGATTTCATTCTTGCGACGGAATCAAGCGCATGCTTGCTGATCAATACGCCATTGACGGTTGTAAATTCAGCAAACGCCAGCAAAGAGTGGATCAGAATGCGATGCGCGCGTGGACTTGCGTCAGGTACCACTTGACGGATTTGAGCATCGACCTGGGAATAGGGATGAATGACATCCATATTCTCGGCGAGCGTTAACATCGCGGTTTTACCGGACTCGTTAAAACACGCCTCGATTTTCCGTTCTAGTTCGTGCTGTTTTTGGCGAACACGCTCGCGGGTCAATCCGAACGCGTTTCCAATGTCTTCCAGTGTTCGAGGTTCCTCAACCCACAAGCGTTCGTCCAATATCGTTTTTTCAACGGGTCTCAACTCACGTAATAACGTATCCAAATTGTTCGCAACGGAATCTAACATGGGAGAAAAAAAATGGGTTGAATCAAGGAGTTACTGATAGGTCTTGGCTTACTGAACTACAGAGACGTTACAGGTACCGCGGGGTAAGAATTTAGCAGAGCCGGAAGCGACCGTCAGTCTTCGAAACTCTCGTCGAATCCCGTCAGTTGGGCTGAAAATATATTATACCTCTTTTGGAGGCGATTCGATTGGATGTGATCCCCGAACCAAGTCTATCGTAATGCTTGGCGGACGTTCGCTTGAATCGTTGGTACGATCTCAGCGTCAAACCATGGATTCTTCGCAAACCAACCATTGTTTCTGCCGCTTGGATGCGGTGTGGCGATGACGCCCGAGCCGAGCTCGCCGCACGCCCGCACGATGGACGAGAGAGGTTTACCAGCACTTGAAGGAAGATGCCAATCGATCGCGTAGCGACCACAAAGCAGCGTGAATCGTATGTTCTTAAGATCCTTCAGCAGCAGTTCTCGCCACGTCTCGGCGCATCGTTTTGGAGGCGGCAAGTCACCTGATTTGCCCGAACCTGGAAAACAGAATGCCATGGGTAACAAGGCAAATTTCTCTGGATCATAGAACTCCTTGCGTGTCACTCCCAACCAATTCCGCAGGCGGTCCCCGCTTGGATCGTTGAATGGCAATCCGGTCTCATGAACTCGAATGCCGGGGGCTTGACCCACAATCAGTACACGAGAAGCGAACGAGAGCTGAAAAACTGGCATAGGCGCATACGGAAGTTCGTGCGAGCAGAGCGTGCATTCACTGACCTGTTTCACGAGTATCTCAAGCTTCTGAATTGGAGTGTCCTCGTTTGGAATTAACTATTCGTATTTGCCCGAACACATGAACTGTGTCAAGGATAGACGAAGTGCGTCGCGTCGCACTCATCTCGGTACGCACATCACACAAATTGAAATAGCATGCTTTCACGATTACACTTGCGCCTCGCACGTGAAAGGTATTTGAAACATGGCGGTTATTGAGCGCCAGCTAATCAAGTTAGAACTCATACAACGCCGAGAGGAAGGTTGCGACGTCGCTGAGATCGAGCCAAAAGTGCTGGCGGCGATTGAGGATGAATCGACGGACGATGATGACTTCGTAAGTCTTTATGACGAACTTGACGCTTTATCGCCTGTATCGTCGTTCACGTACGAAGAACCGAGTGAGCTAGAGGCTATTCGTGCTCTTCGACCGAATGGACCTCGTCGGATGGACGTAGAAATACCGGACGAGACGATTCATGATCGAATCTACGGTGGTTGGCTGGGTCGCGCAGCCGGCTGTTCGCTCGGGAAACCTGTCGAGGGCTGGCCTCGAAAACGTATTGATGAATATCTCGCGAATGAGAATGCGTTGCCACTCGACGACTACATACCTTATAGCGAGGGGGCGATCAATAAATACTTGAAGCCAAGCACGCGCGGCAATATCGAATTCATGGCTCGCGACGACGACATGGACTATCCGATCCTGGGATTGATAGCGCTCGAACGAAATGGCTCTCACCTCACACCGCGCGATATGGCAAACACCTGGTTGAGCTACATGCCTTTCAACTTGCTGTATACGGCGGAAAATGTGGCGTATCGGAATCTCGTGAATCGACGCTGGCCACCGCAATCGGCACGATGGAGAAATCCATTCCGTGAGTGGATTGGAGCACAGATACGTGCGGACATTTTTGGCTACGTCACGCCCGGTTGGCCAGAGAAAGCAGCTGAACTCGCATATCAAGACGCGAGCATTTCGCATGTGAAGAACGGTATCTACGGCGAAATGTTCATCGCAGCGATGCTCGCTGCTTCGTTCGCGACTGACGACGTCGAACAGATCATCGAAATCGGTCTATCAGAAATCCCAAAGAACTGTCGACTTGCAGAGGCGGTACACGACACGGTCAATTGGTGTCTCGAATCCAGCGATTGGGAACGCGTTTGGGATCAGATTTTCGAAAAGTACGGTCACTACCACGGGGTCCACACTATCAACAATGCCGCGTTGGTTGTCATGGGGCTAATGTTCGGTAAAACTAACTACGAGCAAGGCATTGTGTTGACAGTTCGCGGCGGATGGGACACGGACTGTAACGGGGCAACCGTCGGATCAATCCTTGGAACGAAGATGGGAGCGGAGGAGCTTCCGGATAAGTGGATTGGCGTGCTCAGTGACAGGCTCATGTCGGTCGTACGAGACTTTAACGACAATCAGATCTCAGATCTCGCCGCTCGCACTTGTCAATTGGCGACGAAGTTAGCCGCTGAGCACGAAGATGGAGGGGCATCTACGACTGGCGGTTCTCCCGTGGGCGCTTGGAAGATGGATTTCCAGCAGGGAGACTACACCTTGGTCCTAGGGGACGATCTAACCGGCAGCTTGCGATCCGCAAGTTACGGTGAGACATCGGCAATACGAAACGTAAGAGTTACGGGCGACAAGATTCGATTCGCATTCACCATGAATAAAGGTGATTCGGAAGTAGAACTCGATTTCGTGGGACAAGTGGTCGGGGATCGGCTCGAAGGCCGTTGTCAAAGTAGTGGCTTCGAGTTTCCTTTAAATGGAGTACGGCAATAACGGAGTGATCGCATGTCTGGACGCATTAATCGAGCAATCGCGCTACTAGAGCAGGACAAACCTGTTTTCTACTTCGGTGGTCACACGGGTGCTGAATTGACCTTTGACGCAGGTGTCGCGATGGCTGACACTTGGGCGGACTACATAAACATTGGTTTCGAACATGGACCGCTTGATCTACCAGGTATAGATCAATTCATGAAAGGGCTGGCGTCTGTCCGAACACCAACGCCACCGGTCCTAGCAGAATTGCCTTTTGAAGGTAGAAGTGCTGAGTTCGTTGAATTCAATGCGTGGCAAGTGCTACAGCTACTCACAGTCGGTGTGCACGGTTTCCTTCTTTGCCACGCGGAGTGTCCTGAGGCGGTTGAAGCGTTGATTCAAGCGGTACGTTACACGTTCAGAGGCGGTACTCGTGGCGCTGGTGGTCAAGCCGCGGCCGCAGAGATTTGGGGGGTTGCGCCGAATGAATACCTAGAACTTGCAGATCCATGGCCATTGAATCCGAACGGGGAACTGCTGATTGGTTTAAAGATCGAGAATCGCCGAGCGTTAGAAAATGCGTACGAGACTTCGAGTGTTCCTGGTGTTGCGTTTGCCGAGTGGGGTCCAGCCGATATGTCGATGTCGCATGGATATCGAGGCTCGTTAACCGATATCAAGCAACCGGAGATCGAAGCTGCTCGTACTCGCGTCTTCGACGCATGCAAGAAGGCCAATGTCTTTTTTCTTGAAGGCTGCTCAGAGGACGAGCTCGCAGATAAATTGAATTCAGGAACAAGGATTTTCGGGGGTAGTGAGAGGCTCAAGCAGTTAGGAGAAAAGCTAACTGATTAAGATAAATTATTGATCGTATTGGTATTTTCCTCATCTAATTCAAGGTTCACGACCTATAAGCCATTCTCATCCTCCTCACGTATTCGCTTATGGGCAACTCATCCAAAATTGTGCTTGGAGATTGCAAAAATTCGAATTTGACACAACCGCCTGAAGCTCACTTTGAATTCGTCGTAAGACTTGGATGTACGTTGCTCAAACTCAGTTGACAGAGTTTTTATGCGAGAGATTCGAATCAAACATGAGGCGTGTCGTCGATGAAGTGTGGCTTGCGGTAGCGTGCTTGCTTCATCACACCTCCGTTCCCTGTCGCTACCGAATGATCTTCGAGGCGAGACCCGGATATCGAAGGCGATTCAGACCTTCAGATATTCAGCACCCAGATCGCAACGGCGCGAAAGAGAAGCCCAACCGCAGTGAGTCATCTAGCGATTTAGATTCCAATCTGGATTGGTACGAACGTGAGTTTTCGGCGGCGGGCTCGTGTTTAGAAAAGGATCCTATTCTGTCACTCGAGGCGTCGGTAATGAGATTTGGTTGAATGAAAACGTCGATAAATACGCGACAAACTAGCGTTCGGACAGACATTGAACGTTAGCGATGGAGTTAATTCGTCACGTTTCAGAAGCATCTTGACTTCAGTTGTGGTTGGTTTCCTCGATTGTTGAGCGCAGTGGGTTCGAGAGTCGATCTGCCGTAAAATCTCGCCTTATGTCTCAAATATTTACATTGAATTATTTTTAGTAAGCGATCTATTTAAGTTGGCCGTAAATACCTCAATTAACACGTCTGATATGCCGGTTCTCGTAACGGGTTCAACTGGACACGTTGGTGCAAATCTTGTTCGTAGACTCCTCGCCGAAGGTACGAAAGTACGTGTATTGCTACTAGAAAGTAGCAAGAATGAGGCATTGAAAGATCTTGACGTCAGTCATGTCTACGCCGACATTCGCGACATTAATGCGACACGCAAGGCTATAGAAGGCTGCCAAGGTGTTTACCACTGTGCTCCCAAAGTGTCGACGATCGACGGCAATATCGCTCATAAACGCGAAGTGTTCGAGTGCAACGTACTAGGTACCCGCAACGTTTTGCAAGCAGCACGAGATGTTGATGCTGGTCGTGTGGTTGTCACGGGTTCGTTTAGCGCCGTGGGGTACGACCTTGATGATCCTTCTGCGCCAAGCGACGAAACAATGCAGTTCTATCCTATGGAACGCACGATGCCGTACGAACGAAGTAAGGTACTCGTTGAGCACGAATGCTTGCGTGCTGTCGCACAAGGTCAGGATGTCGTTGTAGCTACTTGCTGTGCAGTCGTTGGAGCTGCGGACTACATCCCTTCACGTCTAGGTAGGACCATGTGCGACTACGCGAACGGCAAGCTTCGCGCATTCGTAGATGGTGGCTTTGCCTTCGTTGCCGCGCGTGACATCGTTGAAGGACACTTACTCTGTATGAAGCAAGGCCGGACGGGTGAGAAGTACATCTTCGCAAGCGAGTATAAGACGATATCGGACATCCTCGACCTCTATGAGGAAGTTACCGGAGTGCCGCGTCCAAATCGTCGCATTCCGACCCCGATGATGTATGTGTTTTCTGAAATTGCAAGTTATTACTTGAGTCGGTTTCACCCTAGTTTTCCACAACGCTTTACGCCCGGCGCGATTCGGTTACTTCAAAAACGGCGACACGCCAATACCGAGAAAGCGCAGCGCGAACTCGGCTTCCAACCGACAACCATTCGAGAGGCCGTGCATGAGGCGTATGCCTTCCACTATGCGCGGAGTTCCATCCAAAACCCGGAAGCGAAACGACCGCGTGCGATTGGTGAAGATTCACTAAAAGCTGAATTCTCGGCATCGCCTGAAATTGCTTCACCTGGTGATTAACAATGGATGAAGCCCGCACGTTACCTCCTTCGTTCGATGACGCAACACGACTACGTCAACAAGCGCGTGCTGCCGGTATGGATCCAAATTACTGGTATGCGGTCGAGGAAGTTAAACGCGTAAAGCCGGGCACCGTGGTGGAGGTCGTATTCTGGAAACACTCGATCGCGTTGTTCAGGACGGCCGATGGGGATTTCCGCGCCGTCGATAATCGGTGTGCACACCGTCAAGTCAAGCTCTCGCTTGGTCAAGTCGACGGATGCCATCTCACTTGTGCCTATCACGGCTGGAAATACGATGGTGACGGTCAGATTGTCGAGATTCCACACGAGCTCTTTGGTCGATCGACACCACAACTCCGGTTACGTACCTATCCAGCGCGTGTTCGGTATGGCTTGGTTTGGTTGTTCCTTGGGGATCCAAATTTAGCAGATAAGCGGCAGATTCCGGATATCCCCGAACTTGAAGGCCCAGACCGATGGGCATGTGTGCCAATGGTCTTCAATTGGGCTGCGCATCATTCGATGATCATCGACAACGTCAGTGACTTCACGCACGCTCATCTTCATCGGCGCTACAAGCCATTTGAAGAGTCGAAACTCACGCGATGTGAGACGGTCGGTGACGACGTACATGTCGCCTATGACGCGGAAGTCGGACGAGGACCTGTCTCAGGTCGGTTTGTCGAGCACGACACCATTGACACAGGTCATATCGAGTTGTGTTATCAGTACCCGTACCAATGGTCAAACACGGACGGCGCGATCAGGCACTGGCTATTCGTTCTGCCGATCAACGAACGTTTGACGCGGGTGTTCTTCCTGTTTTACTTTCGGTCACTGAAAATCCCCCTAACGCCTATCCGCTTTCCCCGCTTCGCAATGGAATTCGTCATGAATCTGTCGAATCGATGGTTGATTGCGCCGTTACTCGATCAAGATCGGTTCGCGGTAGAAGCGGAACAGGCCGGTTATGACCGACACTGGGATGCGCCTCCGATTGAGTTGAATCCCGCTGTCAAGGCATTTCAAACTGTGACGGTGCGCAAATGGCGTGACCATCTCGCAAGCGTTGACTCTGCGACGAATATCTCGATCGCGACGCGATGAATGATTCGCTCGTTTTATCGAGTAGTAGCGTGATTGAGGCTACCGCAATCTCGATCGCATTCATCGTTGCGATGTTCATCGGCTCAAAGTTTCTACCAGGTCGGCGAGTTGAACTCACGGATGCTGAAGGAGGAACGCGCAGCTTTCGATTGAACGGTGTTGCGTTACTCGTCGTTACGCTGATCGTTGTAGGTGGTGCTCACGCGTTAGATTGGCTTGACCTCGGTGGAATTCATGCTCGGTTTTTCGCGCTGTTCGTCGTAGCGAACGTATTTGCATTTCTTCTATCTGGTTACTTGTATTGGCGGGGAAAGTCTGTAGAACGTGCCAGCGTGCAGGACTTTTTGCTCGGGCGGGACCTAAACCCGTTATTCATCGGCGAAGATCTGAAGTTCTTTAGCTATCGACCATCACTCATTGCATTGGCTCTTTTCAATGTGTCGTTCGCAGTCGTGCAATTCGAGACGTACGGTCACCTATCCCGGGCGATGACGTTGTATCAACTTTTTACGCTCGTCTACGTGTTCAACTACTTTCAGTTCGAATACGGCATGGTGCACACGTGGGACATCGTCAGTGAGCGGTTTGGGTTGATGCTAGTTTGGGGGAACTATGTTCTGGTTCCTTTCTTTTACTGCATTGCTGGCTGGTGGTTGGTGCACGCGCAAAGTGATCTATCGGTCGGCGCCGCGACCGGCTTAGTCGTCCTATTCATCGTTGGATTTTGGATGTTCCGAGGCGCGAACGAACAGAAGCACCGTTTCAAGCAAGAGACTGACGTCAAAATCTGGGGAAAACCTGTTGAGACGCTTGATGGTCGATTGCTCGTGTCAGGATTTTGGGGCGTAGGCCGACACCTGAACTACACGGGTGAAATCTGTGTGTACCTTGCTTTCATTTTGACGATTGGACTGGAATCCTGGATTCCGTATCTATTACCTGCCTGGTTAATTGGATTGTTGCTACATCGGTCGCGTCGTGACGATCGGCGATGTCGCGAAAAATACGGTGAACTTTGGGACCGGTATACAGAACGAGTGCGTTTCTCGATGGTTCCTTACGTTTACTGATTGACGAAATCGTGGAACTGAATCAACAACCAGAGGTATCTCCCGCTGCGCTTGTGTCGACTGTACCTCGATTAACGGGCGGTTGGCCATTATTCGGTCACCTGCGTGAGTTCCAGAGAGATCCGGTTGCGCTACTAAGCCAAGGTGTGGCAGAGAAGGGCGACCTGTATCAATTCAAACTCGGACCTAAGAACTTCGCTTTGTTTAGCGGACCAGACGCGCACGATGCTTTCTTTAGCGCGCCGGATGATCAACTAGATCCGAAGTCTGTTTATCGATTTACCGTCCCGATTTTCGGTCGCGGTGTAGCGTACGACGTTGAACCGGAAATAATGACAGAGCAATTGGGTTTTCTATTTCCGGCGCTTCGTCAGTCCAACATGACCCGATTTGCGTCGATCATGTTCGATGAAGCAGCACTCTTCGCAGACGAGATGGGAGACGAAGGCGAACTCAATCTTCCGACAGCGATGAATGAGTTGACTGTCAAAATCGCCAGTCGTTGTTTTCTAGGTGAAGAAACGCGACGCGAAGTGGATGAAGGATTCGCAGCAGCCTACCACGAGCTACAAAACGGTATCAATACGATCGGCTTTTTCTTCCCGCGTTTGCCCATTCCCGCCCATCGTCGCCGCGACCGAGCTCGCGCAAAGGTGGTTGAGATCTTCAGTCGCATCATGGCAGAGAGACGTGAAACCGGCGCGGAATTTGATGATTTCATGGATGCGCTGATGCGTGCGCACTACAAAAACGGTCGAGCGCTGACGGATAATGAGATCAGCGGTATTCTCTTGACCGCACTCTTTGCGGGACAACACACCAGCGCCGTCTTGGCGACCTGGACGGGTCTTGAGATGATCCGTGCCTCGAGTTTTCTCGAACGCGCCAGATCAGAGATGCGTGACGTTCATTCGGCTAGTGCCGTTATGACGCTCGACTCCCTCAATCAGCAACAGTTGATGGAGAATGCGGTGCGCGAAGGTGAGCGTTTACACCCACCATTGATCCTCCTAATTCGCAAAGTTGCACGTGAGCTTTCGTATCGAGGGCATGTTGTACCTCAAGGCACCCTGGCCATGGTGTCACCGGCAGTATCCCACGGATTGGCGGACGTATTTGAAAATCCCGAGCGATTTGATCCTGATCGATTCTCAGCTCCGAGAAATGAAGAGAAACAACATCCATATGCGTTAATCGGATTCGGTGGCGGCAAACACCGCTGTATGGGTAAGAACTTTGCCATCATGCAAATCAAGGCACTGTGGACGGTATTGTTCGATCGATTCGATTTTTCTCTCCCGTCGTCGTTCCCTGAGCCGAACTATGGCAGTTGGGTAACGGGACCCGTCGAGCCTTGCCGAGTACGGTATAAACGCCGAAAACAAGGTCAGGTATTTCACCACTAAGCGACACCATGGCTTATGACGTCGTCGTCGTGGGGGCGGGACCGATCGGTAGCCTGTGTGCCATAGCTCACGCGCAACGCGGTGCGCGGGTGGCGTTATTCGAAGGAAATCCCAAAGCTGCAACGCGGTTAGCAGGTGAGTGGCTACATCCCCCCGCAGTACAGATGTTGCGCGAAGCTGGCGTCGAACTTTCTAGAAGTGGACACAGTAGCCAAGGCAAGGGTTTTGTTGTCACACCTGACGACCAATCGGAAGCGATTGTGTTGCCATATCCGGATAAAGCCATTGGACTCACTTACGAGCACGCAGAGCTCGTTGCAGCGTTACATCAAACTATCTCAGAGTACACTGATATCGACTTTTTCCATCCGGCGAAAGTTCGTAGCGTCGAACACGGCCGCGCTGCGTTTACCCAAGGCGGATCGAACGGTGAAGTTGAGGCAAAACGAATCATTGGCGCAGACGGGCGTGCATCGATAGTTCGGCGGTCACTGGACTTCTCGCCGGCACGCCTCGTCTGTTCGCGCATGATTGGCGTGTTGGCTGAAGGTGTAAGCGTTCCCCATCAGGGATACGGCCATGTAATTCTTGGTGGTCCTGGACCAATATTGATGTTCCAGCTGGGAGATGGTCGCGTACGGATCATCGTTGATATCCCATTGGACCTGTGGTCCCCGCGCGATCGGGTCGGGGTGCTGACGGAGTCTTACGGTGCCTTACTTCCTAGTGAAATTCGCGAAGCCTTTGTTTCAGAACTCCGGAACGGTCGATTCCAAGCCGCGAATAACGAAATCCGTCCTCGTTTTTCCTATGGCAACTCAGATCGCGTCCTAATTGGTGATGCTGCAGGTAACTATCACCCGTTGACTGCGGTAGGGATGACCCTCGGGTTTGGCGACGCGGTGGATCTAGCAACGAGTGACAGTTTTAGATCGTTCCAGTCTCGTCGTTTTGAGGTCACTCGTGCGCCCGAGCTTCTGGCAATGGGTCTGTATGAAGTATTCGTCGATCATCGTGCTGAATCGGAAACGCTCCGGCAGGAGGTGTATCGAATCTGGCGCGTGGATCGCGCTAAGCGCGATCGAACCATGGAATTACTCGCGTGTGAGGATACCTCGGTAACGCGGCTCGCGTTGACGTTCTTCGAGATTGTTTCGCGTGCGATATTCACGCTTTTTCCTCGGTCGTGGAAATTTGTCGCGTGGCGTCGAATGCGAGATTTAGTCAAAGTCCTCATAGCTCGAATCCTCTACTTTCTGCGCGGATCGCACATATTGCGAAAACGCAAACTAACAGCAGAACAGAGGCATGATCGAACTCACGAGCAACTCGCGCGAGCATTGTTAACGTCGATGCAATCAATCGATCGTAAACAACAATCAGTTAGTACTAGCGGTAGTGAGGCAACGATTGAGGTCGGGGAATCGGCTCGTAAAGCAGTGCAGCACTTGTTGACCTTGCAGGCACCGGACGGTAGTTGGGAAGGGGAGATGGTCTGGTGTCCGATGTTGAGCGCGCAATACGTGCTACTTCATTACGTGATCGGTAAACCACTTGATGCCGAGCGTATTCGTCTTCTACTGCGTAATTTCGCACATTCGAGATCAGATGAAGGTGTGTGGGGACTGCATGATCACTCACAACCGTATCTCTTTGTGACGACCTTGGTTTACGTCGCTGCGAGATTAATAGGTGTAGCACGCGACGATGAACTGATCGCGCGAGCTGGCAAATTTATCCGAACTGAAGGTGTGTTGTCGATCCCTAGCTGGGGTAAGTTCTGGTTAGCCATCTTGAATCTCTATCAGTGGCGTGGTCTCAATGCCGTGCTACCGGAGTTGTGGAAGCTGCCGCGATGACTAGTGATCCATCCATCGAAGTGGTATTGCCACACGCGACTTATCTATATGGCGATGTCGGTTGTATTTGCTAGCAAATTTCAAGTGTCGAAGTCCGAGCTGATCGACGAACTGCGTGACGAACTCTACCCGGAAGGATTCGAGCGAACCGACTTTCGAAAATCATGTATGTCTCTTCGTGCTGCGGACTTGTTTGCCCCTCCTACGCGACTGCTTCGAATAGGCTATAGCCTCGCTCGATGGTATGAACGTATTCATAGCAAAGCACTACGTCGTAAGTGCGTCGCAGACATTTTGGCACGCATTCGATGGGAATTGAAAAGCTCAAGTCATACGAGCATTTCACCGGTAAGCGGTTCAATCAATATTCTGGCGTTGTGGCTACATGACAGAGACGATAGCGACTACATCCAGGCGCTTGAGCGCCTTGAAGACTGGATATGGGAGGACGAAGAACGTGGCACGCGGATAACCGGTGCGAGAAGCGCTTCGTGGGATACTGGGTTCGCAGTACAGGCATTGGCGCCGTTTCAGGAAGATGAGCTTGTCTCTGACTCGATGAAACGAGGTGCGGATTTCCTTCGTACACAGCAAATCCGAGAGAGTTTCCCGGGTTACGAAAACGCCTTTCGAAATGATTCAAAAGGCGGTTGGTGTTTTGCGGGTGTGTGGCACGGATGGCCTGTCTCTGACTGCACGGCCGAAGCGACGCTCGGGATGCTCGCAACCAATCCTGAGGAGTGTGACTCGATGGCGCTCGCTGAGGCAATCCAGTTTATGTTGCGATGTCAGAATCGAGACGGTGGTTTTGGTAGCTACGAAGCGAATCGATCAAGAATTGATCTGGAGTGGATGAATCCGGCAGAGATGTTCGGTGAATCGATGACCGAGAAATCGTACGTGGAATGTACGGCATCGTGTGTAGCCGCGCTTGCGAGAATCCACACTGAACATTCGGAACTCCTGAGTTCCGCTGGGAGCGATGCCATCGATCGTGCCGGTGATTGGCTTCGTCGTGAACAATCAGACGACGGCTCGTGGCGTGGCGTTTGGGGCGTGCAATTTATCTATGGGACCATGTTCGGTATTCGAGGTCTGCTTGCATCGGGCGCAAGAAAGACCGATCCCGCGATCCGAAACGCGTGTCATTGGTTGCTTGATAAGCAACATTCCAACGGAGGGTGGGGAGAACACCACTCGGGGTGTTACTTGGGACGCTTTGTTCAACATGAAGAAAGCCAAGTCATTCAAACTGCATGGGCGCTAATCGCGCTTTTAGAGGCTAACGATTCGAATTGGGAGGCGATTTCTCAAGGGGTCAAGTATCTCGCAGAGGCGCAACATTCGAACGGTAGTTGGCCTAGGCAAGACATGGCTGGAGTTTTCTTTAGAACCGCGCTCCTAGACTACGTGCTGTATCGACAGTACTTCCCGCTCCACGCTCTTGGGTTGTATGAGCGACGCCGGAGCATGCGTGAACGTCTGAGCGCGAGCGTACACGAAATGGAAGCACGGCAATCCGCGTGAGATTGCGAACGAGACTATCCGTCAATGCGGCGTTGCCGATGATTACTGCTCATTGAGCATCTACGGTGCGGTGTTAGCTCCATCGCTAGCGACGCCGCCAAGAACGAGATAAAACGATGCCGTGCCTAACTTCAAGTCGGCGCTAACGCCAGATTTACATCAGGATGCTGTAGTTACCGTCGACGACAAGATGAAAAGAGGCGTACAAGCCGAATAGGGGAATTAGGACCCACGGACCATTTAGTAATACTATGTAGACCAACAGATCGCTTCGGCTGAGCTGCTCGTGGCGTTTCGCAACGAAAAAACTAACGAAGTACGCCGTCGTCATGTAGAACCACTGCCAGAACAGCATGAGACCAAGCATGCCGGCGAATCGCGCGGGGATTAGCTGAGTGGAGAGAGTCAGGAACAGGAGTATTGTTGGAATTAGCGTCACGTAGCCATTGACTACGTCAACGTTAAATCCAAAGGTTCGCCTATCGGCGAACGATGGATCATACCGCGCATAAGTTGCCCACACATTCGCCCAAGTCTTGGAATTGAAAATGTCCTTCCAAGCAATACGGCTAGTAAAAAACTCAACGTGAGGTAATCGCCCGGTCTCGTCGTATCGTTGCTGCCAAAAAGTCGTTCTTTCTGCCACGAGAGTCCGACATCGATACAAACATGTTTCCCAGTAGCAAATCAGGATGTGTACTGCGAGAAAGAAGCAAATCGTCGTGAATAGGAAATCAAATGATTTCGTTACTAGATAGTGACCTCCGACGCCTAAACCACCAAGTATCAATGGAAATAACGTAACAAACGTCAGTATTCGGATGGATGCAAAACTCGGTTGAGAAGAAATCGGCGATTGGGGATTGGTACGAGGCAATTCACTCACAACTGAGGATTCTTAGGCGATTAGATAGCGCAGCAAACGGCACGAAACGACGTCGATATTGTCTTGCCTTCACACGTAATTCGGAAGTTTGTTTTTAAACCTCTATTTGCGACGATACACACGGCGGTTAGGGAGCTTGTGGAAGAGGGGATACGGACGGCTTAGCTCGATTGAACAACCACTTCAAAGCGAGATTCGATCGCACTGCCACGTTTGTGGACATTACGGTTGCAGCTACCTCACGGCGTGAAATCTTGACATCATCGCCTCTTCGAAATCCGGGATTTGAGTTGATTCGTCGTAGCGTCAATACGGCTAAACCGAGTGTGATCGCTAAAAAACTACGTACACCGCGTTCATGAACGGGAATCAATTGCACGTACCTAAGTGCAGCATCTAGATCGCGTTGTGCGACGTTAAGAACATGAATGATCCTCGTCACAACGTTCGCCTCGCCCTGTCGATTCAGACCATTTTCTCGTGCTTCGCGGATCTGGCGCGGCAACCAAGTGACACCTCTAATTCTGTCTTCGCGATGATCCTTGAGGATATTGACGAGTTGCAGACCGCGACCAAACCGGACTGACAATTTTGATAGTTCGTCTTTCTTAGTCTCAATGCCTCGTGAGTAGTCGCACAGTACATCGGTGATCATTTCACCGACAACGCCAGCGACGTAATAGCAATATCGTTCAACTTGCTTCATGTTCGACAATCCGGTCGAACCAGTTCCGACGAACTCCGCCATCCCTTTACACATCGTTTCGACGCACCGTTCAATCGGCTTTCTTTGCCCCGTAGGCAATTTTTCGTGAAAGTCGATCACCGCACCGGAGTTCAATACGAGATCTTGTTCGCTCTTGTGAGTTGCTTCAGACAGAAGCTTGGCTAAATCGCGTGCGAACGAGTCGGTCTCAGATTCGCCGTGAACAACTTCGGTAAAACGACCGAGGAAGTTCCGTTTGCGTTCGTCGTTGAGAGTTGGTTCGTCCTCGATCGTATCCGCGATGCGACAGAGCAAATATGCATTTCCTATTGCATGGCGAATTTGCTTCGGTAGGAGCGGGATTGTTAACGCAAATGTCCTAGATACCTGCGCCAGTGCTCGTGCTTGGTACGCTAGGAAAGGATTCTGTGCCTCTTGACGATTGGGATCAGATCGATTTGTGCGCGACCGCAATTTTTCTGCCTCGTCCTAATCTCTTGGACTACTCTGACCAAGCGAGGTAAGTTACCTCACACGGGTCTCAATGCGAACGCCGACCTTATTAACCAAGCGCACGCCAATATATTACCCGGAGAAGGGCACTTTCACCAAGATTGCATTTGATTTCGAGAACACGATCAGGTTGGTCGGAAGACTGAATGAATGGTATGTTTCGATCTAGGAAATGCGAGAACGACGCGAATCGTTTTACCGCTTAGCACACGGCGCCGAGGGAGACCACGGCGACCTGACATACGTTCACTGAGAGCAAACCGGCGCTATGAGAGAGTTCGATTCACAACTCGCCAAGATAATCTCGAGCGCTTCCGCTTCAGCCGGATCAACGGTCATACCGTATTTCACTTTTACCGCGACCACTCGATTCGCAAACCAACACTTGTTCTGTTCTGGGACCCAGTCGTAGGCGTCTTTCGCGCTTTTCGCTCGATTGACGGTACGTTCAGCGAACGTGAGATTGAGCACGTCTCCTGCAAACGTACGCTTCTCCTCGCGTTCCACCCAGCACATGCCACTTTCGTGCGCTTCAGACAGCGCTACGATGTGCTCAATCTCTACGTTATCTTCATCGTCGAAGCAATCGCCGGAGTAGGGACCGAAATTCGAGCCTAATTCAGCAAGAATTTCGTCTTTTCGATTACTGTACCGAGTTCCGTATTCGTTGCGGTCATATTCCGCGCCCGCACATCTAGACTCAGGTGCGACGACGAGCATGCGCCACCACTGTGCAGGTAATGTTGAGTGATTTACCAGCCTACTCGATGCTGTTTCCACGAGATGCAATACTGATAGGGTGGTATCGGCACCAATCAATATCTCCCAGCGTCCGTTTTCAAGATCTAGTGCGCCGTCGATTGTCGCGTCTTCCGGCCACGAGTCCGGCGTCTCGCCAGAGGTCAGGTCGCTGCCACCTATAGTGATCGTGTAACCCGCAGGAATGTTCACGTCTGATTCGTCTCGGGTACCTGATTCGTCGATCGCTACAACCTTTAGGCTAGCGTCTTCGTCACTCTCATTAAAGATCCTTAGAAGACTTTTAGGCTCGTCTTCTACTGGGACATGAAACGACGGAACTCGGTATTGACCTGCGACAAGCGCGACTACGCCGTGCATGGGAACTAGCTCGTCTCCGCTCGTACGTATATAAGGCAATGTTTCGATCGGGACATCACTTGTAATTTCTAGACGCCAGTCACCGTCGCCCTCCCCAATTCCAGTGATGGATTCGTCTTCATCCCCTTGTTCTAGTTGTTCAGACGATAGAGAGAGGGTCTCAGACGCTCCGATCTCGAGAGTAAGCGATTCATATACGGTTCCTTGATCATCGGTAGCAACTACGGTGACCTCGCCATCGTCGTCCGAGTGGTTGATGATTCGTACCAATCCTTCATAGTCCTCATCATCGGCTGAAGGAAAGTAAGGGACGGTGTCAGCTAAGGTCTCGCAAGTCGCGAGTACGAACGCTACACAGGTGAAAGTCCTCAGACGTTCTGTTACAGTGTCCTTGATACACATACTCAGTGTTTTTGCTACCGTAGATTCCCATAAAGGATACATGCAGGATCGAAGATCTGGGTGACGTGCGTTGCGCTGATCCCTGAATCTTGAGTGCTAACACTCACTGCCGTTTTCCAAGCAACTTGATAGTCTTGAAGTTGCGCTAGCATTCGCGTGAAGGAATAAAGGAACTTGAGCAATGTCGATAGAAGACGTGTGCCGGGATATGGCGGAAAAGGCGAGCGAGATCGATTCGCTGGGCAAGACCCTCTTGTTTGACTTCGACGAAGAACAGATGCTCATCGATGGCACTGGTACCACGAACCTCGTCTCAGTGGTGACTGGTGAGGACGTCGAACCGGACTGTGTCGTACGGATGACTCTTGACACTTACGTCAAGCTGCAACGCAAGGAGATCAAACCATTTATGGCCGTCGCTTCCGGGAAGATCAAGGTAAAGGGAGACATGTCGATCGCGTCTAAACTAAAGAAGCTCACTTAACCATGTCGGATCGGCAAATTCGCGTCGACCCTCCGTTGACGTTGAAGGCCGTAAATAGGATCGGTGCGGTATTACAACGCCTCGGGTTACCGCTAATCCCACTGGATGCGAAGCAGATCCTTGATAAGGCACAGCGAGCGACCGGTCATTCACTTGACGCTTCGTTAGCCCATACCGGACTAGAAACACTAGTTCGTTCGTTGGAATCAGAAGCGGAACTGAGTCTGTTTGGACGGTTCGCAATGCGCAATCTGTTGCAGCGATCAGTTGAAGCGCGACTGAATGTTGAGAGTGCGCTTGCCACGCAATCAGAAGCCACCGCGCAAGAAATTCGAGCGCCAGTTTTCATCATCGGCATGCCGCGTAGCGGTACAACCATCCTCCATGCGCTTCTGCATTTAGACCGGAACCATCGCGCGCCTCTCGCATGGGAGTGCCTGCTTCCGTATCCCGCGCCAAGGGTAGAGGACTACGAGTCGGGTAATGAGCGGATCGCAACGATTGACCGAGAGTTTGAGCAAATCTTCCGTCTTGTACCAGACTTCAAGAAGAAGCACTACATGGAAGTTGATTCGCCACAGGAGTGCGTCGGGATCACGGCCTTGAATTTCGTCAGCTATCAGTTTCTTGCGATGACCTATGTGCCGACTTACGACGAATGGTTCAGAACAGCTGACCAAGTGCAGAACTTGCGATGGCATCGCGCTTTCCTGCAGTTTCTTCAGACAGGCGGGGTTGTATCACCCAGATGGTTGTTGAAGTCACCGGTCCACATGATGCGGCTCCCGGCGATTTTTGATGTTTACCCCGATGCGAAAGTGATAGCGACCCACCGCCATCCGGCGCGAGTGGTGCCTTCCACTGCGAGTCTTATCTCATCGACGCGTTCGTTTTATTCCGATCACGAAGATTCAATACGGACCGGGCGTGAGCAACTGGAGACTTGGTCAGATTTTCTCAATCGCTTTCTTTCGGACCGACAGCAAGTGAACAAAGAAGAACAGATCATTGACGTACAGTTCGAATCGTTTAACCAGAATCAGATGAGTGTTGTGGATTCGATATACGAAAGATTTGGGTGGGAACTGCATCCCGAAGATCGAGAACGAATGCAACAGTTTCTTCGTGACGAACCACGAGGTAAACATGGGGTGCATGAATACTCGCTTGAGGACTTCGACATCCAGCCGAAAGAACTCACAAGTCGGTTCACAGACTATCTGGAATTCTTAGAAAGTGCTCAGGACACATCGGCGCTCCCAGTAGGAGGATCTTCGCATGGAGAGTAGAGACGCACTTGACGAGTTTTTGGACGTCATCCGTAACGCAGATCAGACGTTTTTAGACCCGGAAAAGGAACTTGATGAACAGGGTCGAGTTGACGGGTATCAGCACATGTTCCACCTCTTGCAGGTAGCGGTTGATTTCTACCTGCACAACGATCCGCTGCGTCCGCGGCTAATGCCGCTCGCAGATGCGTGTCGCAAGTTGTACGGAGACAACGTTGATGCGGTCTACTATTTTTCGCAAGTTCGCGGCGACCAGGAATACGTGATATCCGGCCAACGATTCGACAGCTGCTATCTCAGTTTTTGCTTGTACGGTGGCGATCCGAATGGTGAGCTTGCGGATCGCGTTTCATTGAATGTGAATCATCGAGACATCGAGTTTGACGAAGATGGTACATTCGAGATCAAGCTAACTCAGAATCCACAAGGAAAGAACGAGTTCCGAATCGACTCAGACTCTGTGTCGTTATTCACCCGCGAGTATTTCTTCGATCGTGAAGCTTCGCGCGAAAGCGTCTTAAACATCAGGAACGTGTCGCCACAGCCTCCGTCTATGCCGTTGAATGATGAGCAACTTGCACGTCGAATTCGCAATATGGCGATGTTCTTTCAGTGTACGACGTGGATTGCGCCACTTCCTGTCGAGTTTCCAATTAATGAGTTCTGTCCACCGTTCGAGTTCGACGCCGAACAAGGCGGCTGGGGAACGGTCGACAACATTTATTGCTTTTCCCGATTTCGGCTACAAGAGGACGAGTACCTCAAGATTAGGTTCACATCGCCAGAAGCGTGTTATTGGGGCTTGCAGACGTGGAACTACCTGATGCAGTCAACCAACTATGTTGACTTTCCTGTCTGTATCAACAAAGCTCAAGCGGTCGCGGAGGAAGATGGCAGCGTCGAGATCTTCTTGAGTCATCGACCCGCGCCACGAAATTGGATCAGTACCGCCGGATACAACGAAGGTATCTTATTTGCGCGATGGCTGTTGTCTGAGACGCTGCCTGATACTCCTTCGGTAGAGGTATGCACGTGGCAGTAGTCGCTCTGGTAAATCTACGATCGGCTTCGCAGCGGTGAGCGAAGGGTTTTGCGAAAGCTAGGATCTGGATTCGCTAGATAGCAAGTTTCGTCTTGCACATTGTGAGATGGTTGTTTACTCCCAAACATCCTAGTGCTCAGTCGAGAATCGCGGCGAGTCTAGCGAGCACCTCGTCAATGAGAGTCGCAGAAACCGTTTCGAGTTTAGTGCCGTTTCGCGCCATCAGATCAAGTGCTCGCGGTTGGTCGCAGCGGATCACTCCGATCGTGCGCGTGCCTGCGTTTTCAAGTGAAATAGCAAATCCTTGACGTCATGCAAAGCTCCCGCCTCTGGTGATAGGAAGCACAATGGGTGCTTTAGTAAGTTCGTTGAATGAGCGCGGGGAGACGATCAGTACTGGTCGCTCGCCTGGTTGTTCAAACCCGCTAGTAGGATCGAGACTGACCAGCCAGATGTCGCCACGATCCATTACAGCAATTCGTTACCAACCGGTTTTGCATCTAGCCATTCGCGGTCTTCATCGTCAGCGGGAAGCGTGTCATCACACTGCTTAATGAGCTCATCGAGTGAGTACTTGGGACGTTCATTCTTCTGAACGACAAGGCGACCTTCCTCAACTCCGATAGCAACCTTAGTCCCGACACTAAGATCTAATGCGTCGAGCAACGCAGGAGGAACAGCCAGCATGACGGAACCACCGACCTTGCGCAGATTGGTTGAGTGCATCTCAGACTCTCGATGTTTAATAAAGGCTCTTCTGTATTTAACTGTGTTTTTCAGCGCGTAGTTGCCGAAAGTCCTACCTACGTTATTTCTGGTAGACCTATGTTCGAACCAACCCGTCGCTACGGTGTCGATTCGTCCTGCGTGGATGCACCCAACAACTTAAACTTCACCTGTGATTACGTATACCTACAAAGCCAAGCTGAACGCGCACACGCATCGGAACCTCGCCGAGTTTCTCGAACAGCAACGCCTGCTGTACAACGGTGCGCTGCAGGAACGGATCGACTGCTATCAGAAAACCGGTGGGAGTATCGGTCTGTATGACCAGCGCGGTTCACTGACCATGATTCGCCAGAGCGATGAATGGTTTCGCAAGTTTGACCGGTGGTGTCAGGATTCGGCACTGGTCCGGGTCGACCGGGCGTTCAAGCGGTTCTTCAAGCAGGGTCATGGGTTTCCGCGCTTCAAGGCGTACCGACGCGGCGTGCAGTCGTTTGAGAGCCTCTACAAGAAACCAACCTTCAACGGCAAGTACGGGTACGTGAAGGTCAAGGGCATCGGTCGGTTCCGGTGGCGGCAGGACGGACGGTGTGACGATCGCAACAAGGTGAAAGTCGTGCGGGTGGTGAAACGACCGACCGGGGTCTTCATCCAGTTGGTCTGCGACGAGAAGATCCGACGCATTGGGTTGAATCGCGCCATCGGCATCGATGTCGGGGTGCATCTCCGCGCCGCGCTGTCCGACGGGACGGTGTTCGCACGCCACATTCCGGATCGTGCCGACATCAAGCGCAAGCAACGCGCTTTGAGTCGGTGCAAGTTGGGTTCAAACCGCAGGATGAAACGCCGCCAGGCGTTAGCACGGGCGTGCTATCGGGACCGCGTGCGCCGGCACAACGCCCTTCATCGTCTCACGAGCGAGATCGTCAAAGACCACGGCAAGTGGATCGCGGTAGAAGATCTCGACATCCAGGCGATGACGGCATCGGCGTCGGGGACGGTCGCAAGCCCAGGACGCGGGGTCAGACAAAAGGCTGGCTTGAATCGTTCGATCCTCGAACAGAACTGGGGGATGTTCATCACGCAACTTGACTACAAGGCTGC
>LXNI01000608.1_pt1 | contig 39694 bp, 39 predicted proteins | sample 809091 | NCBI WGS metagenome assembly LXNI01 (sample SAMN04870527, study PRJNA318959) | sponge metagenome | biome: 01000161; feature: marine sponge reef; material: water | host: Sarcotragus foetidus | place: Greece: Milos, Mediterranean Sea | collected 2013-05-29 | depth 5-7 m
GATAAGGCTGGACCATGTTCTTCACCCGGCTGGTGACGCCCCAAGGGGCGGGTTAGAGGCACTAACTCATTGTAAGCAATGGCCCAGCCGGGCACTCACCCTTTTCTGCTCGCCGATCGGGGAAACGATCTGGCACTTGTTCCCCATACGCACGTTTCCTAGACTGCGGGTTACGTGCGCCGAGGTGGCGGGCCACAATGGCCACTCCCTCGCTTCGCAGCAGGTCATCTGCTACGTGCGTGCGAAGAAACTGCACCTGGAACTGGAGGACGGGAATGAGCTTCAAGAAAATTGCCGGCGCCATTGCGGTGGCCGGTGTGCTGGTGGCGGCGGGCGCGGTTCCGGGCCAAGCAGCGACACTCGACGACGTGAAAGCCGCAGGCACGCTCAAGTGCGGCATCAACACCGGACTGCCCGGCTTCGCCTACACCGACGATGCGGGCAACTGGACCGGCTTCGACGTGGCCTATTGCCGGGCGCTGGCGGCTGCCGTCCTCGGCGATGCCAACGCGATTTCCTTCGTCAACCTGACCGGCAAGACGCGCTTCCCGGCGCTGGCCTCGGGCGAGATCGACGTGCTTTCGCGCAACACCACGTGGACCTTCTCGCGCGACGTCGACCTCGGCTTCACCTTCGTCGGCGTCAGCTACTATGACGGCCAGGGCTTCATCGGCCGCACGGCGCTTGGCATCAGCAGCGCCACCGAGCTCGACGGCGCCTCGGTCTGCATCCAGACCGGCACCACCACCGAGCTCAACCTCGCGGACTTCTTCCGCGTCAACGGCATCAGTTACGAGCCGGTGCCGATCGAGACCAACGCCGAGGCGCGCGCCGCCTACGAGGCGGAGCGTTGCGACGTCTACACCACGGACGCCTCCGGTCTCGCCGCAACGAAGACCACCTTCGAGGATCCGAGCGCGCACATGGTGTTCCCCGAGATCGTCTCGAAGGAGCCGCTCGGGCCGCTGGTGCGCCAGGGCGACGACCAGTGGGCGGATATCGCGCGCTGGACGCTCAACGCGCTGATCACGGCCGAAGAGCTCGGCGTGACCCAGGCGAACGTGGGCGAGATGGCCGCAGCCGCAGGCGACCATCCCGAGATCAACCGGATGCTGGGCACGGAAGGCTCGCTGGGCGAGATGCTGGGCCTTGACGCTGATTGGGCGGCCCGTGCGATCGCGGCGGAAGGCAACTACGCCGAGATCTTCGACCGCTATATCGGCCCCGACAGCCCGCTCGGCCTGGGCCGTGGCCTGAACGCCCTCTACACCGACGGCGGCATCCTCTACTCGCCTCCGTTCCGTTAAGTTCGACGCGACACCGTCCCGTCCGGGTAGCCGGGCGGGGCGGTGTCTTATTCCCGAACAGTGCTTATTTGAGACAAGAGATACTGTTTCGATAACCTGAGGGGGGCGGCGCCACCGTGAGCAAGAGAGCGCGCCCAGGTAGCCGCGGCTTCGACATAAGCCGCGCTTGGACCGACGAGCGCGCGCGCGGCGTCATCTTCCAGGTTCTCATCGTGCTGGGGCTGGCGGGGCTCGCCGTCTTCATCGTCCTCAACACGATCACCAACCTGCGCGAGGCCGGCCTCTCGTCCGGCTACGGCTTCCTCTTCGATACCGCCAACTTCGACATCAACCAGCGCCTCGTCGACTACGCGTCCACCTCGACCTACGGGCAGGCCTTCGTCGTCGGCGCGCTCAACACCGTCCTCGTCGCGGTGATGGGCATCTTCGCCGCGACCGTCATCGGCTTCGTCACGGGCGTCCTCAGGCTGTCGAACAACTACCTGATCAGCCGCATCGTCGTGGTCTGGGTCGAGTTCACCCGCAACGTCCCGGTCCTGCTGCAGATCATCTTCTGGTGGCTGATCATGCTGGCGCTGCCCAAGGTGAAGGACAGCTTGTCGCTCGGCGATGCGGCGTTTCTCAACAACCGCGGCGTGTTCCTGCCCGCGCCCATCTTCGAGGACGGTTCGGCGATCGTGCTGGCGATGATCCTGGTGGGCGTGATCGCGACCTTCCTGGTGCGTCGCTGGGCGAAGAAGCGCCAGGACGAGACGGGCCGCATCTTCCCCGTGGGCTGGGTCGGGCTCGGGCTGATCGTGGGCATCCCCGTGATCGTCTATTTTGCCGTCGGCCAGCCGCTCGATTTCGACCTCCCGGAGAAGAAGCGCTTCAACCTCAAGGGCGGCTTCAACATCACGCCGGAGCTGGTGGCGCTCTGGCTCGCGCTCTCCACCTACACCGGCGCCTTCATCTCCGAGATCGTGCGCGGCGGCATTCTCTCTGTCTCCAAGGGGCAGACCGAGGCGGCCGGCGCGCTCGGGCTCCGGCGCGGGCTGACCATGCGCAAGATCATCCTGCCGCAGGCGCTGCGCGTGATCATTCCGCCGATGACCAGCCAGTACCTCAACCTGACCAAGAACTCCTCGCTCGCCGTCGCCATCGGCTACCAGGACATCGTCTCGATCGGCGACACCATCCTCAACCAGAGCGGCCAGGCGCTCGAGGTGATCTCCCTCTACATGGCGTTCTATCTCGTGCTGAGCCTGCTCACGTCCGCATTCATGAACTGGTACAACAAGCGCATCGCGCTGGTGGAACGATGACGAAGCACGCCTTCCATCGCAGCCAGGCGGAGATGCTGCCAGAGCGGCCGGCGCCGCTCACCAGCACCGGCGTCATCGGCTGGCTGCGCGCCAACCTCTTCTCCAACTGGCTGAGCGCGTCGCTCACGGTGGGCTCCATCGCCGTGCTCGCGCTGATCATTCCGGGCCTGATCGAGTGGGCCTTCATCGACGCCACGCTCACCGGCGAGTTCGGCAAGGACTGCCCGAGCGAGGGCGCGTGCTGGGCCTGGCTCGACCAGCGCATCAACCAGTTCTTCTACGGCTTCTACCCGCCCGAGGCCTACTGGCGGGTGCACGTGTGCCTCATCCTGCTGGTGCCGGCGCTCGGCTACGTGCTGTTCACCAGGCTGCCCTATGCGCGCTACGGGCGCTGGTTCTCGCTCGCCTATCCGGTGATCGCGGCCTTCCTGCTGGTGGGCGGCTTCGGCCTCCAGGGCGTCACCACGGACCAGTTCGGCGGCTTCATGCTCAACCTCGTCGCCGGCATCACGGGGATCGTGCTCTCGCTGCCCATCGGCATCGTCCTGGCGCTGGGCCGGCGCTCGCGCATGCCCATCGTCCGCTGGTTCTCGCTCGGCTTCATCGAGTTTATCCGCGGCGTGCCGCTGATCACGCTGCTCTTCGTCGCGATCATCCTGCTGCCGCTCTTCCTGCCGCCCCAGGTCTCGCTGGACCAGCTGATACGGGTGATGATCATCATCACCGTGTTCGCGTCCGCTTACATGGCCGAGGTGATCCGCGGCGGGCTGCAGGCGATCCCGCAAGGGCAGTACGAGGCCGGCCAGGCGATGGGGCTCGGCTACTGGCAGTCGATGCGGCTCATCATCCTGCCGCAGGCGCTCAAGATCTCGATCCCCGGCATCGTCAACACCTTCATCGGCCTCTTCAAGGACACCACGCTGGTCATCATCATCGGCCTGTTCGACATCCTCGGCCAGGCGCGCCTGCTGCAGACCAACCCGGACTGGCTGGGCAAGGTCGACTACGAGACCTTCCTGCTGGCGGCGCTGTTCTTCTTCGTGATCTGCTTCAGCATGTCGCGCTACTCGCTCAATCTCGAGAAGCGACTGGACACCACAAGACGATAGGGAGGCACCATGGCGGAGGCAGACGCCGCGCCGGCCGGCGCCCAGGACCCGATCATCGAGATCACCGGCCTGAACAAGTGGTTCGGCCAGTTCCACGTGCTGCGCGACATCGACCTCATGGTGGAGCGGCAGGAGCGCATCGTCATCTGCGGGCCGTCAGGCTCCGGCAAGTCGACGCTGATCCGCTGCATCAACAGGCTGGAGGAGCATCAGGAAGGCCAGGTCGTCGTCGACGGGGTCGAGCTCACGCACAACCTCAAGAACATCGACGCCATCCGCCGCGAGGTCGGCATGGTCTTCCAGCAGTTTAACCTGTTCCCGCACTTGACGGTATTGGAGAACTGCACGCTCGCGCCCATCTGGGTGCGCAAGATGCCCAAGGCCGAAGCGCAGCAGAGCGCGATGGAGTACCTGGAGCGGGTCAAGATTCCCGAGCAGGCCATGAAGTACCCCGGCCAGCTCTCGGGCGGTCAGCAGCAGCGCGTGGCGATCGCCCGCTCGCTCTGCATGATGCCCAACATCATGCTGTTCGACGAGCCCACCTCGGCCCTCGATCCCGAGATGATCAAGGAGGTGCTGGAGGTCATGGTCGACCTCGCCGAGAGCGGCATGACCATGCTCGTCGTCACCCACGAGATGGGCTTCGCCTCGCAGGTCGCCGACCGCGTCATCTTCATGGATGCCGGCCAGATCGTCGAGCAGAACACGCCGGACGAGTTCTTCAACAACGCGCAGTCCGACCGCACCAAGCTGTTCCTGAGCCAGATCCTGTAGAAGGGGCGGGGGCTCAGCCCCCGTCCGTGTCGGGCTCGTCGGCGGCGGGCTCATCCGCGTCGAAGCGCGATGGCGCGGGGCTCACGATCGAGGTCTCGCCGCCGCTCGCCACCTCGAAGATCGCAAGGCCCCGTTCCGCGATGCCCTCCTCATCGAACCGGAACAGCCCGTCGGCGCCAAGGAAGCCCCCGCGATTGCCGATGGCCTCAGGCTCGAACGCGGCACCTGCGCGCGCGAGCGCAGCCGCCAGCGCGGTCGCGTCGTAGGCGACGGTGGCGATGGCGCCCGGCGCCTCGCCGAAGATCCTGCTATAGCGGTCCTCGAAGTGCCGCCGCGCCGCCGTGTCGGGGCTGGCAAACCAGCCTCCGGCAAGCGCCGGCTCGCCGAGCGTGACCGGGTCCTCCCAGAGGCCCGTCCCGAGCAGGCGGATCTTCGCGGGGTCGATGTCGTAATAGGGCAGCAGCGGCGCGACCTGCCGCAGCCGGGCGCCGCCGTCGGCCAGCAGCAGGGCATCGAAGGGCAGCGCGCCCAGCGTGTCCAGCGTCGCGAGCCGCCCCAGGCGCTGGCGCGCGGCGGCGTCGTTCTGGCGCGCGAGCGCGGCTCTCTCTTCCTCGAGCGCCTGGGCACGCCGGTCGTACTCGGCGAGCGCGCGCACCACCTCGGCCGCGTCGGACGCATCCGGCGCGTAGGTGCGGACCCGCGTGGGCGAGAGGCCGGTAGCCTCCGCAGCCGCCCAGGCCTCAACCAGCACCGCCGCGCCGTAGCGCGTGTCCGGCACGAGAAGGGCGATCTCCCGGTGGCCCTTCGCCGCCGCGTGGGCGAAGACCCGCCTGATCTGGGCGCGCGGCGTGTGGCCCAGCAGGTAGACCCCCTCGCTCGCTGCCGCCCGGTCGGTCGAGAAGGCCACCACGCTGACGTCATGCGCCCGGGCGTGACTGGCGACGGCGCTCACGCCTGCGGAGAACAGCGGACCCAGAATCAGATCGACGCCCTCTTCCAGCAGCGCGAGCGCGGCCCTCTCCGCACCCGTTGCCGTGCCTTCCGTATCGCGCGGCAGCAGGAGGAAGTGCTCGTCGGCGGTGTCGAAGAGGGCGAGCTGCGCGGCGCGCAGCAGGGTCTCGCCCTCCGCTGCGTAGCGGCCGGTCAGCGGCAGCAGCAGGCCCACCCTGGCAACGTCCGGCGTCGCCTCGGGCGCTGCCGCCGCTTCGTCCTCGGCTTCGGCTGGCTCGGGCGCGGCCACGTCGTCGGCAGGGGGGGCGGCGAGCGCCTCGTCCTCCTCCGCCGGCTCGGGCGATTCCGCCTCAGGCGCCGGCGGCGGCTGGTCCTCGGGCTGCGGCGGCGCTACGCTCGGCGCGGCGCAGGCGCCGGCGAGCAGGATCAGCAGCAGAGCGGCGCCTGCCGGTCCGATTCGCCGGCATCGGCCGGCTGCGGAGAGGGTGCGAGATCGATCCATGCCCGAGGAAGCTCCTGCGACGCCGGCAGGCGCGGGACAGAGTAGGGACGACGCGCGCGCGAGTAAACCGCAGCAGGGCGCGGAGCCCGGCCTCTGGCTGGTGGCGACGCCCATCGGCAACCTGGAGGACGTCTCGCAGCGGGCGCTCTCGGTGCTCGCGTCCGTCGACCGCGTTGCCTGCGAGGATACCCGGCGCACCGGGCGCCTGCTCGCGCGCCACGGTATCGCGGCCCGCCTCGTCTCCTACCACGAGCACAATGCCGCGCGGGTCCGCCCGACGCTGATCCGCATGCTGGCAGAGGGTGGCTCGCTGGCGCTGGTCGCCGATGCCGGCACGCCGCTGATCTCCGATCCCGGCTACAAGCTGGTCCGTGCCGCGCTCGACGCCGGCGTTCACGTGACCGGCTGCCCCGGCCCGAGCGCCCCGCTGCTGGCTCTCGTCCTCTCCGGCCTGCCGACCGATCGCTTCTATTTCGGCGGCTTCCTGCCGGCCCGCGCCAAGCCGCGACAGGAGGCGCTCGCCCAGCTCGAAGCGCTCGACGCCACGCTGGTCTTCTTCGAATCTCCCCGCCGGCTGGCCGCGTCGCTGGTAGACATGGCGGCCGCGCTGGGCCCGCGCCCCGCTGCGGTGGCGCGCGAGCTGACCAAGCTGCACGAGGAGATGCGGCGCGGAACGCTCGACCGGCTGGCGGCCCACTACGCTGATGCCGGCGCGCCCAGGGGCGAGGTCGTCGTCGTCGTAGGCGGCGGCCGGGGCGACGCGGCCCGGCCCGCGCTCTCCGAGGCGGAAATCGATGACCGTCTAAGCGGCCTGCTCGCGAGCGGATCCGTTCGCGATGCGGCGGCGGCGCTCAGCGCCGAGACCGGACGGCCTCGCCGGGACCTCTATGCCCGCGCGCTCGCCCTCTCCCGCTCACGGACGCGGAAGGGATGCGCGGCCGATCCCTAGCGGCGCGGCGTGCCGCCCATGAGCGGGGCAAGGCGGCGGAGCGCCTGTGCACGCTGCGGCTCCGGCTCGCCGGCTGGCGCATCCTGGCGCGGCGCTACGCAACGCCGGCCGGCGAGATCGACATCGTCGCGAAACGCGGCGGGCTGATCGCCTTCATCGAAGTGAAGCATCGCAACGACCGCCGGGGCGTTCTCGAGGCGATTTCCGCGCATCAGCGCCGGCGTATCGAGAATGCGGCCACGGTTTTCTTGTCGCGCCACCCGAATTGGCGCAAGCTTTCTTTCCGATTCGATTTGATGGTGGTGACCCCCTGGCGATGGCCGTGCCACTTGCCGGATGCGTGGCGCCCCGAGCGAAGCGGGGCCGTAATCTGACGCGATTGGGTCGGCGACCGCGCCGGCGGACGGGGCCAATTGCTGCGCTCCTGGCCCTGGCGGCCGGCTCTCTCGCGCTTTCCGGATGCGCCGAGCTCATCGTCGGCTCCGCCGCGACGACCGGCATCGCCATCGCCGAGGAGCGATCCGTCGGCGATGCGGTCGACGATCTGACCATTCGCGCCGAGCTCAACCACCTCTTCTTCCAGGAGGACGTCGAGCTCTATCAGAACGTGTCCTTCAGCGTGTTCGAGGGCCGCGTCCTGCTCAAGGGCAGCGTGCCCACGCCCGAAGATCGTATCGAGGCGCTCAGGGTCGCGTGGCAGGCCGCCGGCGTTCACGAGGTCATCAACGAGCTTCAGGTGACCGACGAGGGCGGAATCCTGGACTACGCGCGGGACACCTGGATCTCGGCGCAGCTCAAGGGCCGGCTCCTCGTTGACGGCGGCGTCCTCTCCATCAACTACAGCATCGAGACCGTCAACGGCACGGTATACCTCTTGGGCATAGCGCAGGATGAGGCAGAGCTCGTGCGGGTGATAGAGCACGCCCGCGGCATCGAGGATGTGAAGCAGGTCGTGAGCCACGTCGTGGTGAAGGACGACCCGCGCCGCCCGGTGTCGCCTTGATTGCCGGCGCGACGATCGAACGCCGATGCCCCACGGGCGGGCGCCGCCCTTGTCTCTGGCGCCGCGCGGCAGGGGCGGCCGCTCTTGCACTCGCGCTCGCCGCGCCCCTGTCCTTCACCGGCTGTGCGGAGTTCGTCGTCGGCGCGGCCACCACGACGGGCCTCGCGATAGCCGAGGAGCGCACGGTCGGCGACGCGTTCGAAGACCTGTCGATCCAGGCGGAGCTCAACCACCTCTTCTTCCAGGACGACCTCGATCTCTACAATGACGTGTCGATAAGCGTGGTCGAGGGCCGCGTCCTGCTCAAGGGCAGCGTGCCCACCCCCGAGGACCGGGACCGCGCGAGCTGGGTCGCGCGCCAGGCCACCGGCATTCGCGAGGTCATCAACGAGATGCAGGTGACCGCCGAGACCGGGATTCTCGACTACGCACCGGACAGGTGGATTTCGCTGAGGCTCGACGCCAGGCTTCTCTTCGACCTCGATGTCCTGTCGGTCAACTACGACATCGAAACCGTCAACGGCACGGTCTATATCCTGGGGATAGCGCAGGACGAGGAGGAGCTGGAGACGGTGAAGGCGCACGCCCGCAGCGTCGACGGCGTGAAGCAGGTCGTGAGCCACGTGATGATGAAGGACGACCCGCGCCGTCCGGCGCCGCCTCCCCCCGCCGCCCGGCACAGCCTCAATGGCCGGTGAGACGATCGAGCGTGCGCTCCGCGCTGTCGGCAGCCTCGCGGACGACGAGATCGACCTGGCCGATGCGGCGCTGCTGCTCGGTGCGCTCGACGTGCCGAACGCCTCCCTCGCGGGCTACCGCGATCACGTGGGGCGGCTCGGCGAGGACGTGGCGGCGCTGGCGCGCGCCGGGGAGCCGCTGGAGCGCCGCCGCCGTCACGTGAATGCCGTCCTCTTCGACGCGCACGGCTATGCCGGCGATGCGGAAAGCTACGACGCACCCGAGAACGCGAATCTGCTGCAGGTCATCGACCGCAGGGTGGGGCTCCCGGTCAGCCTCGGCATCCTCTACATCCACGCTGCCCGGGCGCAGGGCTGGGCGGTGGACGGGCTAGCCTTCCCCGGCCACTTCCTGGTGCGCATGGAGGAGGGCGACCGCCGCGTGATCCTCGATCCCTTCCACCGGGGGCAGATACTGGAAGCGGGCCACCTGCGGGGCCTGCTCAAGCAGTTCCAGGGCGTCGACGCGGAGCTGGAGCCCGGCCACTACGCGCCGGTCGGCAACCGCTCGATCCTCCTCAGGCTCCAGAACAACATAAAGTCGCGCGCGCTCCAGGCGAGCGACAGCGCCCGCGCCGCCGCGATCCTGGAGCGCATGCTGCTGATCGCGCCAGACGCCGGCGGCCTCTGGCACGAGCTTGGCGCGGTGCGGGCCCGGCTCGGCACCATCAAGGGCGCGGTCGAGGCGCTGGAGCGAAGCCTCGCCTGTGCGCTGCCCGAATCCGCGCGCCCGCGGGTCGAGGCCGCTCTGGCGGCGCTCGCCACCAAGCTGCACTGAGCAGCGCGGCACGAAGGGTCCGTGACATGAGTCTCGCCGTGGCCATTCAGATGGACCCCATCGATGCCATCGACATCGAGGCCGACAGCACCTTCGTGCTCGCGTTGGAGGCGCAGGCCAGGGGCCATCGGCTGCATCACTACTTGCCGCAGCGGCTCTCGCTGACGGCGGCCGGCCCGGTGGCCACCGGGCGGCCCCTGGAGGTGCGGCGTAAGGCCGGCGATCACTTCACCCTCGGCGCGCCGCAGACCATCGACCTCGCCACCATGGACGTCGTCCTGATGCGCCAGGACCCGCCCTTCGACATGGCCTACATCACGGCCACCCACATCCTGGAGCACATCCATCCCGCAACGCTCGTGGTCAACGACCCGGCCCATGTGCGGAACGCGCCCGAAAAGCTCTTCGTCACCCGGTTTCCGGAGCTGATGCCGCCGACGCTGATCACCGCCGAGCGCGACATGATCGTCGACTTCCGCGCAGAGCACGGCGACATCATCCTGAAACCCCTCTTCGGCAACGGCGGCGCGGGCGTGTTCCACGTCGGGCCCGGGGACGAGAACCTCAACGCGCTGCTGGAGATGTTCGCCGTCTTCTCCCGCGAGCCGATCATCGCCCAAGCCTATCTGCCGGCGGTGCGCGCCGGCGACAAGCGCATCATTCTGGTGGAAGGTGAGCCGGTCGGCGCGGTGAACCGCGTGCCGGCCGCCGGCGAGGCGCGGGCCAACATGCACGTCGGCGCCCGGCCGGACAAATCGGCGCTGAGCGAGCGCGACCGCGAGATCTGCGCGGCCATCGGGCCCGCACTGAGGGAGCGCGGTCTGATCTTCACCGGCATCGACGTGATCGGCGGCTATCTCACCGAGATCAACGTCACTTCGCCCACCGGCATCCAGGAGATCGACCGGCTCGACGGCACGTGCCTCGAAGCCCTGGTCTGGGACGCGATCGAAGCGCGGCTCGGCCACGCGTAAAGGCGTTCTTCCGGCCAGTCGCGCCGGCAGGCGCGCGGAATCAAAGGCCGGCCGGCAGGCGCGCGGAATCAAAGGCCGGCCGGCAGGCGCGCGGAATTAAGGGCGGCCGGCCGCCGTGAGCGACGAGCTTCGCCGCTGCCCGTGCGGGGCGGCTCGCCTTGACGGTGGATAGGGGCACCCATACCATACTTGCGACGTGTCTAGGCGGCAGGCCGCAAGACGCCCCGTGTCCCGGCTCGGGATCGAGGGCGAAACCGGCAGGTCGGTGCAGACCGCCAGGGAGAATGAGGTGGACGGTTTTCGTTCAATTCTGCTTGTCCATCCCGCCCTTTCGGCCGGCTCGAATGCCGGCCAACTGCCAGCCATAAATCACAAGAGCGACAACCGTGGATCGCCCTTTGTGCTTGCACAAGGAATGGGGAGGAGTGAGCTATGAGACGTCGAGACTTCTTGAAGAAATCCGGTATCGCACTCGGTGCCGCCGGGGTGACAACGTTCCCGCATGTCTGGGTGAAGGACTACCAGTTTGCCTGGGCCGACGAAGACGAGATCGAGGTCGGCGTCCTCTATTCGCTGACGGGCACGACGGCCATCGTCGAAAAGCAGTTGAGCAAGGTCACCGAGATGGCCATCGACCAGATCAACGCGAACGGTGGCGTGCTCGGCAAGAAGGTCGTGCCGATCATCGAGGATCCGGCGTCCGATCCGCGCACTTTCAACGAGAAGGCGAACAAGCTCGTCGTGCGCGACCGGGTGCCGTCGGTCTTCGGCTCCTATACGTCCGCGAGCCGCAAGGCAGCGCTGCCGGTGTTCGAGAAGCGCAAGAATCTCTACTGGTATCCCACCTTCTACGAAGGGTTCGAGTGCTCGAAGAACGTCATCTACACGGGCGCCGTTCCCAACCAGCAGCAGGAGAACTTCGTGCCCTGGATCACCAATCAGGGCTACAACAAGTTCTTCATCGTCGGCTCCAACTACATCTACCCGCGCGAGATGGCCAAGGTCTGCAAGATCCTGGTCGAGAGGGAAGGCGGCTCCTGGGTGGCCGACGAGTACCTCGAGCTCGGCCATACCGAGTGGGGCTCCATGGTCAACAAGATGAAGACCATGTGGGAGAACGGCGAGTGCGACTGCGTCTACTCCAACGTCGTGGGCGATTCGATCGTCGCCTTCCGCCGCGAGTTCATCAACCAGGGGCTGAGCTACGACAAGTTCCCGATCTTCGCCACCGTCTGCTCGGAGATCGAGGTGCAGGCGATGGGGCCGGATTACGCGGCCGGCAGCGTCACGTCGTTCCCGTATTTCCAGTCGGTGAGCAACCCGGTGAACGAGAAGTTCGTGGAAGACGTGAAAAGCACGATGGGTGGCGATACCGTCACCTATCACGCCATGGAATGCGCCTACTTCCAGGTGTTCCTGTGGGCGCAGTCGGTGGAGAAGGCGGGCGAGGTCGATCCTCTCTCGGTTCGCGAAGCGTCCAAGGGGCAAGAGGTCGATGCGCCGGAAGGGCGCGTGCGGATCGAGCCCGAGAACCTGCATTGCTGGCTGACGCCGCGCATCGGGGTGTGGGGCTCCGACGGCCAGGCCGAGATCGTCGACGAGTACGCGGAGCCGCTGATGCCGCTGCCGTATTCGGCGTATGGCGAAGCGCCCGACAATCTCTTCTGCACGCAGGCGGGCCTGGATTCCAGCAAGCTCAAGACGTAGCCGCTGACGGCAAGGGGGCCGGCGTCTCGGCGCCGGCTCCCGTCAGCCTGGAGTCGCGCATCGTCGGAACCCGAACGGCTCATATGGAATGGCCGACGTATTTTTCATTGGACTGAGTCTTTCGTCCATTCTGCTGCTGGTCGCTCTCGGCCTCGCCATCACGTACGGCACCATGGGTGTCATCAACATGGCGCATGGCGAGCTCGTCATGATCGGCGCCTACGTCACCGTTCTCTGCCAAACCCATTTCGGCCTGCCCTTTGTCCTCTGCATTCCGGTCGCCTTCGTCGTCACCGGCGCGTTCGGCTACGCCATCGAGCGCTTCGTCGTGCGACGATTGTACGGCCGCCTGCTGGATACCCTGCTCGCCACGTGGGGGCTTGCGATCATCATCCAGCAGGCCATCCGCCTCGAGTTCGGCGCCGCGTTCGCGGGCCTGCACATCGACGGGCTCGGCCCCGGCCTGCAGAACGTTCCGGTCCCCTCGTTCTTCCGGGAGACGTTCCTGGTCGGCGACTTCCTGGTGCAGCCCTACCGCACCTTCATCATCGTGCTCACCATAGGGCTGTTCGTCCTGACCTGGTGGCTGATCTTCCATACGTCCTTCGGCATGCAGCTCCGCGCGGTCTCGCGCAATCGCGGCATCGCGTCGTGCTGCGGCATCGACGACAAGAAGATCAACGCGTGGACCTTCGCCTACGGCTCCGCGCTCGCCGGCGCCGCCGGCGTGATGCTGGCTGGCTTCAAGACGGTCTCGCCCACCATGGGGACCCCGTTCGTGATCGACGGCTTCCTGGTCGTCGTCATGGGCGGCGTCGGCAGCCTGTTCGGCACCCTCGGCTCGGCCGTGATCCTGGGCGAGGTGCAGGGCTGGGTGGCGAGCCTGCTGAATGACGTGCTCGCCAGGGCGATCGTGTTCGGCGTCATCATCGTCGTGATCATCCTGCGGCCCCAGGGCCTGTTCTCCCGCCGGGGCCGCTGACCATGCAGCTCCTGACCCGGGCCAACCTGCAGCTCGCCGCGTACGGGCTGTTCATCGTCGTCGTCATGCTCCTGCCCTTCTTCATGGACGCCTTCTGGCTCAACCGGATTTCCAAGTACCTGGTGTTCGGCATGCTCGGCATCGCCATCAGCATGTCGTGGGGCTATGCGGGCATCCTCAATCTCGGCCAGGGGCTCTTCTTCGGCTTCGGCGCCTACATGCTGGCGATGTCGCTGAAGCTCGCGAGCCCGACGAGCCTGCAGCAGGGATCGGCAGACGAGCCGGTGCCCGACTTCATGCTGTGGACATCGGAGCCGGGCGCGCCCATCGACCTCTGCTGCATCAACCAGGGCTCGTTCCTGTGGATCCCCTTCAAGGAGCAGTGGTTCGGCGTGGCCATGGGGCTCGTCATGCCGACGCTCATCGCCTTCGTGCTGGGCTACGCGATGTTCCGCGCCCGCATCGCGGGCGTCTATGTCGCGATCCTCACGCTTGCGCTCTGCCTGCTCGTGCGGCTCCTGGTGATCGACGCGCAGCCGCTCATCAACGGCTTCAACGGGCTGACCGATCTCGGCTGGTTCACGGTGGGCGGCCTGGAGTTCGATCCCTACCTGGTGGAGACCTACTACCTCATCGCGGTCATCACCTGCCTGGTGCTGATCGGCTCCCGCTGGCTGGTCAACACCAAGGTGGGCGTGATCCTGCAGGCCATCCGCGACAACGAGGAGCGCGTGCGCTACCTCGGCTACGACGTCGCCATCTACAAGGTGTTCTTCTTCTGTATCTCGGCGGCGATCGCGGGGCTCGCGGGCATGCTCTACGTGGTTGCGGCCGAGTTCGCCTCGCCCACGTTCATGAACATCGGCTTCAGCATCTCGATGGTGGTGTGGGCGGCCGTGGGCGGCCGCTGGTCGCTGCTGGGCGCCTGCCTCGGCGCGATCATGCTGAACGTGGTCGAAGCCACGGTGAGCGAGACCGAGACCCTCGTGGAGGCATGGCAGCTCATCATCGGCGCGATCTTCCTGTTCGTCGTTCTGGTGATGCCGCGCGGGCTCGCGGGCTTCATCCAGCAAGGGGCGGACTGGGGGCTGGACTGGCTCCACCAGAGAGGCAGGGAACGGCGTGGCAGGTAAGGCGACAGGGCGCGCGGCAAGGAAAGCCGCCTGAAGATCCGGATGTCGAAGAGGCAAGCGGCCTAGCATGACGGCGATCCTGGAGATCGAGAGCCTGGAGGTGAACTTTCGCGGCTTCCGCGCGGTGGACGGCTTCGACATGGCCGTGGAGGAAGGCGAGCTGCGGGTCCTCATCGGGGCCAACGGCGCGGGCAAGACGACGCTCATGGACCTCATCACCGGCCGCACCAAGTCGACCGGCGGCAAGGTGACCTTCCTCGGCGACAACATCACCAACCGGCAGGAGCACAAGATCGCGCGCCGGGGGGTCGGCCGGAAATTTCAGGTGCCGAGCGTGTTCAGGGACCTGACGGTTCGCGAGAACCTGGAGGTGGCGTACACGCGGAGCCTGTCGGTGTGGCGGAACCTGACGATCAGTGCAAGTCCGCGCCGGATGGACCAGCGGATCGAGCGCGCCCTGGAGCTGGCGAGCCTGACCGAAGAGAGCGCCAACCTCGCCGGGAACCTCTCCCACGGGCAGATGCAGTGGCTGGAGCTCGGCATGGTCCTGATGCAGAACCCGAAGCTCGTCCTGCTGGATGAGCCGACGGCGGGCATGACGGCCGCGGAGACGGAAAAGACCTCCGAGATCATCAACGGCCTGAGAGGCGAGCACTCCATCATCGTCGTCGAGCATGACATGACCTTCGTCCGCTCCATCTGCGAGGTCATTACCGTCATGCACCTGGGAAAGAAGCTCGCGGAGGGGACGGTCGAGCAGATCGAGAACGACCAGGCGGTGATCGACGCCTATCTGGGCAGCGGCGGCATCACCCATGCTTGAGCTGCTGCAGGTCAACTCCTTCTACGGCGCGAGCCACGTCCTGCGCGACATAGACCTGTCGGTCCACGGCGGCGAGATCGTCAGCATCCTGGGGCGGAACGGCGTCGGCAAGACGACGCTGCTGAAGAGCATTCTCGGGCTGGAAGTCCGCACCCGCGGCACCATCACCCTGGATGGCGAGGACATCACCGCAAGGCCCACTTACCTCCGCGCCCGCGCCGGCATCGGCTACGTGCCGCAGGGGCGCGAGCTCATTCCCGATTTTTCCATTCGCGACAACATCCTGATGGGCTGCTACGCGCGCGGCGACGGCAGGCGGCTCGTGCCCGACCTGGTCAGGGACATGTTCCCCTACCTGCGCGACAACCTCGGCCGCAGGGCCGGGCTGCTCTCGGGCGGCCAGCAGCAGCAGCTGGCGATCGCACGCGCGCTGGCCTCCGAGCCCCGCATCCTGTTGATGGACGAGCCGACGGAGGGCATCCAGCCCAACATCGTCGAGCAGATCGAGGACACGATTCAGCGGCTCAACAAGCAGGTCGGCCTGACGATCGTCCTGGTCGAGCAGAACGTGAAGTTCGCGCGGGCGGCGTCCCAGCACTTCTGCATCATCGAGAGGGGCGAGATCGCGGCCAGCGGCGCGATCGACACGCTGACCAACGACATCGTCCGCCGGCACATGACGGTTTAGCGCGCGTCCGTCAAAGTCGGACGCGCTCTAGTCAGCCGTCGTTCTATGGGTTCCTCGGCGGCACGGGGCCCGGGTCGTCGAGCGCCCAGCCCGCGCCGTCCAGTGCGATCACCGTCTCGCCCGTCACGGTGCCGGGATCGAGACAGAGCGCGTTGACGCTGTAGCAATCCGGCGCCGAGCGCGGCGAGTAGAACGATTTTATGCCGCAGACCGCGCAGAAGAGATGCTCGGCGACGCCGGTGCCGAAGCGGTAGCTGGTGAGCGCATCGGCGCCCGCGAGCAGGGTGAAGCGCGGCTTCGGCACCACCAGATGGCGGTAGCCGCTCTTCCGGCAGATCGAGCAGTTGCAGTCCTGCACCTCGATCTCGGCCGGCGCTTCGCAAGCGAAGCGCACCGCGCCGCAGTGGCAGCCGCCACGGTGGGTGACGAGCGCGGTCACGGCAGTCTCCCCGATCCCTGGAGGTCGCGCGGCGGCTCGGATCTGCCGTCCATGCCGCCGGTCGGCGGCCGGGCACTGGAGCGGGCGATGGGATTCGAACCCACGACCCCAACCTTGGCAAGGTTGTGCTCTACCCCTGAGCTACGCCCGCGTGCGCGGTGTCCCGTGCGCCGCGATAGTACGCCATCGGCGCGCCCGCACAAGCCGCAATCCCGCGATATGGCCGCGACACGAGGGCCGGAACCGGCGCGCGCAACGTCCGGTTCCGGCAGATGGCGATTGACGCTGGCGCCTGCCAGGGGTAGGAGGGGCGCGGACCGGGCGCGCCGCGTGACGCGTGCGTGCCGTTACGGGTCCGACGGCGGGTCTAGCGTCGGCCGCATTGCGGCCCCCCCGCCGGTAAAGGAGCGAATTCCTGCGTCACGTCTTTGGCCCGCGTTGAGCGGCTGGGCGCCACACCGGCGCCCTGGCCCGGCTTTCGCGCGCGGTCTCGCAGGGTGCGGCAAGCAAGCCGCAATGAAGGGTGCGGCATGCAAGCCGCAATGGAGGAAATCTAGTGGAATTGAATGAAGGTTTCGCGGAGCTCGGCTTGAGCGATCCGTTGCTCACCGCCGTTTCCGCGGCCGGTTACGAGACGCCGACGCCGATCCAGCACAAGGCCATCCCGCTCGTCCTGCGGGGTGTCGACCTGCTGGGCTGCGCCCAGACCGGCACGGGCAAGACCGCGTCCTACGCGCTGCCCATCATCGACATACTGAGCTCCGGCACGAGCAAGCCCCGCATGCCGCGCTGCCTGATCCTGGCGCCGACGCGGGAGCTCGCGCAGCAGATCGCGGACAACTTCGCCACCTACGGCACCAACCACAGCCTGCGCCAGGCGCTGCTCATCGGCGGCGAGGGCTTCACGCTGCAGGAAGCCGCGCTCGGCAAGGATCCGGACGTGCTGATCGCGACCCCCGGCCGCCTGATCGACATGTTCGAGCGCGGGCGCATCATGCTGGGCGGCGTCAAGGTCCTGGTGATCGACGAGGCCGACCGCATGCTCGACATGGGCTTCATCCCCGATGTCGAGCGCATCGTGCAGACGCTGCCGCGCATTCGCCAGACGCTGATGTTCTCCGCCACGCTCGGGCCCGAGATCAAGCGGCTCGGCAAGGAGTTCCTGATCAACCCCAAGGAGGTGAGCGTGGCCCCGTCGGCCACCGTGGCGGGCACCGTGAGCCACGCGATGATCCTGGTCGATTCGGCGGACAAGCGCGCCTCGCTGCGCGACCTGCTCAGCGACGAGGCGGTGCAGAGCGCGCTGATCTTCTGCAACCGCAAGAAGGACGTGGACATCGTCAGCGCCTCGCTCTCGCGCCACGGCTTCAACGCCCGCGCGCTGCACGGCGACATGGTGCAGTACCGCCGCACAGAGACGCTCGCGGCATTCAAGGGCGGCGAGATCAACCTCCTGGTTTGCAGCGACGTCGCCGGGCGGGGCCTCGATATCGAGGCGGTCTCCCACGTCGTCAACTTCGACGTGCCCTACAACCCGGAGGACTACGTCCACCGCATCGGCCGCACCGGCCGGGCCGGGCGCGAGGGCCGCGCGATCACCCTTGTCACGCACGAGGAAGCCGAGGCGGTGGATGCCATCGCGGCACTGGTGGGCAGCGCGATCCCGCTCACGACGGCCGATGGAGAGCCGGCTGCGCTCGACGCCGCCTCGCGCGAGCGCGCCCGCCCGCGCCGCGGCCGCGCCAGGCGCCGCGAGGAGCCGGGTCCGGCAGAGAGGAGACCTGCGCGCAACCGCGCCCGCAGCGGGGATGCCGATGGCGAGAAGCCACAGCAGAAACGCGCGCGCAGCGCCGATGCCGATGGCGAGAAGCCACAGCAGAAACGCGCGCGCAGCGGGGATGCGGCCGGGGCCGGTGAGGAGCGTCGCAGCCGCAAGCCGGCCAAGCAGGGCGCACCGTCCCGCGACGACGAGCTGGTGACCGGACTGGGCGACCACGTGCCGGCGTTTCTCAGCGATCCCATGCCGACGCTTCCGCCCGGCGCGGAGCGCTAGATAGCGGAGCATTGGAAGAGTAGAGGCCGCCGGCGCCGGTGGGAGCCGGCGCCGGCGGCCAAGGGGCGGGCGCGACGGACAGGGAGGGATCCGTACCCGCCCCGGCCCGGCCATTGCTCCGTCACGGCGGGGCCGCGACGGGGTTGCTCGATTTCCCTTGGCGCCAGGGCAAGGCGCTGGCCGGTGGAAACCGATCGGTCACGTCCCCGGGGCCGTGCCCGATAATGTAAGAAGTGATGCTGTTGGGGCATAAACGCCAATACCGTTTTCTTAGGACATGAATAATTCCGGCTTATGGCTTGGCGATGGCCAACAAGTCGTAGCCGAGGAAGGCCGGTGCGAGCCGGCAGGCCATCGCGTCGAGCCACCCGACGAAGGGGTCGCTGACCACGGCCCTCTCGGACAACAGGCTCTCGGCCCCGACACAAGCGACGTGGAAGCCCGCGTCCGAGAGATCCCGCTTGACCTCCGCAAGCGTGTAGAGGTGATAGAACATCCGGATCTCGCCGTCGTCCTGACCGCGCTTGTAGAGGACGTCGCCGGGCTCGAGCTTGCCGTCGCGCACCAGGGGGGCTGCCGCCCGCTGCTCCGCCAGAAAGCGCCGCTTCGCGTTCGGCACGCTGAGGATCAGGGTGCCGTCCGGCTTCAGCATGGAGCGGATGGCCCGCAGCAAGCGCAGGCGCTCCACGCGTCCCGCCACGTGCGCCAGGACGCCGAAGGCCAGCAGAGCCAGGTCGAAGGCCTGCAGATGGTCCGCGGCCAGCTCGTCCGCGTCCTCTCCCCGAACGACCAGCCGCTCGGCGCGCACGAAATCGCCGAAACGCTCCCCCAGCGTCTTGCGGGCGACGGGGCAGATGTCGAGGGCCAGGCCGCTCGTCTCGTCCGCTTGCAGGAGAGGCAGGGTGTAGCGCCCCGTGCCGGCGCCGACATCGAGGAAGCGCCCGCCCGCAGGCAGGCAACGCTTCATCTTCCGCAGCGTGCGCCGGTTCGGGCGCGGGTAGCGCCGGTCGTAGAGGCCCGAGGAGATATAGCGGTCGTAACTGCCGGACATGTCCGGCAGCTCGGGCCCGTTCGGGCTTGCCGATGGCGCGAATTCTGCCGCAGCCCGCTCGGTGGACTTGGAAGCCACTGTCGTTTGTCCGTCAAACATCCTGTGCCCTCGTAACAGGATGCAGCGTTCGAGTAGCGACTCCGATGGTGCCAGTCCGGGGGAACAGCCGTCAACTCATCGTCCATGACGTTAACGACATTTAACCTGTGCAGTAACGCTATTCCCGGCCTGGCTCGCTGTTGTGGTGGGCCTGTGCGCCGCCTCGACCGTCAATCCCTGATCGGCGAGCAGGGCGCGCGCGGCGCTCTCGTCCACGGCCGACAGCAGGCCGGCAGCCGCGAGAACGTAGCGCCGGTCGAGGGCAAGCGCGGGCGCCCGCGGCGTGAGCGAGCCCTGGGAGCGGCGCTCCAGCGCGGCGCGCAGCACGGCCTCACCCGTGGCATGGCGGCCGAGCATACCGCCGGTGCCGATCACGAGCGGCACGTCGCGAAGGTCGGCGCCGCGCTGCTCGAAGTCCGCGCCCTGGCCGGGGACGTAGACGGTGCTCAGCGTGCCGCAGTGGCGCCGGAGCGCGTGGGTCACGCAGGCGCTCGCAAGCGCGCGGTCGATCCGCTCCTCGTCGGGGTCCGCCGGCAGATAATCCGGCGCACGCTGGCGCAGGGCGCAGGCACGCCGCAGCGCGTCGGGGGCTATCCCGGCGGCGCGGCCCTCCGCCTCCAGCCAGTCGCCGTCCGCCTCCAGAACGCCCGGCGCGCTCCAGCGCATGCCGAGATCGCCCTCCACCGTGCGCCTGAGCGGGAGCGCCGGCAGGCCGGTGGTGCGGATGCCGACGGGCGCGGGCTTCGGCGCGACGGCGGCGTGGACGTCTGTGGTGGCCCCGCCGAGGTCGATCACCACGACGTCCGTGCGTGGCGCCCCGTCGGCGCCCGCGGCGAGCAGGCGTGCCGCCCGCAGCACCGCCTCAGGCGTCGGCATGACGACGGCCTCGTGGAACTCCTGCGCTCCGCTCAGGCCCTTGCCGCGAATGACGTGGCGGATGAACGCGTCGTGAATCGCGGATCGCGCCGGCTCGATGTCGAGGCGGCCGATGGCCGGCAGCACGTTGGCCACGGTCGTGACGCGCTCGGCCGGCGCCACCATGCCGGCGACGGCAGCGGCGACATCGCGGTTGCAGGCGACGACGACGCGGCTCTCGATCCGCGCGGCGCAGACCGTCTCGGCATTCTCCAGCACCTGCTCGCGCTGCCCGCCGTCCGTGCCGCCGGAAAACAGCACGATCTCGGGCTGCGCCTCCTCGAGCGCGGCCACGGCGTGCTGATCCAACCGGCCGGAGAGCTGCAGCACGATGCGCGCGCCGGCGTTGAGCGCGGCCTGCCGCGCCGCGGCCTCGGTGTACTCGGGCACGAGGCCGATCGCCGCGACCCGCAGTCCCCCGCCCGCGCTCGATGCCGCAAGCCGGCGGACGATCTTCGGATTGCCGGGGGCCTGGGCGAGGGCGCTCTCGAGGGCGTCGCGGTAGCCCTCCATCACGTCCGTCTCCGCGCTCGTCGGCGCCTGCGCCGTGGCGAGAAGGCGGCCGGTCCCGGCTTCGGCGATCGTCAGCTTTGTGAATGTGCTCCCGAAATCGACGAGCGCGATCGCATTCACGGCTCCGCGCCGCACTCGGCTTCCATCGTGGCGAGCAGGTCGTCGATCGAGCCCGGCGTGCGTATGCCGAGGTTGCCGAGGTCGCGGCGGACGTCCACCGGCACGTCGGAGCCTTCGATGTCCTCGTTCAGCACGCCGCCCATGAAGACCGGCGCGTCCAGCCGCGCGTCCCGCATCTCGCCCATCAGCTTGGTGCCGTAGGTGCGGGCGACGCCGTTGTGGGTGGTGATGACGACGGCGTCGGCGGCGGTCTCGACCGCGACCTTCACGATGTCCTCGGGGTCGCGGTTGATGCCGCAGTCGATGACGTTGCTGCCGGCGGCATCGAGGGTCGACGTGAGCAGGAACTTCGCGAACTCGTGCACGTCGGTGGACGCGACCACGACGTTCTTCGCCTTCAGCCCTTCCGCCGGGCCGCGTTGGGCCAAGCCGGCGAGCAGCGTCTCCCGCTGCTTCATGGTCTCGCGCACCAGATCGGTCTCGAGGATCGGCGTGCGGCCGCGCAGGTAGGAGTCGTCGCGCGCGCCCGCGCCGAACAGCGTCTCGCAGGTTTCGGGCCCGAGCCGCTTGAGCAGGAGCAGGACCGGCGCGGGATCCTGCACGTCGACGCCCATCTCGCCCATCGCATCCAGCGCGTTCCGGAAGAAGCGCCTGCCGCCCGCCACCAGCTCGTCGCGCAAGTCCTCGATCTTGCCCCAGTCCACGTAGGGCTCCATCATCGGCAGGTAATCCTCGCACTTGCGGCTCACGGTCTGGACGGTCGCGACCTCCTGCCACGTCGGGATGCGCTCGACCTCCGTGACCGGCACGGCGATCGGCGCGCCGCCGAGGCGATAGCGCAGGTCGGTCATCTTCATCATCATCAGGTCGTTCACGAGAACGGCCATGTTGCCGTCGAAATCGCGCGTGTACCCGATGGTGTCGCCCTGGATGAACGAGGTCGGCACGCGGTCCGGGTTCACGGCGTCGAGCGCGAGCGTCACCGCCGACTTGATGATCGGGTTCTGCGTGAGCCCGCCCCAGGAGGGCGAGTAGGCGGCGCCAATGAGGTCCTCGGCGACGTAGCGCTCGAGCATCGCCCAGCCGACATAGCTCGCATAGTCGTGGAAGACGCCGGGGTAGCCGTCCTCGAGATAGGAATCGAACACGACCCCCTGGTCGCGGAGTGAGGCGAGCACGCCGCCCGCCTTGAGCACGGCCATCAGCTGCGCGGTCTCGTCGTCCCAGTAGGGCCAGCGCCAGGAATACTGGCTCAGCACGCCGATGCAGGTGATGCCGACCTGGAGCGCGTTCACCACGTTGTCGACCGAGCCCGGCCCGCCGATCATGTTGTCGGCGGCCTCCGGCTGAATCGGCACCGTGTGGGTCATCTCCCACCAGTGCCGGTCGGTCCAGAGCACGGGTCCGGTCTCCTGCGGGGCCTGGGCGCGAAGCTCCTTCGGCAGCCCCATGCGCCGCTCGGCGAGCAGGTTGAAGCGGTCCGGCGGGCGCACGCCGCGCGAGAGCGCGTCCTCGTAGATCAGGCCCATTGCCTCGCGGGTGTCGTCCCAGGTGGCGAGGCCGATGTTCATGCAGGTGCACGGAATGCCCTGGGCCCGCGCCTTCTCGCGCCACTCCCGCTCCGAGCCCACGCCCTTCTCCGCGCAATAGAGCGAGGTCGCGCGTTCGATGGTGGGGCCGAGCGCCCGGCCTTCGGCGACCGCCTCGCGGCCGTCGGGCAGGTCGGCGGGGATCAGCGCCGCAAGATCGATCGCTTCGAGTGCCATCCCTCTCGCTCCCTAGCCCGCCAGCGTCCAGCCCCCGTCCGCGAGCACCATCTGGCCGGTGATGTAGCCGGCGCCGTCGGAGGCGAGGAAGAGCACCGTCTCCGCGATCTCCTGCGGAACGCCCATGCGCTTCAGGTGGGTCATGTTGACGGCTTCGTCCACGTGCTCGGCCGGGATGCCCCAATCGGCGTCCCAGTTCGCCTCGATCGGTCCGGGCGAGACGGCGTTGACCCGGATGCCGGGCGCAAGGTCGCGCGCGAGGGAGGCGGTGAAGCCGCGCACGGCGCCCTTCGCCGCGCAGTAGGAGACGGCGACGGAGTTCACCATGTTCTCCTGGTTCACGCCGTTGCCGTAGGAGCCTGCGAAGTTGACGATGGCGCCGCCGCCGCGCGCCTCCATGTGCGGCACGACGGCGCGGCACATCAGGAACGTGCCCTTCACGTCGACCGCGAAGAGCGCGTCCCAGGCGTGCGGGTCGGTATCGGCGAAGCGGACGGCGTCGGCCGCGTCGATCCGGCCCGCCGCGTTGATGAGCACGTCCACGCCGCCGTAGCGCGCCACCGCGCCGCCCACGAAGGTCTGTATCGAGCCTTCGTCGGTGATGTCGAGGTGTGCGGCGTGGGCGGTACCGCCGGCGGCCGCGATCTCGTCCACGGCCCCTGCCGCCGCGTCCGCGCCGCTGCGATAGGCGAGCGCCACGCGCGCGCCCTCGCGGGCGAGCGCACGGGCGCAGGCGCCCCCCAGCGCCCCGCTCGCGCCCGTCACGATGGCGACGCGGCCTTCGAATCTGCGGCCGTCGTTCCAGCGGCCAGCCACGGTGCCTCCCTTCGCCGGCTGCGTTTCGCGGGAGTGTAGAGGGCGCCACCCCACCCGTAAACGGCAGCCCGAATTCAGGCCATGCCCGTTCTGGCGTATGCTCCGCCTGCCCACCACAAGGCACGTCCCGCCATGGCCGCCATCCTCGAAATCCAGAGTGTCACGAAGACGTTCCGGGGCGGCGTGCGCGCCGTGGACGACGTGACGCTTGCGGTGGAGGAAGGCGAGTTCCTGACCATCCTCGGGCCTTCCGGCTGCGGCAAGACGACCACGCTCCGCATGGTAGGCGGCTTCGAGTACCCGGACGCGGGCCGCATCGTGCTCGACGGCCGCGACGTGACCGACCTTCCGCCCTATCGGCGGCCGGTCAACATGATGTTCCAGGACTTCGCGCTCTTCCCGCACCTCACGGTGGCCCAGAACATCGGCTACGGCCTCTCCATCGCCGGGATGAAGAAGCGCGAGGCGGCGCGCGAGGTGGACGAGGCGCTGCGCACCATCGAGCTGCTGGACAAGGCGGATCGGAGGCCGGCGGAGCTTTCCATCGGCCAGAAGCAGCGCGTGGCGCTGGCGCGCGCGCTCATCCGCCGCCCCAAGATCCTGCTGCTCGACGAGCCCATGTCGGCGCTCGACGCCAAGCTCCGGGAATCCATGCAGGTGGAGCTGAAGCGCCTGCACGACCAGATCGGCCTCACCTTCATGATGGTCACCCACGACCAGACCGAGGCGCTGGTGATGTCCGACCGGATCGTGGTGATGGACGCGGGCCGCATCGTGCAGGCGGGCTCGCCGACCGACCTCTACGACCGGCCGGAGACGCCCTACGTCGCGAACTTCCTCGGTACGTCGAACATGGTGGCGGGCGTCGTGACGGCGGCGGCGGACGGCAGCGTGCAGGTGCGCTGCGGCGAGGCCGAGATCAGCGTCACGCTCCAGGGCGCCCGGCCTGCAGTAGGCGCCCGCGTCACGCTCTCGATCCGGCCCGAGAAGGTGACGCTCGGTGACGGGCGCGCCCTGCCTGGCGCATTCAACAGCCTCTCCGGCCAGCTCCGCGACGTCTTCTTCCACGGCGATTCGGTCAGGCTCGCCATCGACATAGGGGCCGAGCGGCTGCTCGTCGTCCACCGCCAACTCGAGACCGGGCTCCAGCAGATGGCGCTGCCGCCGGTGGGCGGGCGGGTCTCCCTCGGCTTCGACCCGGCGAGCGTGATCCTCTTCGCAGGCCCCGACAGCGGCGGCGGCGCGGCGGCGGATCCCCCCGCATGAGGCACGCCCGGCGTCGCCGGCTCGAATTCGCCGCGCTCGTCTCGGCGCCCGTTCTCTGGTGGGTGGTGGTCCTGCTGGTGCCCTACGTGATCATGTTGATGATCAGCTTCTACCGGACCCAGTTTCCCTTTCACGTTCCCGATTTCCAGGTCGCCAACTACCTGAAGGTCTTCGCCGAATCGCAGTACGTCACGATCCTGCTGCGCAGCCTGAAGATCTCGGTCTTCGTGTCCGTCGTCACGGTCGCTTTGGCCTACCCGCTGACCTATTTCCTGGTGTTCAAGGTGCGCTCGCACCGCTTGCGCACGATCATCTACGTGGCGACGATCGTCCCGCTCTGGGTCTCCTACCTGCTGCGCGTCTACACCTGGAAGATCGTGCTGGGGACCGAGGGGATCCTGAACACCTTCCTGATCTGGATCGGCGTGGTCGACGAGCCGATCGAGGTGCTCCTCTATAACCAGTTCGCCATGGTCATCACCATGGCCTACATCTTCACGCCGTTCATGGTGATGCCGCTCTACGCGACGCTGGAGAAAATCCCGCGCAGCCTGATCGAGGGCTCGAAGGATTTGGGCGTCGGCAGGCTCGGCACCTTCCTGCGCATCACGCTGCCGCTCTCCGTGCCGGGCCTCCTGGTGGGGTTCACCTTCACCTTCTGCTTCTCGTTCGGCGACTTCATCTCGCCCAGGCTCGTGGGCGGGCCCTATTCCAACATGATCTCCAACGTGATCTCGACCCAGTTCGGCCAGGCGATGGACTGGCCGTTCGGCTCGGCGCTCTCCATGATCATGCTGTTCATCGTGCTGGCCGTGATCACGGCGTCGGACCGGTTCGAGCGCGCCGGCCGGCTGGATCTGGGCTAGGCCGTGGCGGCCCTCGAGGGAGACATGCGGCGGGACGCGCCCCTGGGCCGGCGGCGTCGGCGCCCGCGCTCCGAGCGCGACCTCAGCTATCGGGCGCTCGCCTTCGTCACCGGCTGCGTGCTGGCGTTCCTCTACGCGCCTATCGCGACGCTGATGATCTTCAGCTTCAACGACAACAAGGTCATGCGGCTGCCCTTCGGCGATTGGACGCTGCAGTGGTACGCGAAGGCCTTCTCCAACCCGCAGCTGCTGGCGGCGGTGGGGAACAGCCTGATCGTGGCGGTGTGCGCGCTCGCCATCTGCCTCGCCATCGGCATCCCGACGGCGCTTGCGCTGAGCCGCTACGACTTCCCCGGCAAGACCGTGTTCCGCCGCTTCGTGATCCTGCCGATCACGCTGCCGGGTATCATCACAGGCGTCTCGATGCTGAGCTTCTTCTCGCAGCTCGGCGTGGAGTTGAGCCTCGCCACCGTGATCCTGGGCCACGGCACCGCGTTCGCCGCCATTGTTATCACCAGCGTCTACGCCAGACTGGAGCGCTTCGACCGGCGCATCATCGAGGCCTCGGCCGATCTCGGCGCGACCCCGCTCCGCACGTTCTGGAAGGTCACGCTGCCCAACATCCGCACCTCGATCATCGGCTCGTCGCTGCTGGTCTTCACCCTCTCCTTCGACGAGATACCCGTGACCTTCTTCCTCACCGGCCGCGACAACACGCTGCCGATGTACATCTGGTCCGCGATCCGCCGCGGGATCACGCCCGAGATCAACGCCATCGGCACGGTGATCATCGGGGTCTCGATCATCCTGATCGTGGTCTCGACCGTGATCCTGATCCAGCCGCGGGAGAAGGGGCGGGAGCGTTAGAGCGTATCCGTTTTGCACGGAAACGCTCTATGCCTTTATCGCTCACGGTAGCCGGCCTTTGGCCGGCGCCTGCGCGGGCGCGCCGCATACGCGGCGGGCCGCTGTCGCGGCCTGTCGCGCGTCCGTCAAAGTCGGACGCGCTCTAGCGGTCCGCTCCCGAAATTCGTCGCTCTACGGCAGCCGGTCCTCGGGCTCCGGCGGCTGGCCGCCATCCCGGCGCAGCAGGCGGCGGGCCGCCTCGATGTCGGCGTCGGCCTTTCGGGCTGCGAAGAACTCTGCGGTTTTCATGGCGGATACCTTCTCGGCGACCGCGGTCGCGACGAACTGGTTGAAGCTGGTGCCGTCTTCTCTGGCGATCTGCGCCGCCGCCTCCTTCAGGGACCTGGGCAGCCGCAGCGGGTAGGTGCTGGTTTCCTTCTTCGCCATCACACGCTCCTCAAGGCCTCCCGGGGCGTTTGCAGCGCGATCCCGAACCGCGCCGGGGCGTCGCCGAAATCCCGCCGGTTGAACGTCACCAACGCGTCGGCCCGGCCGTTTGCGGCGGTCTCGAACACCATCTCGTCGGCCGGGTCGCGAAGCTGCGGGCGCCACAGGTAGCGCGCATGAACCGGCTCGCACACCGCACAGAGCGCCGAGACGATGGTCGATACCTCCTCCTCGCTCAATCCCGACGCGATTCGATGCGCAGGGTCGCGGCAGACCGCTTCGTATTCCAACGCCAAGGCCACGGTTAGCAGGAGCGTGAACCTCTCGCTCAAGGCCCGGTCGAGCAGCGCTGCGGAGGCGCCATCCGGGCTGCGCAGGCCCGCGACCACGACGTTGGTGTCCACCACATATCGCATCGTATGTAATGTCACATCATATATGATGTCAAGATGAATTCAGGAGCGCCTGACCCGCCCGCCCTGGATCGCCGAATCCTGCCCCGCCGGAATCAGGTCGCGCGCGCCCGCGCTCTGGTCCTCGTAGCCGCGCAGCAGCTCGATCGGGTCCTGCAGGTCGTGCCAGCCGAGGAAGGGCTCGTGCACGGCGTAGCCGATGAGCCGCTGCAGGGGCTCGGGCAGGCTCCGCGCGCTCTCCGGCGGCACGGCGAGGTACTGGTTCTGCTCCTGCCGCAGCCAGCCGAGGCAGTAGCCGTAGAGCAGGCCGATGCGCGTATCGTCCGCGCAGTTGGCGCCGCCCGCGTGATAGGTGGAGCCCAGGATGTAGACGGCGGAGCCGCGCGGCATCGCGGCCGGCGCGGCCTCCGCCAGGGTCGGCTTGCGCTCGTCGTCCCAGCGATGGCTGCCCGGCACCACCAGCGTCGCCCCGTTGGCGGCGGTGAAGTCGGTGAGCGCCCAGATGGCGGTGACCACGCTCTGCCGCTCGCTCGGATGGGCCAGGGGGTAGACCAGATCGTCCCGGTGCAGCTCCTGCATGGTCTCGCCGGGACCGATGGCGATGGCGGCCGCCGAGGAAAGCTGGTAGCGGGCGCAGTAGGGGCCGAGCACCGCGTCGTTGAGCGCCGCGAGGGCGGGATGGAGCGCAAGCTCGCCCGCAGCCCGCGAGTTGACCAGGACCGTGTGCGTGCGCGTGGTCTTGTGGCCCACGAACTCGCCCGTGCCGGTGGGCGTGCGCGCGATGTCCGGCGCCAGGTCGGCGGCGACGGCGTCCATGGCCGCCGCGTCCGCCAGCCGCTCGAGGATGACGCAGCCGTCGCGCGCGAGCACCGCGAGAACGTCGTCCGCCGGCGCCGTTCCCGGCAGCGAGACGAGGGCGCTCATCGCAAGTCGCCCGAAGGGAAGGGGAGCACCGTGCCGCTCACTGCCTGCGACACGGTGCTCCGGTCCATGTCCGCCGCCCCGGGGCGGCGTCAGCCGCTATTCGGCCGCCAAGATGGCGTTCCAGGTCTCGACGTACTTGCCGATGCGGGGCGGCAGCTTCCAGAAATCGAGCCCCTCGGCATAGTCGAGGTCGTCGAGGTGGAGGTCGCGCTTCACCTCGTCGGTCAGGCAGTCGGCGACCGCCACCGGGTTCGCGGCGGAGTAGCCCGCGACCCGGACCATGCCGCACTGGCCATCGGGGCCTGAGATGAAGTTGACCCAGTCGTAGGCGCAGTCGATGTTCTCGCTGCCCTTCACGATGTTCCAGACGTCCTGCCAGCCGTCGGCCTTCTCGTCCGGCAGCACCTCGGCGACGGGAATCCCCATCTCCTGCAGCTGGCTCACCTGGTAGCCGCCCCAGGTCTCGGAAACCCAGACCTCGCCGTTGGCATAGAGCTCGATAAGCTCGCCGGCGGACGACCAGTACTTCCGCACCAGCGGCTTCTGCTCGATCATCTTCTGCTTGATCGCGTCGAGCTGCTCGTCGGTCATGGCGTAGACGTCGAAGTCCGCGCCGTACATGAGCCGGGCGGTGAGGTACATGCTGGTCTTGACGTTCTGGATGCCGATCTTGCCCTCGTACTGCGGGTCGAACAGCACGGCGGCCGAGGTCGGGGGGGTCTCGAACTTGTCGGTGCGGTACATGAGCGGGATCGAGCCCCAGGCCATCGGCATCGACCAGATGCTGCCGTCCGACTGCACGCCCGGATGGTCGCGGAACGAGGCGTAGATCTCGTCGAAGTGCTCGAGGCGGGCCGGGTCGAGGGGCTCGAGAACGCCCATGCCCACCATCAGCTGGGCATTGTCGACTGCCGGCGAGATGAGGTCGTAGCCGCCGCCGCCCGCCGCCATCTTCGCGGTGATCTCGTCGTTGGAGCCGATGTAGGTGGGCACCAGCGTGCATCCGGTCTGCTCGGTGAAGATCTCCACCACGCTGGGATCGGTGTAGCCCTCCCAGGTCATCACGCGCAGCTCCGTCCCCGCCTCGGACGACGCAGCACCCAGCGTCATGCCCCCTGCGGCGACAACCGCGCCGCAAAGCGCGGCCAACGCGATCTTCCTCGTAAGCCTCTTCATCGTGACGTCTCCCTTTGCTTGCTCTGGCTCTCATCCGCCGGCGAACGCACATGCCCGCCTCCGCCGCGCCCGTGAAGGCGTGCGGCAGGCGAGCCTCGCCGGCGAGACCGGCAGCGATTAGACCGGATTAGTCATGCGGGGTCTAATTGCGGCTCGGCCGGCGACGGCGCGGGCGATGCAGCCGAGATTTTCACCGCATGACCCTATGCTATCGTGGCGGCGGAGCGGCGCCCGCCGCGCGACCGCGTGCGGGCGCTGCCGTGGGAGCGAACGCATGGAACTTGCGCTCGATGCCGTCACATCCGGGTACGGCGGCATCCCCATCGTCCGCGAGGTCTCGCTCGAGGTGGGCACGGGCGAGATCGTCGCCATCGTCGGCCGCAACGGCGTCGGCAAGACGACGCTGATCGAGACCATTGCGGGCCTACTGCCGGTCATGCAGGGCGGCATCGCCTTTCGCGGCCAGGACGTCACCCGCGCCGACGCACGCGACCGTGCGCGCTTAGGGATGGGCTACGTGCCGCAGGGGCGCGGCATCTTCTCCCGCCTCTCGGTCGAGGAGAACCTGCGCATGGGCGAGCTGGTGGGGGGAAAGCGCGCCGAGGCCGCCTTCGAGCGGGTCTACGCGTGGTTCCCCCGCCTGGCCGAGCGCCGCCGCCAGCGGGCAGGCACGCTCAGCGGCGGCGAGCAGCAGATGCTCGCCATCGGGCGGATCCTGGTGGGCCGGCCCAGCATCCTGCTGCTCGACGAGCCCTCGGAAGGGATCCAGCCCACCATCGTGGCGCTGATCGCCGACGTGATAGCGAGCCTGAACGAGAAGGACGCGCTCACGGTGCTCCTGGTCGAGCAGAACATCGATCTGGTGTGCGCGACCGCGCATCGCTGCATCGTGGTGGACAAGGGTGCTACGGCTGCGACGCTCACGCCCGACGAGCTCGCCGATCCGGAGACCGCGCGCCGGTATCTCGCGATTTGAGCCATTTTTCGCTCACGGCAACCGGCCTGCAGCCGGTGCCTGCGCGGGCGCGCCGCATACGCGGCGGGCCGCGGTCGCGGCCTGTCGCGCGTCCGTCAGAGACGGACACGCTCTAGCCTGGAACTCTCCGGCTCGCACCTGGGGGCCGGCGCGTGCTACCGTCGATGCGCCAGTCTCAAGACCAGCAGGGAGATGGACGGAATGCGCATAAGGAACAACACATGGCGCTCTGTTGCGGCTCTTGCGCTCGGCGTTGCGCTCGCCACGCCGTTCGCGGTGGCGTTGCCCGGCGAGGCCGCTGCGGAGATCAAGATTTGCGTGATCGACGATCACTCCGGCGATTTCGCGCTGCCCAACATCCCGAAGACCAATGGCGCCCAGCTCGCCGTCGATGAGCTGAACGCCGCCGGCGGCGTGAACGGCGAGCAGATCGAGCTGATCCACTACGACGGCCAGTCGGACGTGAAGCGTTATCAGGAGCTCGCCAACAAGTGCATCCTGGATGACGAAGCCGACGTCATCATGGCGGGCTACACGAGCTCCGAGCGCGAGGCCGCCCGCTCGGTCGCCGTCAAGAACAAGACGATCTTCTGGCACAACAACCAGGGCGAAGGCGGCATCGCCGACAAGTACTCGTTCTTCACCGGGCCGATTCCGGAGCAGCAGATCCTCACCGGCGTCGAGTACATGATCAACACGTACGGGCCCAAGATGTACGTGCTCGCGGCGGACTACGGCTTCGGGCAGGTGAGCGCGCTCTGGACCCACGTGGCCGCCGGGCTCTTCGGTGGCGAGATCGTGGGCGAGGAGTTCATCCCGCTCGGCAACTCGGAGTTCGCGGCCTCCATCGCCAACGTGCAGAAGGCGAAGCCCGACTTCATGGTCCACTACCTGGTGGGCGCCAACCAGTCGCAGTTCTACCCGCAGGCGCAGGCGGTGAACCTGGGGCTGCCGGCGATTTCCACGGTGAACCTGCAGCAGGGCTACGAGCACCTGCAGTTCTCGCCGCCCTCGCTCGCCAACATGTACATCCCGGTAGCTTACATCGAGGAGATCCCGACGGACGCCAACGCGGCCTTCATCGAGTCCTGGCGGGCGAAGTGGCCGGACGAGCCCTACATCAACCAGCCGGCACGCTGCGCCTACGTCGCGGTCCACATCATGGCGGAAGCCTGGCGCAGGGCAGGCACCACCGACACCGACGCCACGATCGCGGCGCTCGAATCCGGCATCACCTTCGATGCGCCGGAGGGCCGCGTGCTCCTCGACCCGGCGACCCACCACCTGACCATGAACATCCGCATGGCGCACGTGGACGAGACGCACACCGTCTCCTGGGTCCATGACTTCGGGCCGGTGGAGCCCTGGTGGCTCAGGACGCTCGGCGTCAACCTCGTGCGCGAGAACGACGGGCGGCAGTACCTCCCGTGGGACGATGCGCGCTACGAGAAGTACAAGAGGGAATAGACGTTCGTTCAATCGCGACCGGGCCGGCGTAGTGGCGTCGGCCCGGCGCCCTTTGTCTAAACGCTGACGGTCGGCACGATGGAAACGATCTCTTTCATCGTCAGCCTGCTCTACCAGTACGCCGACACGATCGGGGTCCTCGCGCTGTCCGCGATCGGGCTGATCATCATCTTCGGCATGATGGGCGTCATCAACATGGCGCACGGCGAGATGATGATGATCGGCGCCTACATCACGTCCTTCGCCTACTTCGCGGGCGTGCCCAGCGGCATCGCCGTGGTTTTCGGCGCCGTGGGCGCCGGCCTCGCCGGCATCGTGCTGGAGCGCATCATCATCCGCCGCTTCTACGGCCAGCTGCTCTCGTCCCTCGTGGCGACGTGGGGGCTCAGCCTGCTGTTGAGCCAGGGGGCGCTGCTCATCTTCGGCCCGCAGATCAAGAGCGTGCCGACGCCCTTCGGCAGCTTCGCGCTGGCCGAGCTTTCGTATTCCTACTATCGGCTCTTCATGCTGGGGATCGCGCTCATCACCATCGCCGGCCTCTGGGCGCTCTTCCGCTACACGCGCTTCGGCGTGCACGCGCGGGCGACGATGCAGAACCCCCGCATGGCACGGGCGCTCGGCGTGGATACCGAGCGCATCTACGCGCTCACCTTCGGCCTGGGCGCCGGGCTCGCCGGGCTCGCCGGCGGCCTGCTGGCGCTCACCGCCAACATCGGCCCCTTCTACGGCATGAGCTACACGCCGCAGGCCTTCATCACCGTGGTCGTCGGCGGCGGCGCCGACGTCATCACCGGCCTGCTCGCGAGCGTGCTCTCCCTCGGCTTGGCGAAGACGGTCTTCGTGAACCAGTTCAACATCCTGCTCGGCCACGTCGCGATGCTGGTGCTGGCCTTCGTCATCATCCGCCTGATGCCGGCCGGCATCTCCGAATGGATCGAGCGCCGCCGCGTGCGGGTGCGAGGCCGGTGATGGAGCGCATCCTAAGCGGCCTCAACGGGCCCAACGAGATGGGCCGCCACTGGGGCTTCTGGCTGGGCTTCCTCGCGGTGATCGCGGCGGGTGCGGCGGCGCCCGACTACCTCTCGCGCTACGAGCTGCTGAACGTCTCGAACTTCCTCACCAACGTGTTCCTGGCGCTCGGCCTCTGCGTGATGTGGGGCTTCTGCGGCATCCTGAGCCTGGGGCAAGGCGCGTTCCTCGGCCTCGGCGGCTACGCCTACGGCATCGCCGGGATCAACTTCATCGAGAGCCACGGCCACACCTGGGCGGCGCTCGGCATCGGGCTCGCCGTGCCGGTGGCGGTCGCGGCCCTGCTCGGCTTCATCATGTTCTACGCGAGGTTGCGCGGCGTCTACGTGGCGATCCTGATGCTGGTCGTGACGCTCCTGCTGGAGACGTTTCTGAACCAGACCGCGGGCCAGGGCTGGTTCATCGGCGACGCTCACCTCGGCGGCAACAACGGCCTCGGGCGCTTCTCCGGCGTCATCCGCGAGCCGCCGGCGCTCGACTTCGGCTTCGGCGGCGACATCGAGTTCAACGGCCGCACGCGGGCATTCTATTTCCTCACCTTCGGCCTCGTGGTGGTCGTCTATCTCGGGCTGCGCTGGCTCGTGAACTCCAAGGCCGGCCGGGTGATGATCGCGATCCGCGAGGACGCCGAGCGCACCGAGGCGCTGGGCTACGACATCCGCCTGATCCAGCTCGGCGTGTTCTGCCTGGGCGCCTTTCTCGCCGGGCTCTCCGGCATCCTCTACGTCTCGTGGGAGAGTTTTATCACGCCCACGGTCTTCGGCGTGCAGAATAACATCTTGCCGGTGATCTGGGTCGCCGTCGCCGGGCGCAAGAGCCTGACGGCCACGGTGATCGGCACGCTGGTCCTGGTCTGGCTCTCGCAGAAGCTCGCCGTGCAAGGCAACTATGCGCTGGTGGTGCAGGGCGCGCTCCTGATCCTGGTCATGATGCTGCTGCCGGAAGGCGCGATTACCGGCGCGGTCGCGCGCTTCCAGGCGCTCAGGCGGCGGCTCGCGCGGGGGACGGCGGCATGACGGCCGTGGACGCGGGCGACGGCCCCCTGCTCCGGACCGAGGGGCTCGCCAAAGCCTTCGGCGGGGTCCGCGCGGTGGACGGTGTCGACTTCGCGCTGGAGCCCGGCGCGCTCCGCTGCATCATCGGCCCCAACGGCGCCGGCAAGAGCACCTTCTTCAAGCTCCTGCTCGGCAGCATCAAGCCGGACAAGGGCACCATCACCTTTCGCGGGCGCGACGTGACGCGCACCGAGCCGCACCGCCGCGCCCACATGGGGATCGGCGTCAAGTTCCAGCATCTCGGCGTCTACGGCGACCTCAGCGTGCGCCACAACATGCAGCTGCCGCTGCAGCACGGCCTCTCCGGCGAGGCGATGGATGCGGAGATCGCGCGGCTGCTGGAGCGGCTCAACCTCGCCGGCACCGAGGACCGCCGCGTGGCCGAGCTCAGCCACGGTCAGCGCCAGTGGCTCGCCATCGGCATGGCGCTCGCCATGCGCCCGGTCCTCCTGCTGCTCGACGAGCCGACCGCCGGCATGGGGCCGGAGGAGACCCGCGCCACCGGCGCGCTCGTCCACTCGGTCCACGAGGAGGGCGTCACCATCGTCGTCGTCGAGCATGACATGGCGTTCGTGCGCCAGCTCGGCGCTCCGGTTACGGTGCTCCACTATGGGCGGGTGTTCGCCGAGGGCTCGCTGGCTGCGATCGAGGGCAACGAGGAGGTCCGCAACATCTATCTCGGCGCGTCGGGGACGATAGCCGGTCGCGCCGGTAGGCGCGCGGGACAAAGGGTCGGCCGGCTGCCGTGAGCGACAAATGCTTGGAGCGTTTCCGTCTAGAACGGATACGCTCCAAGGACGGCAAACCAAGGGAGGGACGACGATGCAGACGATCAAGCGGGGCGAGGTTCCGAGCAAGTACGCCTTCGACTGGGAGGACGAGCCCGTGCTCAGGGTGGCGCAGGGAGAGGCGTTCCAGCTCGAGACCGACGACGCGCTCTCGGGCCTCATCGCCGACGACAGCGACGACCCGCAGGTGCACGACTTCACCGGCGAGCACGTGGTGGCGCTGCAGAGCGTCTGGCCGCCCAAGTACAACCCCGTGGTGGGGCCGATCCACGTTGAGGGCTGCGAGCGGGGCGACACGCTCGCCGTGAGCATCCACTCCATCGACCCCTGGCGCTACGGCTTCTCCGGCATCCTGCCGGGCATCGGCCCGCTGGGGGATTCCAAGCGCTGGGCCGAGTGCTCCGAGGCGCACGTGCAGGTGATCGAGCATTTTCCGGGCCCGAGCGGGCACACGCGGGACGGCACGGGCAAGTATTCCGACAAGCTCACGTGGGACCTGATGCCCTTCTGCGGCACGCTCGCGTGTGCGCCGGAGCGGGAGGTCTTCACCTCGCTGCTGGGCCAGGGCCCCTTCGGCGGCAACATCGACTGCCGCGACGTGCGCGCAGGCCACACGATCTACCTCAACGCCTACCACGACGGCGGCCTGCTCTACGTGGGCGACATGCACGGCGGGCAGGGGGATACCGAGTTCACCGGCATCGCCGACGAGACCCGGGCGACGATCGAGCTCAGCGCCACGGTGATCAAGAACAAGCACGCGCCCTGCGTGCGGATCGAGAAGCCGGACAGCATCGTCGCCGTCGGCATCAACCTGCCGATGGAGCACGCGGTCTACGACGCCTGCGACAACATGATGCAGTGGCTCCGGGACGACTACGGCATCAGCGGCAAGGACATGTACATCCGCATGTCGTGCGATCCCGCGTTCCGCATCCGCACCTACCAGATGGTGCGCGCGGTGACGATCCAGCACGTGGTCGGCGCCGAGTATCCCAAGGAGCGCCTGATCCCGGCGTTCTAGGGGGCGCCCGATCCGGTTCTCGGCAGTGGCGAACAGCAAGGAGACTGCGAACGTGGAAACGACAGGCTTGAGCGGCGCCGCCGGCTGCTTCGTCGGCCGCGTGTGGGCGCCCGGCGAGGGGCCGGTGGTGGTGGCGCTCCGGGGCGATGCGCTCCACGACATCACCTCGCGCGCGGCGCCCACCATGACGGACGTGCTGGAGAGGCACGACCCGGCCGCCTTCGTGAAGGGGCAGGCCGGGCGCCTGCTCGGCAGCCTGCGCGAGCTGGAGGCCGACAGCATGGCCGCGCAGTCCGATCCGGCCCGCCGTCACTTCCTGGCGCCCAACGATCTTCAGGCGGTCAAGGCCTGCGGCGTCACCTTCGCGGGCTCCATGCTGGAGCGCGTGATCGAGGAGCGGGCCGAAGGCGACACCTCGCGCGCGCAGGCGATCCGCGAGCGCATCGGCGCGATGATCGGCGACCGCCTCGGCAACGTCCGGCCCGGCTCCGAGCAGGCCGCGCAAGTAAAATCCGCGCTGATCGCCGAGGGCATCTGGTCCCAGTATCTCGAGGTCGGCATCGGCCCCTACGCCGAGGTGTTCTCCAAGGCGCAGCCGATGTCTGCCGTGGGGTGGGGGGCGCCGGTCGGCCTGCATCCGGAGTCCAGCTGGAACAACCCGGAGCCCGAAATCGTCCTCGCCGTGGCGAGCGACGGGCGCATCAAGGGCGCTGCGCTCGGCAACGACGTCAACCTGCGCGATTTCGAAGGGCGGTCCGCGCTTCTCCTGAGCAAGGCCAAGGACAACAACGCGTCCGCCGCGATCGGCCCCTTCATCCGCCTCTTCGACGAGAGCTACACGCTGGACGATGTCCGCCGCGAAGAACTAACGCTGAAGGTCGAGGGGCGGGACGGCTTCGTGCTCGGCGGCACCTCGTCGATGGCGCAGATCAGCCGCGATCCGGAGGACCTCGTGGCGCAGACCTGCGGCGCGCATCACCAGTATCCCGACGGCTTCATGCTCTATCTCGGCACGCTCTTCGCGCCGACGGAGGATCGGGACGTGCCGGGCGAGGGCTTTACGCACAAGGAGGGCGACGTGGTCACCATCTCCACGCCGGCGCTCGGCAGCCTGGTGAACACCGTGCGGCGCTCGCCCGATTGCCGGCCCTGGGTCTTCGGCGCGCGGGCGCTGATGCGCTCCCTCGCGGAGCGGCAGCTGGTCTGACCGGGCGCGCGTCCGTCCTTCGCGAGCGGGCGCGGCGCGCTCTTGCCAAATTTTGCCAACAGCGTTAGCGTCGCAGCATGAGCACGATGAACGTGTCGCTGCCCGAGGCCCTCAAGGACTTCGTGGAGGATCAGGTCAGCGCGCGCGGTTACAGCACGTCGAGCGAGTACGTCCGCGAACTGATTCGCAAGGACCAGGATCGGCAACGCTTGCGCGGCCTGCTTCTCGAAGGGGCGGCATCACCGCAGGCGGTCACGGCCGATGCGGACTACTTCGACGCGCTCCGCAGCCGCGTCCGCGCAGCCGGCCGTCGGTGAGCGGCAAGCCGGTCGTCCTTCGCGAGCGGGCGCGGCGCGATATCGACGAGGCGATCGAGCACTATTTGTCGGAAGCGGGGCCGGCGGTAGCGCTGGACTTCGTCGACGCGCTGGAGGACGCCCGCCGGCAGATCGGCGAACGGCCGGTGAGCGGCTCGCCCCGCCACGCGCACGAGCTGGATATACCCGGTTTGCGCTTCCGATCAGTCAGACGGTTTCCCTACCTGGTCTTCTACGTGGAAAGGGAAGCGGACATCGACGTCTGGCGCGTCCTGCATGGGGCGCGGGACATTCCAGCCTGGATGCGGCAGCCGGACGAGGAGTGAGGCGGGAGGCGCGGGTTTCTTCGGCCCGCCTCAGCCCGCCGGCACCGGGGCGTCGTCGCGCAACAGCCGTGCCTCCTTCAGGTCCACCCAGAGCGCGGGCGGGATCGGCTCTTCCAGCAGCGCCACGTTCTGGCGCACCTCGCTCTCCGCCATGGCGCCGGGGATGATGGTCTTGACGGCGGGATGCGCGAGGACGAACTGCAGCGCCGCCGCCGCCAGCGTCACGCCGTGGCCCTCGCACACGCCCTCGATCCGGCGCACGCGTTCCATGATGTGGGGCGGCGCGGGCTGGTAGTTGAAGCGCGCGCCGTCCACCGCGCCGGTCGCCAGGATGCCGGAGTTGTAGGGCCCGCCCAGGATGATGCCGACGTCACGATCCACGCACGTCGGCAGGAACGAGCCCAGCGCCTCCTGCTCGATCAGCGTGTAGCGGCCGGCGAGCAGGAAGCAGTCGAAGTCGGCGTGGCCGAGCAGCGCCTCGCAAGCCTCCCACTCGTTAACGCCGGCACCGATGGCGGCGATGCGGCCCGCGCCCTTGAGCTCGTCCAGGGCGCGGTAGCCGCCACGATCGAAGAGCTCGCGCACCTTCTCGTCCGCCGCCGCCTGGCTGCCGTGCGTCCACACGTCGACGTCGTGGATCAGCAGGATGTCGATGGCGTCCACGCCAAGCCGCTCGAGGCTGGCCTCGTGGCTGCGCATCACGCCGTCGTAGGTGTAGTCGAACACCACCTGCTTCGCGGGCGCGTCGATGAAGAGCCCCTCGGTGGATTCGTCCGTTGGCCCGTCGACGAGGAGCCGGCCGATCTTGGTCGACAGCACGATGCCCTCGCGCCCGGCCCTCTCGATGGCCGCGCCGAAGCGCTCCTCGGACCGCCCGAGGCCGTAGAACGGCGCGGTGTCGAAAAGCCTGACGCCGGCGGCGAAGGCGGCGGCCAGCGTGGCCTGCGCGTCCTCCTCTGAGATCCCGCGGTAGAGGTTGCCGAGGGGCGCGCCGCCGAAGCCGAGCCGGGTCACGCCGAGGGGCCGCGCCGTGCGCCCGCTCAGGTTCGTCGTGTCGGTTGCTCTCATCCGCGCTTGCTCCTGCGGCCAACGCCGACGCGGAGCCTAGCCCGGATTGCCCGTCGCGCCCATGGTCCACGCGAATTCCGAGGCACGGCGCGGGCATCCTTCACCGACGCTCGGAGCGGCGTCTGCCCTGTCGGTCTGTAATGCCGCCAGTACAGACCGAGACACTCATGAAGCATAGCAAGCCAGGACTCGTTGCGGTGCCAAGATAACGGCGCCGGTCGCCCTATTTTTTCTCTTGAGAATCCGTGTTCTTACGTCGCGTATATCTATACGAGTTCAGTATGTATTTTTCGCCAAAAAGCATTTTTTGTTCTCAACTAGAAGCGATATCAATTTCGAGTGAATGGAAAGACATCGGACATTGTCAACCCAACACGGAAGACGAAAGACCGTGAACAAGGCACATCGTGCAAGAGGGAGAAGGGCATCGCAGTCCACTTCCCAGACCGCTCTAGTGCCCCGTCCAGAACGGCTTGCCGAAAAGACAGCGATGATTCGGCGAGCACAGATTAGCGCACAACTTGCGCGTTTCTCTACTTTCCAAAACCGCCTTTACGTTAATGAAGAGGCCTCGTGTCGGGAGGCCTCGTTTGTGGACTGCAGCGCCGAGTTTACCAAGACGACTCCAGCAGTGTCCATAGAGATCATATCGCTTTAATAACCTGCCTGAGATGGTCGGGGCAACCGACGACCTTGCGAAACCATTAGACGCCATTCGCCGCGCCGTCAAGCCACGGATGCGGCCACGGCGCTGCGTCGCCCTCATCCCCGCCGCGCCGCTTCGCCGCCCGGGCGCAAGTCCGGCAAAGACGAACGCGGTCTGCCCTATCGCGTATCCTGGGGCGCGGTGCTTGCCGGGAACACGTCTTGCGCGATGTCGCCAGCGACGCGCGTTGCGGCGTCCTTGACGGCGTCGCGCGTGAGGTGGGTGTATCGGGCGGTCGTCTGGATCTGGGCGTGGCCGAGGAGCTTGGCGATCACCGGCAGGCTCTCGCCGAGCGCCAGC
>LXNI01000609.1_pt1 | contig 39651 bp, 37 predicted proteins | sample 809091 | NCBI WGS metagenome assembly LXNI01 (sample SAMN04870527, study PRJNA318959) | sponge metagenome | biome: 01000161; feature: marine sponge reef; material: water | host: Sarcotragus foetidus | place: Greece: Milos, Mediterranean Sea | collected 2013-05-29 | depth 5-7 m
CGAGACAAGCCCGCTAGGTCTGCTGTCATCGCCGTGACCGGCGATGATAGACAGAATCATCAGAAATGTAGGGCCATGTGGCCCGTTGTCTGTTTTTTATACCCTGTTAATCAACAAGATACCAATCCCCATGGCCCCTAAAGTGCCAACTTGGGAAAAGAGAAAATGCCAAGTCCAAATGGTCTGCAAAGACCGCATCGGCATCCAGAACCGAAGATTTTGCATGGCGCTGTCATGCACAGGGTTGCGCCGGTCTGTCCGGCAGGGTCCCGCTAATGCAACATTGTAAAACGCAAGGTTCAAGGAGTTCACTTTAAACACAATCTATTTTCATATGAAAATAAAATTAATTCAAATTTTCGTTTTGATGCATCCTGATACGTGTTAATCTTCGTTCGTTGCGCGTCAACAAGCTTCAGACCGTGAAGTTTTTGCGGTTGAAAATCATTTACCAATAACGAGGAATTTACCATGAAATTGAAAATCGTTGCCGTCGCGATGGCGACTAGCATGGTTCATTTTCCCGTCTTTGCCGGTATGGCAGAAGCGGAAAAATGGATCAATGACGAATTCCAGCCGTCTGCCCTGTCGGTCGAGGAGCAGAGGGCCGAAATGGAATGGTTCGTCAAAGCCGCCGAACCCTTTCAGGGTATGGAGATCAATGTTCTCTCAGAGACCATTCCCACCCATGAATATGAATCCAAGGTGCTGACGGCCGCGTTTGAAGAAATTACCGGCATCAAGGTAAATCACCAGTTGCTTGGGGAAGGGGAGGTCGTGCAGGCAGTACAGACCCAGATGCAAACGGGTCGTAATCTCTATGATGCCTACATCAACGACTCCGACTTGATAGGAACCCATTCTCGACTGCAGTTGGCGGTCAACCTGTCGGATTGGATGGCAGGCGATGGCGCTGAGGTCACGAACCCCAACCTGGATGTCGAAGACTTTGTCGGCAGGTCTTTTACCACGGGTCCCGACGGCAAGCTCTACCAATTGCCTGATCAGCAGTTCGCCAACCTGTACTGGTTCCGCAAGGACTGGTTTGATCGAGAGGATCTGCAAGCGAAGTTCAAGGAAATGTATGGCTATGATCTAGGTGTTCCGGTGAATTGGTCTGCCTACGAAGATATTGCCGAGTTTTTTACGGTGCATGTGAAGGAAATCGATGGCGTGCAGGTTTATGGACACATGGACTACGGCAAGCGCGCCCCCGACCTTGGCTGGAGGATGACCGATGCCTGGCTATCGATGGCAGGTGCCGGTAGCAAAGGGTTGCCGAATGGTGTTCCGGTGGATGAATGGGGTATCCGTATGGAGGAAGGCACTTGTAATCCGGTCGGTGCCAGTGTTTCCCGGGGTGGGGCGGCCAATGGGCCTGCCGCAGTATACGCAATACGCAAGTGGGACGAATGGCTGCGTCAGTATGCACCTCCTGGTGCTGCAAGCTACGATTTCTATCAATCCCTGCCGGCGCTGTCACAGGGCAATGTTGCACAGCAGATTTTCTGGTACACCGCATTTACCGCCTCCATGGTGGCTTCCAAGGATGATGGCAACAACACCGTGGATGATGAAGGTACTCCACTTTGGCGGATGGCCCCGTCTCCCCATGGCCCTTATTGGGAGAAAGGCCAGAAACTCGGGTATCAGGATGCCGGTTCTTGGACCTTGTTCAAGTCCACACCGGTTGACCGTCGCAAGGCAGCTTGGTTGTACGCACAGTTCGTGGTCTCAAAAACCGTTGATGTGAAGAAGAGTCATGTGGGGCTCACATTTATCCGTGACAGTTCCATCAATCATGAATCTTTCACCGACAGGGCACCGAAACTGGGCGGGTTGGTCGAATTCTATCGTTCGCCTGATCGTGTTCGCTGGTCACCGACCGGTGTCAATGTGCCGGATTATCCGAAACTGGCCCAGATCTGGTGGCAGCAAATCGGTGATGTGAACTCGGGCGCCTTCACCCCTCAACAAGCCATGGATCGTTTGGCAGGCGAAATGGATCAGGTGATGGCCCGGATGCAAGCCGCCGACGAAGCAGCCAATGTGTATGGTGGCTGCGGACCCCGGCTCAATGAGGAGCAGGACCCACAGTACTGGCTGGATCAGCCTGGTTCACCCAAACCAAAAGTTGATGAGAAACCACAAGGCATTACCGTTGCCTATGAGGATCTTATCAAGAGCTGGCAATAGTCTTCGATAAGTGGGGCGAACTGTCAGCAGGCAGTTCGTCCCCATGAAGCAGAGAATATCGATTGTCACTGTGGTTTCCGGATAGGCCGCGGGATTGACCGATGAGTGATTTGCCCTCTGACGCACTGTTCAGTGATCGGCAACGGGCATTGCTGGATCGTATCCGCAGTCATGGCAGCGGACAGGTAGACACGCTGGCAGGTCAGTTTCAGGTGACGCCACAGACGATACGCAGGGATCTCAATGTCCTTTGCAACTGGAAATTACTCCAAAGGGTTCATGGTGGTGCCGTGCCGCTCGATACCGAAAATGTACGGGAAAGTGAACTGGCCAATTTGGACTATACGACGCGTCTGCGGCTCAATCCGGAGGGAAAGGCGCAAATCGGACGCCTGGCTGCGGAGATTATTCCCAATGATGCGTCTTTGTTCATCAACATTGGGAGTACGACCGAGCAGGTGGCGGCCCATCTGACGACGCACAGTGGTTTGCTGGTCATCACCAACAATATCAATATTGCCAATACGCTGCGCCGCTCGAGAGCCATCCGGGTTATGACAGCAGGAGGGCTGGTCAGACATGAAGACGGCGGAATTGTCGGCGATGCGACCGAGGAATTCATTGATCGATTCAAAGTGGACTATGCCGTGATTGGCTGTTCGGCCCTGGAGGAGGACGGGACGATTCTGGAGTTTGATGTCCGCGAGGTGCGTGTCGCACAATCCATCATCCGTAATGCACGCTCCATAATCCTGGTGGCTGATCGGACCAAGTTTCAGCGCAAGGCACCGGTCCGACTGGGTAATCTGTCACAGGTTGATTACCTGATCAGTGACCAGCGATTGCCGACAGCGCTTTTCGAATACTGCCTGCAAAATGAGGTTCGGATTATCAGCGGGGACCCATCACAGACCGAGTTAGCTTGACCGATGGCAATCGAGCTACGCCAAGTCACTCGTACCGTAAACGGTGAGACGCATATCTATCCCACTGATCTGCGCCTGGAAGAGGGTGGGTTCAATATCTTGCTCGGAACGACGCTAAGTGGCAAAACAACCTTGTTGCGTCTGATGGCCGGATTGGAGGCACCGTCTAGCGGAACAATTTGGTTTGAAGGACAGAATGTGACCGGCGTCCCTGTGCAGAGACGCAGTGTTTCAATGGTGTATCAGCAATTCATCAATTATCCAAACTTTACCGTGTTCGAGAATATTGCATCGCCACTCAGGGTAGCGCGTATGGACCGCCCCTATATTTCGAAACAAGTGGAAAAATTTGCCCATCTTCTCAAGCTGGAGAATTACCTGAATCGTTATCCAGCTGAACTCTCGGGTGGGCAGCAGCAACGTGTGGCAATCGCGCGTGCCCTTGCCAAGGATTCGCGTTTGGTGTTGCTCGATGAGCCATTGGCCAATCTGGACTACAAGCTGCGCGAGGAATTGCGCGATGAACTGCCGAAATTGTTTGCTGACAGTGGGGCGACGGTGGTGTACAGCACGACTGAACCGATGGAGGCACTGATGCTCGGTGGCTCGACTGCGACCCTGTTTGAGGGACGTGCGACCCAGTTCGGTCCCACTGCAAAGGGATATCGAATGCCGGCGAATCTAACCAGTGCGCGGGTTTTTTCCGATCCTCCGATCAATGTGGCGAGCGTCCGAAAACAAGGAGATCGCTTCTGTCTGAGTGACCGTGTGTCCTGGCCGGTTCCTGCCGGTTTGCATTCGCTCGAGAATCAGAACTATCTCATCGGTATCCGCCCGCATCACCTGACGTTGTATGCCATGTCGGAAAACGTGATTCCCATCGAGGGTCAGGTGAAGATCTCCGAACTCAGCGGATCAGAAAGCGTAGTGCACGTGTTGGTCGAGTACAATGATTGGGTTTCTGAATCGCATGGTATCTACCCGTTTAACAGTGGTGATCTTGCGACATTGTATTTGCATCCTGACAAGGTGCTCTATTTTGACGAAAGTGATCAGTTGATCCGGTGTTGATGCATGGCACGTATTGAGCTCGAAGGTATTCGGCATCGATATCCTGCCCCGCGAGGGGAGACGGCGGAGTGGGCACTCGAGGAATTGAATCAGGTCTGGGAAGACGGTGGTGCATATGCGCTTCTGGGGCCATCCGGATGTGGCAAGACCACACTCCTCAATATCATCTCTGGTCTGCTTTTGCCGACGAAAGGGAGGGTATTGTTTGATGGTCAGGATGTCACTGAGGTTGGCACATCGGTACGGCAGATTGCACAGGTTTTTCAGTTTCCGGTGGTATATGACACGATGACGGTGTATGACAATTTGGCGTTTCCGCTGCGTAACAGGGGCATGCCTGCACTGAAAATCAAGCCTCGGGTAGAGGAGATTGCAGCCATGCTGGACCTTACCGATACCCTCTACAATCGGGCTGCCGGACTGACTGCGGATGGCAAGCAAAAGATTTCCTTGGGCCGGGGACTTGTGCGTCCTGATGTCAACGTCATCATGTTTGATGAGCCTCTGACCGTTATCGACCCGCACCTCAAGTGGCAATTGCGTTCCAAGCTGAAACAACTCCATCAACAGGTCGGTACGACCATGATCTACGTCACCCATGACCAGACAGAGGCATTGACGTTTGCCGACAAGGTAGTGGTCATGTTTCAAGGAACGGTGGTGCAAGTGGGCACCCCGGAAGAGTTATTTGAATGTCCGCAACATACCTTTGTGGGGCATTTCATTGGCTCACCCGGAATGAACCTACTGCCGGCCCGTTGTGAGGAAGGACGTATAAGATGTCTTGATCAGGATTTTGGTCCCCTCTCAATTACCGATTCATTACGTAACCGGACTTTGCAACTCGGCGTACGCCCAGAGTTTGTTCGGTTCGCTGAGGATGGCATCCCGGTTCGGCTCAATAAGGTGGATGATCTGGGAAGACACCAGGTGGTGGAGGTGGAGACCGAAGCGCAACGCCTGAAAATCATTGTTTCCGAGGGAAGCTATATCCCTGTTGAACGGCCTGCAATCCGGTTTGATCCGAACCATACCCATTGTTATCTGGATGGTTGGCTGGTTTCCCCGGTCGGGGGATGCCGTGAATAAGCTGGAGAATCAGAAGGCATGGTGGCTGGTTCTTCCGGTCGTCTTGCTGGTTGCATTCAATGCCCTGATACCGTTGATGACTGTGGTCAACTATTCGGTTCAAGAAACGTTCGGTAATAACCTGTTCTTCTGGCATGGATTGGGCTGGTTCGAGGAAGTTCTGCGGTCGGAACGGTTTCACGCTTCATTACTCCGACAACTGATGTTCACATTTACGATCTTGCTGATCGAAGTTCCGCTGGGGATTATTGTCGCCCTTTGCATGCCCCGACGGGGGGTCTGGGTGTCGGTTTGTCTGGTGCTCATGGCCCTGCCGCTCCTGATTCCATGGAACGTGGTGGGTGCCATGTGGAACATTTTTGCACTGCCGGACATTGGGCTGCTGGGCAAGGTTGTCAACAGTCTGGGGATTGACTACAACTTTACCCAGCAGCCTGTTTCTGCGTGGGTAACCACCGTGATGATGGATGTCTGGCACTGGACTTCGCTGGTCGTATTGTTGACTTATGCCGGACTGTGTTCCATTCCGGATGCTTACTATCAGGCGGCACGTATTGACGGTGCCAGCGCATGGGCCGTTTTTCGATTCATTCAACTGCCCAAGCTGAAGCGGGTACTGACCATTGCGATACTGCTTCGGTTCATGGATAGCTTCATGATTTACACCGAACCGTTTGTATTGACGGGCGGCGGTCCGGGAAACACCACCACTTTCCTGTCTATCGACCTGGTCAAGATTGCACTCGGACAGTTCGACCTGGGTCCCGCGGCCGCCATGTCACTCATCTATTTTCTGGTGGTTCTCCTGGTTTGCTGGGTATTTTATACCCTGATGATGCGGAACGAGGCGCCATAGTCATGCCGAAAAACAACCGTGTCAGCAAAGCCCTCATTACGACGCTGTATATCCTGTTTCTGATGCTGCCTATCTACTGGTTGGTCAGCATGTCGTTCAAAACCACCAATGAGATATTGGGTGCCTTCTCGCTCTGGCCCCAGGATTTCACGCTCGATAACTATCGTAAGATTTTCACGGATCCGACATGGTATACGGGTTATTTCAACTCCATCAGCTACGTGGTGATCAATACGCTGTTGTCGGTAACCGTTGCGCTGCCGGCTGCCTATGCCTTTTCCCGCTATCGATTTTTGGGTGACAAACATCTTTTTTTCTGGTTGCTAACCAATCGTATGGCACCTCCGGCAGTGTTCGCATTGCCGTTTTACCAGCTCTATTCCGCCATTGATCTGTTTGATACTCATATCGGCGTGGCCCTGGCGCATTGTCTTTTCAATATACCGTTGGCCGTATGGATTCTGGAGGGCTTTATGTCTGGAGTGCCCAAGGAACTGGATGAGACGGCCTATCTGGACGGCTATCCGTTCTGGCGTTTTTTTATTCGTATTTTTATCCCGACGATTGCAGCCGGTATCGGTGTCGCGATGTTCTTCTGCTTCATGTACTCCTGGGTGGAATTACTGCTTGCCAAGACACTCACGGCGGTCGATGCGAAGCCCATCGCGGCCACCATGACCCGAACAGCGAGCACTTCCGGTTATGAACTCGGGCTACTGGCTGCTGCCGGTACACTGACCATCATTCCAGGCGGTTTCGTGATTTACTTTGTCAGAAACTATATCGCCCGGGGTTTTGCCTTGGGTCGAGTCTAGGAGAAGTTCAATGAACGACATCTTTGACCTGACCTGGATGGCATGGACATGGCCGACAGGTGTCTTTTTTCTGGTCGTGATTCTCTCTGTGGCAGGTATTGGAATTTGGGAGACATTCAGTCCGGGAGGCGCCCCCCGACAGGGCATTTTCGGGCTTGATACCACACGTGGTGATCGTCTGTTTATCGGTTGGCTTGGAACAGGTTTCATTCACCTGATATGGCTGGGGTTGATGGGAACGCCGCTTTGGATTCCCTTGGGCATTTCACTGATGTGGTTTTTCTTCGTGTTCAGATGGGTTTGATCGGTTACTGAACATCAATCGAACACCCACAGAGGCATACTCAAAGATGGACTTGCGTCAACAAAACATCGCAGCACTTGCCCGCAGTTCACTGGATGTCTTGATTGTCGGGGGTGGTATCAATGGCGCAGTATGCGCCGCGGCACTTTCTGCAAGAGGTGTCAAGACCGGCCTGGTGGATGCCAGGGACTTTGCGGGGCTGACCAGCCAGCACTCCTCCAATCTGATCTGGGGCGGGTTGAAATACTTGGAAAACTATCAGTTCAGTCTTGTGTCGGAATTATGCAAGGCACGTAACGAATTGATGAAACAATTTCCTTCTTCGATCCGGGAAATTCGATTTGTGACCACGATTCCCAAAGAATTTCGGCATCATCCGGTTGTCCTGTGGGCCGGTGCCTGGCTGTACTGGTTGATCGGGCGCGGGTATACCCGTCCCCCGCGCTATCTGAATCCAGAAGCGATTAGGTCAGCGGAACCGGTCATTGATACCGCACATTGTACCGGGGCACTCGAATACTCTGATGCCTACCTGTTCGATAACGATGCCCGTTTTGTGTTCGGCTTGATCCGTTCGGCGATGGATCACGGTTGCCGGGCTGCCAATTATGTTGAAGCAGTCCAGTTCCAAGGCGGAAAGAAAGCATGGCAAGTGACCGCGAAGGATCACGTTAGTGGTCAGAGCCTGACTATTCGCAGCAAAGTACTGATTAATGCAACAGGGGCATATGTCGATTCACTGAATTCTGCCGCAAAGATTGAAACCAGGCACCAACATATCCTTTCCAAAGGGATACACCTGATTGTTCCCCAAGTCAGTGACAGTGGCAAGGTACTGGCCTTCTTTGCAGATGACGGACGCCTGTTTTTTGCCATACCTATGGCTAATCGAACCTGTATCGGGACAACGGATACTCGGGTGGACTCTCCCGATACCGCGGTCACTGATGTGGACAGGGATTTTGTTTTATCCAATATCAATACGATGCTGAAACTGCCCAGGGCCCTGACCCGATCGGACATTATTGCGGAGCGATGTGGTGTTCGCCCCCTGGTGGTCCCCAAAGGGACTGACAGCACCAAGGATTTTCTGCAATTGTCACGTCAACATATTGTCGAGACGAGAAGAGAGATGCGTCAGATCAGTATTTTTGGGGGAAAGCTGACGGACTGTATTAATGTCGGTAATGAGATTTGCCAGGAAGTTACCAAATTGGATGTGAAACTGGAAACCCGGGCATCCCATTGGTACGATGAACCCGGCGAGGAAGAGAAATTGGCCTTTATGGGACGAGCCAAAAAAATCGGTTTGCATGAAATCCGGGCTGAAGATACCGGCGAAGCGCTTTCAGAGCGATTATGGCGGCGATATGGGACGGATGCCGGTTCGGTTCTTGATCAAATCAAGAAAGAGTCCTCCCTGACGACCCCGGCCATTGCCGGGACGGGCCTGCGTCTGTGCGAAATTGATTACTTGTGTGAGCGGGAAATGATCGTGAAACTGGACGATCTTCTACGGCGGCGTTCCAAGTTGGCACTACTTTATCGGCATGAAGAACTGATAAAGATGAAGGGGCTAGCGGAGGTCAGCGACCGTTTGTTCGGTGATCGAGGCAAAGCGGAATTTGAGATATATTTGGAGGGTCAAAATACCCTTGAATCGTCTCCTGCGACCTGATCTGTGCAGTGTGCCTTTTTTGGTGTTTGCCGCCGAGGATATTGGGGGTATCCGTTTTATCTCAATCATTTTTTATCGGACAACACCCTGCGCTTTGCTGGTTCAAAACGAGTTGGCTTCTTTTGAGATAAGGAGATTGATTCGGGCCAAGCCTGTGGATTCAATGATCACTTCCTCACTGACAAGATCGCCGGACTGGGTAATGGCATTGCCCGACTTTGATATTTTTGCCGAAACGATGACCTTCGGGAAATCCGATATTTTCATCTCCGGCAACATCGCTTTTGAATCATCCAGCTGAATGACAATGGGTAACTCGTCGGCAGTATGTCGACTGACGGCCAAGGGCATCGGTGGACCGTTCACCGCCTTGGCACTGATAAAAACGGTATCTGAATCCTTGACCACATCCACCAGCTCGGGTGACAGGCTGACTGTGACTTCGATACTCCTTGGCGGCTGGACCGCCTTCTCTTGGTCTTGTGTACTATCCGAACTGGTTGCGATGAATTCGATCACCTGGTTTCTGGACACTTCATCTTGTTCCAGCAAGGGAAGCAATCGATGAAAATAGCCGAGTGCACGGTCATGCTCTCCCAGACTTTGAGCACCAAGACCGGCGATCCATAATGCATCAATATGATTGGCATCTAACGCCAGTGCGTGTTCCACCCGCTGCCGTGCTTCGGGTACATAAACATTATTGTTCACCATGATTGTCGCATCCGCCCAACCTGCCAGCACGTCCGGCAGGCCACCCAGTAATTCGTGTAATGTCGAATAGGCATTTTCGGCCTTATGAAAATCGCCGGTCATCATGTACGCATTTGCCGCGACCCACCAACCATCGGCATCCAGTGGGTCAGCCGAAATTTTCGCTTCAAGCTGTTCAAGCAACTGGGCCAGTGTGGGTGATTCGGTTGATCGGGTCATTGATGAAGACGGAACGGGATCAATCAGGTGCAAGTTACCCAACGAGCCATACAGCCCGATTCCGACGAGTGGAATCAATATCAGGATGGCAACTCCCCATTTGGGGGAAAGGGTGACCCAGGCAGAAGACGGTTCCGGGTGTTCAAGATCATCGAGTAATGATATCTCCAATTCCCGTTCTGCCAGTTCGATGTCTTCAGTCCGCCTTGAAGTCCCTGTGTTCAGTTCGGCTAACCGGTCGCGTGCAATGCGAATATTTTCCAGGTTGGTATGGCCATGGTTGAGCGGCCTTTTGTTCATCAATGCCGGAAAGATGATGGCCAGTACACAAGCCACCATGAGCAAGGCGATGACAAGGAAGGCAGTCAACTCTTTTCTCCCTTCATCAATGCTCTGGCACGCGCGATTTCTTCAGGGGTGTGGTGCGTTGAGAGTGTGTTCCTGGATCGCCGGACAAGATAAACAGTGGTGATGATTACCCCAATCAAGATGACAAAGGGACTGAGCCACAACAGGTAGGTTGCACGGTTCAATCTGGGCCGGTACAACACAAACTCACCGTACCGTTCGACCATGTAATCGGTAATGGCTGTCCTGTCCTTGCCGGCTGTGACCATCTCAACCACCTTGCGGCGCAGGTCGATCGCCAGGTCTGCGTTGGAATCAGCGAGATTCTGGTTTTGACAGACCAGACATCGCAGTTCCTTGATCAATTCCTGATACAGCTGTGCCTGGTCCGTCGATTCAAATTCGACAACCTCAACCTGGGCGGTCAGTGGCGCACCGGTCAACAAGAGCAAGCAGAAGGCTAACCATCGAACCGACATCAGGCCTGCTCCTGCTGTAATTGCGTGATCAATGGAACGACCGTATCGTTAAGGACTTCAGTCGTCAGCGGACCGATATGTTTCAGTCGGATGACGCCTCCCTTGTCAATCACGAATGTCTCAGGGACACCATATACGCCGTAATCAATGCCGACGTCACCCGAGGCATCATAGGCAATCAGATGATAGGGATTCCCCCATTTCCCGAGCCAGGCAATGGCATCTCTGCGAGAATCCTTATAATTCAAACCGACGATATTCACTGCATTTGTTTTCGCCAGCCGCATCAAGAGGGGATGTTCCTCCAAGCAGGCAACACACCAGGAGGCCCAGATATTGAACAGCCAGACCTGTCCGGAAAAATCCTTGTCGGTAACCGACGCTTCATTTTGATCGAGGGAGGGGATCGCAAAGGCTGGCGCGGGTTTATTGATGAAAGGGGAGGGGATTTCCCTTGGATTCAACCCCAGACCGATCGCCAGAAAAATAGCAATGACCGAAAAACCGATCAGTGGGAAAAGATAGCGATTCATCGTGCAGGCTGAGCGTTAACCATACTTTCGGGGACATGCTGTCGGTGCCTGATACGTCGATAGCGTTTGTCTGATGCCGCGAGCGCGCCCCCGAAAGCCATGATCAGTGCACCGAGCCAGATCCATCGGACAAACGGCTTGTAATAGACCCTGACCGCCCAGGCCTGTCCGTCAGGAAGGGGCTCTCCCAGTGCCACATAAAGATCCCGGACAAACCCGGCATCAATCGCCGCCTCGGTCATCGGGTTTTGTTGCACGAGATAGGTTCTTTTTTCCGGCTGCAACAGGGAAAGCGGTTTGCCGTTTTTCTGCAAATCAAACAATCCCCTGACCGAGGTGTAGTTGGGCCCCCGGTACTGGTCAGTTCCCCGAAAATGAAAAGTATACTGATTGATCGCATAGACCTCTCCCGGGGCCATTTTAATGTCCTTTTCAATACTGTAGGTGTTGGTCACCGTTACCCCAATGATGAAAACACCGATACCGATATGTGCGATGATCATTCCATAAAAACTTCTGGGTGTCCGCGACAATCCTGAAAAACGATGCCCTGGCGAGGTTCTGTCCAGCACACTGTTGGCATTCAACAAGATGACCAGCACGCCGGCCGTGATCCCGATGGCCGCCTTGATTGAATAAAATGGCATTGCTTGAGGGGTCAGACATCCAATCAGGACACTGGCCAACACACAAAACAGAATCGGTTTGCTGATACGGGTCAGTCGATCCTTTTTCCAGCGCATCAGGATGCCCACACCAATCAGCATTGCCAGGGGAATACCAAGCACGGTAAAGATGAAATCAAAATAAGGAGGGCCAACCGAAATTTTTCCGATATTCAGTGCATCCAGCACCAGCGGATAAAGCGTGCCGATCAAGACCGACAGACACAATATGCCCAAAAAGACATTGTTCAATAAAATGGCCATCTCCCGGGAAAAAGGCTCGAAATGGACCTTGCTCATGATTGAAGGCGCCCGGACTGCAAACAGAACCAATGAACCCCCGACCACAACACCGAGCAAAACCAGGATAAACAGGCCCCGGGCAGGGTCGGTCGCGAAGGCATGCACGGAGGTCAATACCCCCGAGCGAACCAGAAACGTTCCCAGCAACGACAGTGAAAAGGCCAAAACGGCCAACAGGATGGTCCATGCCTTGAAGACGCCTCTTTTTTCAGTCGCCGCCAATGAGTGGATCAATGCCGTTCCGATCAGCCACGGCATGAAAGACGCATTTTCAACCGGATCCCAGAACCACCAGCCCCCCCAACCCAATTCGTAATAGGCCCACCAGGAGCCCAGGGCAATGCCGACGGTCAGAAACATCCAGGCAATATTGGTCCAGGGACGCGACCAGCGTGCCCAGGCTGCATCCAGCCGACCACTGATCATTGCCGCGATGGCGAAGGCAAAGGCCACCGAAAAACCAACATAGCCCATGTAAAGCATGGGAGGATGGACGGCGAGCCCGATATCCTGTAACAGCGGGTTGAGGTCACGTCCCTCAAGCGGGGCCGGCGTGAGCCGTTCGAAAGGATTGGATGTCAGCAGCATGAACAGTAAAAACCCGACATTGATCATTCCCATGACGGACAGGATTTGTGCCGTTGTGACATCCGGAATACCCTTGGTGAAAAAACTGACTGCGATTGTCCAGATCGAGAGAATCAATGCCCAAAGCAGCAACGATCCCTCGTGTCCTCCCCAAACGCCTGACACCTTGTAGATCAGGGGGAGTTGGGTATTTGAGGTATTGGCGACATAGGCAACGGAAAAATCATTATTCAAAAAAGACAGCGTCAGGCAAAGATAGGACACCGACACCAGCAGCGCCTGGGCGCGAGCAGCCGGCTTGGCCAGTGCGATCCAGTTTTGTATATTCTTGAAAGAGCCGACCAGAGGCAAGATGGCCAGCGCCAGCGACATCACCAAGGCCAGATTCAATGAAAAATGTCCCAGTTCCGGTATCAATCTGTGCCTCCGTACTGTTTGGCGTTGGCAGCTTTCAGTGCTGCGCTGACCTCCGGTGGCATATACGTTTCATCATGTTTTGCCAATACCTGTTTTGCCACAAAGAGGTCCTGCTGTAACGATCCGGTTGCAACGATTCCCTGTCCCTCCCTGAAAAGATCAGGCAGGATGCCCGAATAGGTCACGGCAATGGTGTGTGCGGTATCCGTCAGTTCAAACTGGACATTCAGGTCATTGCTGTTTCTTTTGACACTGCCGTCAACGACCATGCCACCGATTCGAAAGGCCGTATTTTGGGGTGCTTCGCCCGCATGGACCTGACTGGGACTGAAAAACAAATTGATATTACGGTTCAATGCGGTCAGGGTGAGTGCCACGGCAGTGGCAACACCGGCAACCAGCAAGCCGACCAGTATCATGCGCTGCCTGCGTCGGGGTGTCATTTTCTCTCCTTAATGCGATCGAGATAAACCTGACTGGCCTTGATCTCACGAATCAGTTTTTGCCGCTTTACGTGAGGAATGACAAAATTATACAACAACACCCCCAAGACACCCAAATAACTGCCCCAGATAAAAAAACCGTGCCCCCCCATGTTGAAAAAATCAGCCATGAACAACCCTCCGCACCCATTGTGTTTGCCTCTCACGGCGCAGCAGTTCATAGCGGGTACGATTCAACAGGACCGACAGATAGTAAAACTTGAATGCAGCAAACATGATCAGCAGCGGAATCAGCATTTGCATGTCAATGCTCGGTTTGCCCAACTTGGCGATGGTGGCCCCTTGATGCAACGTGTTCCACCATTCCACAGAATAGTGGATGATGGGCAGGTTAACCAATCCGACAATGGCCACAATACCCGCTGCCCGGGCCGCAGTTTTCTTGTCCTCGATCGCACTGTCCAATGCCATATAACCGAAATATAAAAACAGCAACACCAATTCAGAAGTCAAGCGTGCATCCCATATCCAGTAGGTTCCCCAAGTCGGCTTGCCCCACAGTGAACCGGTCATCAGTGCACAGAAAGTAAAGGCCGCGCCCAGGGGCGCACTCGCCCTTGCAACGGCATCACCCAGTTTCATGTGCCAGATCAAGCCACTCATGGCCGCCGACGCCATGACGACATAGGCAAACATCGACATCCAGGCTGACGGGACATGGATGAAAATGATGCGATAGCTGTCGCCCATCTGATAATCAGCGGGCGCCTTGATCAGCCCCATGTACAACCCACAGAGAAAGAGAACCAGTGTCGCAATCGCGCATCGTTTCGACCACCTGCTCGCAAAATGGTAAAAATAGGCCGGTGAACCGAAACGGTGAAACCATTGCAAAAAAGTCAAACTGGTTTGTCGGGACGGTGGTGTCATCAATACAGCACAGGCTTTTATGATTTAAAAAACAGGGCGAAGCATTCGGAGTCCGATTTTACTCTATAAGCGAACAGCTTCTGTAGATCATCGATACAAATTTGAGGGATGAACGGCCTTTTAGTTCAAGGTGATTTTAAGTGCGCTGGCGATCGTGATGGGCGCCAGTGAGAGTGCCAGCACCAACAGTCCACCCATCATATACAGCTGACCGGAGACATCCAGAGCGAACGTGGCTGCACGCACAGCACCGGTGCCGAAAATCAGCACCGGAATGAACAGGGGGACGACCAACAGTGTCAATAACAGGCTGCTTCGGCGGACCGTCATGGTCAGTGAAACACCGATCGCCCCGATGAGGCTCATGGTTGGCGTTCCAAGCAGCAAACTGACCACCAGGATCAGATAGGCCTCTGTCGGCAGATTCATCACGACTGCCAGCAAAGGGGAGGCGACAATCAGGGGCAGGCCGGTCTTGATCCAGTGGACACTGACCTTGGCTAAAATCAGCACTGTTATCGGACAGGGGCTGATAAGCAATTGCTCAAGGGTGCCGTCTTCATAATCGGAACGAAACAGGCCGTCGAGTGCCAGCATTGTCGAGAAAAGGGCGGCAACCCAGATGACCCCCGGTGCAACCTGACGCAGCAACTCCGGGTCCGGACTGAGGGCAAAGGGGAACAGGCTGACCGCAATCACATAAAAGACAACCGGCTGCATCCATTCACCGGGATGTCGATAGGCCAACGTGAAATCACGTGATACCATGACACGAAACATCTGGATCAGGCTGGTGTTCGAAGTGCGCATCAGGCGGGCGTGTCCAGCGACAGCGTTTTGTAGTGTGAACCGGTCAATTGAAAGTCATGATGACTGGTAAAGATGACTATCCCGCCCGCCTCGGTATGCGCAATCAGACATTGTTGCAGAAGCGATAGCCCGGGTTGATCCAATGCCGTGCCCGGTTCATCCAGTATCCATAATGCGGCGCCGGATGCAACGATCCGTGCCAATGCAACGCGCTGTTGTTGTCCTGCCGAGAGGTGATAACACGGCAGGTGTGCAATATGGGCGATGTCGAACTGGTCAAACACATCGCTGATGGAGACGGTTGGCTGACAGGCCTGCAGCTGTAAACCATAGTGTATGTTTTCAGTCGCGGTCAATTCGCGTTTCAAGCCAGCTTGATGCCCCAAGTAAACCATGTTTCCCTGGTAAGCAGCGCGAAATGAGCGGATATTTTGTCCATTCCACTTAACCTGCCCTTTTTCTGGGTGACTGATGCCCGATAGGATTCTCAACAAGGATGTCTTACCGCATCCATTGGTGCCGGCAATGCGTAAAATTTCACAAGAGGAGACACTGAAATTGACCGCATGAAACAAGGTCGAATAGCCCTTCACACATTCGAGTTCCTGTGCTTGAATCAGATTATGTGATTGGGATTGCAATGTTGCAGGCTCCACCATCCATCAAATCGTCTGAGTGTATGTGGTTAATGCGCTTCTCTCAAGGTTGTAGAGTTATTAAGTTGTTATTAAGAATCGGTCCGTGACCTTTTGCCTATCAGTCAAGTTATGATCATTCATGTTGATATGGATGCCTTTTATGCATCGGTCGAAGAACGTGAAAATCCGGATTTGAAAGGAAAACCGTTGGTGGTCGGCGGCAGCGCCGAGAACAGGGGTGTGGTTTCTGCTGCCAATTATGTCGCCAGAAAATTTGGCATCCACAGTGCGATGCCTACCCGTAGGGCACGGCACCTCTGTCCCTCGTTGATCGTTATTCCCCCTCGTGGCGCCTTTTACGCCGCTGTTTCAAAACAGATTCGGGCAATTTTCCATCGCTATTCACCGGTAGTGGAACCGCTGTCCTTGGATGAAGCATTTATCGATCCGTCCGGTAGTGAAAAACTATACGGAAATGCCCGGCAAATCGGACAAAAAATCAAACGTGATATCAAAAACGAGCTGGAACTGGTCGCATCGGTGGGGGTTGCACCGAACAAATTCCTGGCCAAGCTGGCGAGTGACGCCGAAAAACCGGATGGATTTACCGTGATACGGCCAGAGGACGTACAACGTTTTCTCGATCGGATGCCGGTTGACCGGATCTGGGGAGTCGGAAAAGCCGCCAAGGGTAAATTGCTGCGTTGCGACATTCGGACCGTTGCCGACTTGCGGACGCATTCTGAAGATTTTCTGGTCTCGCTGTTCGGGGTTTATGGCGAACAGTTGTGGAAACTGTCCCAGGGTATTGATGAGCGCAAGGTACTGGCCGATAGCGAAACCAAATCCGTATCACAGGAAATTACGTTCAGCCGGGATATATCCGAGTTGCGCGGCCTTGAGGCGGCACTGATGAATCTGACAGAGGAAGTCGCGTTTCGACTGCGTGAGTCCGTCTTAAAGGGCCGGAGTATCAGCCTTAAAATTCGCTTTGCCGATTTCAAGACGATTGTTCGATTACGCAGTTTGCCCAAAGAAACCGACAATACGGCTGTTCTGTGGAAAACCGTCAACGGATTACTGCATAGCGAACTGTCCGGAAAATCTTTTTCCGTACGACTGATTGGCATGGGGGTGAGCAATTTCAAAACAGGAGAACAGCAGCAGGCTGACCTCTTTGAGTCGAGTCAAGAACAAAAACTGGAAAGACAGCACAAGTTGGACCGGCTTTCAGACCAGATTAAAAAAAGATATGGACGAAAAGGTATGAAGAGAGGCCGGTCACTGAATATGCTGAAGTGATTGGGTCCGAAAGAGGCTGAGCAGTGGATTGGGTGAGTATCTTGAATCGGTTGTATTTCACCGGTCGCGGGTGAAATGTCCATCAGATGATTGATCAGGCGTATCCAGCGCGAGATTGTCGATCAGGCGGATATTTCCCAGATAGGCCGCGATCAATGCCCTGGCATGCCTGACATCATTATCCGAGGGAATGGCAGACAAGTTGTTCCCATCTCGGATCACGGCGTATTCAATCAGCAGATCCGGATGGTTCATGTGATGTCTCATCAGTGATTCCAGCTCGTTGATCGATCTTTCTCCCGACTGCCATGCCTGTCTGGCTTTGTACAGTGACTGAGAAATCAATTGAGCGACCTCTCGCTGTGCCTCAGTGAGTTTCCGATTGCGTGAGGATAGAGCGAGTCCCGAGGTTTCTCTCAACGTAGGACAGAGCGCCATCTTTATATTCTTGTTTTCATCTTCTTTATTAATAATATTTATTAAATCTTTGATAAGAATGGCTTGTTGATAATCTTTTTCACCGAAATAAGCAGTACAACTGCCCACTGTCCGGAACAATCTTTCAACGATCATCCATACGCCTTCCAGATGTCCTGGTCTGCATTGACCTTCCAGGACATTCAGGGTCGTACTTGGAATCGATTTTTTTGGCAATGGCCTGTCAATGCCCTCAGGGAAAAAATCGGACAGTGTCCCACCATAGACCATATGACATCCGGCCTTATCGAGCAGGTTGATATCGTTTTTCAGGTCACAGGGATACTGTTTCAGATCATTGGGGTTATTGAACTGCAGTGGATTAACAAAGATACTGGCACAGGTTTTGTCATTTTCACGGATGGACTGCCGAACCAGGGATAAATGGCCTTCATGCAGGGCGCCCATGGTGGGCACATAGCCGATCGAGAGCGCGTTATTTCTTTGTATCTGGCACCAGGTCCGTGCCAATTGCGGACTTGACAAATACTGGATCATGACGGATCAGTGCTTTGTTCGTACAATTTTCAGGTGTTATTTTCGATCATGGGGCGTGGTTAACCAAGCGACTCTCTTGATGCTCATCCAAAAGGTTGAGAAAGTGAAAAGTAGATTGATGAGCGTCAAGAGGTAGCAATCCGGGACGATTCGGTTAAAGCTGATATCAATGAGTATGAAAGAGAGAGAAAAGACACTGGTCAGCACCACCTAAAAATAATCTCTTGGGTAACTTTTATCCCAGATTTTTCTGAAGTGTTCCTGTCCATTGAGCCATGCCACGGATTCGGCTTTCAGGAAAAACTGATTCCGGTTACAGGTGACTTCGGTACGGGAAAACGTACTGATTCTCCAGCCACTTCCCCGGCTATATTCCCACTGCCACTCATATTCCGCTTTCGCGGACAGTGGATCATCGGGATGAATGGTATATCTTTGTAACGTGGTCGATGCCATCTCAATTTGATTCCCTTCGAATCTGGTTTTTCCGTTATCGGCAAAAATCTCGAACAGGTATTTTCCACTTGTCGAATCAATGGTCACCGTGCGATGTTGTTTGAATGCGCTCAGTTGCGTGGTGGGCAGGGGTTCTCCCGTTTTGGCGGTTTCAAATTCAGTCAGTTTGTTAGAGGATGAACGGGTGATGTGAACGGGCAGTTTCAGCTGGCTTTTTTGGGTATGGATGCTGACTGTCGCATTTTCTGGAGAAGGCCAAGCCATCGGCCAATAACTGGTTGAAATGGCGACTCTCAACTTATGTCCTTTCGGAACCACATAACCGACGTGATTGAGTTTAACGGTCACACTGACTTGTCTTCCGGGTTCAATCGACTGGGGTTCTGATTTGCTTATTCGCTGACTTAAATTCAATATTCCCCGAGTAATCAGCGTACTGGCACCATCGGGCCAAACATCGCAAAGACGAACGGCAATTAATCCCTGTGGTTTGTCACAACTCAACGTCAGTTCCAGTTCCGGGTTTCCCAGAATTGCCAAGTTGTTCGATTGCAGATCAAGATCGAAACACAGTGACCCCTGGTCTTCCAACTGCTGATCTCCCGGCAATTCGTCGGCCGGACCGAAGGCAAACCATGGCATGTATTCACCAGAAGCCAGACCCACGGTCTGCGGTGAGCAAATGGAAAGAACCGCATTTTGGGTTGCCGCATCAAGCAGCGTCTTCTCACCAAGATAATAGGTATGACCGATGACATTCTCGGATGGCCAGTCGTCCTCGCCAATCCACCGGCCCGGACGGAAGGCATAAAATGGGGCCGGTCGAACGCTATCTTGGAGATAAACCTGATATCTGGATTCATCCATGATGCCGGTCTCCTTGTCTTTCAGCCATTGGTCAAACCATCGCAAGGCATCGCTCAGAAACCCGACGGTCGGACCCGGAACACCCAGATGTGGATAACGATGGCACCAGGCACCTTGCAGACCTCTGCGTGGAACAGACAGATTTTCAAGTAAACGGGGCACGGTATTGGGCCAGCAATCGGCATGGCCACTGACGGCATAAACCGGAATGTTGATCGCGTCATAGTCGGTCCCGACCGTTCCGCGTAACCAATAGTCGTCTTCGCGTTGATGGGCGAACCAGTGCTCAAGGTAATGCGGTGTCTTTTCTAGCCTGTCCTGCCACAGTTTTTGCCAACCCGGCCCGACGAGTAACGGGTCAGGTGGGCGGGTATTGTAGCCAAACATCAGTGCAGCCCAACCAATCGTCTGGCCGACCATGCAGCCCATATAATAACCGGCGTCATCATAGTATCGAAATTCCGATGCGCCCAGAGCAATGATTGTCTTTAACGGTTGCGGCTGGCGCTGGGCGAGTTGCAGTCCGGTCACACCACCCCAGGAGATTCCGATTGTTCCGACTTTGCCGTCCGACCATGATTGGGAAGCAATCCAATTGATAACATCGACCCCATCACTGATTTCCTGATCGCTGTATTCATCTGTCAGGACCCCATCAGAGCTTCCCGCACCGCGCATGTCGACCCGTAAACAGGCATAACCATGGTCTGCAAACCATGCGATGGTTGTTGAATCGCGTATGGCTGAGTAATCATCCTTGCGGTAGGGAATGTATTCCAAAATCGCTGGAAAAGTGTTCCCGGTGCTGGAATCGGGCAACCACAATCGGGCACCCAATCGGGCACCATCTGACATGGGTATCCAAAGATGGTCAATATAGCAAGTCATCGATAATCATGTTTAGCGAGGATAATGACATGTGAGCACGTGATTTTCATTGACTGCCTCGGTCGGCGGAAATTGATGTGTGCACTGTGCTGCGGCAAAAGGGCAACGTGTATGGAATTCGCAACCGGACGGTCGATTCATCAGGCTCGGTACTTCACCTTTCAGTTCGATACGGTCAATAGTGATATCAGGGTCCGGTTTCGGGTTGGCGGACAGCAGCGCCAGCGTATAGGGATGCCGAGGATGAGAAAAGATTGCATCGGTCGGGCCTTGTTCAACAAATCGACCGAGATACATGATGGCGGTACGGTCCGAAATATGCCGGACAATGTTCAGGTTATGTGTAATGACGAACATACTGACATCCAGTTCATCCTGCAACCTGTTCAGCAAATTGAGAATTTCTCCCTGAACAGAGACATCCAGACCGGCAGTCGGTTCATCCGCAATAATCAACTTTGGGCTCAATGCCAGTGCTCTTGCCACGCCCACTCTCCGTGCTTGGCCGCCACTCAATTGATGGGGATATCGAGCCGAAAAATGCGCTGGCAATCCAACCATTTTCAACAGACGTGCAGACTCTTCTTGCCGATTTCGGTCGGTCATCCCGTGAACAATATATGGTTCAGTGATCAGTGCGCCGACCGTTTGTCTCGGACTTAGCGAACCCACCGGGTTTTGCCACATGAATGAGATCTGTTTGCGGTATGACCGCATTTCGTTACGATTCATGGTGGTCACTTCCTTTCCTCTGAATTGTATTGATCCCTCGGATGCAGGGACCAACCCGGCAACGGCAAGAGCCAGCGTTGATTTCCCTGACCCACTTTCACCGACGAGCGTCACGGTCTCACCTTCTTTTATCGACAGTGAAACATCGCGAACCGCATCAATAAAAGGTTCGGGCTCTCGCTTCATCCATGCTTGTATCGAAGACATGCTGCGAAACCGAACGCGCACCTTTTCGATCTTAAGAATCGTACTCATGGCTGATTTCGATGGCAACTGACATAGTGACCCGTAGCATACCCTGTCCATTGCGGAACGGCAGTATCACATTGTTTCATCACGTACTTACACCGATTTTTAAAGATACAGCCGGGCGGGAGGGTCACCAGATCGGGGATGTCTCCTGGAATGGTCGGCAGGGTACGGCTTTTGATGGCAATACTGGCAGGATCACACTGTAACAGGCGTTCCGTATAAGGATGGGCCGGGCGATGGAAGACGTCAGCGACCGTGCCCTGTTCAACCACTTCGCCCGCATACATCAGCACGACATAGTCACACAGCTCTGCAATCACACCGAGATGATGGGAAATGAACAAAATGGAACACACCATCTCTGCCTGTAATTCCTTGAGCAGGTGGATAATCTGCACTTCCAGGGTAGCATCCAGTGCCGTTGTCGGTTCATCGGCAATCAGGAAGGAAGGCTGCGCCTGCAAGGCCATCGCGATTGAAATACGTTGTTGCATTCCCCCGGAAAACTCGTGAGGGAATTGCCTGAGCCGACTGGCTGCGTCGGGAATGCCGACCCGAGTCAACATTTCGATTGAGCGCTTGTTTTTTTCGGCCTGAGACGTTTTATCGCGGTATTGTATATCGGTCATCTGACGGCCAATCGATAGCACCGGATTCAAAGTGGACATCGGGTCCTGAAATACGACGGACATTTGATTCCCGCGCAGCGCACGCATGTCTTCTTCAGGCAATGTCAGCAGGTCGGTATTGTTGAATTCAATGGTCCCATTTGGTATGGATGCATTTTCAGCCAGTAACCGTATAATCGAAGAAATCAAGGTTGATTTTCCGCATCCGCTTTCACCGACCAGGCCAACTATCACCCCTTTCGGCACCTCCAGATTGATGTGCCGCAATGCCTTGAGTGCGCCTCGATCGGTCCCGTAATGGACCGACAAATCCCGGACTTTGAGCACGTGTTCGTTCATTGGGTGGGTTCAGATTCCTTTTCTGAGCTTTGGATCAATCAGGTCCCGCAACGATTCGCCAAGGAATGTGAAACCCAGCGTGATCAACAGCAGGGGAATACTGCCTGCAATGATCGGCCAGGGAGTGTTGCGTATCAGGGTATAACCATCATTCAGGATACTGCCCCATGACGGAGTCGGCGGTTTCACACCCATGCCCAAGAAACTTAATCCGGCCTCAAGGGCGATGACGGTCGGAATATCCATTGAGGCAAGAATAATCAAGGGCCCGATAACATTGGGCAAAATATGGACAAACAGAATGCGCACCGTGGAAACGCCCATCGCCCGCTCGGCCATGACAAACTGATTGGCCTTGATGCTTAATGTCTGCGTGCGGACTACACGACCATAGTTCGGGATCGACGTGACAATGATGACGGCAATGACTGTGCCCAGCGATGGACCGACCAGTGCCACCGTGGCCAAAGCAAACATGACTGTTGGAAACGAGCGAATCGTATCGAAAAACAACATGATGATATTGTCCAACCATCGGGGACCGAAACCCGCCAGCATGCCGAGCAATACTCCGGTACCCAGTGCCGCCGAGATGGACAGCAGGGCAACCTTCAATGCAACCTGTCCTCCGAACAGTACTCTGGAAAACAGGTCACGACCGAGTTGGTCGGTACCGAGCAGGTGAGCGACGGATGGGCCCTGAAGCCGATCAATAATATTCAGTGCCACCGGATCATAAGGAGCGATCACGTTGGCCAAAGCGGCACTGATCACGATCAGTGTCACCAGCACCAAACCCAAAAATCCCAATGGTTCTCGAGTGATTCGCTTGAGAAGATCAATCACAACGACATCCTTATTCGTGGATCAAGCCATGCATTCACCAGATCGGATAAAGTCGTACTGACAACGAACAGGATAGTACTGATCAGGACTGAACCCATGACCACCGGATAATTTCGTGTCGTGATGGAATCGAAGATCAACTTGCCAATACCGGGGCGGGCAAAAACAATTTCTGTAAACAAGGCGGCAGACAAAAGAAACCCCATGCCAACCCCAATCACCGTCACGGTTGGAAGCACGGCCAGTTTCAATGCGTATCGATAGACGACAGTTCGTTCTGACAGTCCGTATGCACGCGCTGTTCGTATGTGATTCTCGCCCATTACTTCCAGCATCGACGCTCGCACCAGTCTCGCCAGGTAACCAATCCATGACAAGCCGATTGCAAATGCGGGTAAAACCAGATGGGTCAGTTGATCCCAGAAATCGCCTTTCTCTCCGGCGCCGACTGCGGGAAACCAATGCAGGCTGACGGCAAAGATCAGCAATGAATAAAGGGCAACAACAAAAGCCGGTGCCGTAATGCAGGCAACGGACAGGATGCCGGTCACCCGGTCAATGAGGGTATTTCGATGCAGTGCCGAGTAACACCCCAGGGGAATACCGATCAGCGCGGCGAAGATGATTGCAGAAAAGATCAACCAGAGCGTATAGGGCAATTGGTTGAACACAATATCCGCCACGGGCCGATTGGTAATGACATCCATGCCAAGATCACCGGTAAACAAATTCCCGAAAAAACGCAAAATTTGAACGGGAAGCGGCAAATCCAGGCCCATACGAGCCGACATGCTCTCAATGAGTTCCGGCGTGGCCCTCGGTCCGAGCAAGATACGGGCCGGGTCGCCCGGCACCAGATGAATCATGCAAAACAGTACCGTCACCGAAAGCATGACAATGACGATGCTCAGTACAAGTCGTTTCAAAAAATAAAAAAGCAATAACGACTACCGGGATCGTGTCAACAGGCCGGACTGGATGCGGCTAAATTAATCTCGACCACATCCAAAATCCACTCAATCAACGCCCATCAGCTACTGCCAAATGATCTTAACAGGGGTAAGCCATCAGGACGAAATGCCGGATGGATGGTATTGCGATAGATCACAGGCGTTGCTTCATGGGTGATGAATCGGTATGCACCACTTTCTTCCATCATATCCTGCATTTTTCGATACATCTCATCTCGTTGTGCTGCATCGGATGTTGCCTTGGCTGCGGCTTCCAATTCGTCAAATTGCGGATCGCTGTAACGCTCCCAGTTCCAGATGCCTTTTTGGCTGGTCACAAACCATGCGGTCGCATAAGAAGGGTCCGGGGCCATGGAATAACGGTTCAAGATAAGCTGGATGTCCTTATATCGTTCACCTGCACTGGAATCACCCAGAGACCAGAAGGCACCGGATTCATGCAGGTTCACTTCGACGGTAATGCCCGCCTGAGCGCAGGTTGCCTGAATGACCTGAGCAGTGGTCACATTTGCAGCTTTATTCAATATGTCCAGAGTAAGACTGACACCATCACTGAATCCTGCCGCCGCAAGATGTTCCCGGGCCTTTTCAATATTCATTTCGGGCGGGACCAAGCTTTGGGGACGATGGCCAATCAACCCGGGGGCAATAATACCGGTTGAAGGGGCAGCGGCACCAAAATAGGACGCCTGCAGTATGGAGGGAACATCAATACAGTGTTGCACTGCCTTTCGAAGCTCGGCATTGGCCATGGCTTCATTTTCGACATTCATCCCGACCCACACATAATACAGGGAAGGGTATTCCTCGATCGTGGAATTATCCGGTGGTGATGCCTTGAGATTCCCCACAGAACCCAAGGAAATTCGGGTACAGTCGATGTCCCCGGCCTCGTAGGCGATTTGCGCCGTGTTTTCATCATCAATGGGGAAAATATGAATTTCATCAAATGCGGCCTCACCACCATGCCAATCGGGATTTCGGACCAGGATTGTTTTTTGCTTCGGTTGCCATTCATGATGCATATAGGGTCCGGAGGCACAGGGTGTCGTGGTGTCGACCTTGCCGCCGGCCTCTTCCCAGGCCTTTTTGCTGATGATGTTGCCGACAATATAGGGCAAGGCAATATTCCATGCAGGGGGATAGGGCTCATTGAAGACAATGGTGCCTTCGTATTTTCCTTCCACCGTAACTCCCTTTAACGAACCCCAGTCCGGGGTATTGGTGGATTCCAGCGACTCATCCAAGATACGCTCATAAGAATATTTGACGTCTTCGGCGGTCATTTCACCGTACCCGCCGGTAAACATGATGCCTGGCTTCAGCTTGAATTTAATATGGGTCGCATCGGTCTGTTCAATGGATTGTGCAGCATCAAGTTCATATCCCCACTCTCGACCGGGTTTGTACTGGATCAGCTTACTGTAAATGCTGCTTTGAATTTCTTCATCGACAACGCCTTGTGAAAAAGCAGGATCCAAGCTGCGCATATCGGCATAGGTTCGAACCCGGAGTATCTTTTTGTCTTGGGCAAAAACGATTTCGGGCATCCCGGTTAAAGTGGCCAGTCCTAATGCGCCGGAGGTTTTCAGAAAATTTCGTCGCTCGGTATCGGTAGTCGGAACCGGGGAATGTGTTGTTTCTATCATGGTGTTCTCATTTATAGTGGGTCTGCGTGTCGGGATTTCATGTTTGGACAGTATATGTTAAATGGAATTATTTTTGTGTGGGTATTTCGAAGTCCTCCTTCCATGATGGTTTATCGCGACAACGTGACAAGTCATCGTTGAGATGCGGTTTTGACACAAACACACAGATGTCACCATCAGGGACGCACCCGGTTCAGAAACTGCGGCAACCGTCTATGGTCGCGTGATCGCAATCGAAAAATTCAGCGGAAAATGGTCATTCGACCGGAGTTTTCGTGAAATGCCGCCTTTAGCGTTCGGATTGATTCGCTTGAGATTCGATGGCTTCGGGTTGCACCACTTCTTTATCTCTTCGAATACCGAGATCAGAAAATTTCCTTGCAATAGGCATGACGTTTTTTTCAAAAGAGCGTACGCTTTGGTTATAGAAATCCGCTGTTTTGTGCAGGTGTTTGCCAAAAGCCGTGAAATGCTGGCTGAACCGCGCCAGGTGCTGATGAAACTGTTCGGCGGTTTCCCGGATCTCCAATGCGTGACTATTCAGTTGTTCCTGCCTCCAACCGTAAGCAATCGTCCTGAGTAACGCAATCAGGCTGCTTGGGGTGGCAATAATGATCTTTAACTGTAACGCATACTCCAGAAGATCGGGCAACACTTCCAAAGCACTGCTCAGGAACTGGTCACCGGGGATATACAACACCACGAAGTCCGGTGAATGTGTGAATTGTGACCAGTATTTTTTTGATGACAATTCGCGGACCCGTGCCTTGACCTGGGTGGCATGCCTCTCCAAAAGTTGTCTGCGCTCGTCCTCATGCTCTGTGCTGATGGCATTTAAATACGCATCAATGGGGGTTTTGACGTCAATGATGATCTGACGGTTGCCGGGCAGATGAATGATCATATCCGGTACGATCGTCCCTTGCTCTGTCCGGGACACCGGTTGTTCGACAAAATCACAATGATTGGTCATGCCGGCCAACTCAACAATACGTTTTAAATTGATTTCCCCCCATCGTCCCCTGACTTCCGGCCTGCTCAAGGCTTTCACCAGTTTGCGGGCTTCCTGCTCAAGCGCATGCTGGTTGGCTGACATGGCTTTCAACTGTGTGCTTAATTCACTGTGAACGTGGCGTCGGTCCTGATCAAATTTCTGAAACTGTTTTTCTGCCTGCGTCAGTGAATCCTGTATCGGTTTGACCATGTTCTCCATCGCCTGCTCGCGCAGCTTGAGCGTCAGCTCTGCTTTTTCTGTGACGGTCTGCAACGTTTGCTGGGCCAGCTGCATGAATTGCTGATTGTTCTGGCGCAGGGCTTTTCCCGAGAGTGCGGCAAAACTGTCTTGCATTGAGGCGATCTTTTCCTCTGCGGTCTGTGCTTCGTATTCCAGCCTTGTCTCCAAAGTCGCAATGTATCGGGATGATCGCAGACGACCGATCAGCCAACCGAGCGTCAAGCCGATCAGACCAATGATAACGAATGCACCGGACAGCAGCGGGTTATCAAGCAGGATTTGAAACAATGGCTGGATCGATCCACTCATGGATTTCTTCTGGATGATGAATCACGCCGTCTGCCCCCCAGGAATGGGGATCATCGTTTTCAAGGATGTAACCATAGGCTGCCGCAAGGGTTGTCATGCCCGCTTGGTTTCCCGCCTGGATGTCGCGTATATCATCGCCGATATAAAGGGCCTTTTCAGGGCGGACATCGAGTTGTTGGCAGGCATAGAGCAACGGGGCCGGAGAGGGTTTTTTTTCCGGCAGCGTGTTACCACTGACGATGCAACGGGTACGTTTGTCAATGCCCAATTCCCGAAGCAGCGGCAAAGTGAGGAATCCAGGTTTGTTGGTGACCACGCCCCACGGCCGGCCGCTGTATTCGATCGACTCCAGCAAGGTTTCCATGCCCTCGAAATAGCCGGTTTCGACACAAAGATGCGCATGGTAGTAATCCAATAATTCATGCCACAGCGCTTGGGCTTCTATCGTTTGCGGGTGGCAGCCGAATCCCAGGCAAACCAGCGCCATGCCGCCTTTGGAGACATAGCGGCGAAGCAACGACAGGGGCAGTTCACTTTTGTTGTGTCGGCGGAGAATCGCATTCAGTGCACCGCCCAGATCGGCGGCCGTGTCGAGCAGCGTGCCATCCAGATCAAACAGGACAAGATCAATTTTCCTCATTGATCTGTTGACTTGACGGTATAGACAAGATAATTGACATCAATACCGTCTGCCAATCGATAGGTCTTGAAAAGGGGATTGTAATGGATTCCACTCGCCCGGATGGTCTCCAGATCACAGGCTTCACACCATCGGTGAAGTTCACTCGGTCGAATGAATTTTTCATATTGATGTGTACCTCTGGGCAATATGCCAAGGACATACTCTGCCCCGACAATGGCTTGAAAAAAGGATTTGAGGTTGCGATTGAGGGTCGAGAAGTAGACGGCACCTCCGGGTTTGACCAGTTGGCTGCAGGCCGCCACGATACTGGCCGGATCTGGTACATGTTCAAGCAGCTCGAGACAGGTGACGATGTCCCAGTGTCGCGGACATTCCGCTGCCAGTTGTTCTGCCGTAATCTGTCGGTAAGTGACCTCGATCTCATTTTCCAATGCATGCAGACGAGCAACATTCAAAGAAGCTTCAGCCATGTCAATACCCGTTACGGTGGCACCGTGCGCGGCCAGTGTTTCGCTGAAAATACCTCCTCCACAGCCAATATCCAGTACCGTTTTTCCCTCAGGTGGGGTCTGTTGTTGAATGAACTGCAGTCGCAGGGGGTTGATTTGATGCAGCGAGCGAAATGCCCCTTCCTTGTCCCACCATGTCGCCGCGAGTTCGCCGAATTTGTTGATCTCGCCTGGATCAACATTCATTTCCTGTGAAGAGTGCGGGTCTGTGTTCATTGGGTAACGATCACTTGATCAAGTCCGTATCTGCTTGTCCTGGAATCGATCCATGACCTCGGTCCAGTCTTTCGAATGAAGGATATCGCATCACAAGGATAATATTTTATTTTTGTAGCAGAGCACGAGTAGGCGTTAATTGGCAGTGATTTTCTGTCTCCATACCCTTGCTCGAGCCAAAATTCCATCCGCATCCATTGTTGTCCATTCGCCTTTGTTGAGAAGATTTTTACCGGCTACCCACACATGACTGATTTGGGAACGTGACGCACAGTACACGATCTGACTGACCGGATGGTAAACCGGTTGGCTGGCACAGTCTGATAGGTCAATGGCCACCAGATCCGCCTTTTTCCCAACCTCAATGGAACCGGTCAGGTGATCCAGCGCCAGTGCACGGGCCCCGCAAAGCGTGGCAGCCTCAAGGGCAGCATAAGCATCAAAGGCCGAAGGATTGTGGCTGACTCCTTTTGATAACAGGGAAGCTGATTTCATTTCCGAGAGCATATCCAGATCATTGTTGCTTGAGGCCCCATCGGTACCAATCGCGACATTAATCCCGGTTTCCTGTAGCGTGGCAGTAGGACAAAAACCACTTGCCAGTTTGAGATTCGATTCAGGACAATGTACCACATGTGCCCCTTGTTTCTTGATCAGTTCGATTTCTTCGGCCAGTAATTGTGTCATATGGACTGCAATCAGGTTGGGATTCAGCAGCCCCAGTCGATACAGTCTCTCGATGGGTCTTGTTCCATGTTTTGCCTGTGAATCTTCGACTTCATGTCCTGTTTCATGAAGATGGATATGCACCTGGCAATCCATTTCCTGCGAAAGCGTTGCAACCCGGCTCAATGCATCATCGGACACGCTATAGGGTGCATGGGGTGCAAAAGCAGTTGAAATCAAGGGCGAGTGCCGAACCTGATCGTGCAGTTGCAACCCCTTGCGGATATATTCATCGGCATCTTGCGCCCAAGCCGTGGGCATATCGATCAGGATCATGCCGACACAGGCCCGGATACCGGCTGCTTGTGCGCACTGTGCGGTTGTATCGGGATAAAAATACATATCGTTGAAACAGGTTGTGCCACTTCGGATCATTTCCAAAATGGCTAGGTCAGTCCCGGCCTTGACAAAATCCACCCCGACCCATTTCGTTTCAGCGGGCCAGATGTGCTCTGACAACCATTCCATGAGTGGCAAGTCATCGGCATAGCCGCGCAACAGCGTCATGGCCGCGTGGGTATGTGCATTGACAAAACCGGGAATCAGAGCATGGTCCTGCAGCGCCAGGCGTTGTTTCGGTTGATACTGCGTAGCGAGCTTTTCGACGGGTTCAACCGCAATAATCTTGCCATTGTCGATCGCCACGCCGTAACCCGTGAAAACGGAACGGGCCGGGTCAACCGGTATCATCCATTTGGGTTGCAGGATTTGGTCTATTGTTTGCATGAAATGAGGCTCTTGGGGGAATCGTCTCAGGAATTGGGCATCCGCATTTCCAGTTCAACCCAATAATACGGATGATCGGATAGCCCGGGGGGACTCATTCCGCCACTGGAGGGTTGAAAACCTTTGACTAAAATCCAATCGATACGATGATCGCTGTCGTTGGGTCCGAGTATTGTCCCGATGGCATCAGACCCCGGGTATTTTGCTAACCATTGACCGAGTAGGGGATCACTGGCACGGGTATTCAAATCGGCCAATAAAATGGCGTACTCATGTTGTTGGAACGCACTTAACACGAATTGTAGCTGTGTCGGCCTGATGGCGCCAGTATCCAGGTGCGTGACAAAGATTCGAACGGGTTGGTCATTAAGCACCAGGTCCGCAAAAAGCATGTTCCGATAGCGTCGACTGCGGTTAGATGAGAACTCGTCCGCCCAGATCAATGGCTGGCGTTGCCAGTCATTGACCGGAAATCGACTCAATAGTCCATTCCCGATATAACTTTGATAATAGCGTTTTTGGATTGGTGCAAACAACCATCCGGTATTGAGCTTTTCCGCCAGCAGGGCGACTTGGTCTTTTTCGTTCAGAAACGAATGCCCCCGTGCTTCTTGCATGCCGACGATATCATCTTCGCTGAGCAAAGCGGCAATGCGATCAATATCGGTCACCCCATCGAGTCCCGTGGCACGATGAATGTTATAGGTCGAGACCCGTATTTTTTCGACCCGACTGTCTTTCCATTGTTTCGGCGCATGGATAGATTGACCGGCCGCGGCAGGATAGGGCGTACGGAAATTGGCAACGACAAGATGGGACAGGAGTAAAACAAGGACCCCTCCCCAGGCGAGAAAGCAACCGGTACGTCTGAAACGCATCTACCGGGCGCCGGTTTTCCCGATAAATCGTTTCAGTTCGTTCAAGACACCATCAGGTTGTTCGGACATGAGACTGTGCCCACAGTCGGGGATCAGGATGATCTCTGCAGCAGGATTTTTCCTGGCATGGACAACAGCCAGCTTGGCCGGTGCCATTTTGTCCATCTGTCCACTGAGAAACAGGACCGGACAGGCCACCTTGTCTAATGCGATCTCCCCTCCGGTGTAGTGATGACAGGCATTCAGATCAACCTGAACGGCACTTTTCTGACTGTTTTCCATCATGCTCATTTGCATCCCGGGAGACCAGAAACCTGGATTCGGTTCCCCACCGATTTTTGATGTATGACTCCATTGCGTCATCATGGAGTAGGCCTTGCTGGGAGTGTCTTGGGCGGCTTGCAGCAGTTGCGGGGTCACCGACATGGGGTAACTGAATCCGACCAATGTCAGTGAATGCAGGGGGGCTGTCTTGTGGTTGAATGTCGTGGCGGCTTCCAGCGTGATCAGGGAACCCATACTGTGTCCAACCAGATGAAAACCCGAAGCCGGGGTCAGGTTGATGAGGTTGTTCAGCCACTGTGCCATCTGTTCGATTGAGGCGAGCAATTGACCCTGGCTTAAGTTGTGTCCGGGGAGATCAATCGCCAGAATATTGTAGTTATGGTATGCGAAAAACCGACTTTGCAGTGCCCAGACCGTATGGTCCATCGCGGTCCCGTGTACAAATACGACGGTTTGACGATCCTCGCGGAGCTCGTGGGCAGCGGTGTAGGCGTAATACGCGGTGTCATCCAGAATCAATTTCATCACTCAACTCCCCGCTTTCTTTGACCGGTGAATCCCTTTTGACAGATCCTCGAGCAGATCGTCAATATCCTCCAGACCAATGGACAGTCGGATTGTTCCCTCATTGATGCCCGCCGCGAGCAAATCATCCTTGCCCATTCGATAGTGTGTGGTACTGGCCGGATGGATAACCAATGATTTTGCATCTCCGACATTGGCAAGATGGGAAAAAATTTCCAATGATTCGGTAAATACACGGCCTGCTTCACGGCCCCCCTTGAGGGTGAAACTGAAGACGGAACCGGCACCTTTGGGAAGCAACTGTTGACAAATCGGGTAATCCGGATGTTCTGGCAATTCGGGATAGCTGACATCTTCAACCGCATCAGAGGTATGGAGAAACTCGATGACCTTTCGGGTATTTCCGATATGCCTATCCATTCGCATGGAGAGTGTTTCCATCCCCTGGAGAATATAAAAGGCGGTTGTCGGACTCATGCATGCACCGAAATCCCTCAGTCCCTCCCTGCGGGCGCGCAGCAAGAAGGCGGCTTGTGATGATTCCTCATCGAAAGACATGTTGTGGAACCCTTGATAGGGTTCAGACAGTGTCTGGAATTTTCCACTGTTTTCCCAACTAAAGCGCCCATAATCCACCAGCACGCCACCGATGATGGTGCCATGTCCACAAAGAAATTTGGTGGCCGAATGCATGATGATATCGGCACCATAATGAAAAGGCTTGATCAGGTAGGGGGTAGTGAAAGTGGAATCGATCATGAGTGGGATGCCATGCTCATGGGCAAGTTCCGCGACCAGTGGCAGATTCATGACATCATTACCCGGATTCCCGACGACTTCTCCGAAAATCAGCCGTGTATTGGGCTGGATGGCCTTGCGAATACCATCAATATCCCGCGGTGAAACAAACGTGGTCTCAATGCCGAATCGCGGAAGGGTATATTGCAGTATATTGTGCGACCCGCCATAAATCGCGCTTGAAGAGACGATATGTGACCCTGCATCCATCAATGTGGCAATTGCAAGATGGAGTGCGGCTTGCCCACTGGCTGTTGCGATGCCTCCGACCCCGTCTTCCAGCGCCGCGATGCGCTCCTCAAAAACGGCCGTCGTCGGATTGGACAGGCGGGAATAGGCATGACCGGGCCGTTCCATATTGAACAGCGATGCCGCCTGTTCGCTGTCCTTGAAGACATAACTTGCGGTCTGGTAAATGGGGACTGCTCGAGCACCGTGTACAGGATCGGGCCTTTGTCCGGCGTGCAAAGCGAGTGTGTCGAATCGGGTTTTAGTCGGCTGACCCATGTATCTGTTCCCCTGTGTCTGTTTTATACGGTCCTAAAAAATACTGTGCGCTTGAGAGCATGCATACCACTGTGGCAGTGATATACATCCACATACGACTGGGCATATGGTATCAAAAATCTCCACATGAAGAGTCAATACAAGGCAGTGTGAGCAGTGAAATGGTCGCCTGGATGCTGCTGCCTGTCACGTGGCACATTCTGTTTCTACAGATATAATCAATGGAATCCGAAGATATTGTTGTTCTGCTTTCGGACCGAGAGACACGAGATATGCTTATGGCTGCTACGTTACGTTCCGGGTTGTACTTTGCAAATGCTGGCAGTGTTTCCAATGAAGCGGTGGCTGTTGACCCCGTGAGATGAGACAAAGATATCAAACGACTGCAGTCGTATTTTGAATATCACAGCAGAAGAGCGAGACTTACGAAATTGGCCTAAACTGGAATCACAGGAGCACGTGCAACACGTTCGATAATATGCCCATCGAAAGATCGGCAGTGGATTGAAAATGGTTGGCGGACTTGATTCGGTATACTATATTCTTGATGCCATTAGTCCGTCCAAACGAGTGTCAGCCGCTGTTTGGCGGGCATCCAATTAGCCCATAGGATGGAAGTGACAAGGCCAACTGATCAAACTATTCAGACGAGACGATTGATTCAGCACTTGTAATGACTGTCATTTGAAAGGTACGGCTTATCACAATGTACGTATAAACGGTATATTCGACAAAACAGGATACAACGATGCCCCTTCATTTTCCAAAAGATGAATTACTGTCCCGACGACAGGCAGCAATCTCAAAACTGAACGAATTAAATCTTGATGGAATACTGATATTCAAACAGGAAAGCATGTTTTATCTTACGGGGTATGACACCTTTGGGTATTGTTTTTTTCAATGTCTTTATCTTGGCTGTGATGGGCGTTACTTTCTCCTGACCCGCGCTCCGGATTTGAGACAAGCGCAGTACACGTCAGATATTGAAGATATTCGAATATGGGTAGATGGTGAAGGTGTCAACCCCGTTGTTGATCTGAGATCCATATTGGCTGATTATGCGGTGGAAGGCAAACACTTGGCTTGTGAATACAATGCCTATGGCTTGTCGGCAGCATACGGGAAACGCCTTGATCACGGATTGTCCAATTTTTGCCAGTTAACCGACGGCTCGACTTTGATTAGTCAACTCAGAGTGGTCAAAAGCGCCAATGAAGTGGCTTATGTACGCCGAGCGGCAGAATTGGCCGATGATGCCATGGATGCGGCCATCGCAACCGCCGGTCCAGGCGTATTCGAAGGTGATATTCTGGCTGCAATGCAAGGAGCGATCTTTTCAGGAGGAGGGGATTATCCGGGTAATGAGTTTATTATCGGTTCGGGGCCCGGTGCGTTACTGTGTCGATATTTTACCGGACGCAATACCGTCGGGGCACAGGATCAACTGACACTGGAATACGCGGGTGCCTATCGACGATATCATGCGGCCTTGATGCAGACTTTCTTGACCGGAAACCCCAGTGCCGAGCATATCGCGATGCATCAGGCCTGTTCGGATGCCATGGAAGCCTGCCTTGCAGTGATCCGTCCGGGACAAACCATGGGAACAGTGTTTTCAGAGCATGCCCGAGTACTCGATGAGGCCGGTTATCGGGCGCATCGAATGAATGCGTGTGGATACAGTCTCGGTGCCATGTATACACCAATGTGGATGGATTTTCCGATGTTTTATGCGGATAATCCGTATGCAATGAAAACCAACAATATTTTTTTCGTGCATATTATTTTAATGAATAGTGAATCACAAAAATCAATGACTTTGGGACAAACGGTCCGAGTGACAGCAGATGGGGTGGAAAGACTAAGTCGTCAGTCTACCGAATTGGTTGTCCTCTAAGAGGTTCCAAGGGTCGACGGTGACAGTCCGATGAACGCCGACTTTGAGTGGATTTCCTTGGGATGGCGTTTGTGATTATCTCATGCCTGTCGATCAGTGACTGATGATGTGTACGTTTTATCGGTTTAGTTTGTGTCGGAATGGCGCCATCAGGAAAGAAACAGTGTTCGGCTTGCCCAGATAAAGTGTCGAGTCCATGTTGTGTGGTCTCTTGACATGGTTTGCAAGCTGTTGTCATCGCTTATGGCCTCTTGCTTTCGCATCACGTGACGTAATCAATCGCGATCAACCGTCCAGGATTTTTCTGTCTTTTCGTTCCAGGTAATCAAGTTCATCCATCAGTCTCGGCTTGCGCTTGTGCCTGTTTCGAAGCGCTGAGACATATTCCCGGTAATCTTCATCCAGTCCCATCGACTGCATCAGCGACTTTATATTTTTCAAAGGCCGCATGGCATCACGATATGCCGCTGGTTTCACGAAGTCGATCAGTGCTTCGACCTCGGCCCGCCAGATGTCCAGACTGATGTCCGGATGCGTTTTCTTGACCGCACCGGCAATGAATCCAGCATTCGAAACCTGCCTGGGAGAGGTCTGTCGGTACCAACGTACCGCTTCATCCGGGCAGTTCTCGTACAACGCCACCGATATCAGGGTGTCATAGTCGGGAAAAGTCCTGGAGTGCTGCGGTGCCGGGAATGTCAACTCTGGTTCCGGTAACGGCCAATTCGTGTCGGATCGAAGAAATCGGCCCGTATCGAGATAGTGCAGCAACGCTGGGCGTACCTGCTCCCAATGCCCCGATTTCCTGCAGGCGTCTTGAACCTGCTGATAGTACTTGATACCAGGTTTCACAAAAAAGAATTCTGCCTCCAGAGCGGCCACCTGTGACCAGTCTCTCTGCTTTGTAGCCACCTCCTGGCGTTTTTCCGCCAGGCTCCAAGCAATGTTCGGTGATACACCGATGGTTTGCCTGAACCCTTCAAGTGACCAATACCTGGCGCGTTCATGATCGCCACTCATCAGGAGGTGGTCGACGAGTCCGATATGGTTGCCACAGTAAGGCAGTTCCGACACCATCAACTCGACTGCCCGGTCGTTTTCTCCGGCATTGACCAACGCAGTGACTGCACAGTTCAGCACTTGGTTTCTTCGATAGTTACGATGCCCACCCTTGTGCTCCCGTTCGGGAACAGGGTCTAGGCGCTTCGTAAAGTTTTGTGCCACCTGCAACCAGTCCGCTTGGGTCATTTTCGTGTCATCGGTCGGGAGCGGAATTCCATCAAGAAGGTTGTAATCGTCTTTCAACTGCATGTCCCAATACCAACTGATACGTTCGGATTCAGAACGGCCACTGATCCGCATTGCCTCTACCACCAACGCCAAACAGTCGGTAAGTTGCCCAAGGACATCTTCATCCACATCCGAGTCACCGATCTGACTGCCGGCAAGGATGAGCAACTCTTCGCCCAGATCAAGCAGGGCTTCGGTGTACCCGCCATCCAAGAGGTTCCCGAATTGCAGTTCAATAGATGAATAATCCGGCATCTCGCCATAACCCTCGAAATCTTCGTACCATTCACCCTCATAGAACCGATCACTGGTGACATTGCGGATCTCCTGGCGTATCAGGGTAATTTCTCTTTCCGATATGATTGGTTTTTCAGGCGACGGAGCAGCAGGCTGAAGTTCCGGTGGGAAATCGTTCGATAGTGCAGGATGACGGGTAAGAAACCCCGTTGCCCACTCAATGAGATCTTCCGTTGGCATCCCTTCAAGTACCTCCCGGATTTTTTCAGAAGCGATGTGGCTATCCGGTTGTTTGTCAGACCGGTTATCTATTTCGTGAGCCTCGACAGTTGCTCCAAGGGCATCCTGCGAAATCGTTGGTACCGAGGCTCCCGATCTGACATGATCGAGATAGACCAGGATGACAGCGACCGCATGCTTGCAGGGGCCCCAATCATAAGGGCAACTGCACCGATGCAAAAGAGTGCTCCCATCTAACCAGGTCTGTGTCAGATAACGTGCCTGCCCTTCCACGGTGGCCACCAATTGGTTTTCTCCGACGATGACAATATCGGTCACTCGATCCTTGTAGCATTTTCCGCGATCCAGAATAGCCTTTCCGGCCCAGCATTCCAGATCACTCCAGCGCAACGCATGGTAGGCGTTGTTTTCTATGATCTCTTTATGTCTGTTAGTGCTCGGCAAAACTGCAGGAGACCCGCCATATTGTAAGATTGGATTGGTTTGCGCTAGTAGGCTTCGGTTAATCCTGCCCGTGCAATCATTCCGTTCCGAACAAGTGCCGGAAAGCCTCTTTCGAGCAACGCAGGCCTTCCTCGGTGAATACCACCGATCTGGCTTTACCGACCGGATCGGAAATCAGCCCCTTTTCGTGCAGGCGTTCCATCACATCCCAGTCGAACGACTTCCAGGTTCGTACAACTCCTGTGATCCGCTCCTGTTCATATCTACCGAGGTACAATAGCGCCAATACGGTTTCGTCTATCTTGTCCTGATCCATGAATCGATGATAGCACATCGCGTCTGGTCCCCGATAAGCAGAACACCTCCTTGTAATTGCTTGTCTTCACAGTCGACTCGAACCAGCCATTGGAGAATCATGGCAGTCTCTCATGCTCCAACGGTCTGGCTGGTTGGTGGCGTCACTGTGGCGATCACCTATTCGTATACTGGTTTTGAATATGGCCGAACCCTGTCCATACTTGGATTTCTCTCGTATTTCTGCATGTATTTATGATCTTGGATTGACTATTTCAGGTGTGTGATGAGTTGAATGTACTCAGGAATATTCGTCGCCCTCTTGTGCTGTGAAACAATGAGGGAATTGATGTTCATGCTCAGGTCCGAATTAGATGCTGACTCAGCATGCACCTTCTTTTCATGATCGATTCACAATCAAAAGAGAATACAGAAACCTGATGATAACCACAAATTCCTTGGTTTCAGCGTATCTTGTTACAGCAGTATCCAATATATGCGATCACTAGTGTCCCAACGTTTAATCGAATAAATTCAATTGCTTAGGATAATCGCCATTTTGCCATTTGCGATCATAATTTTTAAGTATTTGATACAGCGGGTATTTATCGAAAACGGTGACGCTCAAAATTTGTAGAATTGTGTACAAACTATGGTCCAAATGTAAGCGTTTTTTGATAATTGCGACCAATGCATACACCGAAACCGCAATCCATATCTGTGTTTTGACCGCGTTTTCACTGCGACCGTAGAACGTTTTGATCCTCAGGTGTTGCTTGACCCACTTGAAAAACAGTTCAACCTGCCATCGGTTTCGATACAATTCAGCGATCGTCAACGGCGATAATACCTGGTTGTTGGTCAGAAAGTTGAAGCGTTTTCCACTGACTTGATCGCGATAGCCAACTTTGCGTAGTTTTTCTGGAGAGTACTTGGCGGTTTTCACACCTGTCGGCACAATAATCTGATCACAAATCACCCCTTGTTGTCGTTCGACCTTGTTGGAATATAGCCGTCTCAACTGGGTGTTAGCCTTGGCCCGGACAATGAATTGTCCGCCGCGGCAATGCATCTGGTAGAGTCGTTCAAAATCCAGATAAGCCCGGTCCATAATGTAGAGGGCACCGGCTTCCACCGGCATCTGGTCAAGCACTTTGACATCATGCTTTTTAGCTTCCGTAATCTCTATGAATGAGGGTATGTTTCCCCGAAGATTCAATAAAGTATGCATTTTGACCCCCGCTTTCGTTGTCCGGAATGTCCCCCAGGAAAACAGCGATAGACAAAGATCAATGGTTGAAGAATCCAGCGCATAGGCCGGTTGTTCAAGCTGCCACTGAAAATCGTCTTTGTCATATAACGCCTGGGCCTGACCAATGAGTCGGTCACCGAAATCAGCATAAATCTTCCAACTGCGGACCTGGTTTGCATTCGACAGGGTGTTTCTTGAAACACCCGTTGGAAAACCCAGGTGGTATAGTTTGTCGGCGTGGGCACGCAAACTGATTTCGATATCTCGCAAACTGCCTAGTTGTAATAGTTGCGCAATCGCCATTGCGCGCCATTGTTGGGTGCACCCAAACGATTTGATCTTGTGGTCGCCGCGATGGCGGAGGACGCATCGGTGGAAAGTTTTCCATGGTAAATGAGCCATAGCCTGAGAAAAAACGTATTGCCCCTCGTACATGATGGATATACTCCTGATTGAACCTACACTGTTTGGAGGCGTGCCGACGACGACCGCTACCGCTGAAGTCTCGGACACCCTCCTACAGGGTTTAATTCTATTACTTTCAATCAGATACATCATGTTCAAAAACAAACGTTGGGACACTAGTGACTTTACATGTTTTGTAGTTAGCACGTGTAGAAGTGGGGTAGTGGGGTAGAGAGAGTTGCGAACGAACAGGTTAACCCTTAAAGTTGCCATGTATATCATTATTTAAACAATCTCAATGTACT